>Ga0209023_10003151_pt1 | contig 19889 bp, 16 predicted proteins | sample LakOneMetagenome_FD_187468 | JGI IMG/M metagenome (GOLD analysis project Ga0209023, IMG submission 187468) | Freshwater and sediment microbial communities from Lake Erie, Canada (SPAdes) (version 2) | ecosystem: Environmental > Aquatic > Freshwater > Lentic | place: Lake Erie, Canada...
AAGAAAATATGAGAATTGGGATTCAGTCGAGTACCCTCAGTGGGCGTAGGACCGGCATCAACAATTATTGCTATAGTATGATTTCGGCGCTCGCTGATATCGATGCAAGTCTTGAGTTTTTGAGTGCAAACGTTTTCGGATGGCATAGGGTAGCAATTTCGGAAATTGCTTCGCAGTCTGAAACGGAAGTGGCGTTCGCCGGCGCTAATCGGGCGGGCTTTCCGCAGCTCGTGTTCGACCGCCTTAAGAAGATTGAGTTCGCGCGCTCCCTGTACGAAAAATCTAGAGAATTGTCTCTCAGTCGCGTCTATCAGAAGGGTGGCATCAGGCTCTTTCATGCCTTCAATTACGTGCCGCCGGCGGAGCCGTCCGCACCAACTCTCCCCGTCGTCTACGATCTCTCGTTTATCCGCTACCCCGAGATGCATCCTACGGAGCGCTTGCGGCGATTGTCCACACTGGGAAAGTACATCGAGCGATCACAAATAGTGCACACTATATCGGAGTTCAGTAAACGCGAGATAATGAATGTTTATGGCGTTCGAGCGGACAAGATCTTTGTTGCCTACCCCGCCGCCGCGTCCCATTTTCGCCCCCTAGGTCGCGCGATAACGCAGCACGACATCAATAACTTTGGTCTCACATTAGAAAAGTACTTTTTGGCGGTCGGTACGCTTGAGCCACGCAAGAACTTGCGAACGTTGATCGCTGCGTATGCAAACCTGTCGATCGCCGATCGAGCGCGCTTTCCACTTGTGGTTGTTGGTGGGCAAGGATGGGGCGAGATGAATTTGCCAGCAGCGACAAATGCCCTTGTTCAAGAGGGGTCTCTCCGCTTCGTTGGGTTCACGTCGGACGCGGGCTTAAGAAGTCTGTACGAGGGCGCGAGGTTGATGCTCTACCCGTCTGTTTATGAAGGATTTGGCATGCCGGTTGTCGAGGCGATGGCCTGTGGTACGCCAGTTGCGCATAGTTCGGAGACTTCGATGGACGAGATTGCGGGCGACCTCGCGATCAGAATTTCTGCGTTAGATATCGAGGCTTGGACGAATTGTTTGCGATCGGCCATCCATGACAATGCTGCGATTGCACCGATCAAACGTCAAAATCTCGTATTGCGGGCTCGATGCTTCGATTGGGTACTTGGAGCGCGCGAGATCCGACGCGCCTACGGGGAGATTTCCTGATTGAGCTAACTCAGTCAATCTCACAAAGCCGCTGGAGCGATTGCCCAACCTGCGAATTTCTAAGCGGCGTTGCGGCACTACTGTTGAGGACTAAAGTATACTCGGTCTAAATTATTGGTTTAGTTGCAAGATTTACTGGCAGAAATTTTCCCAACAGAGATAAATATTTGGGCTTTATATTTTATACTTTAAGGGGCGGCCCGAATACGTGCTCATATAAACTCGATTCCTTCCCTGCTGCCGAGATCAGTGGGCCATGCCTATAATTTAATTGCTCGCGGGGAACATCCGCTTTGTGATAGAATGTGTTAGTTTTAACCTTCAAAATGAAACGCGTTTTTATGTACGCTCATACGCAGGATCTCAAAAGCGCTAAAACACAAAGGTTGCGACGGGAAGCAGGCCGCTGGCTTGCTGAGTTACGGAACAAAGCGGAATTGTCCCAGCGCGAGCTTGCTGACGCGATCGGGAGTGAGTTTTACACGTTCATTTCTCAGATTGAGAACGGTAAAGGCCGCATACCTCCTGACAAATACAGGCTTTGGGCCAAGGCGCTTAAGGTAGATCCGCAGATTTTTGTTCAAACTTTGCTCCGTTTTTATGACCCTGTAACGCACTCCATCTTATTTGGCGAAGATGGCTCAGTCGTCTCCGCGGACGCAACGGCAGCCTCGGCCCAATAGTTGTGCTTTGAGTGGGCAGTTCTGTCGACAGCGCAACAGTTTGCTAGACATATTTAGTTTGCTGGACACATTTCTCCGTGGTATGGTTCCACTGAACCGATATTTATACTTGGAGATAGCATGTCAGCCGTCCCACACCGGATTCTTGATGACGTCCAGGAGCTTCGCAAGGAGGCCGGACGTTGGCTTAAAGAATTGCGTGAAGCCCAAGGCCTCTCGCAGCGCCAAGTAGCGCAGGCCACAGGGACGGAATACTACACGTTTGTCTCTCAGCTTGAAACGGGAAGGGGCCGTATCGCTCCTGAAAGGTATGAGGCGTGGGCTCAGGCGTTTGGGATAGAGCCGAAACTGTTCGTCAAGACATTGCTTCGGTATTATGATCCGGTTACTTACGAAATCCTCTTCCCGCAGTCCTGAGAGTTCGCTTTAGGAAACGATTATACCGTCAAGCTAAACGCACTTTCCGGAATCTCGAATGGCTGCTCAACTTCTGTCATTTTTCAGACCCGCTTCGACGGGTGTGGGCGATTGGTCTAACCAAGAAATTGCGGAGTTTTACCGGGTCGAAGCAGCCTTGGTTCAGGCAGGAATGAGCATCGCGGTGGATCGGGGCGTGTCCGACGAAGGCGATCCTTGGTTCGTGTTTTGCCGTGCAAACGATGGCGAAGTTATTGTTCACTTCGCACGAGTTGATGGACAATACGTGATCGTCGCAGAGTCCGCTGGGCGCGCTTTGCAGGGCGCTGATTTCCGAAGATTGTTGGCAGAGTTCGTTTCAAGCAATCCCACGCTTATTGCAATGCCTCCACGTAGCTCAAAGCTGTTGTTGCACCCGGCCTCTCTTTTGGCCGCTGTGGTCGCAACGGCACTGTATCACATGCTTGGTACAGAGGCTGTCGCCAATACCTTGGATCCTGCTGCGGTTGATGATCACAATTCCAGCGATCACGGGAGCAACATGATCGTTGCCGAAGCAAGCACCCCACATGGGGATGGGGAGCGCAAGTGGTACGATCGGCAAATCGCCGCGGCTGTCGTCGCAATGATGGCGCTGGCCGCAACCGAATTTAATTCGATCAGTGATCCGTTGAATACGATCTCATCCGCTCTCGTTGATCTTACTGAAGATCGTATCCATTCTGTTCACTCGGTCGTGGCTCATTCAGCGCCCGCGAGTGATGTCGATTCCGATATGCGCTTGGCGAGCTTGCTGGATCCGTCAGATGCGCACGGCTGGCTTGAAAGTCTGTCGGCTTTCAGCGTTTCGCAGACTGTAAACGAATTGAAAGGTAACGCAGAAAAGGCGCCACTGCCGGCTTCGCAGCCGCTCGCTGATATGCATACCGAAACTAGTCACAACATCGCGCCTCCTGACGGAAATTATCATAGTTCCTCTATCGACACTTCGACATTCTTACCAAATGAAATCCAGTTGGCGATCGTTGAGCGCAGTGCAGTGGCATCGTCTCCGCCTTCTTCATCGAATTCTGGAAGCAATTCGCCTGGTCCGTCTCACAGTTCGTCGCCCGCTGCTGCGCCCGCTCAGTCGGATGCGCATCTTGCTGATGCAAGCCACAATTCAGCTTCGGGATCTTCGTCACCCGATCGCGGTCCGGCTGCTTCATCACTTGATTTTCAGAGCGCTACCATCGTCTCGAACGTCATTAACAGTTCCAATCATGATGCAAACCAAATAAACTTGGCCGACAATTTGTCGGTACATGAATTAATAGTTGCAGGGGCATCCGGTCTGTTCGGAGCCGATGTTGATAAATCAATTACTAGCAGCTCTAATGTACTCGCCGCCAGCTCCTTGAACCTGACTGCTAGCTCAAACCTCACATCGACCCCGAGCCCCGTCGTAGCTTCGGTTTCAGGTTCTCCGAGTTTGGAGAGTGCAACGTCGATCAATTCGATGCCCGTTTCTCAACAAACGCATTATGCGGCATTCGACTCGAACGCGAACCAGCTCATTGCCGCTTTCGCAAGCCAGAACAGTTTTGAAGTATTAAACTCAGATCACAATTATGTTTTGTTTGATACCGATGCTAGTCATTTCTCAAGTCCTGACTTCGTGGTCAAGACTTGGGAGATGACAGACGGATCGACAATTACGATTGTGGGGCAACTTCCACACGAACTCGCGCTTCTTGCTTGATCATTGAACGACCACTCACTCAGTAATCTGATTTTTATCGAGATGTGTTCGCTACCTGTCCTGTCAACTGACGATTTACCTGGCGCTGAACGAATGCGCACGCTGGCCAACAAAGATCAGCGGTGTGTTGGTTTGTCCCGCTTTGGTGAGAGACAAGTCATCCAGCGTCGAACGATCGAGCTCAATGCCATGGCGGGCGTAAATCTGCGCCTGCCGGTACAGCGGTAGGTGATCGGCATATTTTGGAGAGCAGCACCTGGGCGACGGTGGCCTCGGTTGGCAGCCCACCCTCGATCAGCCTGGCCGGGGCCGGCGCCTGCATGACGCCGTCCTCGCGAGCCCGCCAAGCGTATTTCGGATGCCGGGTAACGAGGACCCGGAACTGTGCCGGGACTAGGTCTAGCCGTTCGCTTCTGTCCTCGCCAATCCGGTGCAGTTTGCGCCTGCAGCAGGGACCGGTCTTGTCCTCGATCTCGACGATGGCCTCAATCCGCGGCACTTGCCGGCAGGGCTGTTGCCGCGGCGCCTGCGAGTCCGCGCATTACGGCCTTCTGATGCCCTGACGTCCTGCGCCGTGGCCGGAGAATGACGTTTACCTTGAAGCCCCTATAGACAGGCGATAGGCGGCTTTGCCTTGCGGTCAGGCGCGTAGCGCCGGAGTAACATCGATTATCGACCGGCGCGGCAAGGCGGTTTTGATCGTCTCTGACCACGACAAAAACTTACCTGCTGCAATGCCATGCTTGCTTTTCGCAAGGAAACCGCTGGATCGATTTAGTACTTCATCGCGCCTCGTAAACCGATCCAAACGCATTCACCGCGAGATTCAACGGCCGTTGCACGATGAGTTCCTAAACACACCTAAAATTAGCTGGACGGATGAAGCGAGTGGAGGCTCACCCAACAGCAAATCAGCAACTCACGATTGTGCGATAGAGAAGCTTGCACCAGAGAAACAGGATCGAAGCCGGAAAATTTCTTCACTCCCGGAACGATCGGCGCAGCGAGTCGGTCAACGGTGAGACCATGTAACTGAATGCTGTCCGCTCGCCAGTGGGTATAATTATCTCAGCCGGCATTCCCGCTATAACTTTGCCTCGATATTCTTCCGGAACTTGAACCTTGTCCAACGACACGATGCCAAGGAAGTAGGGCTGCTTCGTGGCTTCATCAACAAGTCTGTCCTTTGAAACCCGATCCAAGGAACCTAGGATCACTGGAATGCGGCGAGAATGAAACGCTGGGAAACGGATTTCGGCCGTCATTCCCTCATGCACATGCTCAATTTCTGTGGTCGGTAGTTGAGCATGAATGACGAGCTTTTCGTCATCGGGCACGATCTCCATCATTGGTTCACCCGGCCGCACGACCTGTCCCAACGTGAAGACCTTGAGATTCTGAATAGTCCCGCTCTTGGGCGCTAGAATATCTTGACGCGAAAGAATGTCGTTTGCGACCGATGCCTTCTCCCGCAGGTCATTAATTTTTTGTCTTGTTTCAAGAAGCTGCGCCGATACCTCTTCTTGGAACTTTTGACGCAACTGCGAGATCTGCAATCGAGCTTCGCTTATTCCGTTCTCGGCCTTCGCCGTATCAGCAACGGAACGACCGATGATCCCCTCGAGACGGGTACGCTCGCGTTCCATAGCCAAAGCGCGCGAAATCGGTATGAGGTTCTTCTCGCGCAGTTCGCGCAGACCGACCAGTTCTTCGTTGATGAAGCCCACCTGTTTTTCAACCGAAGCCTTTTCAACCGCGATACCGTCTTTTTCGGTCGTAAGCTGCGTGATCTTCGATTCGTAAAGCCCTTCCTGGCCATTTAGCGATGCGCGGCGTTCCCTGAACTGAATCTGTTGGTCTTCAACGACCTTCGACAGCTCAGGAGACACGGCGATGCGCTGTTTGATTTCCGGCGGCAATGTGATTTCCGGCCGTTTGTTTAATTCGGCAGACAGCCGCGCATCGAGCACGATGGCGGCCTCTAGCTGGTTACGCACCAGATCGGCGTTGGCCTTAGCCTGCAAGGGCGCGAGGCGAAGTAAGACGTCTCCTTCCTTGACCTGCTGGCCTTCCTTTACCCGGATATCGTTGACAAGGCCGCCCTCAAGATGCTGGATTGTCTTTCTGCTACTCTCAATAGTGACGGTTCCAGGCGCGACAACGGCTCGATCCAGCCGAGCCAATGCCGACCAGCTCCCCATGACGCCAAATGTAAGCGCGATGACGGCATAACCGATCAACGCAGGGCGTTTCCAACTTTCTACCGAGACATCTGCACTTTTGGACATTTTTGCCTGCACTTACCCGTTCGCAACTGCAACCGCGCGAGGACCGGACAGCCGACCCAAAATTTCATCTCTGGCACCGAACGCTTGAACTGCCCCTTGCCCCATCACCAAGATCTTGTCGGTGACCGCTAGGATGTTGACCTTATGCGTAATGATAACCACGGTCGAACCTGCGGCACGCATTTTTTGCACTGCAAACAGCAAGGCTTCCTCGCCGGCTGCATCCAAACTTGCATTTGGTTCGTCCAAGACGATAAGGCAGGGGTTGCCATAGAGTGAGCGAGCAAGCGCGATCCTCTGTCTTTGACCGCCGGACAGCGCGTGACCACCGTCACCGATCTGGGTGTCGTAACCGTCGCCGAGCTGCTGAATCATCTCGTGACAGCCTGCCAATTGGGCAACCTTTACGATCTCGTCTCCGTCAGCATTCTGAAAGCGGCAGATATTTTGTGCAATAGTCCCCGAGAACAGCTCGACATCCTGTGGCAAATACCCAACGTATTGGCCGAGCACCTGCGGATCCCAGTGTGCCATGTCTGAGCCATCCAGCCGAACGGCGCCGCCAGCGGCTTTCCAAACGCCCGTGATGACCCTCGCCAACGTCGATTTACCTGCCGCGCTGGGACCGACGATGCCAACCACTTCACCCGGAGCCAGTGCAAAACTTACTCCATTAAGGATCGCCCGCCGCTGCCCCGGCGCACCCGCCACAACGTTTTCGAGCTCGAGGCGACCTTCGGGACGAGGCAGTTTCATACGTTCGGCTTCATCGCCGGCGATGGCCAAAAGCTGCTTTAAGCGCTTGTAGCCGTTGCGCGCAGCAGTCAGGCCCTTCCAATTGCCAACGACGAGCTCGACGGGGGCAAGTGCGCGGCCGATAATGATCGAAGCGGCGATCATAGCGCCCGGTGATATTTCCTTTTGAATAGCCAGATAGGCACCGGTTCCCAAAATGGCAGTCTGCAAAAACATGCGGACAAACTTGGTCGAGGCGACGATTACGCCGGCTCGATCGCTAGCTCGCGCCTGCCAAGAGATTACTTTGCCATGGCTCGTCGACCACAACGTCCGGAGCGCGTCCAGCATGCCCATGGCATGGAGGACCTCGCCGTTGCGCAATGTCGCTTGAGCCTGCTGATTGGCGGCAATCGACGCTCGGGATGCTTCGCCTAAAAGCCCAAATGTTAGATATTCGTTCAACATGGTAAGCCCAAAGATCAACAGGGAGCCACCGATGGCGATCCATCCAAACCATGGATGCAGGATGAAGCAGGCAAACACGAAAATCGGCACCCAAGGCACGTCACAAAGTGCGATCAATCCAGCGCCAGTCAGAAATTCGCGAACAGAATCAACATCACGAAGTGCCTGCGAATGGCCGCCGTTTGGCTGTCGCAGGTTGCCCCTGTGAACCGCATTGAAGATCGGGTCGGCAATCTTTTCGTCAAAGAGAATTCCAGCGCGAACCAACACCCGCGAACGCAGCATTTCGAGCACGGCATAGACAAGCAACAGATAGCCTGCAATCAACGTAATGGCGTAGAGCGTCGTCTCATTACGGCTGGTGATCACGCGATCGTAGATCTGAAGCATGTAAAGGGGACTGACGAAAACCAGCAGATTGGTAAAGAAGCTGAACACCACCGCCGTACTGAACGCCGGTAGCGTTGCACGAAATCCATCCGCAAGAAGAGTATCCGCTTTACTGCCCAACGGCGAAACCATGGCTAATCCTGTTGTCGATGGCCTTCAGTCATATGATCTGGGTACGTGGTCTTGGCACGCCCGGAACCTGTTCCTTCCGGCTCGATGTTGACGCTGCGCCAACACACGCATCCTATCAGATTTGTCCGGTAAGGGGCTGAATTCTTTCCAATTTTACTGAAGTATAATCTTTTCTTAATTTCAGCAAGGCCAGACCAAAGGCAAATGCAAAATTGCGACCGAAGTAGTTAACGATCCTCGGAGGAAGACGATTCAAGGCTCGGCGCAGGTCTATTCAGGCTAAAATCGCCCAAAATATGACGTCGGGGGATCTTGCTCGTACTACTTGGGGCTTATCTTGCCACCGGACACAGAGCTTCCTATGAACACCGGAGGGTGATGCGCAATGCGCCAAATCCTCCGATGGAATAGCCCACGGTGTGACTCATTCCATGCCATCGAACAACGGAAATCTTAATTTGGCGCTCAATAGACCGACTATGCTTCAAGCGGCGACGCGCGACATCCGGGAGGGCCTATCTGCTTGGCCTTTATGGGGGTTACTTGGATGGAACGATATTCGGCAGCGCTATCGTCGATCGCTTTTGGGACCTTTTTGGTTGACCGCCAGCATGGCCATCATGGTTGTGGCGCTTGGGATCATCTATTCCAGGATATTCAAGACGGATATTCAAGATTTTCTGCCATTCCTCTGTGTCGGCCTGCTTGCATGGGGGTTCATCAGTTCGGCTCTCAATGAAGCAGGCACTCTCTTTATAGGATCTGAATCCTATATAAAGCAGGTCCGGCTGCCATTTTCTCTTTACGTGTTCAGATTCGTGTGGAGTCGACTCATCATTTTTGGACATAATTTCATCATTTATTTCGGCGTGCTGGCCTACTTTAAAATGTGGCCCGGTGCCGTTGTGATGGCCGCTCTTCCGGGATTTGTACTCCTGATTTTCAACGCGCTACTGGTGTGCATTTACCTTGGCATGGCGGCAGCACGTTTTCGAGACATTCCGCAGATCGTAAGCAGTGTCGTACAAATCGTATTCTTCCTTACCCCAATCATGTGGAAACCAGAATATCTCGGGGCACAATCCTATTTGGTTGAGTTCAATCCATTCTATCATTTGATTGAGCTTGTCAGGGCTCCGCTGCTTGGACGCCTGCCGTCGTCTACAAGCTACGAAGCAGTTTTTCTGATCTCTGCCGCAAACTTGCTCGTCGCTTCGGTGTTCTTTGTGCGTTATCGAAGCCGCATCGCGTATTGGGTCTGATTGGATATTCGCGAAAATGCCCAACAGTAAAATCATTGAACTAGACGCGGTTAGCGTTGCTTTTCCGATCTATCACGGTGGTTCACGTTCATTAAAGAAAAGCCTTTTATTTCGCAGTTCTGCCGGGCGGATCGGACGTGACGCTAATCAGCGGGTGACGATTGAGGCGCTTCAAAATGTCTCTTTTTCGCTAGTTTCGGGAGATCGGGTCGCTTTGATCGGAAGCAACGGTGCAGGCAAAACAACCTTGCTTCGCGTGCTGGCCGGGATTTACGAACCAACGGTCGGAATGGCTACCGTTCGCGGACGTATTTCACCCATGTTTGACGTCGGTCTTGGGATCGACAGTGATCTCAGTGGATTTGATAATATAAGGATCCGCGGATTAGTCCTTGGCCTGACCACGCAAGAGATCGAGCAGCGCCTTCCTGAAATTGCAGATTTCACTGAACTTGGCGACTATCTCGATATGCCGGTTAGGGTCTATTCGGCCGGCATGACATTGCGGCTGACGTTCGCCATCGCCACCTGCTTTAAACCCGAAATCCTGTTGATGGATGAATGGATCGTCGCGGGCGATGCTTACTTCATGGAAAAAGCAGAACGAAGGGTCAACAATTTCGTCAACGATGCCAGCGTCCTGGTACTCGCTTCGCACGACGTTGAGATTTGCCGGCGATGGTGCAACAAAGCGCTTTGGCTCGAGCGCGGAGCGGTGCGGCAATTCGGCAGCATTGATGCGGTGATCGAAGCTTATCAGACTTCGACCTGATTAGATTGAAGAGCTCTAATCCTTGGTTGTTCGGCAAAGCCAAAGCGTCTTCGGCTAGACGAGCGCGTCATTTGCCATCCGGCGTTCGGACCCCGGCCCAGCTGTCGCGAGTTTGAAAATAATGCACTCCGGGATCGTAGATTGGCGTGTCTAATTTCAAAACCACGGGCGACAACCGGCCAATCGCATTCAAAACCGCATAAGAAGCCACGACCCGATCATGTTGTGCTGTGACCAGCGAAACACGGGCGTTTACCAATGCTTGCTGAGCATTCAGCACGTCGAGCGTTGTCCGTTGTCCGACCCGGGCTTCGTCTCGAACTCCGTTCAGCGCCCTTTCAGAAGCAGTCACCTGAGCCTGTGCCGATGCGACCTGTGCCCGTCCCGCCAACAATTGACCCCACGCCTGCACGACGTTGCTGCGCGCCTGGTCTCTGGTCTGCTCAAGATTGAGCCGCTGCTGAGTCAACGATTCCTTTGATTGCCGGATAAGCGAGTATTCAGCCCCGCCTTGATAGATCGGAACTGAAACCTGAGCGATGGCAGAAGCGCCAAACTGGCGACTAACTGTCAGTTGGGGCTCCCAAGCCTGCTGCGCGCTGGCTTGTACGGTAACGGTTGGAAACAATGCGCCTTCGTTTATCTTCACCTGAAGAAAAGCGACATCGACGCCAAATGTTGCGGCAGTTACGTTCGGATTTTCTGAGCGCGCGAGCTCGATAGCCCCCACCAATGTCGGGGGCAAAAATCGATCAACCGGCGAGCCCGGAGCAAGTCCTTGGGGCTCATTGCCAACAATCCGAAAGAAGTTCGCTTGTGTCGTTGTCAGGATTGCTTCGGCAGATAACATCTGCGTTCGCCCGGCGGCCAGTTGCGCCTCGGATTGTGAGACATCGGTCTGAGTGACGTCTCCTACCCGGAACCGGTCGCGAGTTTGTTGAAGCGTTTGTTCAAGAACCCGCACGTTGCTGCGCTGGACTTCCAGGATCGCGCTGTCTCGCAGGTAGTCCATATAAACAGTGGCCGCGGCGAACATCACGCTTTGTTCCAGCACGCGCAAGCCCTCGCGGGCTGCCGAAACCTGGCTTTCGGCGGCCCGTGTCCGATTGGCCGTTTGGTTGCCGTTGAACAGCGTCTGAGTGATGGTGGCGCCAACGCTGCGAGGGATCTGCTTGCCGTGCAGATCAACACCTGGACCGTTGGGAGAACCGGTGACAAAATCAGTGTATTGGATTCCACCCGACGCGGTAACAGCAACTTTAGGCCGGTAGCCGGACAAAGCTTGCGGCACATTTTCGTCGGTCGCACGCACAAGAGCGCGCTGTGCGGTCAACTGAGGATTGGATTGGTAAGCACGCCCCAAAGCCGCCTCGAGCGTGTCGGACCAAACCCGCGAACTTGCGACGGCCGCCATTGAAAAGGCCAATGTTGCGGCTAGGAATTTTCGAGTCATAACGGAGATCGCACCATTAACGCAACTGTTGCGCAACATATCAGCTACAGGAGCACCGTTGATTCGGGAAACAATTGTTTGCCGCCCAGCAGACAATTGCTTAATAATTACCATGGTTTGTTTGCCGCACAAAGTTAATTAACTTGCACAGGAGCGTCGAGTTCGGGAACTGTGCCCGTGGCTGTCCGGGCGATGATTCTTTTTAAAAAAAGCGCATATTTTCGAGAAATTCAGGATCTAGCAGCCCGGGACCGGCAATCTTGCCCACGCTGCTGTAAATGAATCGATACATCGTCCCCGCGCGCAACTCCGACCCAGCACCACTCGGGCAGCTTTTCGAAAGAGCAATGAAGCTTACCAGAAACACTCGTTGGCGCTAAGTTTTGGTGTTTTGAAGGCCTGCGATTTGAGCTTCCACCATCAGGCGGACCAGATCGGAAAAATTGGTGTTGAGGCCATGTCCAAGCAATTTAATCAACTTGGCCGGATTGGCCCGCGTGTTTGCATCGGCTTTCCTGATCAGGCCTTCATCTACCGTCACGTGGTCGCGCCAATCCCGGCCGATGTGACCGAAGGCAGTTTCACAGAACTCGGAAATAGAATGTGTCTCGCCGGTTCCGATGACGAAATCTCCTGGGGATTTGCTTTGAACAATAGCATGCATAGCTTCGACGAAATCGCCCGCAAACCCGAAATCGCGCGACACGTCAGTGCGGCCAAGCCGCATGCGTCCGTTCTGCAAGATAGGCTGGCCGCGCTCATCGAGCCCCGTGCTGTCAAGGCGTCCGATCGAAAGCGTCGCTGCGGCATGGGCTATTTTCTGTGAAACAAATCCTAGCGGGCGCCGCGGGCTTTCATGATTGAACATGATCCCGGCACTAAGATGCAGGCCAAATTCGACGCGGTAGGCGCCCACAATACTGTGAGCATAGGCCTTGGCTATGCCGTATGGCGTTTGAGGAACGCAGGGAGTGAGTTCGTCCTGAACCGCGATACCGCTTGCGCCAAAAATCTCGGATGAAGACGCCTGAAACAGGCGGGTAGCCGGGTACGATCGCCTGATAAGTTCACATAGCCGATGGGGGACGATCGCATTAAGCTCGGCAGTTACCATGGGAAAATCCCAGGATAATTGCGGCCGTGAGATCGCCGCGAGATTATAGATCTCCGTCGGCTTTACCGCTGCGAGGAGTTGTTCAAGAAATCCTGGTCTCGTTAGATCGCCTACGTGCCAGGTGACATTCGCCTGATCAGCGTCAAAACTTTGCTTTGTTCGCGCTTGGGCATGAACTTCATACCCTTTCGCCGAAAGTAACCGGACCAAGTACCAGCCATCCTGGCCGCTGGCGCCGGTCACGAGTGCGGAGGGAGAGGTCATATGAGGCGCACGGCTGGCGATTGAAAATAGTGCATCGGCCGCCTATTCGCTGCGGTTGAAATACTTGAACCCATGAGTTTGGATCAGCTTATCCTGCTCGGCACCCTTGATGTCCTCGCGCATCATTTCCTCGACAAGTTTGGCGAACGACGTCTGCGGGGTCCATCCAAGCTTTTCTCGTGCCTTCGTCGCATCGCCAAGCAGGGTTTCGACTTCGGACGGTCGGAAATAACGCGGGTCTATCCCAACGATGCACTTTCCATTCGCCGCATCGTACCCCTTCTCGTCGATCCCGCGACCCTTCCACTGGACTTTGATCCCCACGCATTGTGCAGCAAGCTCAACAAATTCGCGCACTGAATGTTGGTGCCCGGTCGCGATCACGAAGTCTTCGGGTTCACTCTGTTGGAGCATCCGCCACTGCATCTCGACATAATCACGCGCATGACCCCAGTCACGCAAGGCGCTGAGATTTCCAAGATAAAGACAGTCTTGCATGCCGAGCTTGATCCGGGCCAAAGCACGGGTGATCTTCCGCGTCACAAACGTTTCACCTCGTATCGGCGATTCATGATTGAACAGGATGCCGTTACAAGCGTATAGGCCGTAAGCCTCTCTATAATTTACCGTGATCCAATACGCATACAGCTTTGCCACTGCGTAGGGCGAGCGGGGATAAAACGGCGTCAATTCCGTCTGCGGCGTTTCACGAACTTGACCGTAAAGTTCAGATGTAGATGCCTGATAGAAGCGGGTGCGTTTCTCAAGTCCCAAGATCCGAATTGCTTCAAGCAAGCGAAGCGTTCCAAGCCCGTCGGCGTTGGCCGTATATTCCGGTTGTTCAAACGAAACGCCGACATGACTTTGTGCAGCAAGATTGTAAATTTCGTCGGGCTGCACTTCTTGTACAATCCGTACAAGGCTCGATGCATCGGTAAGATCGCCATAGTGAAGTTTTAAATCATATCCCTTGTCATGGGGATCATGATAAAGATGATCGATGCGGTCAGTATTGAAAATGGAGATTCTCCGGCGCATTCCATGGACGGAATACCCCTTGGTAAGCAATAATTCTGCGAGATAAGCCCCGTCCTGACCCGTAATGCCGGTGATAAGTGCCGTTTTTCGTTTGTCTGCCATGGGTGGATGAGCTGCTGATTGGAGGACTTGACGTCTAGACGTTCCCGTAAAGGCATTCTAGAATTGACACAATCCTAAATTTGCATTTCAGCGCGGAGCATCGGCCCTCGCAAGCCCTCGCGACCGGAATTATGGCGAATCTCGCGGATATCCTGAAATGAGGCTAGTCTACCGGGTTTCCGCTCGAAGGCGGAGAAGAACTGGCCACGCGGGATAGGGGCTGCGCCGCTGGGGCTGAAGGCTGGGGCTAAAGTAAGGTCAATGAATTTTGTCGATTCACATTCAACAATGTGGGCCTCCACTGATGCGGGGAGCATGCCTATAAGGGGCGCGACAGAGCTTCTCGGATGCCGTTAGGAAACCTCATTGCAAATTTTGCATGCTTATAAGGTGTATCGCCCCGAAGTTGAAGGTGGAATTCCCGAGGTCATCGCCAATTTGACCACTGCTGAACCGAGTGGACAAAGTAGCTCCATCCTCGTCGCGCGTATGCGGGGATTTCCGCACAATTTCGTGGTTGACGGAATACCGGTCGCTGCGAGCGGTTCACTTGGTACCGTCATGTCTATGCCAATTGCGCCGTTCTATCCCTTGTCGTTGCTTCGGCAGTCGTTTCGCTCCGACGTTGTAGTCCATCATTCACCTTTTCCGCTCACCGACTTGGCGATTGCGGGTTTGCGAGCGCGCACAGCCTTGATCGTCCATTGGCATGCCGACATTCTGGGGCGAGATGGCCTCAAAGCTGCCTTAATGCCTTTTATTCGCCGTTCGCTGGCCCGAGCCGACAGGATCATTGTGTCCCATCCGGCCATGATAGATGCTTCGGAAAGTCTGCAGTTAGTTCGCGAAAAGTGCGTTGCCATACCCTACGGCGCAGACCTTGAATTTTGGAGCGAACTTTCCTTCGAAAACCAGGCCGCAGCTGCTGATCTGCGCAGGCGCTTTCCTCGGCTTATACTCTCGATCGGGCGACTGGTCCCTTATAAAGGTTATCCGGTTCTGCTGCATGCTCTCAAAGGAATGAATGCACACCTGATCATTGTTGGTGACGGTCCGTTGTTGGCTTCACTCAAAAATTTGGCCCGCGAGCTTGGGGTCGCGGATCGCGTCACGTTTGCCGGTCGCCTGCCACGGGATCGGATCAAGGAGCTTCTCCATGCAGCACGCATGCTGACATTGGCTTCAGTTAGTTCAGCGGAAGCTTTCGGTCTCGTGCAGATTGAGGCGATGGCCGCGGGCTGTCCCGTCGTCAATACCGATTTGCCGACTGCAGTTCCATTCATTGCCCGGCATGAACTAGAAGGATTGACAGTCGCTCAAGGTGATGCCGATCAATTGAGAGCTGCTATGGGTCGCTTACTTGATGATGAAGGATTGGCCGAGGCTCTCGGCCGAGCCGCCCGCGTCAGGGCGCGGCAAGAATTTGGCATCAACACGTTTCGAGAAAGAAACTTTACGGTGTATCGAGAGGCAATTGCATATCGCAATGAACTGAGCCGCAAGTAGAAGACGGTTCGGTTGCCCAATCGCGGCCGTCATAAAAATAAATTTCATGAGCTATTTGTTTGCCAGGCACCGGTATATTTTTGGCGTATCGCGAGTTTTATCGCATCGGACAGCCTATCGAAATTTCTACAAAAACCGTCGCCATTCGCTAAAACGTAATGCTGATCGATCCGCGCGATATGAAGAATGATTTCGTCGCGCTCACAGTCAGTGACGACACACCACGGATCTCGGCGGTCGCTGGTTCCGCAGTCAATTTGGTAGGCGGGTGCCGGAAAAGCTTGATGCAAGCGAATCAATTCGCATTTTTCACGATCTGACCAATCAATACGAGAGTCCAATGCTTGCATAGTAATAATCAAATTCAAGCCGCGCTGCTTTGTTCCGACAAACTAAGATTGAAACCGTTAGATGCTTTAGAAAAATGTGTGAGCAATGATGGTGTACTTCAAAATTCTAGTTGTTGATTAAGCTCACCAAGTAAGCAGCAAGATGACTTGCTGAATTGGACCCGTCGTGCATCATTGGGGATGCCGGTCTTGGGCAGCTTGTTCCCCTCAAGGCTAGGCTTTGGCATCATCAGGTTTATCGGCGAGATTTGGACGAAAAACAACGAATTTCGACATCGTAAAGTTTACGACAAAGCTCACAAAAATGGATCCGAGTTTTGCGATGACTACCGGAACAATTCGCGAAAAAAGTAAGAGCGCGATAGTGGCCGTAACAACGCCCAGAAATCCGGACGCGATAAACGTGAAATAATCCCTGCGTCTCAAGACGCGCCCTGACTCTGCGCGGAACGTGAACAAGGTGTTCATCGCGTATGAACCTGAAACAGCGACTAACCAAGCTAATATGTTGGACGCAATCAATGGCAGCTCGAGCGCTTTGTAAGCGATCGTGAATACGAAAAGGTCGATTACCGTGTTGCCAAGACCTATTGTGGCAAAGCTAACGAGCTTGGAAGCCAACGGCAGCGACCGCCAAATCCGGATCATTCGATAGAAAATTAGCTTCATTTACGTGCCGCTCGAGGTCAACGGCGCTGCATAACAGGAACATTCCAATAAGTAATGATTATTTTGCAGACCCACACTACCAAGGGGCCTTTGCGTGAGTGTTTTTGCAAAAAGGGGCGTGATCAGGTGGGTCGTTCGTCCGAGATGACTTTTCCATCATTTGGCAGCGATGCGAGTGGAACCGCTTCGACCGATCCGCCAAGTTTAGTAATTGAACGCAGGCTTTCGGCTACAGTTTGCAACAGGTCGTGGTTCGAATTTCTTACCTCAGCCTTCAGTGTCATTTTATCGCTATCGCCCTCGCGAGTAACGACCAACCGTAGCCGGCCGAGTTCAGGATGACGTTTGCCGATTTCGGCGATCTGTTCGGGCCGCACGAACATCCCTTTAATTTTGGTCGATTGGTCGGCCCGACCCATCCAGCCGTTTATACGCATGTTGGTGCGACCACATGAACTGACGCCTGGCAAAGCCGCGGTGAGGTCGCCGAGCGCAAGGCGGATCCAAGGATGGTCGAGATCGAGCGAGGTAACCAGTATCTCTCCGACGTCGCCTGGCATAACGGGATCACCGGTACCTGGACGGACAATCTCAACTATCAGGTCCTCGTTGACCACCATGCCTTCGCGTGCCGGCGTTTCAAACGCGATAAGACCAAGGTCGGCAGTACCAAATGCTTGGTAAGCGTCGACCCCGCGCAATTTGATTTCCTCTTGCAATGACTTCGGGAAGGCGGCGCCTGAAACCAGTGCTCGCCTGATCGGTGACCTGTGCCCGGCCTTTTCACTCGCGTCGAGCAGGATCTTAAGAAAATCAGGGGTTCCACTATAGCCCACCGGCCGGTACGCCTCGATCAAATCAAGTTGCTGTTCAATATTTCCGGGACCCGATGGAATGACGGTGCAGCCTAGGGCCCTGGCCGATGTGTCAAAGATAAAACCACCGGGGGTGAGATGGTAGCTAAAGGTATTGAGCACGATATCACCCGGCCTGAATCCAGCCGCGTAAAGCGCGCGCGCGCCACGCCAGGGGTCAGCGCTGGTGGTTTCCGGCTCAAAAATGGGCCCTGGTGACGTAAAAAGACGGCCAAAAGAGCTGAGTGGAGCGGCAACGAGCCCGCCGTAAGGCAATGCTGCCTTTTGCAATGCAGGAAGCTCTGACTTCCGTAGTACCGGCAGCAAAGCTAATGAACCGCGACCATTCACCGAAGCCGGATTAATGCCGCTTAAGTGCTTGGCGTAGGCCGGCGCAGTCATTGCTTGGAGCAAAACCTTCTGGAGTTTGGTAAACAGCTCGGCTTCGCGTATTGCGGGCTCGCGTGTCTCATGAACGTCATAATGGTTGTTCATGTCCAAAATTCACTTTTCGGTTGATTTGTTGAGGGTCTTAATCGTGTTATCAGGCCGCATCTAATCGTTGAGAGTGCTATGTCTGAAACAAACACCGACACGGCGGGAAGTTCTGTCGATGTCGTTGCAAGGTTGAAGCGTCGTATGATCGATCACATGCTGCCGCTGTGGTCGACAGTCGGATGGAATCCTTCGACTGGCGGCTTCGTCGAGCAGCTCGATTCCCGAGGGCGCGCCAACGATGATGTACCGCTTCGCACCAGAGTCCAAGCCCGACAGATCTATTGCTTCGCCACGGCCGCCGCGGTGGGGTGGTACCCAGATGGCCGTGAAATCGCACTGAAAGGCCTCGACTATCTGTTGAACAAGGCCAAGGGCCGGGATGGCCGTCCTGGCTTTGTCCATACTTTGACGGCCGACGGAACCGTCGGTGACGCGCTTCGCGACGCCTACGATCATGCTTTTGTCTTGCTGGCCTTGGCCAGCGTGTATCGGCTCGATCAAGATGCCCAGATCCGTTCTGAGATCGACGAGCTGTGCCATTTCATAGGGACGCTGCGATCGCCTCACGGCGGTTTTGAGGAAGGGGTGCCGGCCTCGATGCCGCGTCGCCAAAATCCGCACATGCATCTCTTTGAGGCAATGATCGCAACGTTCGACGCAACTCACGATAATCAATTTTTGAGTCGTGCCGGCGATTTCTTTGCTCTTTTTGTTGCGAACTTTTACGACAAGGAAAAACACGTACTCGGAGAATATTTCGAAGAGGATTGGTCCAAAATCCAACCGGTTGTCGTCGAACCGGGACATCAAGCAGAGTGGGTCTGGCTGCTTAAAGGCTTCGAACGCATTACCGGTTGTCCGACAGGACGCTATCGGAGCGAACTTCTCGTCTCGGCGTTGCGCTATCGGGACGTCACGACAGGCTGCCTCGTCGATGAAGGCGACGCTGCCGGCGATATTAAAAGAAATACCATGCGGCTGTGGCCGCAGACCGAACTTGCCAAGGCGTGGATTGCTCAAGCAGAGGCGGGAGAATTCGGTGCCGCCGATGAAGCGCGCGCTGCGCTGGCCCGGCTCGAACGGCTGTATCTCAGTCACCCTGTAAGGGGGGGATGGTATGATCAATTTGACAGCAGCGGCGCCTCGCGCGTTGCACCCATACCGGCTTCGTCGTTTTATCATGTCATGTGCGCGTGCGTCGAGGCCGAACAGGTGCTGGGATAAATTCGAACCTCGCCTAACGACTAGGCTTGTTTTCGATTTTTCATTTGAGCGATCTGGGGGCCGCCCGACGGACCCACCGGTCTTGAGCAATGTGTTCACAGCCACCGCTTTCGCCGCTTGTAGCTCTTCAAGTTTTTAAAGCTTTTCCGCTTGTCGCCGGCGCCGCCGAGGTAGAATTCCTTGACATCTTCATTATCGCGCAAGTCAGTCGCACTTCCGTCAAGAACCACTTTGCCTTGTTCCATAATGTAACCGTGGCTTGCGACCGCCAGAGCAGCGCTAGCGTTCTGCTCCACCAAAAGAATAGTGACACCAAGGTCGCGGTTGATCTGTTTGATAATCGCGAACACTTCCTTGACCAGCAATGGCGACAAGCCCATCGACGGTTCGTCCATCAAGATCATCTTGGGACGGGCCATTAGTGCGCGCCCAATCGCCAGCATTTGCTGTTCGCCACCTGAGAGATAACCCGCCAGGCCCGTTCGTTCTTTTAGGCGCGGGAAATACTTGAAGACCATATCGATGTCGTCGCCGACCTCGTTGTCGCTGCGGGTAAAAGCCCCGAGCCGCAGGTTTTCCAGCGACGTCATGTCGGAGATGATGCGGCGGCCCTCCATCACCTGGAAGATGCCGCGGCGGACGATCTTGTCGGGATCGATGCCGTGGATGCGATCGCCGTCGTAAACGATCTCGCCGCGGGTGATTTCGCCGTCCTCTGTCTTGAGCAGTCCGGAGATCGCCT
>Ga0209023_10003152_pt1 | contig 19884 bp, 11 predicted proteins | sample LakOneMetagenome_FD_187468 | JGI IMG/M metagenome (GOLD analysis project Ga0209023, IMG submission 187468) | Freshwater and sediment microbial communities from Lake Erie, Canada (SPAdes) (version 2) | ecosystem: Environmental > Aquatic > Freshwater > Lentic | place: Lake Erie, Canada...
GCCCTGTTGTCGACACCGCTGTCGGCCTTGTCGGACCGATTCGGTCGCGCGCGCATGCTCACGCTCGCCTGGACTGCGTATGCCGCCGCCTACCTGCTGATCGGCCTGCTGCCGGCGGCGGACTGGGCCTTGTGGCTCGCGTTCGGCGCTTACGGCGTGGTGACCGCGTCGCTCGAAGGAACCGAGAAGGCGCTGGTCGCCGACTTCGTCCCGCGCGAACGCAGCGGCACCGCGTTCGGCTGGTACAACCTCGTGTCCGGCATCCTGCTGCTGCCCGCGTCACTGGTGTTCGGCTGGATCTGGCAGGGGGTCTCGCCATTCGCCGCGTTCGCATTCGGCGCGGCGTGCGCGCTGGCCGCGGCTCTGCTGCTGCGGTTCTGGGTCAGTGCGGAAGCCACGGACTCGGCCCGCTAGCCCACCAGCCGACCCCTGTCGTCGATTCCGCGCTCGTGCGTTGATGCTGCGGGGCCAGTGGAAAGGCGGCAATTCCACGCGCACAAGGGGGAGTGCCATGTTTTTCCCGTGGGTGTTCGTGCTCGCGGCAGGGTTTTTCTTCGCGCAGGCCGCCTGAGCCGCGGCGCCCGTCGGAAACGGCCATCTCCCCCGTCGAACGCGCGGTTTCAGCGGGCGCAGTCGTGACGCGGTAGAATGACCGGTTGCGCGACCGGCGATCCTCCCGGTCGCGTCCATTCCCGGATTCCCATGAAGACACCACCAGGCCTGCAGGCGCTCATCGACGATGGCGTCATCGATGAAGTGATCCGCCCGCTCAAGAGCGGCAAGGAAGCGGCCGTGTACGTGGTGCGCGCGGGCAGCGAGATCCGCTGCGCCAAGGTCTACAAGGACATGCGCCAGCGCAGTTTCCAAGCACGCGCGCAGTACCAGGAAGGACGCAAGGTGCGCGGCAGCCGCGAGGCGCGCGCGATCGCCAAGAGCACGCGCTACGGGCGCAAGGAACAGGAAGACGCCTGGAAGAACACCGAGGTCGATGCGCTCTATCGCCTTGCCGATGCCGGCGTACGCGTGCCGAAGCCGTTCGGTTTCTTCAATGGCGTACTGGTGATGGAACTGGTTACGGATGCCGAAGGCCGCTCGGCACCGCGCCTCGGCGAGGTGGAGCTCTCGCCGGAGACTGCGCGCGCGTACCACGCGTTCATGATGAACCAGATCGCGCGCATGCTGTGCGCGGGCCTGATCCACGGCGACCTCTCCGAATACAACGTGCTGGTCTCGCCGCAAGGCCCGGTCATCATCGACCTGCCGCAGGCGGTCGACGCGGCCGGCAACAACGGTGCGCTCGCGATGCTCGAACGCGACGTCGACAACATCGGCGCCTGCCTCGGGCGCTTCGCGCCGGAATTGACGGCGACACGCCACGCGCGCGAGATGTGGGCCTTGTTCGAGGCCGGCGAGTTGCGACCGGACAGCGTGCTGACTGGCGTGTTCACGATCGACGAGACCCCCGCCGACGTGGATGCGGTGATGGACGCGATCCACGATGCGCGTGCCGAAGCGCTCATCCGCCAGCAGGGACGTGAAGCCGCCGAGGCTGCCTGACGCGCGCGCCAAGCAACTTGCTGACGAGCAGCAGGTCAGAGCCGCACGCCGAAGCGCGCGGCCAGCAGCACGGTGAGGAAGTACAAGGCGATCGTCAGCACGCAGGCAACGCCGAGCGCCCACCAGAAGCCGATGCCGTGGCGCAGCAGGTACGGAAACGCCAGGAACATCGGCAACGACGGCAACACGTACCAGAACGTCGCTTCGGCATGGTCGGCGATGCGCGCGACGTTGCCGGTGTCGTGCCATAGCCACAGGATGGCGAGCAGGGATACCAGCGGCAACGACACCACCAGTGCGCCAATCGAGGGGCTGCGCCGGGCAATTTCCGACACCACCATGATGATGACGCCGGACAACAGCGCCTTGAACACGAGATAGGCCATGGCACGACTATACGCGTGCGACAACGCGCTTTGGCGCGCCGTTTCCGTTTCATGCGGCACGATGGTGCGCCAAGGCGCACCCTACAGCGCGTTGCCGCAGGCGTGTCCGGACGCCCACGCCCACTGGAAGTTGTAGCCGCCGAGCCAGCCGGTCACGTCGACCACCTCGCCGATGAAGTACAGGCCGGGCACGCGTTTGGATTGCATCGTCGAAGAAGACAGTTCGTCGGTATCGACGCCGCCGAGCGTGACTTCGGCCGTGCGATAGCCCTCGGTGCCGCTCGCGACGAGCGGCCAGTCGGCGAGCAGCGCCGCCATCTCGCGCAGCTCCGCGTCGCGATACTGGCGCATCGGCTTGCTGCTGAACCAGTGCTCGCACAGGCGTTGCGCGAAACGCTTCGGGATCCGTTCCGCCAGCACGTTGCGCAACTCGGTCGCGGCGCGTTCGGTGCGCTGCGTTTGCAGCCATGCGTACGCGTCGTCGCCTGGCAACAGGTCAAGGCGCAGGTCGTCGCCCGGATTCCAGTAGGAAGAGATCTGCAGGATCGCCGGCCCGCTGATGCCGCGGTGCGTGACCAGCATGAAGTTGCGGAACGCGCTGCCGTTGCAGCGCGCCTCCACGGGCAGCGCGACGCCGGCCAGGTCGGCGAGGCGTTCCTGATGCTTTCCGCTCAGCGTCAGCGGCACGAGGCCGGCGCGCGTCGGCAGCACGGAGTGGCCGAACTGGCGCGCGAGCTCGTAGCCGAACCCGCTCGCGCCCATGCTCGGGATCGACAACCCGCCGCAGGCGACGACCAGCGCGGACGCCGTGAAGGAACCGCGCGCGGTATCGAGGTGAAAGGTCGCGTCGCCATGCCGCACCCGCTCGATCGCGCACGAAGTCTCGATGCGCACGCCTGCGTCGGCACATTCATCCAGCAGCATGCGCACGATCTGTTTCGACGAGTCGTCGCAGAACAGCTGGCCGAGTTCCTTCTCGTGATACGCGATGCGATGGCGCTCGACCATCGCGATGAAATCCGCCGGGGTGTAGCGCGCGAGCGCGGACTTGCAGTAGTGCGGATTCGCCGAGAGGTAGTTCGCCGGCGTCGCGCCGGTGTTGGTGAAGTTGCAGCGGCCGCCGCCCGACATCAGGATCTTCTTGCCGACGCGGTTCGCGTGCTCGACGACCAGCACGCGCTTGCCGCGCCGGCCCGCGGCGATCGCGCACATGAGGCCGGCCGCGCCGCCGCCGATGACCAGGGCGTCGAACGATTCCGCCACGGTCAGTAGGCCGGCTGCCTGTCGCCCATGCGCAGCACGGGATCGACGCCGATCATCTCGCTGTCGGCGCTGCCGAACAGCTGCACGTGGCCGTCCTGGATGTTGCACTGCAGGCGCATGCTGCGCCCGGCGATCGCGGTGAGCGCCGCCGTTGCCGACGACACGTCGATCACGACCAGGTTCTTCGAGCGCGCCAGCGCGGTCGCGTTCTTTTCCCACCATACATCCGACGCGCGTCCGCCGTAGTTGACGACGATGACCTCGCGCGCACGTCCGCACGCCTTGCGAACGCGCTGTTCGTCGGGCTGGCCGAGGTCGATCCATTGCTCGATCTCGCCGCTGCGATCCTTGCGCCAGAGGTCGGGTTCGTCCTCGCTGCTGAGGCCCTTGCCGAACTCGAGGCGCTCGTCGGCGTACAGTGCGAACGCGAGCAGGCGCACCATCAGGCGTTCCTCCGTCTCGGACGGGTGCCGCGCCAAGGTCAGTGCGTGGGTCGCGTAATAGTGCCGATCCATGTCGCTGACCTGCAGCTCGGCCTTGTAGATGGTCGCGTTGAGCGCCATGCGGTTACCTCGGAAGGGAAGCCGCGCATTGTAGGCGCAGTGACGTCATTCGATCACAATGCGGGCGATGCCAGCTCCTGCCTCGATGATCCGCCTGCCGCCACGCAACGGCGTACAGCCGAGCTGCCTGCAATTGCCGCCGGGGGCATGGGCGACGGTGCTCGACGGCCTGTGTGCGCACTTTGCGGAGGTCGACCGCGAGACGTGGTCCGACCGCATCGCACGCGGCCTGGTCACCGACGCGCAGGCGAAGCCGATCGACGAGCGCACGCCATATCGGGTCGGGATGGAAATCCAGTACTACCGTGAAGTCGCGACCGAGCAGCCCATACCGTTCGTCGAACGCATCGTGCATGCCGACGCCGATCTCGTCGTCGCCGACAAACCGCACTTCCTGCCGGTGACGCCGGGCGGCGGCCATGTCGTCGAAACGCTGCTCGCGCGCCTCACGCGTCGCCTCGACAATCCCCATCTCGTCCCCTTGCACCGGCTCGACCGCATGACCGCGGGGCTGGTGCTGTTTTCCGCCAATCCGCGCACGCGCGCGCACTACCAGGCGCTGTTTCCCGAGCGCACCGTCGCCAAGCACTACGAGGCGCTGGCGCCGGCGTTGCCGTCGCTTCCGTTCCCGCTGGTGCGTTCGACGCATATGGCACGAGGTGAGCCCTTCTTCCTCATGCGCGAGGTGGCCGGCGCGCCGAACTCGGAATCGCACATCGACGTGCTGGACCGATCGGACGGCGGCATCTGGCGTTACGCGCTCGTTCCGGTCACCGGCCGGACGCACCAGCTGCGCGTGCACATGGCCGGCCTCGGCGCGCCGATCGTCAACGACGACTTCTATCCGCAGCCGTTGTCGTCGGACCGCGCCGGACGGCCGCCCGACGATTACGGCAAGCCGCTCAAGCTGCTGGCCAAGCGCCTCGCGTTCGTCGATCCGCTCAGCGGCGAGCCGCGCGAATTCGAAACATGCCTGCACCTGTAGGGGCGGGGCTTTCTCGGAAGCAACTGTCTTTCGTGTGGGAGCGGCGGAAGCCGCGATGCTCTTCCTTTCACTCGGCGAAGCATCGCGGCTTCCGCCGCTCCCACAACATCCAGATCCGCTACATCGACCGGCCGCCGACGAATATCCGACGTGCGAGCGTGCCGCCGATCCAGTAGCAAAGGTCCGCCGGCCGTTCGGCATCCCACACGACGAAGTCCGCGCGGCGACCGACGGCGAGCGTGCCGCGATCATCCAGTCCGAGCGCGCGCGCGGCATTCACGGTCGAACCGCGCAGCGCTTCCTCCGGCGTGAGCCGGAACAACGTGCAAGCCATGCCCATCGCGAGGCGCAGTGACAGCAATGGCGACGTGCCCGGGTTGAGGTCGGTCGCGACCGCGAGCGGAACGCCGGCGGCGCGCAGCGCATCGATTGGCGGCAGCTTGGTCTCGCGCAGCGCGTAGTAGGCGCCCGGCAGCAGCACGGCGACGGTTCCTGCCCTGGCCATTGCCTGCACGCCGTCGTCGCCGGTCCATTCGAGGTGATCGGCCGACAAGGCGTCGAATGCCGCCGCCAGCGCGGCACCATGCAGGTCGGACAACTGGTCCGCGTGCAGCTTCACGCGCAGGCCGTGCGCGCGCGCCGCTTCGAACACGCGGCGGGTCTGCGCCGGCGTGAACGCGATCCTCTCGCAGAACGCGTCGACCGCGTCGGCGAGGCCGGATTGCGCCGCAATCGGCACGACGTGCTCGCACACGTAGTCGATGTACTCGTCCGCGCGTCCGGCGTACTCCGGCGGCAGCGCATGCGCCGAGAGCAGTGTGGTGCGGATGCCGATGCCGAGGGTTTCGCCGATGCGTCGCGCGACGCGCAGCATGCGCAGCTCGCTGTCGCGGTCGAGGCCGTAGCCGGACTTGATCTCGATCGTCGTTACACCGTCGGCAAGCAGCGCGCGCGCACGCGGCAGCGATTGCGCGAGCAGGGTTCCTTCATCGGCTTCGCGCGTCGCGCGCACGCTCGACGCGATGCCACCACCGGCGCGCGCGATCTCCTCGTAGCTCGCACCGTTGAGTCGCTGCTCGAACTCGTTGGCGCGATCGCCGCCGAACACGAGATGGGTGTGGCAGTCGATCAATCCCGGCGTGACCAGCGCGCCGTCGGCGCGCGCGACGTGCTCGGCGAGACGTTCCGGTGCGTCCGGCAGGGCCGCCTGCGCCCCTGCATAGGTGATCGCGCCGTCGCGCCAGCCGAGCGCGGCGTGCTCGATCAGGCCGTATGGCGTGTCCGACCGCGTCATCGTCGCGAGACGACAGTCGAGCAGCAGGCCATCCCATTCGGGGTTCATGCGTCGCGGTCCATCGGGGAGAGTGGTCGCGCGATTATCCCGCACTCGGACGTGGGAAGGCGCACGGGATGCGCTCCAGCGGGAGAAGACCACACAAAAAGCGGGGCGAGGGAGAGCGGAGCGCGATGCTCCGCCTGCCCCCGCCCCGGCCCTCTCCCGCGTGCGGGAGAGGGGAACATCATGCGCAATTCGCGCTCAGTGGTTGAAGCCGTCCGCGAAGATCTGGTCGAGCGACAGGCGTGCGGCACCGAAATCGTAGTTGGCACCGGTCTTCTGCCAGCTGCCGGCGACGTAGATGCCGTCGTGGAAGACATGTACATCGGCGACGATGTCGGTCTGGTGGACCACGCCGAAGTCGATCGGGGTCAGCAGGGAATCGCTGCTGCCATCCGGACGGTAGCGACCGACCAGCCAGTCGGCGTCGCCGCCGGTGGAGGTGTAGGTCGCGGCGATGACGTAGCCGACGTTCGGCTGCGTGGCGACGCTCTCGAACGTCATCGAATCGCCGGCCGTTACGACCGCGTAGCCGCTGCTGCCGTCGCCGCCGCTGAAGCTCGTGTCGAAGGCGCAGACCGCGCCGCGACGCTTGGCGATCAGGCCGCTGTGCACGGTGCCGGACATCTGCGCATAGCCGACCCCGACGAAGTCGTCCTCGAGGCCGCCGCCGTTCGGCACCATGGTCAGCCCGAGCAGCTCGGTGTCGCGCGAATTGCTGCCGTCGACTTCGAAGCTGCATTCGTTGCTCTGTGAAAGCTGCTCGACCGTGCCATCGGTGTCGAGGCGCATGATCAGCGCGGAACTGTCGTTGCCGCCGACGACGTCGGTCTTGCCGACGCCGACGATCTTGCCGTTCGAGGCAATCGCGACCGCATTGATCTGGTGGCGCAGGAAGTTCGACGAACGCGCCAGCTGGATGCCCGAGTTGCTCAGGCCGAACGTGTGATCGAGCGCGCCATCGGTGTTGAACCGCGCGAATGCGGCGTAGGTGTCCGTCACGGTGTTCACCGCGGTGGTGCCGGCCATCACGATCTTGCCGTCCGCCTGCACCGCCATCGCGCGCGGGATGTCGCGGCTCAGCGACGGGCCCGGATCGAACGAGGCGCTCACGCACGAGGTCAGCGTCGAGTTGAACAGCAGCGGAACGCCGCCGGTCGAGAATGCGCACAGCACGAAGTCCCAGTTGTCGGCGGTCTTCTTCTTGTAGCCGCCGACCAGCAGGCTGTTGCCCCTCATCACGATGCCAGCGGTATTGAACAGCTCGCCCTGCGAGCCCTGCGTCATCGCGCGACCGTCGGTGCCGAAATTCGTGTCGATGAGGCCGTTCGGCAGCAGGCGGGTGACGCCCATGCGCGACACGCCGCCGGCATCGAACACGGTACCCGAGATGTACATCGCGCCGTCCGGCCCGATCACGCTGGCGGACGCGATGTCGGCCTTGGTACTGCCGAAGTCGAATGCGATCGGCGACTTGCCGGTGCCGGCGAAGCCCCAGCTCGCATCGAGTGCGCCCTCGGCAGCGGCTGCGCCGGCCTGCAGCAATGCGCAGGCGAGCAGGGTGCGGCGGATCAACAGGTTGGCGGTCATGGGTGTACTCCCTCGTGCGCATCGGAATGAGCGCTTGGCCTTGCATACGGGGGAGGGGTGGGGGAGGGATCACGCGGCGGCCGGGGAAAATCCCTCGCCTCGCGGTAGACGCTGGCCGGCGGGTCCCAGGATATGAGATCCGCCCCTGTTCCAATACCCCTGTGCCACGAGGCACGCCCGGTCGGCGCCATCCGGGTACCTGCCGGTTTTCAATTCCTAGAATGGAGAAGAGTACATGTCGCAGAATATCGTTTCGCTGAACCTCACCGATGCCCAGCTGACGGCCGTGGACGCGGCCCTGACCGAGCTGGAAACCCAGCTGTCCGGATTGATCGCCCTGCCGATCGAGCAGAAACGCTCGCTCAAGAAGATGGGCGAAAAGTCGGAGGCGTTCTGCCGCCAGGCCTTGCGCGTGCTGGAACACAATCCCCAGATGGTGCCTTCGAACGTCGCCCTCGCCGATGCGGTGGCGGACCTGGCCACGCTGGATGCGCTGCGTCCGCGCATGGTGCGCCTGTCGCGGCTGAGCGAGCGCGTCGCGGATACCGACATCGCGCTCGGCAGTGACGTCATGAGCGTGGCGTTGCAGGCATACGGGCTGATCAAGCTCACCGGTCGTTCGGAAGGCCTGCAGGCGATGCGCAGGGAACTCGGGTCGAGGTTCGCGAAGACATCACGGCGACCGGAGACCAAGGCGGCTTGACCGCTCACCGGTTTTCCGTTTCGCAAAACCTTCCGAGCCGCAGCGATGCGGCTTTTTTGTTGCCTCGTCTCCGGGCTCGATCCATCGCCGCAAGACGTGACGATGCATACCAGCGATTTCCGGACACCCACGCACATCCCGCCTGACCGTGTGCCCGAACCGGCGTGACCGGCGACCGGATTGCGGTGCCGGATCACCACCTCGCGCTCGCCAGCGACCGATTGCCGGCCATCCGTGTGTGCCCGGCGGTCATCGACCACGGTCTTAGCGCGCCGCGATCACCATCGCGCGGTGATCGTTCACCGGATTTCGGTGAAGAGCGCATCCTGAGGTAGCGTCGATGGCGGGATCCCGGTGATCGATCACCGTGCGGCGGTCATCGGTGAGTCCGGCGTGGTGATCGGTCACCGCCGGGTCGTCAACCGAGTCGCCGCTCCGTCCGCCGTCCGTGCCAACGCAGTACTGGCTGCGCGTTGACCGGCCCGCCAAGCACGGCGTCAGGAACTACTTCACCGAGTCTGGCACCCGAGAAATACCCAGAGCATCGCTGATCGCGTCATCGATCGTGCGATAGCTCTTGAGGGCGTGAATACCGCAGGGCTCACGCCTTCCGGGAAGCTCATGGTTGTACTCGTCCCAGTAACGCACGGGCTGACGCATGGGCTCTTCGAAACAATGCACGGGCAACCGTTCGCCTGGCTCGAAAGCTCGATGCTCGATGGTTTCGAAATAGCCGTGCGACCACGGTAACCGATTCGTCATCAGGGGTGGAATCAATAGCTGCATCACCGAAAGTCTCTCGGGAGGCTGCCTTGTGTTCGACTCAATGGCGAACACGTACAACATAATGCAGTTCTTCATCGTCACGATGCAGGCATCCGTTGCGACCACGCGGCCGAAGAAATAGCCGCGCCCGATAGGGCGGCACACGAATATGTCGCCCGCCTTCGGCGCCTTGCGCGAGGGTGTGAGAATCTGCAGATTGGTGATGACTGATTCCTTCACTATCAATACCCATTGGCTTTCAACCAGCTCTCGCCCCAGCGCACTGCATCGTTGTAGTACGCATGCGTGGGACTGATGCTGTTAATCTTATTCTCGAATTGCGGGTTGCGCAGGATCATTGCTTGTTCGATCGCGCGGGCTTGGCCGCGCGGCATTGTCGGACTCATCGCTCGAATGTCGAATCGATCTGCGTGTTGAACCTGCCTCGCTGCTACATTGCAGCTGATCCCGCAGTAGACCGCCTGTCCGTCACGATACCCCAGATATGCCTGCGTCTCGCGGCCGGAAGAGAGGAATTTCAGCGCTGTGGGAGAGATGTCGGAAACGACTTCATACCCCTGCTCGACACGCGAGGCATTTCGCAACGCGGCAAGTCCAAAGGCCGCTTTCAATCCCGCCGCAGCGGGAAGCGGAAAAGTGGCTGACTGAATCGAATCATCGCCTGGTGCGTTCTCGTGCCAAGGATTTGTTCCAGTGATAAACCCCCATCCCGCGGCCGCGCTCGCAAATACGAAGTTGTTCGCGTCCCGTCGACGCCATTCGTCGAAATTCAGTTCTCTTTGCAACGCTTCGTCCGGATGGATGACCATGCCATCCAACAGCGTGACGCGAAGATTCGTGGTGCCGTTGGTCTTTCCGCTCGCGCCAATGTCGACCGGATTCCCGCTTAGAGGTTTCGATGCTTCACCCTTTACGGTCTGCGCCTCGACATGCCGGTTCCATGTATTCGCAACCGCGTTGATCCCCTTTGAGGCGAGCGCTTTCATCGGGTCGACTTCTTCTACGCCGCCCCCTACCCCTAGACTTTTGCATGTCGGGCCTTGAGCTTGGTGAATGTTGGATCCCGTAGAGCAGTAGCCGCTCGGATCTCTACCACTCAGTGGGTTATTGAGGATGTAGCTATACGGATTGAGGCTCTGCCCATTCGTCGGAAACTGGATCACCGGATCCACGCTCAGGAACCGCCCAAGCGCCGGGTCGTACATGCGTCCGTTCATGTGGATCAGCTTCACTGCATCCACATGCTCGTGCCCCGTGAAACCGCGCAGGGTATCCGGCCAAAGGTCCAGTACGGCCTTGCTGTCACCCTGGTTTCCGGCTCTCACTGCGCCGAACGCGTCGTACTCCCGCGTGCTCTTCAACGTGCCGTTGAACGCCAGCGCCACCGTCGAGCCCAGGCGGTCGCGCAGGTTTCCCTCGGCGGAGAAAGTAGCAACGGGCTGGTATTGCTGCATCACCGTCACAGGACCCAGCTCGATACGCGAGCGTCCCGCGTGCCACGCGCCTTCCTGTTCGTAGCCCGACGGTCCGTAGGAGACGTTAAGAGTCGTCGCGCCGTTGACCGTCGATTCCTTGTAGCGGTTTCCGGCGCTGTCGTAGCCGTACGTCGCGGTGCTTACTCCACCTCGCTGCACGTACCAAGGCCGGTTCTCGAAGTCGTATCGGCCCGCCAGCGTACTGCCGCCAACAATGTTGCCGTTCGCGTCGCATTGGTACGTGGTCAACACCCCGACCGCCACCGTCACCTGGCTCACCCCGTGCGGACCGCAGCCGTTCGCGCCGTAGTTGTAGCCTCCCGCCGACGCAATACTCACGTCGCTCTTGTAGCTCAGGTTGCCATTCGGCGTGTACGCGTATGTCACCGGTGGCAGCGCCGTGGGGAAACCGCTCCGGCTCGCCTGCGTCAGTCGCTGCAATCCGTCGTAGGTGTAGGCCTCGCTCGTTGTCGACGTTCCCTGAGTGACCGACTGCGTCGTCACGTTTCCGAAGCTGTCGTACCCGTACGCAAGCTTCTCCAGCACGGAGATGCCATTCGTCCATTGTTGTTGCTTGAGCTGGCCAGTGCTCGCGTAGCTCTGGTGAACGCCCACGACGCCGTTCGGATACGTCTCTCCGGTGATGTTGCCCCACGCGTCTTTCGAAGTCGCCGACCACCATACCGTGGGCGTCGGGTTGTTGTCGCTCAGTTGGTTGAGCTCGCCATACGTGGTGTAACCGCGCTTGACCACCACGCCATTCGGGTAGGTCGTCGTCTGCTCGCGGCCGTTCGCGTCGTACGTATGGCCCGTGGTCCAAGTCTGCGGTTGATTGTCCGGCTGGCTCAGCTGGGAGGAAAGGCGCTTGGTCGCCGTTTCATAGGTGTTGCTCTCCTGCCAGATGGTGCTCAATGCGCCAACGCTTGCACCGCTCTGCCGTTGCGCCGCGCCCAGCAGGCCAGCGCCTCCCGCCGTGCCGGGGGGGTCGAATGTCCAGGTGTCCCGGATCACCTTGGGCAGCGGTGCAAGGGCCGTCGCGTCGGTTGCGGTCCGTTGGGTCAGCCGGCCGAGCACATCGTAGACATGGCCGGTCTGCACGCCGCGTGCATCGGTCTGGGTCAGCAATTCGCCCAGCGCGTCATACGTGAAGGTCTTCGTGCCCGCATCCGGGTCGACCACCTGGGTGCGCCGGCCGAGGTCATCGTAGCTTGCCGTGATGACGTTGTTTTCCGCATCCTTCAGCGCGACCGCATTGCCTGCGCCGTCGTACCAGTAGTTCGTCACCGCGTAGTTCGCGGTCGAACCGTTGCCCTGCGTCGTTTGCTCCAGACGTCCGAGAACGTCATAGGTGCGGCTCATATCCATACAAAGGTTCGTAGCCGACGAACAGGTCGCCGGTACGCCCGTGCTGCGCACCTTGATCGTCGTTGTATTGCCGCTATAGGTGTATGTGGTCCGCACGTTGCCATGCAGCGGATCGAGTTCCGCGCCCGGTGACTTCTTCAGCGCAGGTCGACTCATTCGATCGTAAGTTGTCTGTGTGCATCTCAGATCGGCATCGGTGCATGACGGTACCTGCCCAAAGAGGAACGGGGTGCTCTGTTGGAACACCGTATTCATGTCATCGAAGTCGCTTACGGATTGGACGAAGGTTCCGTCAAAGCCGCGCCGGGAATGCTTGATGTTTCGACCCAGGACGTCATACCAATCCACCGTCGTGGGTGATCCCGCTTGCACACGGGTGACACGCCATGCGGCCCACATCTGATTGCCATCTTCCGAATACCCCGCGGGGCAAGTGCTGGGGCTGTTGTTGTCGGGCGCACTGCATCGCGTGTAGCTGATCGATTCTGAGGGCAACAGGGTTCCGCCAGCGGTATCCTGGTACTGCGCCCCGGTCATGCGCCCGAATACGTCGTAGTTCGCAATCATCTTCAAGTTGTTCGGGTCGACCGTTTTCGTCACTTGGCCATCGCGCGTCGAATGTTCCGTCGTCGTCGCCTGCAACGCCGGGTTGGTCGTGGTGAGCACAAAGTAGCCATCCGCGGCAGCTGCGGTACCGTTCTTCGTATAGGTGAACTGTGTCGTTCGCGGAGAAGGGGAGAGTGTCGGCCCGCTGACGGCGACACTGATCGGGAGGCCGTAGCTCGGTGCCGGGTAGGTCCATGTCGTCGTCAGCGTCTGGGCTTGGGTCGGGTCATCCGGCTGCACCGTCTGCGATTTCGGCGTGCGGTCCACGTTCCATTGGTATGTCGTCACCGCCGTCCGCGATGGCGCAGTGGCGACCGGGGGGAGGGCGTGGCTGCTCGAATAGGCGATCGACGTCGTCACCGTACTCTTGCAAAGGTCCGCGATGCGCCAGTTGGCGGTATCGGTCAGGCAGTTCGTGAACGTGCCGTCGGCCGGGTACAGGTTCGTCGTCGACACGGTATGGCTGGAGATAAAGCCACCATCGTCGGCGCTCGTGACAATCTGGTTCTTCAGGTTGCCGTACGTATCCCAGCCCGACGAAGGCGACGCGGCAGCCGCCGCATTGATCGTGTCGGTGTGACTGACAATGACACCGGTGGAGAGATCGCGCGCATCGGCATGCTTGCTGTCCAGGACTGGGGCATACACCGTACCGCCCGTGCCGCTGGGCGATGCCGGCAGCGTATCGCCTTGCGGGCATAACTGGCGAGTGGCGAGGCCGCAAATCCAGCTGTAGGTCTCGTGCTGGATCGTTTGTCCCACTGTCTGCCCGGCTGGCGGTATGACGGTATCGAGCGAATCCAGCTTGCCCGTCAACGGGAATTTCTGGTTGTACGTCGCGATCGTCTGCGTCTGGCGAGTGCGAGCCTCGTCGAGCACCCACGTCGTGATCTTGTGGAATCCCTGGAAGCCGCGACCGAGATGGTTGTACATCGCTTCCGAGTAGCCGTATGCGGCAGAGCGGAAGCCCGACACACCACCCGCGCCATTGACGCCCAGCATGCCGACGACGACGGGCATCGTGCTCGTGAAGTAGTAGTGCCGCGTATCCGTGTAACCACCGATGGCAGGAAAGGAATAGACGGGCAGGCTGGTTCCGGTGACATCGTCGGTCGTGCTTCCGGGATTGGAGAGCGTCGTGAACGCCCAGGACGTGGAATCGCCGACGCCATCCACGACGCTCTGGAGCATCTCGGGCATCCCGACATGGACGTCCGCAGTGCGTCCGCCGCTCGATGACGGGTTGTTCAACGAGAGTTCGGCAAGTGACGCAAGGGAATGCGGACCATTGGAGCCGACGTTCTCGTTCAATAGAAACTGGCTCGATGGTTCGAATGTCGACGTCGCGATATCGACCGTAGTCGTTGCGTTCGGATTCGGGTAGACGGTCAAGACGGCAGGGCCGTGGGTACCGTCGTTGATTACCTGGCAGCCCGGATGGCCCGCATTGATGGCGTCTCTCTGACATCCGATCGGGCCGAACAGATCGTTCAATCCGTCGCCGAACAAGTCGCTGCTCGTCGGGACCTGCACGCCTTGGGTGAGCGAGGAAACGAGTTCGGTCTCCTGCAGCCTCGCTTCGAAAGTGCTTGCCGTGGTCTGCACGAACTTGATGGCGGCGAGATGGTAGGCGCTCGCATCGCTTGCCGCCGAATCGGGAACCTGGAAGTTGTTGGGCCCGGTTTGATCACCATAGGCACCGTACACGGTGTGGTTGTTCCAAAGGCGGAATGTCCCCATGCCCGGCATGTTGAGGTCGCCGGTATCCGGGTCCTGCGGGCAGGCATACAAAGCACATTTGGTTCCGCCTTCGGTCGCGACTGGATCGTTGAGCCCAGGGCAAGGAGTGTCCGCACCGATCGCAGGGTTGACCAAATTGAGCGTGCAAATCTTGACCGCGAATTTTCTTGCCGTTGACACGACCGTCAGTTCCGGTTTTCCGTCGCCGTCGACGTCCAGCAGCGGAACCCGGTTCGCATACTTGAAGACGTTGCGGCCGACGATCGAGCTGGGATAGTTCTGCAGGCCGGCATTGCTGCCAAGCCCAGTTGTCGTGATGACGCTACCCAAGGTGCCGCCCTTGTTGAGCCGCAGCTGCCAGATGCCCTGGCTGGGTCGTGCGATGACGAAGTCCTCGAGACCGTCGCCATTCACGTCCATCCAGTGAATCGCGTAGCCGTTGGACCACTGGCATTCGTCGGTGATCGCGGTGCCCGAACTGACAAGGCCGATTCCGGTGCATGATTGCTCGGTGGTGCTCGTGCCACCCGGCTGCAGGAACTTCACCCTGGTCAATGTGGGCGTGCCGATGGCGAAAGCATCGGCAACGAAGAAATCCGGTGCGCCATCACCGTTGAAGTCGGCAATGTGGTCGACGTATTCCCGTTTCGTGATCACATAGGCCGGTGCGCCCGCTACGGTACGGGTCAAGCAGAACAGTTTGTGGCCGTCGTCGAATACATGGCCATCCTCGACGATCTGCCCGGTCGCCGGATTGATGTGCGCGTTGCTGTAGTAACCGTAGACGGCGCGTTGGTGCCCATAGTGGTCATCCGCACCACACGTCGCATCGTCCTTTTCGACGGCGATATCGAGCTTGCCGTCACCATTGAGGTCGACCGCGCGCGGGACATTGCCGGCCGGAACGCCGGGCGCGATGATCGGCGACGGGATATTGGTTTCGATCAGATGAAATGGTGACGTCTGAGCGATTGTACCGCGCGGCAATGTCCAGACCGCCAATTGAATCGTGGAGTGGTCCGTCGCCGAGTGGGGAACGACCATGGCTTCGGACCGGCCGTCCCCTGCAAAGTCCGCATAGCAGTCCCAGTAGAAACAGAGGATGCCGGTGACCTCGACGGCGCTGTGCTGCGCGTGATCAGGCAGCAGCTGGACCACGTATTCATGCTGGACGGTGCCTTGCAAGACGGCGACGGCGGTTTCGCGCGTCCCGTCACCATCGAAGTCGCCCGCGACCTGGACCAGCTGCGTCACGCCGCCAGTGGCGTCCGTCGTGACAGGCGCCGGCCGATAGCTCGCAATGTCCCGTGCTGCGCGCTCGGCTGCTTCGGGCGTCAATGGTGGTGCACCGGCCGCTGCCGGGATGTTCAGATCGGACATCTGGGCGAGATGGAAATTCTGTGCAGCGGCAGCGCTGCCGTCGCTCGTCGAAGTGAAGTTCGTCAGCGGGTGGCAGGTCGCCCCTGCACATTCCTGGATGCTGTCCACCTGCAAGCGGCCGCTGTAGGCCGACGCGACATATGCCGGCGTGATCGTGCGGACCACGCCGGTTCCGTCGTTTGTCGTGACGGACAGCAGCGCTTTGGTCTGCATCGTGAGACGGCCGGCGAGGTAGCTGCTGGACACGAGGTCCGTGAGCGCGGTGCTGATTGCACTGCGGGATTGGTAGTTGAAATTGACGCTGCGGTTGCCGGCGGTTGAACCGAAGCCGGTGTAGGTCACGCTGCACGGCAATGCCTCGCCATCGGCGACGGTTCCCGCCGCACAATCCGTACCATATCGATAGAGCTGGTTGTTGCCTGCGCGGTCCTCGATTTTCTCCACGAGCCAGCTGAGCGTCGCCACTCCTGTGCCGGTCGGGTTGACGCGTGCATTCGCGGTGGACGCCGCGCATCCCGTCGGTGACGGCGATCCATTCGTCACCGAGCCATAGTGCAGGATGCGTCCATCCTTCTGCTCGACGCGAAAGCATGCTGCCGAACTGGTCAGGTCACCACCCACCTGGGTGATGCGGGCATGGCTGTCGATTTCGGTGCTGTACGTGGTGCCCGCAGCCCCGTAGGTGCCGGTGCCGACCTTCACCAACCGCTGGCCGTCGAGGCACAGCCGGTCGCTCGATGAGTAGTTGACGCCGAGTGCCTGGCCATCCTGCTCCAACGTCTGTGGGCAGCGATGGATCGAACTCAGGCCGGAAATCGACCAGCCCATTCCCATCACGCCGTCGCCGCCGCGGCTGTTGTAGACAAGCGCGAGCGAAGGCTGCATGCCTGCGCGTCCTGGCGGCACGACGATCGGGATGTTGTAGGTTGCAGCGCCGGCTTCGGTCCCCGCCGAACCTGCAAGCGTTCCGACGGTCGCGTCGTGTGACGGCGGCGTGTCTGTCGTGGTCGAGAAGCCCTTGTCGATCGGTAGCGTTTGTGCGCCTCCCATTCCGATGCCCAACCCGAAGACAAGTAACGCAAGAGACATCGTCCGCAAGGACATTTTGCTCAAAGTGGACATGACCCCTCCTGGTCGCGGCGTCCGCCGACGACTACTTGTTGAACACAGGTGCGGTGCACGTCGCAAGACGAGCCCGAACATCCATTTGTGGAAACAATGCGAACATGTATGGAACGCGTCTGTCGCGCAGGTTCGCAAGCCACCGGATGCAGGTGCACTTGTACGCTTGTTGCGTTCGCGCGGTCAAGCAACAACGACGATTTACGTCACACTGTAGCGGTGTCTGATAGTTTTTTGTGACGCGTATGGAAGGTCGTCAGAAATGCACGCGATGCCATTGATCAATAAATATTGTGGGGAAAATAAAAAAAGGAGCCGCATTGCGCGGCTCCTTTCTGTGGCAATGCAGATGCTTACCGCGCGGCGGTATCGAAGCCGTCCTGGAAGATGACGTCGCTCACGGCGACTTCCGGGATCAGGCACCACTCGGTCAGCGTGCCGGTATCGCCGCCCGCATTGTCGGACACGTTGAGTGTCCAGGTGCCGGCCAGCGACAGGCCGTTGAACGGCGCGAGGCCGGGGGCATTCGGCGACAGCGTGCCGCCCAGTGCCGGCGGCGTTGCGCTGCAGGCCGATTCGACCGGGCTGCCCGCGGCATCATCGAGGATCACGTCGATGTCGTCGGCGTTGCAGCCGAAACCGGAGCCGGTGTAGCCCGGACGATCGATCACGGTGGAAGTCGCCGTGTCTTTCGACAGCGTGAACTTCAGGTCGCCGACCCAGGTGTGCGTGGCCTTGATCGACACCGTCAGGCCGGACAGCACCGATGCGTCGGTCAGCGTGATCGTGTCGTTCGCGCCGGTCGGGTTGTTGTCCGGGATCGCCAACGCCGGGGTGCTGCAGATCACGTTTGCGGTCGTGAAGCTGAAGGTCGCCGATACGGTGCCGTCACCGCAGCTATTGGTCGGCTTGACGCGCCAGTAGTACGTCGTCGCCGGTGCGAGACCGGTCGGCGCATAGCTGGTGCCAGTGATGCCGGTCTGGGTTGCGACGATGCTGGTGAACGCGGCATCGGTGGCGACGTCGACCGTGTACGACGCGGCACCCGCGAGGGCATCCCAGGTCAGGGTCGGGGCGGTGGCGACACCGGTGGCGCCGTTGGTGGGCGTCTGCAGCGTCGGGCTGCCCGACAGCGCGGCGGCGACGGTCAACGGCAACGTCTTGTTGACGGTATCAGCGCCACTCGTGCCGGTGACCGTGATCGTGTAGCTGCCTGGCGTAACGCCGCTGAGGCCACCGAGCGTCAACACCGAGGCCGCGGTCGGCGGTGTCATGCTGGTCGGGGCAAAAGCGGCCGTGCTCGGCGCCGGGTTGCCGGTGGCGGCCAGCGCGACGGTGCCGCTGAAGCCTGGATCGTAGGTCGCCGACAGGTTCACGGTCGTGCTGTTGGTCGTGTTGCACACCGACAGCGCGGTCGGATCGAGCGTGAAGTTGAACGGCGTCATGCCGATGCCGCCGATCGACGTCGCGCCGGTGTTGAGCGGGTCGAGGTAGTCCTTCATGCGCGTGCCAAGCGAGCCTTCACCCTCCCACGCGACCGAGAGCTGGCCGTAGAAGTCCGACAGCTGCGCGCCGGTTGCGCCGCACGAGGACGGGCCGCCGCTGAGCACACCGACGAAATGCTGGCTGGCATTGTAGAGCGGCGAACCCGACGAACCCGGCTCGGTCACGCCCGGCGGCAGCGCGGGTGGCGGCGAGACGATGTTCGGCAGGATCGGCGGAGTCGGATCCCAGAACGCGTGCCAGTGCGTGTTGGTGCCAAACTGAATGCCACCGAGTTCGAAGTTCTGTTCGACGAAGGTGATGCGCTTCTCGTCGACGTTCGGATGGTGGATGCTCGCGCATTCGCCGACAGTCGACGATGCATTCGGCCCCGGCACGCAAGTGGCTGGCGTGCTGCCGTGGTCCCAGCCGGCCCAGTACAGGTTCCACGCCGGATCGGGAGTGCCGTTGAGCCGCACGACGGTGTTGTCCGAACACACCGCGCCGTTCGTGCAATCGGTACTGCTGAACGGGTTGCGCGTGCGCGCAAGGAAGGTCGAGCCGCTGCTGGTGGTCGTGGGTTTCGGCAGCGCGTTGCCGCTGGCGGCGCTACCCGGCGTACGGCAGGTTGGTGACTCGTAGTTCCAGTAGACGACGATGCTGGCCGGACTGCTGACAACATCGCAGTGGCTCGCGGTCATGAACAGCATGCTGCGGTCGTTGGCGGTGTTGTTGACAAGCGAGCCGGTGCACTGGTCGGAACCATTCAATGTGTAAGCGCCGACCGAGCGGCGCGGCTTGTTCCACGGATCGTTGCTGTCGAGGCACGCGACGTCCATGTTGCAGGAACCGGAACGGATCGCGTCGGGCGAGCAGGCCGACTTGCCTTCGCCGGTGACGTTCAGGCGCGGCTGGTCGTAGCCCTTGGCCTGGGTGCCGAAGCCGCGGTAGCCCTGGTTGATCTTGCCGAGTGTCACGTCGACCTGCGCGCGTTCGCTGCTGGCGACGTCGATCTCGATCATCACGTCGGTCGAGGCGATGATCGGCGTCCACAACTGGCCTAGCGCATTGTGCGAGACCGCATCGTACGGACCGGCGAGCTGGGCGTGATCCTTGTTGTCGTAGATGTACAGGCGCGCGCTGGCCGGTACGTGGAACCGGGTGAAGCCGAAGTTCAGCGATGTCGCCTGTTCGGCCTGGACGCGGTAGCGCCAGATGCTGCGGTCGCCGTACTGTTCCCAGGTGCCGCCGCTGTGCGTGTCGACCGTGCTGTCGTGTGCGATCGCGAAGCGCATGGGGCGGCCGCTCGCTTCGCGCAGCGCATCCTCTTCGGCGATCGTCTTGAGGTCGAGTGTGCCGAAGCGCGCGGTGGCGACGCGGTCGATGGACTTGAAATTGCCGGCGAAACTTGCCGGCGTATTGGCGTTCGGTGCCGCCGCTGCGATGCCGCAAGCCATCGTGAGGGCGGCGGCTAGGTAGCTGTACTTGAGCATCGTGAATCCCCGTTCAAGACCAATTTGACACCCCTGTCCGCCCAGCCTAGCA
>Ga0209023_10003153_pt1 | contig 19884 bp, 20 predicted proteins | sample LakOneMetagenome_FD_187468 | JGI IMG/M metagenome (GOLD analysis project Ga0209023, IMG submission 187468) | Freshwater and sediment microbial communities from Lake Erie, Canada (SPAdes) (version 2) | ecosystem: Environmental > Aquatic > Freshwater > Lentic | place: Lake Erie, Canada...
CTCGACCAGAACCCACGCGACCCATTCGGGCTGTGTTCGGCCACGAGGAGAACGGCGCCGCCCCACTCGCCTCCGACAGCGAACCCCTGGATGAACCGCAGAGCAACCAGCAGCGCCGGTGCCCAGTAACCGATCGTGTCGAAACCGGGCAGGCAGCCCATCAGGAAGGTGGCGACACCGACCATGACGATGGTCACCTGGAGGGTGTGCTTACGACCCAACCGATCCCCGATCTGTCCGAAGACGATTCCTCCCAGCGGTCGCGCGATGAATCCCACGGCGTAGGTGACGAATGCGGCGATGATTCCGTCAAGTTCGCTGCCGGCATTGGGGAAGAATAGGTGACCGAAAACCAGACTGGCCGCCGTGGCGTAGAGGAAGAACTCGTACCATTCAACAACCGTGCCCACCATGGACGCCGCAACGATCTTTCTCAGACCGGACGTTTCCGTGACGTCGCCGTTACCCGAACCCGTGGCGCCGGGCCCGGGGGCTCCCACCTGCTGATTGACGCTCATATCTGTCTCCTTCGGTGTCGTCTCTGACACCCTGTGGACCAGCCGTTGGACGGGCCCAGTGAGGGGTGGTCACTTCTGCGTCGGGCGCAGGAGCCTCCACTGAGTATTCCTGCACAATCAGGCACCGACAACAACCAGATCAACACATGGCATGTGCATAATTGCAGACATGACCTTTTCTGCCGCCGTGACGCCGCCCCCGAATCCGGACGATTTGCTCGTACTGCTCGCCGTCGCACGCACGGGAAGGTTCACCCTGGCCGCCGAGACCCTCGGCCTGAATCACACCACCGTGTCTCGGCGGATCGCGGCACTCGAAAAGGTCCTCGACGGCAGACTCCTCTCCAAGACCGTCGGCGGATGGGAATTGACCGACCTGGGCAGCCGCGCCGCGGCGGCCGCGGAGAATGTGGAAAAAGCCGTCGCCCTGCTGCGTGAACCCGACGGCACTCCGCCGCAGCTTTCCGGAGTGGTTCGGCTTTCCGCCACGGATGGCTTCAGCGCCTACGTCGCCGCACCCGCCATATCCGCCCTGCAACGCGCCCACCCACAGGTGAGAGTCGAAATTGTCACCGTTACCCGCCGAGCCTTACAGCACCGGTCCGGCCTCGACATTGAGGTCGTCGTCGGCGAACCCCAGGTTCACCGAGCAGAGGCTTTCCTCCTCGGCTACTACATGCTCGGTATGTACGCTTCACGGGAGTACCTCGCCACGAATGGCACACCGCGCGACGTAACCGAGCTCTGCACGCATCCCCTGGTGTACTTCGTCGACTCGATGCTTCAGGTCGATGACCTTGATGCACCACGCCGCTTGGTACCGCTGATGCGGGATTCAATCACCTCCACGAACGTGTTTGTGCACGTGGAGGCCACCCGGGTCGGCGCGGGCATCGGGTTTCTCCCCTGTTTCATGGCGGACCAACATTCGGATCTGGTGCGACTTCTCCCGAACGACTTCCAGGAACAGCTGCCGTATTGGATGGTGTTGCGGCCGGAATCACTGCGGCAGCCGGCCGTCGCCGCCGTTGTGAACGCCCTGCGAGCGCAGACTGCTCTATTTTCCGAGGCACTGATGGGCCGCGCGGCGTCGCAATGAAAGTAGACTGAACCGGCACATGCGGGAGTGGTGGAATTGGTAGACACGCAGGATTTAGGATCCTGTGCTTTCGAGCGTGGGGGTTCAAGTCCCCTCTCCCGCACCAGGCACCAACGAGTAGGAAATCTCCCCGATCACGGGGGTCTGACAACGGCGAATTTTCGGGTAAAAGCGGTATTCTGTGCCTCATCATCCCGTGTCATCGACACCCGCACAGTCGCTCAATGGAGAAATCACACGTGATTCACACCGCCTTGATCCCCTGGCTCGACCCGACCCAGATCATCAACTCGGCCGGCCCCTGGGCCCTTCTCGTGGTGTGCGCCATTGTCTTCGCCGAGACGGGTCTGCTCGTCGGATTCCTCCTCCCCGGGGACACTCTTCTGGTGATCACCGGTCTGCTGGCTTTTCCGGCCGCCGGTGTGATCACCCTGGACATCTGGTGGGTCGCCCTGGCCATCGGACTTGCCGCCTTCCTCGGCGGCGAAGTGGGCTATCTCATCGGCCGGAAGTTCGGTCCCCACGTCTTCGAACGCAAGGAATCCGGTCTCTTCAGCATCAAAAACGTTGAGCGCACCAACGCGTTCTTCGTGCGGTTCGGCGGTGTTGCAGTGATCGTGGCTCGGTTCGTGCCCATCGTGCGCACGTTCGCACCGGTCGCCGCCGGTGTCGGCAAGATGGACTATCGCAAGTACTCGCTCTACAACCTGATCGGTGCCCTGCTGTGGGGTACCGGACTCACCCTCGCCGGATACTTCCTGGGATATATTCCTCCGGTCGCGAATTTCGTCAAGAGTTACATCGACCTGATCCTGCTCGGGGCTGTTGCCGTCACCCTTATTCCCACGCTGTACCACTACATTCAGTCTGCGGTGAAGGCTCGCCGCGCGGCCCGGTCGGGGGCGGCCGGCCACCCGAAACTGGTGCTGGATCCCGACACGTTCACGACCAACCACGAAGGCCGGCACGAAGCCTGATCCTGACGTGCTCCCGTGCTCCCGTGCTCCCGTGCTCAGGGATGCAGGTGGTCGTGACCGTGGTCGGCGTGCTCGGCCGGCTCCAACTGAAACGTGGAGTGCGCCACATCAAAGTGATGGGACAAACAGTCCGAGAGCTCGTCCAGAAGCGCCCCCGCACGTCCCGAGGCCAGAACCGCGGGTTCCACCACGATATGCGCCGTGAAGACGTGGGCTCCGCTCGTGATCGCCCACACATGTACGTCGTGCACAGCCACAACTCCCGGCGCGTCCGAGAGGTGTCGTCGAATCTCCGCCACATCGGTGTCAACCGGTGCTGATTCGCTGAAGACACGCACCACATCGCGCAGCAGCAGAAAGGCCCGCGGCACGATCATCGCCGCTATGACCAGGGAGGCGATCGCGTCTGCCGGCGCAAAACCGGTGAGCACAATGACGACGGCGGCCAGAATGACCGCCACGGAACCGAGCGCGTCGCCGAGGACTTCAAGATAGGCGCCGCGCATGTTGATCGACCCGGCAGCCGCCGGACGCAGCAACAGGAGCCCCGCGATGTTCGCGACGAGCCCCACGATGGCCACCACGAGCATCGGGCCGCCCAGGATCTCCGTGGCCACGGGATGGAGCAGCCGTGTGAGCGCACCGATGACGACGAAGACGGCCACACCCACGAGGATCAGGCCGTTGAGCAGCGCACCGAAGACCTCGGCCCGCTGAAAACCGAAGGTCTGACGATCGGTTGCCGGCCGCGCCGCCACCACCGTGGCCGTGAGCGCGATGACGAGCCCGACCAGATCGGAAAGCATATGGCCGGCGTCCGCCAGCAGGGCCAGGGAACCCGTGACGAAGGCACCCACGACTTCGACGACGAGGACGCTCGCCACGATGCCGATGGCTAGGGACAAACGGGTACGGTTGGACCCCGTCGTGTGCACGTGGTCATGACCCATGCGTCCACGTTAGGTGCGCGTGCACTCGAACGCCAGCTCAGGCCCTAATTGGGAATGAGTGCCGTTCTCAGCAGACCGATCACCTGCCCAGAAGCTCTCGAACGACGGGAACGAGGGCCTCAAAGGCCATGGCCCGATGGCTGACCTGGTTCTTGACGTGCGCCGAGAGTTCGGCCGCGGAGATGGCGTAACCGTCGGGGAGGAAGATGGGATCGTAGCCGAATCCGTTTTCCCCATTCGGTTCGTGCAGGAGCTGACCCGGCCACTCGGCCGACACCGAACGTTCGGTGCCGTCCGGCAGCGCCAGGGCGGCCACACACGTGAAATGAGCACCGCGGTGCTCGTCCGCGACATCGCTGATCTGCCAGAGCAACAGCCGCAGGTTTTCTCCCGCGTCGCGTGCGGGTCCGGCCCAGCGGGCGGAGAAGATTCCCGGCGAGCCACCCAGCACATCGACGCAAATGCCCGAATCATCCGCGATGGCGGGCAATCCGGTGTGCCGGGCAGCGGCTCTCGCCTTGATCAGGGCATTCTCCGTGAAGCTCACCCCGTCTTCCACCGGCTCCGGTCCGTCATACGCGAGGACCTCGATACCGGGAAGCTGCGGCGAGAGAATGCGGCGCAGCTCATCGACTTTGTGCGGGTTGTGGGTGGCGAGAACGATTTGCATCCGTTCAGCCTTCCAGGGCACGGTTCTGGAACTCGGTCAGGGTGATCGCCCCGCCGAGTGCAAGGTCGAGGAGAGTGTCCAGCTCGCTGCGATTGAAGGGCGCGGCTTCCGCGGTGCCTTGCACCTCGACGAACGTACCGCTGCCCGTCACCACGACGTTCATGTCGGTGTCGGCGCGCACGTCCTCGGTATAGGCGAGGTCGAGCATCGGCACGCCTTTGATGATTCCAACCGAGACGGCCGAGACGCTGTCGGTCAACGGCTGGGCTTTCTGGCCGATGAACTTCTTCTCTCGTCCCCAGGTCAGAGCGTCGGCAAGCGCCACGTAGGCGCCGGTGATGGCCGCGGTGCGTGTTCCGCCATCCGCTTGCAACACGTCACAGTCGAGAACAATGGTGTTCTCGCCGAGGGCCTTCATGTCGACAACGGCACGAAGGCTGCGACCTACGAGACGGCTGATCTCATGGGTGCGTCCACCGATCTTGCCCTTGACGGACTCACGATCCATTCGCGAGTTCGTGGAACGCGGCAGCATGGAATACTCCGCGGTGACCCAGCCCTTGCCCTTACCGGCCATCCAGCGCGGCACCCCGTTGGTGAACGAGGCCGTGCACAGCACCTTGGTGCGCCCATAGGAGATCAGCGCCGAGCCCTCGGCCTGCTCACTCCAGCCGCGTTCGATAGTGACGGGGCGAAGCTGGTCGTTGGTGCGTCCGTCGACGCGCAGCTGGTCATTCACGGGGTCTCCTTGGGGATGGGGTTCTGTGCGGCGAACTCGTCGAGTTCGCTAAGGCTGAGGGAGCCCGTCTCGATCAGGTTGACCCGGGAAATTTCGGGACCGAGCAGGCGGTGGGCGAGCTGAAGAAAGTCATCGGCGCTGGAACCGGTGGCCTCGTACCGGTAGGTGGGAGCCGTTCGACCGTGTCGTTCCAGCCCCTGGCTCACGAGAACGCGATAAACATCATTGGCGGTTTCCGTGTCGCTGGAAACCAGGGTCACCGCATCGCCCATTACATAGGAAATGGCTCCGCGCAGGAACGGGTAGTGTGTGCAACCGAGTACGAGGGTGTCGATGTGCGCCGCACGCAGAGGTTCGAGGTATTCCTCGGCCACCGCCAGCAGCTCGGCGCCCGACGTGACACCGGCTTCAACGAACTCCACGAATCTTGGGCAGGCCTGGCTGAACAGGCGGATGTCGGTGGCTGCGGCGAAGGCGTCGTCATAGGCCCGGGAGTTGACCGTACCGACCGTGCCGATGACGCCCACTCGATGGTTCCGGGTGGTGCCGACGGCTCGACGCACCGCCGGCTGGATCACCTCGATCACGGGCACGCTGTAGCGCTCCCGAGCGTCTCGGAGCATGGCCGCCGAGGCGGTGTTGCAGGCAATCACGATCAGTTTCACGTCCTGCGCCACAAGCTCGTCGAGTACCTCGAGGGCGAAGCCGCGCACGTCCGCGATCTTCTTCGGACCATATGGCGAGTGCGCCGTATCGCCGATGTAGAGCAGTGACTCGTTAGGCAGCTGGTCCTTGATCGCCCGGGCCACGCTGAGGCCGCCCACTCCGGAGTCGAAGATTCCAATCGGCGCGTCAGTCACGAGTATCAACCCTAGTCGTCGGTTGCGACAATGCCTCATTGCGTGCCCGCCATCACAACTCAACTTCACTGTTCAGGATTGCAACGACTGCGGGCGCAGGAACCCGCTAGGACGGTAGGCTTTTCGCGTGACCCCGTCCCCCGCATTCCGCACCGACCGCTATGAGCTCACGATGGTTGACGCCGCGATCCAGAGTGGCCGCGCCGATCGTGAATGCATGTTTGAAGCCTTCGCCCGACGGCTCCCCGCAGGGCGACGGTACGGAATCGTTGCCGGCACCGGTCGACTGCTGGAACTCATTCGTCAGTTTCGGTTCGAGGATGCCGAACTCGGCTGGCTGGAAGACAATCAGGTCGTTCGCCGTCCCACTCTCGACTTCCTGTCGGATTATCGCTTCGGCGGCAGCATCTGGGGCTACCAGGAGGGTGACGCTTACTTTCCCGGCTCACCGTTGCTCCAGGTGGAAAGCACCTTCGCTGAGGGTGTCGTGCTGGAAACCATCATCCTCAGCGTGCTCAATTACGACACATCCGTCGCCAGCGCCGCCGCGCGCATGGTGTCCGTGAGCCTGGGCCGGCCTATTGCTGAAATGGGCTCCCGACGCACAAGCGAGCACTCCGCTGTTGCTGCCGCGCGTGCCGCGTATATCGCCGGATTCGCGGCAACCAGCAGCCTGGAAGCGGGACGTACGTGGGGAATCCCCACCATGGGGACGGCCGCGCATTCGTTCATCCTCCTGCATGACAGTGAGGAGGAGGCCTTCCGTGCGCAGGTCGACGCCTTCGGGCCGCAGACCACCCTGCTCGTGGACACCTACGATGTGCCGACGGGGATCGCGCTGGCCGTGGCCATCGCGGGAAAAGAGCTCGGCGCCATCCGCATTGATTCGGGAGACCTTCCCACCGTCGTGGCCGCCGCGCGCGCCCAACTCGATTCCCTCGGCGCCGTGAACACCACGATCACCGTCACCAGCGACCTCGACGAGTTCGCGATCGCAGCACTGTCAGCTTCCCCGGTGGACGCATTCGGGGTGGGGACGTCGGTGGTCACCGGCTCGGGAGAGCCAGCCGCCGGACTCGTCTACAAGCTGGTGGCTCACCGCGAAACGTCGTCGGACTGGATCCCCGTCACGAAGACCTCAACCGGCAAGACTGCCGTCGGCGGGCGCAAGAACGCCGTTCGTCGATTGGACGAACACGGCACGGCACAGGAAGAAATCGTGCTGATCGATCAGGATCCGGCTTCATCCGGTCGGTCACATGCCGCAGCGGGCGCACACGGAACAGAACGCGGGCTCCTCGTGCCTCTGATCAAGGACGGTGTCATCGACGAGCGTTATCTGGGACCCGGCGGCACGGCTCGCGCCCGCGCCCACAACGCGACCGCCATGCAAGAACTTCCCCTTGGGGCGTTTCGGCTTGGACGCGGTGAGGCTGTGATCCCCACCCGATACGAGTAGATCTGCTACTTGTCTTTCATCTTCTCGTAGATTGCCTTGCACGTGGGGCATACCGGGAATTTCTCGGGGTCTCGACCCGGAAGCCACTTCTTTCCGCACAGAGCCTTGACCGGCTTGCCGGAAATGGCGGATTCGAGAATTTTGTCCTTCGGCACGTAGTGGGAGAAACGTTCGTGGTCGCCCGGCTCGATCTGCTCCTGGTTGAGCAGTTCTTCCAACTCACGGTCCAACGTGGACGTTCCACCGCCCGGCTGGCCGGGTTCTGCAATGCTCGCACGGAAGTTTTCAGTCATGACAGCAGTCTAAACCGTGCGGGCGCCCGTCGCACGGGCGCCCGCCGCGTCGATTTACGCCCGTTGGGCTGAAGTGAGCATGTCCGGACCCCGACGTTCGAACACGTGCCCGCCCGCCCAGATTCCGAGGCTGATGGCCGTGAGACCCACGCCAACACCGACGATCAGCGCCGTCACGTGCCAGGCCGGATCACGTGACAGGCCCAGAAAGGCAAACCAAAAGACCGGAAGCGCAATCACGATCGGACCCATAAAAGTGAGGCTCTGAGTGAACGCCGAGGACGATTCGGACGCCTGCGGCTGCGCGAACGGGCTGTCGCCCGGTTTCGTGACCGGGTACGGAAACCGCGCCGACGTGAAACTCGACAAGCCCAACGCGGTTAAGAAGATGCACGTGCTCACACCGAGCATGGACGGCATGACCGCCCAATCGTCAAAGAACGCCACACTCACCATCGAGCCGAGTCCGATCAGCGGAATCCCTACGGCGACAGCGGGAATGAGCCGTCCGATCCGGTCCGCAAAGCCGCGCGTTCCGGAAGCGACGTGCAGCCAGATGGCCGTGCTGTCGTAGGCGACGTCGTTATGCACCGCCCAGCCCAGGAAGACACACATCAGCGGAACCGGAACCAGGGCCAGCCACTGCGAGGGAACTCCCGCAAGCGAAAGGGGTAAAACAGCGATGATGGGCACGATCGGGATGATGACCAAGGAAACCCAATAGCGCGAGTCCCTGGCCCAGTAGGTGAAGCTCCGCGCGGCGATGGCGCCGATGGGGTTGTGCGGCAGGAGCCCGAACCAACCCAGCCCTCCCTGCGGCCGTACCTGCTCCTGTCGACCGGGACTCACCAGCATGCGGCCGATCAGTTTGCGCCACAGCAGCCACAACAGCGCCAGGGTCGCGCCGGCCACAAGCAGTTTCACCACCGCTGTGCCCCAGAGTCCCGCTGCCGCGTCGCCCGGCGCGGCCCAAGCGGCCCCGATGGGCGTCCAGCCCACCACGGCGGCAACACCTTCCAACAAGCCTCGGCCCGTGCGCGCCCAGTCCATGTTGAGAAGCAGCAGAACGATCGGCGCACTGACAATGAGGAGCACCACGCCACCGAATCGGGCAAATTCCCGCGACCGACGGGTGGCGAGAAACAGCGCCCCCAGGCCCATGGCCAGGCGGGAAAACACCACGCACGTGGCCAGAACCAACCCGGCGGCAACGACAGCCACCACCGTCGCGAAGAAACCGAGCGACCACGTCACGACCGTTCCCAGCAGGATCACCGCCAGGAGGGCCGAGGGAACTCCCACGAGGCCTGCCAGAAGAAGCCCCAGCGCCAAATCCCGGTCGGGTACTCCGAGCAATGAGAACTTTCGTGGGTCCATGCTGTCCTCGATACCGACAAAGAGTGGCACGAGGAAGAAGCCCAACACGACAAGGCCCCCGCCGACGACGAACACATCACGGGTGACCGTGATATTGCCCGAGAAGCGAAGATTCACGAGCATGTACACAAGAGCCGCGGCAAGGACCACGGAACAAAGTACGCCAATGAGCACACAGACGATCTGCCCGGGACTGCGACGAAAAACATTGGAAATCAAACGTAGCTTCAGCTGGAAGAACTGTGCAACCACTCCATGCCTTCCGCGATCTGGAGTCCGCCGGCCAGGGCCGTGAACCGTTCTTCCAGGGTCTGCGCCCCGCGTACATCGTCGATGGTTCCAGCCGCGAGCACCCGACCGTGCACGATGATGGCCACATGGTCGCACACGCGTTGGATCATATCGATGCCGTGGCTTGACAACACAACCGTTCCACCGGACAGAACATACTTCTGCAGCATCTCGATCACGTTGACCGACGAGACCGGATCGACCGATTCAAAGGGTTCATCGAGCACGAGCAGCCGCGGCGAGTGGATCATGGCGCAGGCAAGGGCAATCTTTTTCGTCATCCCGGCCGAATAATCCGACACCAGACGATTGAGCGCATCCTCGAGACCGAAGGCCGCCACCAAATCTGCCGATCGCCTTCGTACGGTCTCGTTGTCGAGGCCTCGCAAGGTGCCGGAGTAGTGAAGGAGTTGCGCTCCGGTCAGACGGTCGAAGAGCCTGAGCCGATCCGGCAGCACACCGATGATCGCCTTGGCTTTGCGGGGGTTGGCCCAGACATCGATCCCGTGGACCTGAACCGATCCTTCGTCCGGTCGCAGCAATCCGGTGATCATCGACAGTGTCGTGGTCTTTCCGGCGCCGTTCGGGCCGACAATTCCATAAAAAGAGCCCGCCGGAACCTCCAGGTCGATTCCGGACACGGCGACATTGGACCCGAACCGTTTCACCAGGCCAGCCGCAGACAAAACGATTGAGGACGGGGCACCGCCGATTCGGGGAACACGAGCTGTAGACGCCCGCGGCGCCCGCGAAGACGCCGGTCGGGGCACGCTGATCCGCGAGTGGTCGTCAATCGGCCGTTCCACCGTTGTGCCGGTTTCCGTTTCGGCCGCCGAAATGTCGGCAGCAGGAATGTCGGCAGCAGGAATGTCGACCACGGATGTTTGGACCACGGGTGTTTCGGCAGCGGACGTTTCGGCCGCAGAGGTTTCGGCCGCAGACCGCTCAACCGCTGCCTTCTCTGCAGCGGCCCGCGCCGTCGCCGCGGTTCTCGCTGCCGCCCGGTTGGCCGCAGCCGTCTTAGCCGCAGCCGTCTTGGCCGCAGTGGTTTTCGCCGCCGTCGTTTTCGCCGCAGCCGTCTTCGCCGCAGTGGTTTTCGCTGCAGTCGTTTTCGCCGCAGCCGTCTTGGCCGTATCAGAGCGTGCCGCAGCACTCTTTGCCGTAGCCGTCTTCGCTGCCGCCGCCGAACGTGCCGCGGCCGTGGCCCCTGACCGTGGCGATGTCTGTGCGGCCGCCGGTGTGCCCGCTGCCTGTGCAGACTGTGTGGGCAAAGACTGGGCCGGTGCAGACTGAGCCGGTGCAGACTGGGCCGGCGTGGCCGCTGCACTCTGGGCCGGTGCCGATCCTGCGGGCTTGGCCCGGGTCGTCGTGGTTCGAGGTGTCGTGGCGCGTGCGGCGGCAGGTTTGCGCACCGGGGGCTTCCGCACCGGAGGCTTGCGCACCGGTGCCGGCTTCGCTGCAACCTGATCGGTCAGATCTGCGGATTCACCAGCCGGCGCATCAGGGGACGGAAAAGCAGAGGAAGGAACAGCAGCGTCGGGCACGCCCGTGCGCGCGTCTGAAGGCTGCCCGTCGGGCTCGGAGTTCGGCGGCACAGTTGTCACCCCGCTAACTTACCAAGGTCCCTGTGACGGCGTGGTGCCAGAGTCACCTTGGCCCTATTTATGACCCAAAAGATGCCGTCGGTATGTCACGAAACGGCTACGGGACGGGGTGCACTTCCCCATTTCGAGGGTAAGAGGTTATGGTGGAAGCGGCATAACGATGTGTCTTTAACGAAACTTATGGGTGAATCCTGAGCAAACTCTTCACAAACGGAGCCGCTTGGGCGAAGCCCAATCCACTCTCGAGGAGATAATCGTGAATACCCAGATAGTCATTCTTGCGGCCGGCATGGGCAGCCGTCTCGGTCGCTCGCTTCCCAAACCGCTCACTGAGCTCAGCGACGGTCGAACCATCATGCAGCAGCAGTTCGACAACATCGATCACGCCTTTGGCAAAGCCGCCCAGGTGACCATTGTTGTCGGCTACAAGCTCGAGCACATCATCGAGGCCTTCCCGCACGCAGCATTCGTGTACAACGAAGAGTACGACCAGACGAACACGTCCAAGAGCCTGTTGCGCGCCCTCCAAGCGTCCGACGCCGGTGGCGTGCTCTGGATGAACGGCGATGTCGTCTTCGATCCCGCCATCCTGGACCGGGCCGCGGCCATGATGGCCCGCGACCAGTCGTTCGTCACGGTGAACACCGACAAGGTGTCCGACGAGGAAGTTAAGTACACGACAAGCGCCGAGGGCTACATTAAAGAACTCTCCAAGACCGTGAAGCATGGGCTCGGGGAAGCCGTGGGTATCAACTACGTTTCGAGTGCTGACAAGCCTGTTCTGATCCGCCAGCTTGCCAAGGTGGGCGACCAGGACTACTTCGAGCGCGGCATCGAGCTCGCGATTGAAAAGAACAGCATGCTGGTGGAGCCGGTCAACATCTCCGATTTCTATGCCGTCGAAGTTGACTTCGCGGAAGACCTCGAGCGGGCAAACCTCTTCGTATAGCAACCGGTTTCACCGGCGGTCGGAGACTACCGGTGAACGGGCGGTCGCATTCGCTCACCTACGATAGAGCGCGTGAGTAGTTACGCCCCGGTGCGATCGCAACAGCGCACTCCCTTCGCGCGTTATTGGCATTCCCTGTGGCTGTTGACCCGTCGCGACCTGCGCGTGCGCTATTCCACGTCTGTTCTGGGTTACTTCTGGTCCATCCTGGACCCGCTCGTGATGGCCGGTATCTACTGGTTTGTGTTCACCCAGGTATTCCAACGCGACGTGGGTGCGTCACCGTATATCGTTTTTCTGCTCTCCGCCCTGTTGCCGTGGATGTGGTTCAACGGTGCGATCTCGGATTGCACGCGTGCCTTCCTCCGGGAGGCAAAACTCATCCGCTCGACCCGTATACCCCGAACGATCTGGGTCAATCGCCTCGTACTGTCCAAGGGCATTGAATTCGTGGCGTCGATCCCGGTTTTGGTGCTGTTCGCGGTTGTGTATGGCGCCGAACTCAGCGCCGATGCCCTGCTCTTCCCGCTGGCAATTCTTCTTCAGGTAGCGCTCACGGCCGGCGTGGGCCTCCTCATCGCTCCGCTCGTCGTGTTTTTCCGTGATCTGGAACGCGCCGTGAAGCTCATCCTGCGTTTTCTGTTCTACGCGTCGCCCATCATCTACAGCACAGCCGACCTGCCGGCCGGACTGCAGTTCTGGGCGGCGTTCAACCCACTGAGCGGGATTTTCAGTCTGTACAGGTCGGCCTTCTTCCCCAATCAGCTCGACTGGTTTGCCGTGGGCATGAGTGCCGTCCTGTCCATCGCTTTCCTGCTGGGCGGGCTGTTCGTCTTCTCGCGCTCGGAGCGTGCCGTGCTGAAGGAGATCTAGTGACCGCGCACCTCGGAACGACACTCACGAACGAGACGGTGATCTCCCTGACGAACGTCGGCATCCGCTTTCGGCGAAACCGTCGCGGTCGGCGCAACTTCAAAGATCTCTTCGCTGCCCGCAACCGCCGAAGTCGGCCCGGGGAGTTCTGGGCGCTTCAGCATGTGTCCTTCTCCGTGCGACGAGGTGAAGCCATCGGAGTCGTCGGGCGAAACGGTCAGGGTAAATCGACGCTGCTCAAGCTGGTGACCGGGGTGGTGCTTCCCGACGAGGGCGTCGTGCGCGTGTCCGAGGGGGTGGCCCCGCTGATTGAAATCACCGGCGGCTTCGTCGATGACCTGAGCGTCAGGGAGAACGTGTACCTCACGGCGGGGCTGCACGGCATGACCCGTAAACAGGTCGATTCCCGTTTCGACGAAATCATCGAATTCGCGGAGATCGGCGATTTCATCGACACCCCGTACAAGCATCTGTCGAGCGGAATGAAGGTTCGAATCGCCTTTTCCGTTATCTCGCGCCTGGAAGAACCCATTATTCTGGTCGACGAAGTACTCGCCGTGGGCGACAAGGCCTTTCGGGAGAAGTGCTACCGCCGCATCGAGGAGTTGCTCGCCGGTGGTCGTACCCTGTTCATCGTGTCCCACAATGAGCGCGATCTGCGCCGTTTCTGTACACGGGGTCTGTACCTCGACAAGGGCGACCTTGTGCTCGATGGTTCCATTCACGAGGTGCTCAGCCGCTATAACGCCGATTACGGCGTGACACCCGCCTCGTAACTCCGTACGGCTAGGCGATATCGTCGTTACCGCGACGGGAGACCGGCAGCAGCTCGGCGGTGAAATCTGCCAGCAGCGCGCTCAGATCGATGTTGAGCACGGTGGACAGTCGGATCAGGGTGTGGAAAGTCGGATTGCCGTGGCCCCGGTCGATTCGGGCGTAATTCGAGACATTCAGCCCGGCGGCCAGGGCAACCGCCTCCTGATTGAGATCCAATTCCAGCCGACGTTCGCGGAGTCGGCGCCCCAAAAGTCGACTGGCTTCGCTGGTCACATCAGGCATACCCCTAGTTGTAGTCGACCCCCGAGGGCATTACCAGACCCCGCGCGGGGCACGTAAGCTCGAGGGAGAGCGAAGGAGGTCCGCTGTGGCCAGAACACCACCACCGCCGGCCTCCACAACGGGCGGCACGCCCCGTGGCGGGCAACTGCCGTCCGGTTTCGTGCGAGGCATCGACCGCCTCCTCGCGGTGCACCGGCCGGCTGTCCTCTCCCATATCCGACTCATCCGTCGACAGAATCCGCAGGCCACTCCGGAGCAGATCATCCGCGTGATCGAACGTCGGTACCTCACGATGGTGACCACCGGGGGTGCCGCCGTCGGCGCCAGTGCTGTTCTTCCCGGTGTTGGAACAGGAATCACCCTCGCGCTGTCCGGCGTGGAGACAGCCGGCTTCCTGGAAGCGACCGCACTGTTCGCTCAGTCGGTGAGCGAGGTACACGGTATCGCCGTGGACGACCCGGAGCGCGCCCGCGCACTGGTGATGACCATGATGCTCGGCCGGGAGGGAACCGATCTCGTACGCCAGCTCGCCGGGCAGTTCACCGGCGGCGGACCGCGCACGGCCTATTGGGGAGAGCTGATCACCAACAACCTACCCCGCACGATTCTGGGCCCGTTGACCGACAAGCTCAAGAGCCTTTTCATCAGGCAGTTCGCTGCCAAAGGCGGGGCGAGCCTGATCGGGAAGGCACTCCCCTTCGGCGTGGGTGCTGTGATCGGTGGCGCCGGGAATCACCTGTTAGGCAAGAAGGTCGTGCACTCGTCACGACTCGCCTTCGGCGCAGCTCCGGATCGTCTGCGGCCCGAGCTTGAACCGGTGTTCGCCGTTGTGCGCCCTGCCGGCGGGAGGGCAGGACGCCTCAAGCCTGCACGGCTCACCAGCCGGTCACGTGGCACCGTCGTCACCGGCGTGCGCGCCCTCCTGCCGGGTCGCCGACGCGGCGAATCTTCTCCACCGGCCCACGATGGAACACCGCCAACGCAACCGCCGATTCCAGGCCCGCGCTAGGCTTCGTCACCCTCGCTCGGTGACTCAAAGGCGCGGTCCCCGGCATGGATGGCGGCGTGACGGTCCCATTCGGTCATCAAACCGGCAACCGCGGAGTGCAATCGCTCGGTCGCTCGGCCCGGAGTCGTGTCTCCGAAGTAGTGCTGCACCCACCCGTCCAGGCGTGCCGCGGCGGCCCGATTATGCGTAAGCACATCCAGCGCAGACACGATGTCCGGCGCCGCCGGGGCGACGATCCATTCACAGTCGGAAAGATACCCGCTGGTGTCGATGAGGGCATCCGGGTTCACCGGCTGCGTGACCATGAGCGGTTTTCCGGTTGCCAGGCGGTCGTAGACCATGGCCGAGATGTCGACGATGGCCACATCCGCTGCCGACAGCTGCCAGCCCAACTCGGCCCCGGAGTCGTAGACATGCCCGGCGGCAGGATCACGCGAGTTTGCCGCAGCAATAGCCGCGATGATTCGCTTGTTGGCCGCCCGATACTCGTGGTCCACAACGCCGCTGCGCGGATGCGGACGGTAAATCACGCGGTGCTCCCCCGTCTTGAGCAGCGCGTTGACGATGTCTACTCCGTGTGTGGCTATCGATCCGTACGCTGCCGCCGGGCGGTCACCCTCCCAGGTCGGCGCATAGAGAACCACCTGACGGCCATCGGGCACGTAGGGCAACGGGCCGGTGAAATGATCGGCCTGCGGCCGACCTATTTTCAGGGCGCGCTTGTCGAAGTCATAGTCCCAGAGAACGCGGTTCAACCGGGACAGTGCAGCTTCACCGGCGACGAGCGAATAGTCGTAGGCCTTGAACTGATTTGTCACCATGTACATCTTGTCGCTCTCACCATGGTTGATGAAGACGTGCCAGACGCGCCCGTAGCGCATCATCTGGAAGTTGCGCGGATTCTGATTGACATAGAACACGATGCGGATGTCCTGCTCGGCGATGACACGTTCCAGGTCGGACACTCGACGGACATAGGCCACCGGAAGGGGCGACTCCTCCATCAGCCGAAGAGTTCCGCCCCCGGTGCGGCTCAGAATGAGCACAGGCCAGGTTTCGGCGAGTTTCACGAGCGGTTTATACCACTGGCGCATCTGGTACATGTTGACCGGGCCGTCCGCAAAATACACGGCGATCCGGAAATGCTTGCGGGGCAGCGCCACCCGTGTTGCGAGACGCCCGCTCAGGGACCGTTGCGCCTTGCGTGACGCCACAACGTCCTTGACCAATTTAAGCGCGTGCCGAACGTCTTTCTGAATACCCACTGCCTCATCTTACCCGTCGGCGTCGGCTAGACGACCGGCGGTCGGCCTGCTCTTGTCATGCGCCAGAGCGTGCGCCCCGTGAGTACGCGACGTCCTCCCGGATCGGTGCGCCACCCTTCTCGCCAACCGCCGAACCAGGCTCGCAGTGCGGGGCCGTCGCGGGACCACCGCAGCAGCTGAATGGCGGTCCAGGAGCCGACATACAGCGGAATGAACACGGTGGGCAGATTGCGACGAGCCAGCCACACGCGGTTGCGGGCATTCAGCCGGTAATACTCGCTGTGGCGCGTCGGATGCATGAAGGGATGATTGGCTACCAGGTCTCCGGCGTACCAGGCCCGGAGCCCCTGGTCCCAGACGCGCCAAGCGAGCTCAATGCCCTCGTGCGCGTAGAAGAAAGGTTCGGCCCAGCCGTCCGTGGCATCGAAGACCGCGCGGGGCATCAGCACGGCCCCTTCCCACACCGAGAAGACGGCGCTCGATGACGTGGCCTCGCCCTTGCGAATACGCGGTACCCAGCGACGCGGCGAAGCGAGCCCGGCCGGGTCGACCACTCGGGGTTGGAGCAGGCCGATCGACGGGTCGGCCTTCAGCTTGCCGATCGCGTTGATGAGGAAATGCGCATCCGGAATGCTGGCATCGTCATCCAGAAAGAACAGGTACTCCCCGCGCACCCGGGCGACACCGCGATTGCGTCCGGCCGGAATGCCGAGGTTGGTCGGCAGGCCGAGCGACGTGACCGGGTTCGGCAGCCCGGTTGGCTGCCAGCCGTTACCCACGCACACGATATCGAGCGTGACGCCCTGCTGGGCCAGAAGACTACGGATGCCTCGGTCCAGGTCTTTCGGACGGGTCCCCTGGGTGAGCACCACGACTCCGACGGTGGGGATCTCCTCGGAGGCACGCGGGGGCACGTGCGCGGTCCCGTCAGGAACGGACACGTTTGGAGCCCATGATCGCAATGAAGTGACCGATCAGGGAGACGAAGGCGAGCGGAACGAGCAACACGAGCAGCACTCGATCCACAGCGGGTTCGCCCAGGAACAACCCGACGACAGCGGCCGCGAAAATCACCATGGTCAGTTCCACCGAGTGATACAGGCGATGAAACGGCAGGAATCGGGCCAGTCGGCGGGCTCGCTTCAACAGGCTTGAGGTCGGGGCCTTTTCTCCGACGGTGTCGGCGAGCTTGGTGAGGCCGGCATTGGCCCTGGCCACGTGCACCATGTCGTTCAAGGCCTTGTTGAGCACGATGATGAGTGCCAGGAGCACCCCCAGGGTGGTCCACAGAAAATCGGCCGGTGCCTCGAAGGGATACCCGGCGACGCGAATACCCAGCGCGATGGGGATGAGCGCCTCGGTGGAATAGTGGCCGACCTTGTCGAGAAACACCCCAGCCGGAGACGAGGAGCCGCGCCAACGCGCCACCTCACCGTCACAGCAGTCGATGAGCATCTGCAACTGACCCAGCACCAGCGCGAGGAGGGCACCCCAGATACCCGGAATCAACAGGGCCGCGGCAGTCGACCAGCCCGTCAGGATCATCAGGCCGGTGACGCCGTTGGCCGAAATGCGCGTCTTCAGCAGCATCCAGGTGAGGAAGGGCGACAGGTCGCGCAGGTAGAGGCTGGCCGTCCAGTGTTCGGCATTGGCCCGCGACCGTACCTCGGGCGGCTGGGTAACCCGCCGCAACTGCGCGATCGACTCGGGACGAGTCGATCTGGGCGAAGCTTGGATCATGGTTATCTTCCCGTATGTGCCGTGATGTTGCTGGTGAGCTTGAGAAAGCCGAGCACGAACCCGATGCCCCAACAGAAATGAATGCACGGCAAGACTACGAGAAAGTGACTCCCCGCACGAAACCCATCAGGACGGGAGACGGCCACGGTCGCTGCGACAACGACGAGCAGGTACCCGGCCGGAATGATGAGGCCGAGCAGAAGCCACGGCGCCAGCCCGAGGGTTGCCTGCACGAGCCCCGCTATCCCGAGCAGCACACCGATGGTAACGCCCAGCACCATCAACGGCGGAATCAGGTAGCGGATGCCGTTGGCGGCGGGATAGCGCCGCGCGAGCTCTCCGCGCCAGAGCCCCGTCGACAGCATCTGCCGCGCCAGCCTGGACAGGCTTGGGCGCGGTCGGTAGAGCACCTTGAGTTCGGGAGTGAACCACACGGTCCCGCCCGCCTCCCGAAGCCGACGGTTGAGGTCCCAATCCTGGCCGCGCTTGACACCTTCGTCGAACAGGCCTACGCGGAGAATGCTTGCGGTGCGGAAACAGCCCAGATATACCGTCTCGGCCGCACCTTCCTTGCCCCCGACATGGTGAGGGGTGCCGCCCAGGCCGATGCGTGTGCCGTAGGCGCGGGCGACTGCCTTCTCGAATGGCGTCATGCCCTGGGCATCCATGATGCCGCCCACGTTGTCGGCGCCGGTACGTTCGAGCACGTCCACGGCAATTCGCGCATAGTTCGGCGGCAGCACGGAGTGGGCATCGACCCGGATCACCACGTCATAGCGGGAGGCCCGGATGGCGGTGTTCAGGCCGGCCGGAGTCGATCCGACCTCATTAGCCACGATACGAATGCGCGAATCAACCGCAGCCATTTCCTCGACCAGCTCTGTGGTGCCGTCGATGCTCGGGCCGAGGGCCAGCGTCACCTCGAACGGACCCGCGTAGTCCTGGTTGAGAAGGCTCAGAACCGCGGCGCGCACGTGCGTCACCTCGTTGAGCACCGGCATCACATAGGACACTCCGGGAAGGAGATCATCACCACTTTGTTGCACGCGGCTGACCAGCCTTCCGTTATTGGGTAGGCAAATGAGCCTATCATCGCCCGCAACTTGCTCGGTGAGGAACAACACAGCGCCGCCGGACTAGGTCCGGCGGCGCTGTGAGAGCGGGAACGGGAGTTAGACCGTGAGCTCGCCGACCGTCACGGAAACGGTCGTCGACTGTCCTCCGCGCACGTAGGTGAGGTCAGCCGTGCCGCCGGCGGGAAGCACCCGCACCTGAGCGGTGAGATCGTTCGCGTCGGTGATGGGAACGCCGGCGAAGTTCGTCACGATGTCTCCCTTGCGGAGGCCGGCCTTCTCCGCCGCGCCACCCGGGGAGACCTCGCTGATCAGAGCGCCCACCGTTGTGCTCGTCGTGTCGGTGGCCGCGCTCGTGACGCTCGCGCCGAGCAGCCCATGAGTGGCTTTGCCGTTCGCGATGATTTCGTTGGAGATGCGCTCGGCGAAGTTCGACGGGATGGAGAATCCGACCCCGATATTCCCCGCTGCCGCCGAGGAATTGCTCCCGCCGGCGTTGGCGATCGCCACGTTGATTCCGATCAGCTCACCCTTGCCATTGAGGAGTGCGCCACCGGAATTACCGGGGTTGATCGCGGCATCCGTTTGAATGACGGGTAGCGAAATGCTGCCCTTCTGCTGAGTCTGGGGCTGCTCCTGTTGGGGCTGGGTCCCGTCCTGGTTGGGGAAGTTCCAGAAATCAAATGGGCTCCCCTCGTTGGGCGCGACCTGATCCGGAGTGGCCGGTGCCGCCGAGGACGCCACCGTGATGCTGCGGTTGAGGGCGCTGACGATTCCGTTGGTGACGGTGCCGGACAGGCCCAGCGGGGCACCGATGGCGATGGCGGTGTCACCGACATTGAGCTTCGCAGAGTCAGCCCACGCGATCGGGCTCAGCCCCTGCGCATCGGTCATCTTGATCACGGCCAGGTCGGATATCGGATCGGTACCCACCAGGGTCGCCGCAGAGAGGGTCCCGTCACTGCCTTTGACCTGGATGGCCGCGTCGCCGACCGCGCCGTCCAGTGTCACGACATGGGTGTTGGTGAGAACGTAGCCGTCTTCGCTCAGGATGACGCCGGAGCCGGTGCCCCCATCCC
>Ga0209023_10003155_pt1 | contig 19881 bp, 16 predicted proteins | sample LakOneMetagenome_FD_187468 | JGI IMG/M metagenome (GOLD analysis project Ga0209023, IMG submission 187468) | Freshwater and sediment microbial communities from Lake Erie, Canada (SPAdes) (version 2) | ecosystem: Environmental > Aquatic > Freshwater > Lentic | place: Lake Erie, Canada...
CGAGCGATTGGCTGCGCGAACAGCGCGCGGCCGCCGAGACCTGAGCGCGCCGGCCACCGGACAAGCGGCGCCTGCGTCAGCTCACGAGCGCGGCGGCACCTCGTCGCGCAGCGACCGCACCAGGTCCAGCACGCCCTCGGGGCCATCCACCGTGCAATCGGCGCGCAGGATCAGATCGCTCGACTGCTCGGCGCTGCGGACACCAACCCGCACCGTGGCAACCCCGGCCTCCCGCAACCGGTCGAGGCCGTCGAACGCCGGGAGATCGCCGACGTCATCGCCGACGAAGGCCACGCAGCGAAGATCCGCGGCGAGCTCCACGAGCAACGTCCCCTTGTCGACGTCGATCGGCGGATGCAGCTCGTAGGACATCTTGGCGCGGCGCACCTCGAGCCCCGACCGAGCCGTCTGGCTCTCGACCCAGTCGTGCACGGCGTCCGCGATCTCGGGTGCGTTGCGGTAGTGCATCGTGAGCGAGAGGCCCTTCGGCTCGACGTGCATGCCAGCGGGACCGTGCGCCAGCGAGCTGGCGGTGATGTCCTCGATCACCTCGCGCCACGCCCCGGCGGCGGGGTGGTCCTCGCGCCGTCCGCCGATGACCCGCTCGAGGCCGTAGATCCCGGCGAGCTCGAGGCGGTCATCCGTGAAGTGTTGCTGGACGAAGCTGACGGGGCGGCCCGACAGGATGCCCACGTGGCCGAACCGATCAGCGAGCTCACTCAGCAGCTCGGGGGCACCCGCGACCGGCGCCGCGAGCGCCGGATCCGCGACGATCGGTGAGAGCGTCCCGTCGAAGTCGAAGAAGAGCCCCGATCGAGCCGGGTCCTCGACGAACGGGGCGAACAGCGGGGCCGGGTCCACGAGGTCAGTGCGGGGCGGCGTGGCTCACGCCTTGTCCTTGCCGATCACGACGAGGACGTTGGCGCCGTTCAACGACGTGGGGGGCTGCGCCGGCATCGCCTGGACAGCGCTGCTGGCGATGCCGAGCGCCTTGGCGACCGCGACGGCATCGCCCTCGTAGCCGGCGTTGTAGTAGACCGCGCTGGTGTCGAGGCCGGAGGGCGTGAGATCGACGGTGCCCGCGATGGCGTAGTCCTCGGCCTTGAGCGTCGCGGCGGCCGGCCCGGCGATGGTCTGCGCCGGATCGACCCCGTTCGCGACCATGACCTTGAGGCTGGCCGGGGGCACGCTGGTGGAGGGCGCGGAAGGGGGCACGGTGGTGCCCTGCTCGGGACGCGTGGTCGAGGGGGCCGCGTTGCGATCGATGGTGGACACGCTGGCCGACAGCGTGGTCGTGGTCTTCGAGGCGTCGACGGTGGAAGCGCTGTTGCCCCGCATGCCACCCCAGAAGATCAGCACGCCGACCGCGACGGTGACCGCGATGACCGCGTAGCCGCGCATGGCCGCCTTCGCATCATCGACCGGTGCGGCTGGCTTCGCCGCGCCCGATGCGGCCGAGGCCGCGGCGCGCGGAGCCGCGCGCTTCTTGACGGCCCGCTTCTTGACGGGACGGGCGGCCGGCGGCGGCGCGGCATCGCCGGCGGGATCACCGGGGACATCCGCCCCGGGTGGTGGATCCTGATCGCTCACGTGGGCGGTCTGCTCACCGGCTCGGAGGTTCGCTGACCTGGTAGCCCTCGTGGCGGGCTCGGCGGCGGCGATCACGGAGGCGACGGAGCCGGCGGACGACGAGCGGGTTGTAGTCGTGCGCCTCAGGCGTCTCGAGCAGCTCGTTCAGGATCTGGTAGTAGCGGGTCGCCGACAGCTCGAAGCGATCACGGATGAGCTGCTCCTTCGGGCCCACCTCGGACCACCAGGCGCCCTCGAAATCCAGAATGTCGCGGTCTCGCTGCGTGAGCTCCATCCGGGGAAGCTTGGCCGCCCTGCATGGTCAATGCAAGGACCCTCGGACCGCGGCGATCGGTACACCACAACCGCCTCACCAGCGGGGATGGCGTCGCGCGAGCGACGTGGTCGAGCCCGGGAGGTCGCGCTCAGGCGAGCTCGACGAGGTCGATCATCTCTTCGCTGAAGTAGTCGAGGGTGCCTTCGGGCATGAGGAGCGCGCGATCCGGTGCGAGCGCCTTCACGAACTCGACGTCGTGGCTGACGATGATCATCGAGCCCGGCCACCCGGCGAGGGCCTGGCCCGTCGCCGTGCGCGACATCGGATCGAGGTTGTTGGTCGGCTCGTCGAGCAGCAGCAGGTTGTGACGGCCGGCGACGAGCTGCGCGAGGGCCAGCTTGGTCTTCTCGCCGCCCGAGAGCGTCGACGCGTCCTGGTAGGCCTTGTCCCCGCTCAGGCCGAACATGCCCATCAGCGAGCGCAGCCCCTGATCGCCCATCTTCGACTCGTCGCGCATGTGATCGAGCAGCGAACGGTCGGCCACGATGCCCTCGTGCTCCTGGGCGTAGTAGCCGACGTCGACGTTGAGGCCGTACTCGACCGTGCCGATGTCGGCGTCGAGGCGGTTCGCGAGGATCTTCAGCAGGGTGGTCTTGCCGGCGCCGTTGAAGCCCATGATGAGCAGGCGCTCGCCACGGCCCACGTCGAAGTTGATGTCGGAGAAGACATCGAGCGCGCCGTAGGACTTCCACAGCTCGGACGCAGTCAGCACGGTGCGCCCGCACGACGGAGGCTCGGGGAAGCGCAGCTCGAGCGTGCGGCGCTTGGTCGGGCCCTCGACCTGCACGGCCTTCAGCCGCTCGGTACGCGCATCGAGGTTCTTGGCGACCTTCGCCCGCTTGGCGGTCTGCCCGCGCATGGAGTCCGCCAGGGTCGACAGGCGGTTGATCTCGGCGGCCTGACGGACGGCGAGCTTGGCCACGCGCTCCTCGTCGCGCTCACGGGAGGTGAGGTACTTCGAGTAGGTGCCCTTGTACTCGACGATCTCGCCGACGGCTTCCTCCTCCTCGCGGTCGAGGTGGATGACGCGGGTGATCGCCTCGTCGAGCAGGTCGAGGTCGTGGCTGATCACGAGGAGCGCACCGCGGTAGTTGCGGAGGAACTTCAGGAGCCAGTCGCGGGCGTCGGCGTCGAGGTGGTTCGTCGGCTCGTCGAGCAGCAGCAGATCGCTGCCGGCGAAGAGGATGCGGGCGAGCTCGAGGCGGCGGCGCTCGCCCCCCGAGAGGGCGCCGAGCGTCAGGTCGAGCCGGTCGTCGCGCAGGCCGAGACCGTCGACCAGGCGCCGCACCTCGGACTCGGCGGCGTACCCACCGTCCATCTCGAAGCGCTCCTGGGCCTTCGAGAAGCGCTCGATGTTGGCGTCCGACGCATCCTCCTCGATCGCGAGGCGCAGCTTCTCGAGCCGGTTCGCCGCTTCGTCCAGCCCGCGGCCGGAGAGCACGTGGGAGAGGCAGTTCGTGTCGTCCGGGATGTTGTCGGAGCGGGGGTCCTGGGAGAGGTAGCCGGTGGCGCCCTCACGTTTGGCCACCCCCGATTTGGGCTCCGCGGCGCCGCCCAGCACCCGGAACAGCGTGGTCTTGCCGGCGCCGTTGCGACCGACCAGCCCGACCTTGTCCCCGGCGCGGACCTGGAAGGTCACGCCGTCGACGATGGTCTTGCCACCGATCTCCACCACGAGGTTGTGCACCGTCAACACGGGACCAGTCTCGCAGGGTGACGCCGATTCACCGATTCGCGTTGCGGTGGCGGCGGTCACCCGAGGTCGAACGGAACATCCGAACGGCGGATCAGCCGCACCCCTTCCGGATGTCACGGGACCGGAGGATCGAGAGCTCTGGCAGCGGAATCGTCCGGTGTCCGGGCCCTCCCGGCGCCAAGGTCGCGGCTCTGGCCCGGGCGCGCGCTCGATGTGCGTCAGTCGCCAGGGGTGTTGTGGATTGGGCGGACCGGGCGCGACGGCTGGCCCCGCACGGCGTCTGCGGCCGGGTGCTCGGGGTGCGGGTCGAGGCCGTCCCACGTCGGCAGCACGAGCGCCGATGGATGCGCGCCACCGCGGCCGACGAGGTGCGAGGCGCCCGCCTCGACGGGGTTCTCGAAGCACCAGAACGGCGAGTCGCGCCCGGGGGTCGACACCGTGAGGCGCAGCCGGGAGCCGGCGCGGAACACCTGCGCCACCGGGTTGAGCGGCACGCGGAAGTTGATCCACTCGCCGGCGACCAGGTCGACCCGGTCGTCCGGGGTGAACGTGTAGTCGACGCGGAGCTCGTCGGACCGTTCGGGGTCCTCCTTGCTGTGCACCGGCCGGTGCCACCCGGACTGGACCTTGAGCTCGTGACCGTCGGGGCGGATCTCGGTGAGGGTCACCTGCACCGACGTGTCCGTGGTCCCGGGTTCGAGCCAGAGGTCGACGTGGCCCTGGCCTACGACGACCACGGTCTCGTCCAACGGGGCGGTCTCGTACGCCGCCGTGTGCTCGTCGGCGAAGTGCGTCCAGTCGATCGGGACGGTCGGCTTGATGAAGTCGTTGAACTCCTCGGTCAGCGCGTAGCAGAGCGGTCCGGCCTCGGGGTCGTCCTCGTACCGGTCGGTGCCCGCTTCCTCCGGCGCGGCGTCGAGCAGCGTGCCCTCGGCACCGAACCACCAGCGGCGCGGTTCGCAACCCGGCGGGGGGAACGACGGCACGCTGACCTCGAATCGAGCGCCCGGGGCGCCGGCCACCTCTCCCGCGGCGCCGCTCTCGAACAGGATGCGCACCGGCGGCTCGGCGAGGTAGCGGGCGAGGGCGGCGTCGTAGTCGTCGACGAGGTCACCGAAGCGGTCCTCCTCGATCTCCGCGGTGTAGCCGAAGTACTCCGCGAACTGCGACGGCGCCACCATGCGGATGAGCTCGGGCACCACCGGCACGCGACGCGCGACGTGGAAGCACAGGAACTCGAACCAACGGGCGATCACCATCGGGCTGTAACCGTCGGGGTGGTGCCCGTTGAAGACGGTGAACCGCACGCTCGGCGACGCCTCGAACGACTCGAACATGAGCGCGAAGCGACTGCCCGTCTGCTCGTCCTGCCAGGCGCCGGTCAGGTACACCGGCACGTCGATGCGGTGCACGGCGTTCGCCACGCGGCGAGCTTCGAGTGCCGGCCGGAAGGCGTCGACGGCTCGGCCGAACGTCTCGAAGTCGGTCTCGAGGCTGCGGATCTGCTGGTTGGCCGCGGCCTGTTCGTCGCCGGCGTCGATGCGGGCCTGGTCCCAGGCCATGCCGCCCATCTTCGTCTCGGCGTCGCGCAGCGCGAGCCAGGCCCGCGTGAAACCGGAGTTGTAGGTGCCGCCGGGCCACTGCTGGCGCCACAGGTCGTCGATGACCGAGAGCGGGGTGATTGCGGCGAGGCTCGGGGGGCGGGTCGCGGCGACGAACAGCTGCGAGATGCCGGGGTAGCTGAGCCCGACCATGCCGGGCTTGTTGTGCAGCACCCATGGTTGGCGGGCGACGGTCTCGACGATGTCGTAGCCGTCAGCGGACTGCGCGGGGCTGAACACGTCGAACACGCCACCCGAGCAGCCGGTGCCGCGCATGTTGACGCCGACGACCGCGAAGCCGAGCAGGTTGGCGAGCAGCGTGCCGGGTTGCGGCGCGTCCGGGTTCGACGGGCCGTAGCCGGAGTACTCGATCACGGTCGGCCACGGTGCCGGACCGTGCAGCTGCTCGTTGGGGAACCACGTGTTGTAGGAGAGGGTGACGCCGTCGCGCATGCGCAGGTAGCCGAACCCCTCGCCGATCTCCTGCTCGTAGAGCGAGGGATCGGGGTGATCCTCGACCCCCATGACCCGGGCGGTGCCGACCTCGATCGGCGCGGCGCTCGAGACGTCGCGCACGACGTACTCCCCAGGGGCGAGCATCTGTCCGCTCGACACCACCCGCACCATGTCGTCCTTCGACTCGAGCACCTCGTGCGTGAGGGGCACGAACGAGACGTGCGCGTTGCCCATGTGATCGGCGACGACCGTGACGACCGGCGTGCCCGCGGCCGTGTCGACGCGCAGGCGAGTGCCGGGCGCGGCGCCCGTGATGGTGAGCGTCTCGACGCCGGGCTGGACCGTGATCCCGGCGTCGCCGCTCTTGGTCACCGTGCCGCTCGCGTCCGCGCTGGTGCTCTCCGCCATGCCGTGCTCCCCCTGATCCGACTTCGCTCCCGACCGCCTCGGCCGCACCGTAGTGGGTGGCCGTCCGATCGTCGCTACGATCGCCGCCCATGGTCCCGATGGCACCCGAACCCGGCGAGGCCACGCCCAGCGGGGATCAGGGGGTCCAGCGCCTGAGCCCCGAGGCGGCCTGGGGCATGCGGGCGCTGATCATGGTGCTCATGTTCCTGCTGCGCGGGCTCGGCGGAGGTTCAGCCGTCGGTGCCGCGGCGCCGCCCGCACCCGCCGACGATGCACCATCGGCGCCCCCGCCCAGCGACGCCGAGCAAGCCCAACGGGCAGCCCGCGTCGCCAAGGGCGCGGCGCCCGTGTCCAGCGGTGAGACCACCCCCGCGGCGGCGACAGTCGGCGCGACGGACGAGCTCGCGGCGGCGAACCGGCGCCGCGCGATGTACGCCTCGGCGCTGACGGCGGCAGGCACGGTGGCGTGGATGGCAGGGCGCCGATCCGGCCGGCGGCGCTGACGGGCCAACCGGCGCCGAACCACAGCGACGCAGGCTCTACGCTGTCAGGGTCCGGAACGACCCTCACCCGAACACCCCGCCCGAGTAGCTCAGTTGGCCAGAGCAGCTGTCTTGTAAACAGCAGGTCGTCGGTTCGAATCCGACCCCGGGCTCGAATGTAATAGCAGGTCAGAGCGTTGCTGCAGTCTGCTTGAACAAGAAACTATGGGTTTATCCCATACGTTGTCCCATATCCTGGGTATTCTGCCCGCATGCGAGGATCCATGCGAGAGAAGCGCCCCGGCTACTGGGAGTTGCGCGTCTTCGTCGGCAGGCACCCGGTGACCAACGTCGCCCTGTATCGCTCGAAGAGCGTCAAGGGGACGAAGGGGCAAGCTGAAAAGGCGATGGCTCGGTTCATCACCGAGCTCGAAGACAGCACGGCCAAGAAGGCGGTGCCCGGCACCGTCGGCCAACTGCTGGACCAGTGGCTGGTCCACATCGAGCTCGAGGGTCGTTCGCCTACGACGATGCGCGGCTACAAGTCGCAGATCGCGCAGCTCCCCGAAGGGTTCTTGCGGCGACAGCTCCGCACCGTGACGGCGACGATGCTCGACGACCTGTACGCCCACCTCATGAAGAAGCCGGGTCGGGGGCCGTCAGCGGTCCACCACATCCACGCGATGTTGAAGACCGCGTTCAAGCAGGCGCAGCGATGGGAGCTCATCGACCGCAACCCCGCCCTGCTCGCGACCCCGCCCCGGGTGTCCAGCAAGGAGATCGAGCCGCCGGAGGGCGAGGCGGTCAAGCGAGTCATCATCGCCGCAGCGAACTCGCAGAACCCGGAGAACGCGCTGATCTTCCGCCTGCTCGCGGCAACGGGGTGTCGGCGGGCGGAGATCTGCGGACTGCGGTGGAGCGACTTCAACTTCGGTCAGTGCAAGGTGACGCTGCGGCGCTCGGTCGTCCAGGTCGAAACGGATCTGATCGAGAAGGACACGAAGACGCACCAGCAGCGCACCGTCACGCTCGACCCGGGGACGATCAAGCTCCTGAAGATCCATCACCAAGCGATGATCCAGCAGGCCCAACTGTTCGAGGTCGAGCTCGCGCCCGACGCCTACGTGTTCGCGAACAGCCCGGACGGCTTGGCGCCGATCGCCCCCGACCGTCTCTCGCAAGCGTGGCGGCGCCTCGCCGACCGCGAGGGCGTCGACGCCCGCCTACACGACCTCCGCCACCTCCAGGCGAGCGTCCTGCTCAACGCCGGCGAATCGATCACCACCGTCGCCGCCCGCCTCGGCCACCGCGACACGGCGACGACGCTGCGGGTCTACGCCCACCTGATGCCCGGCGCCGACGAGCGAGCAGCCGACATCGTCGGCGACATGCTCTCCTGAGCCGCTGCAAGCTCGGGCACCTCACCAAACATGTTGACGTTGGCCCGCGTGATGGCGACGGGAGCTGATCGAGCGGGTCTTTGATGACGTCAAAGGCCTGTGGCCGCTACACGCAATGACGACCGTCGACCCATCGAATCCGGCAGCTGGGAGTCCCTGAGGTCACGCGCTCCGTCAAGAGTGTTGAGACGGAACGCGCGTCCCGGCTGTGCGTCAGGGTCCGACGAACGCGACGACGTCGCGCAGCAGGACGCTGTCTCCGGTATGGGTCACCGGACTAGTCCACGACGGTTCGACATTGATCCAGCTCGTCTTGTCGTTGTCGAGGAGGCCCAGCAGGACCTCGGCCACGATGCGACCGCCGACCGGTCCGAGGTGCTCACCGCCTAGCAGTTCCGCCTCCTTGAGGATGTAGAACCACAGGGGTGTCGGGTCGAGGACACCACCCATGTCTGCGCCGGTGAGCACGTCGGCGCCGAGGAGTTTGGCCACGTCCTGACCGGATGGGAGGTCCATGCTCTGACCGCGCTGCAGGTTCCGCAACGCAAGCTGGCCTCCGTTGCCGGGCAATGAGAACAGTCCCTCCGACAGGTGCGTGTCGATGAGGCGGCTCGGCTGTGGCGTCGCGTCGGGGAGATCGATGAAGTGCTTCCAATCGACCGTCCAGTTCGCCGGCAGGACTCGCCGGCCACGCAGGTCGTCGTGTGGTCCGGCTGCCCCCGGCACGAAGATCGGGATCCCGGTCACGCCGTCGTTGAGGTCGTACACGCCGCGTACCTGGCTATGCCCAAACCGGTACGCTGCGGCGGAGAACTCGATGGGCATGTACGCGTTGGTCTTCGCCCGGTAGTAGCGCAGGTGGAACTCGGGTTCGCCGCCCGTCGGATCATGGTCCAGGAGTGAATCGACGAGGGCGTCACCGACGAGGCGGCGCAGGTAGTCATGCACGACGACCTGCTGGTACGTCCAGCGGACCTGCCGTTGGGTCTCGATGAACTTCGACTCGGCCGGGATCGTCGCGTCGGCTTCGACCGCATCGGCCAGCTTGTTGTGCAGCCTGATGAACAGCAGCTGGATCTGACTGACGATGATGTTTTCGTCGTTGCGGGGGTCACCGATGATCGCGATGCCGGCGCTGGTGCGGGGAAGGTCCATCTCACCGTCGGTGTTCGCCTCAGCCAGCAGCCGGGCCGGGTTGGTGTTCGGCACGTACTGGAACGGTTCGTCGTCGGGGCCGGAGCCGTACAGCGAGTCAAGATCAAAGCGTGGGGTCCGGAAGTCACGGAGGGCGTCGGGGTCGTTCTGCTGTTGCAAGCTGGAGTTCGGGTCGAACGTGATGTCGTGGTCGACGAACTGACCGAAGTACGTGTACATGGCGGGGATCGCCGGGTTGTCGCCTCCAGGTTGCACGACGGGTGCCGAGCCCCACCCCGCGGCCGGTGGCGGCACGGTCTCGTGCATCGTCGCGACGAGGGCCTCGAGCTGCGCGTCGGTGTAGTGCGGGGCGCTGGCCAGCCGGCGGAACATCCGTCCGAACCGGCCTTCGTTGATCGGGGACAGCGGGATCCGCTGGTCGCCTCGTATGGGCTTGTCACCATGATTCGTCGGCATGAGTGCCTTCCTGCCGTGGGTTGGCACGGCGATGTTCGCCGCGGCCGGTCGGCCGAGACGCGGAGCGTTCTGTTTCGTATTGCTGAAAGCCGGTTCGGTAGTTCTCAGACCGCCACAGATGTTCAGTCGCGGCGGTCGGCCGGCGGCGGGACGGGGCGTCCCGCCGCGGGCGTCGCTACTTGCGCTTGGTGGTCTTGACCGTCTCGTTGACGGTCGTCTTCGGCTTCCGCTGGGCGGTCTGCTTTGTCACGAACTTGCCGGTTTCGGCAGAACGGCTGATCTTGTGTGTGGCCACGTTCACCTCCTTCGGACATCGGGAAGGAGGTGTCGGGCCCGACACCGATGACTTCCCCTTCGTCCGCGCACGAGGCGTCCAGCAACCCGGGGGCACGCTTGCCCGGAGACCGCTGGCAACGGCACACAGCGACCTGTACGGTTCGCAGCGCTAACAGCAAACCCGGTGGCCAAGTGTCATCTGGTCGAGGGGGAGGTCGGTGTCAGCCGGCCTCCTTCTCAGTTTTCAAGGAACCTCGAAAACCTACGGCCCCGACGCCTCCTGCGCAAGCACATTGTGTCAAGGTCGCGCCACCACAGACCGATACTCTAAGTTATCCACAGGTCTTTGCTTAATTCGACGCCATGGAAATCAATCATGGCAGGTTAGAACTAGTTTCGTCAGTAGATGTTTGCTAGAATCCACAGCATGCTCCCCAGGAACATCCACAGCCGTGAAATTCTGGACCGTTTGCCCGGCGAGCCCACACGTGGAGCATCGGCAAGCGCCGTCGAACGTGACTGACGCCGGTCGCCTCCGCGCCGCGGGCCGCCTCACACCGCTTGTGAACTCGTCGCGGCTGCGTCTCGCCCGCGAGTCTCACGGATGGACGCAAGGCCAACTCGTGGCCGAAATGGACCCGCCAATCAGCCCCGCGGCGCTGAGTCAGCTCGAACGAGGTTTGACCAAACCCAACGCCGCGACCCTTGTCGCGCTCGCGGACGCCACCGGGTTCCCTCCCGAATACTTCGTTCGCCGCGACGGTGACCACGAAATCGACGGGTTCTTTCGGTCTCTAAGGTCCGCGCCAGCCCGAGAACGCAAGTGGGCGCTCGCCCGCGCCCACCTGCTCCATGACCTCTTGCTTGCCCTCGACCATCACGTGCAAATGCCCGAACCCAACTATCCGTCCATCGCCATCGGCGAATCCGGCAGCGTCGAGCAGATCGCAGCGAGCGTCCGTCGAGCATGGGGTAAGCCAACGAAACCCATCAAGAACGTCGTTCGCCTGCTTGAACGCCACGGCGTCGTCGTCGCCCGCATGCCGTTGCGCTCACACAAACTCGATGCGTTCTCTGTTCGCTTTCCTGACTGGCCGATCGTCGTACTCGGCGACGACAAACGAGTCACTGCCCGATCTCGGTTCGATGCCGCCCACGAATTGGGACACCTCGTCATGCACTCCACAGCCGACGTGGGCGACAAGCGAGCAGAAGACGAGGCGCACCGCTTCGCCGCCGCGTTCCTTATGCCTGCGGAAGAAATCGGACCGAAGCTACCGACGTCAGCCGACTGGGGCCTGCTCCTCGACCTCAAGGTCGAGTGGGGCGTATCGCTCGGAGCACTTCTCATGCGGGCCAAAACTCTGGGCATCATGTCGGACTACCGATACCTGAGCGCAGTGAAATTCATGTCCGCAAGAGGCTGGCGAACACGGGAACCTGGCGACGAACATCTCGGCCGCCCCGAACAACCCCGGTTAATCGACGCCGCGCTGCAAGGCCTCGACATTGAGCTCGAGGAACTCGTTGACGAGGCCGCCTTGCCGCTCGAGCCGATCCGCGAGATCCTGAACACCGGCGGTGACCCGAGGACTAAAATCCGCTTCTGAGGCTCCGACGCATGATCACGGAATGGCTCCCTTCGGGAGCACCTGACTCCTTCCAGTGCACGGCACACTCTGGGCGGATGCATTCGTTCCGTAGCCTCGTCTAGCTGAGCTACCACAGGACCGCGTGTCACATCGAGAGTCCTCCCGCCTGGCGCGCCGCCGCCCGGACACGCGAGAGCTGACTTGGCCTCGGGTCCACCGCGAGCAGATCCTCGCCTGAGGTGGGTGCCGGTGCGAGCGCTTCCTCGATCTCCCCCAGACGACGCTGCAGGCCGCCGAGCTCGGGTTGCCGGGCGAAGGGCAGACCGATCCTGCCGGTGGCGGCGTCGAGTTGGTCGCGCGTGCGCTCGATCTTGGCTTCGGTGTCTTCGATCGCCGCGTGGAGTCGATCGATGAGGTGCTCGACTCGGCGGGCGAGTCCGACCGGGTCGGCGCCTACGGCGTCGGTGCGGGACAGGGTGACGCGCTGGCCGGTTGCGGCGATCGTGATCTGCGCATCGTGCTGCATGCGTTGGTCAGGGATGACGATCTGGATGTCAAGGCCGCCGAGGGTTCCGGCTTCGATCGTTCGTTCTCGGGTGTTGTACTTCGAGGCGTGCTCGACGATCGTGTCCCGCAGCCACTCGCCCCACTGGCCACGGGACGTGACCGTCGAGCCGTCCGCCATCGTCACCTTGAACAGGTCGCCGTTCGTCGGCGTCCGCTTCGCCTCAGCGTCGCGGAGGCGTTCGAGCATGGGGGTCAACTGGGCGAGATCGTTCTTCCAGGTTTCGACCCGTCGGCGCAGGAGCGCTTGTTCGGCGTCGTGGGCTGATCGCAGGCGCCGCAGCTTCGAGAGGTCGGCTTCGACGGTGGCTCGTTCCATGATGAGCGGGTTGCCGGTGGCGATGGCCATGACCTGGGAGTAGGTGAGCGCTTGGTCGCCGAGGTCGTCGACTTCGCGGGCGACGCTGGCGGGGTCGCTCGACATGACCTGGTTGATGAACTTGGCCTTGCGGGTGACGGTCTGCCACATGAAGACGTCGAAGGATCCTTCGGTGACGTAGCGGAGGATCTCGACCTCGGGATTCTGGTTGCCCTGGCGCAGAATGCGGCCTTCGCGTTGTTCGAGCTCGGCGGGGCGCCACGGGCAGTCAAGGTGGTGCAGCGCGATGGCGCGGTCTTGGATGTTGGTGCCGACACCCATCTTCTCGGACGATCCGACGATGACGGAGACGCGGCCGTCGCGGCACGCCTGGAACAACTCCGCCTTCTCTCGATCGTTGCGGGCTTCGTGGACGAAGCGAACTTGCTCGGCGGGAACGCCGTGGGCGGCGAGCTGGCGGCGGAGCTCCTCGTAGACCGACCAGGTGTGGGCGCCGTTCGGGGTACCGAGGTCGCAGAACACGATCTGCAGTGCGCCTGTCCGTTGCGCCGGCCCGCCGGTGGAGTCGGTGTAGACACGTCCCTGGTTGGTGGTCCAGATCGCCGCGACCCGCTGTGCACACGTGTCGATCTTCCCGGGCACTGCGATGTCGCCGACGCGACCGAACACGGAGACGCCGTCCGTCGCCTCGGAGCCGGCGGTGACCAAGTGGAGGTCGAGGGCGGCCTTCCGGCCGTCGACGGTGATCTTCAGCATGTTGTCCTCGGTCGGACGCACCGCCCGTTGTTTCACCCGTTCGGCCCGGGCGACCAGGGTCTCCACGTAGGCGAGCAACGCGGGCGACGCGGGCACGGCGACGGTCTCTCCCCCGTCGCGAACGGTCGGGGTCGGCAGTGCGAGATCTTCGGCGGTGCGCACGTCGGCATTGGCTTGAAAGAGGCGGAGCAGTTCGGGGACGTTGCGGTAGCGGGCGAAGCGGGTCTTCTGCTGGAAGCCGCCACCGGAGGGCTTGAGCTCGAGGGAGGTGACGGTCGACGCGAAGGTCGCGGCCCACGCGTCGAAGTGATCGCATCCCGCGGCGGCGAGCTCGGCGGGTTGGGTGAAGGACTGCATGACCCACATCTCGCTGATGGCGTTCGCGATCGGCGTGCCGGTGGCGAGCGTGGCGACACGCTTGGGGTGCTGCTCGCGTAGCCAGGACAGCTTCATGTCGAGATCGGTGGCGCGTCGGGACTCGATGCCGGTGACGTCGGGGATCCGGGACCACACCCGCTTGCCCTTGTAGCCGTGGACCTCATCGACGAAGAGGTAGTCGATGCCCGTCTGTTCAAACGCCAGGCCATTGTCGCGAGCCTTGGCGTTGAGGAGCTTCTCGAGGCGCGCCTCTTCCCGGGCGAGGGCCTTCTCGAGCTCCTTCACGCTCGGGCGCTTCGTGCGTGCGCTCTTGATCGCAGACTCGAGCTCGTCGACTCGTTGGCGCAGGAAGCGCTCTTCGGTCTCGGTCGATACCGGGATCGAGCGAAAGGACTCCCGGGGCAGGATCACGCCGTCCCAGTCGCCGGTCGCGCATTGGGCGACGAAGCGCCGCCTGGCTTCGGGAGTGGTGCCGCCGAGGTTCATCGACAGCACCCGGGCCTGGGGGTAGAGCTGGAGGAACTCGCGGGTGAACTGCTCGAGCATGTGGTTCGGGACGACGAAGCACGGTTTGGTGACGAGCCCGAGCCGGCGCATCTCCATCGCGGCCATGACCATCGTCGCCGTCTTGCCCGCACCCACGACGTGGGCGAGCAGCACGTCGCCCTGGTTCAGGATCCGCCACACCGCGTCACGCTGATGTGCGTGCGGGCGGAACCAACTCGCCAGCCCCGGCAGCTGCAGGTGGCTGCCATCGAAGCGGCGCAGCACGATCGAGTTGAACCGTTCGTTGTAGATCGTGGTCAGCCGGTCGGCCCGTTCCGGGTCTTCCCAGACCCAGGTGCGGAACCGCTCCGTGATCTGCTCGAGCTTGTCGCGCGCCGCCATGGTGTCGACCTCGTTGACGACGCGCCCGCCGTCGGGCAACGGGTCGAACACGGTGACGAGTCGTTGGTTCAGCGCCGCTTCGACGAGATCGGTGGCGCTGCGGCGGGTGGTTCCCCACGTGGAGGTCATCTCGACCGTTTTGCGCTGGTAGGTCGGGACTCCGACCTCCCACGCGGTCACGAGCGGATCGTGGGTGATCCCGACATCACGCGCACCGAACACCTCGCGGATGAACGCGGCGACGTCGGCGGGTGCGACCCACGGAGCGCCGAGCGCGACGTCGATCTCGGCGGGACCGAGGTCCGCCGGCAGCACCGCCCGTAGCGCGTCAACGTTGCGCCGGAACCGGCCACCTTCGTCGGCCGCTGCGGCACGTTCAGCGTCGGCGAGCTTCGTTCGGACGTTGCCGGAGAGGTAGTCATCGGCAGGGATCAGCGAGTCGGCGTAGGGATCGTCGAAGACCAGGTCGGTGATGTGCTCGCGCGCTGTGGGTTCGTCGACGTCGAGCAGGCGGGCGACTACCGCCAGGTCGACCCGGCCAGTCTCGTCGAGCGACACCGCGACAGCATCCGCGGGCGAGTCGACATGGTCGACCGGCTCCCGGGGCTTCAGCACTCGTTCGGTGAACACGTTGGCCCGTGTCGCGATCCCGGTCTCGTCGTCGTAGCGTTCGAGCGCCGCGACGAGCGCCCAACCGGGATCGAGACGGAAGCCACCCATGGGCGGGAACCGCCGGGATCGCACAGGCTCGCCGGTCGCGGCGTCGATGCGCTTGGTGACCGTCGATGTCGATCGGTTCACGGCGCCGAACTGCTCGACGTAGGCGTCGTAGACCCGATTCAGTTCGGCGCGCGCCGCCGCGATCTCCGCGTCGTTGCCGCCCGTGCTCTCGGTGCGCAGAAGCGCTCTCGTCACGTCTCGCAGCTCGAGAAGCGCGCGCAGTTCGTACCACTGGTTCGCAGGTACCCGATGTGGGACCCGAGACGGGCCCTCCATCCGCGCGAATCCGCCATCCGGGTCAGCGATCAGCGATCCGTCGGGCAGGTCGTCAAGGCCGACCATGCCGGCGGCGCTCGGGCTCGGACGGGGCTCGGGTGGGGGCTCCGGTTGAACAGGGAGGACCGTACTGAGCGGAGCACTTGGTCCCTGGTTGGATGTGATGCCGGCGAGGGCAACGCGCAGGGCGCCTCCGAGATCGGGCGGCGGTTCCACAACGAGATCGTTGCTGCGGTACTGGCCCGGTCCGACGGTGAGCGTGCCGCACACCCGCTCCGCTGGCCGGGCCAGGAACCACTCGTTGACTCGGGGCGCATCCGCACTGTGCCCTCCGGCCCCAGGTCCGTCGAACGCCACGCTGTGCAACCAGCCGTCGGGACGAGCCGCAAGAGGCGTGGTGTGGTCGAGGTCGTGCTCGCGGCGGCGCATCAGAAGGATGTCGGTGATCGCGTTCGTGCCCGCCACGGCCTTGAAGGCAGTGCCGGGAAGGCGGACGGCGCCGAGGAGGTCCATACGCTCCGCGAGCCGCATCCGAAACGCCGGGTCGGTCGCGTCGAGGGTGTACCGAGAGGTCACGACGGCGATCAGTCCGCCCGGGCGTACGAGCGCCGTGGACTTCGCGATGAAGTAGTTGTGCAGCGACCAGCCGTTGCGATTGTGCACCGGGTCATGCGGCGTGACGTTCGCGAAGGGAACGTTGCCGAGGACGAGATCGAACGTCGCGTCATCGAAGTGCGCCTTCTCGAACGGCGCCGCCGTGATCGCCGCGTCGGGATAGAGCAACGCCGCGATCCGCGCGGTGGTCGGGTCCTTCTCGACTCCAACCAGCTCGACCTCGCGGTCCTGAGGAACCAGCCCGAGGAAGTTGCCTGATCCACACCCCGGCTCGAGGACCCGGCCCCGCTCGAACCCGAGCGCCACAACGCTCTCCCATACGGCCGCCGCGACCGCCGTTGACGTGTAGTGCGCGTTGGGCGTCGACGCTCGCGCGGCGCGCCAATCGTCATCGCTGAGCGCGGACCGCAAACGGGCAGCCAGGGCCGTCCACTCCGGGCGCGGCGGCTCCTCGAACATCTCGGGCAGCGCGCCCCACCCCGACCAGCCGGCCAGCACCTGGAGCTCGCCGACGGTCGCTCGACGCGCCTCGCGGTCCGCCCGGTCCAGCACCTCGATGGCCGCCAGGTTGGCCTTCGCCTTGGCGTGTTTGCCGGTAGGCACGTGTTCGGTGTGGGGATCGGCCCGGAAGCTGGGCCCCAGAGCGGACGGTGCTGCGTGATCGCCGGGTTGGGTTACTGGCTCTGGGTTTCGGGGATCCTCGGTGGTCCCCCGCTCTCGGGGAACCAAGCGGCGAGCACCAGTTCCTCGGCTTGGATCTGGGTGTGGCGAATCGCCGCGACCCGGTCCAGGTAGTCCAGGTCCGCCGGCAGTCCTGCTTGGAGCTCGGCTTGGACTCGGGCGATGTTCCGTTGCACGGCGCTGCTCACCTGCATGAAGAAGGCCGTCTCGTCGGCCGGGCGAGGGCGCTCGGTTGGGTGGTGGGTCTGCCACCACAGGCTGGCCATCCGGCCGTAGTGGTCGAGTGGATCGTTCAACTGGCTCATCGCTGCCTCCAGAAGGCGCGTTCGAAGCGGAAGGAAACGCTTCGAACAGCGAGAGCTGTTCAGTGGTGCTCTCGGAGGGGGGAGCGTTCGACCCCGAGCGCGCCATGTTACCGGCCCCCCATGACAGCAACGAGAACAAGAGAGATCACAGCGACAGCGCCGGGCCCGGCGTGCGCCGCACGCGTTCCAGCAGCGAGATCGCTCGAGCCATGCCTTCGGTTCGGGCCGCGTCGTGCAACGTGACCGATACCGAAGGGTCCTCCACGGTGATGACCGCACGGCCGAACGCCTCGGCCCGCACGTGGTTGCTCGCCGTGACGCGGCTGTCGTCGTTGGCGACGACGGTCGCGTCGTCGCCGACCCGGGCCGTCGCCTGGTCGTAGGTGACCACGTGGGCTTCATCGCTGGCCCTCGCAGTTGCGTTGTCGTACGCGCTGATCGACGCGCTGTCGATGGCACGCCCCGTGGCCTCCTCCCGGACCACGGCGTGGGCGTCTTCGGCGACCGTCACGCGAACGCGGCCGCAAACGTCCACCTGACACGAGCCCGCCGCGGAGATCCTGGCCTGTCCCTCGCCGCCGACGATCGACTGCCCGCGTGCCCGCACGTGGTTCTCCCCGCGAGCGAACGCCCACGCGTGATCGTCCACCTCGATGACCGCCCAGTCCTCGGCCTCGACCACCGCAGCTTCCGTGGCCTCTACGAACGAGGTCTCGCGAGCCTTGATGCGCGAACGACCAGCGGCCCACACGCGGGCCCGTCCGACAGCCACGACTGTCGCGTCATCGATGGCCGTCACCTCGGCGTCGCCGAACGCCTGCACCGTCGCCGTCCCCGCCGCGAACACCGTGCCACGCTCCGCACGGAACACGCCCTGCGAAACCATCGGCTCAACGGCTTCGCGGTCTTGGCGAGCAAGGAGCGCCTCGAGCTCGCGTTGACTCGTGACGTGGACCAACCGAATGCCGTCGCGCCCAGAGGCCGACGGCACATCGTCAACGGGCGCGAACCGGTGGCCACTCGGATGCCAACGCCCCGACTCGGCGCTCACAGCCCGACCTCTAGCCCCTGCCGAGAGGCAGCGCCGGCGCGCAAGTGCCGGCTCGCCATCGCCAGCCGGTCACGAGTCCAGATCTGCGCATCATCGGTGCAGGCGAAGGGTTGCCACCCCTCGCGAACGATCTGGCCGGCGACATCCCGATCCAGTCGCCGGTCCCACACGAAGGCAACGTCGTAGCGCATCGGATCGAACGCGACCTCCATCAGATCGCCCGCGACCGACCCAGCTGGGTGCGTGTCCCACCCATCCGGAAGCGACGGGGCCAATGGACTGTCGCCGGCAGCCCGAAGGAATGGCACAGGTGCGGCGGTGTCGCTCATGACGGCACACCCCCGAACGCGGCAGGCGCTTCGGAGTCACTGCGCTGACCTTCGGGAGCACCCTCCATGCCGACGGTGATGAACTCGAGTCGAACGTCAGCCACCCACGCCAGCACCGCCTGCGTGACGGCACCGTCGACCGTGAAGTCCTCGTCGAGGTGCTCGCGCACCCACGCGATCGTGTCGATCAGATCTTGCGCGACCCGTGGCGGGACCGCGACGGTCAACTCAACCATCTCAACCTCCAGTAGCGACGCGCTCGATGTGCGCGGCATCTACGGGGCAAAAGCACGCCAGCCCGGGAAGTCGGACACGACGGCCGGGAAGATGGGTTCTTGCAACAGCTCGCGACCCGGCGACGCGGTCACACCTGCGTTGCTCCGCCACCAGACATTCGGCGCGGCCGGGATCAGCCGGTCGGCGTCACCAACGCTCTATGCGAGCGACACAACGGCGACTGGACAGCTCCGATCGGCCGAGGCATGCCCGTCGAACGGTCGCAAGTCGCGCCGAGAACGCCAAGGCAACCATCACCCTGGTCCAGCTTCTACAGTTCTCGCCGGTAGCGCCGTGGTCAGGCGCGCTGATAGATCTTGGCGGGCTTGCCTCGTCCGCTCGTGTCCTGGCCGACGATGCTCACTCGTTCGGCCTTCACGAGTTGATCGAGGTACTTGCGGGTCGTGTCCGAGGGCCTTTCGATGCGCTCGGCGAGGTCTTTGACCTTGAACGGCTTGCGCGGCAGTTTCGCCGCCACGGCGTCGAGAGCAAGAGGTTCCGCACGCGCCGAGCGTCGCCGCCGGGTCGCCGGCGGCTTCGACGCCGGCCGCTTCTTCTCGACTCGGCGGACCGCAGGCGCAACAGGTATCCCCGCCTTGCGCAGCACTTCGCTCTTGACGCCGAGCTTTCCCCAGGCGTCGGCCGGGATGTTCTCGGCCACGGCGAACTCGTGCGCATGGGCCACGAAGTCGGCCTCGAGGGCATCGGCCTGGGCCACGGCCGCCAGAGCCTTCAACTTCACAATCGGATCCTTGGCGCGCGCTGCCACGGAACGTTGGCGACCAATGCCAGTTCCGTTCTGAATGAACTCCAGATACGCACGGACGGCACCTTCGGCCGTCATGGTTGTCGTAGCCACGTCGTGATCTCCCTCAAAGTCGGCAAATGGCGAAGTCGAGCGGGAAAGATGCTCGACGGGCGACTGGTTCCGTCCGCAGCGCTGTTCAACGCTTGCGGACTCCCTCCGGAGCGGTACGCGCTCGTGACGCTAATCGGATACCGCCTCTCGTGACCAGGCTGTGGGCAAGGCCGCAATTCATTCGTGGCGTCGGGCCGTCAAGCACGGCACCATCCCGGTACGGGCGCGCCGACAGGTCAGCCCGCGCCCCACGGCCAGGTGCTGGCGCGGTTCAGCCGTCACCAACTCAGAAGCACTCTTCGAGATCGATGACGATGCAGGAAGAGCCCTGGTCCGCTGCATCGATCACGAGCGAGAGAACGTTGTCACGCCCGGCGACGTAGACGCAGTTCCATCCTTGGCTGGCCGGCATGGTGTTCCCGGTCATCACCAGACC
>Ga0209023_10003156_pt1 | contig 19876 bp, 16 predicted proteins | sample LakOneMetagenome_FD_187468 | JGI IMG/M metagenome (GOLD analysis project Ga0209023, IMG submission 187468) | Freshwater and sediment microbial communities from Lake Erie, Canada (SPAdes) (version 2) | ecosystem: Environmental > Aquatic > Freshwater > Lentic | place: Lake Erie, Canada...
CGATCTGTAAACCGCGATCGAGTTCCGCAACTCGTCATCAGTTATCGGCTTGCCGCGGAGCTCGCCGAGATCGTGCCGGAGTTCTGCCAATTCGTTGACGTAGAAATTTCCTCCGATGTCATCCCGGTAGTTCTGCGGAACGTCGAAATAGTGCGAATAGACCTGGGGGAACATTAATTTCCACATTCCCGACAGATTGCGGATCACATCGCAGATCGACGGGAACAGCATGCCATCGACAAAATCCAGCCGGCCCGACACGCCGAGCTCGATGGTCGACCGCGGTATGCGGCAGATATAGCTCTGGTAATAGGCATCGCCGTGAATCACCTCGAGCTGGTCGCCGCCGCCGACAATGCCAAGCGGCAGCATGCCGGCGGCGTGAATGATCTCGCGCGGTACGTAGATCGGCATGTAGCCGACTACCTTGCGGCCGGGCTCCGCCGCTTTCCATCTGCGGGCGGAAGCGAAGTATAGATCTTCAAACAGCGCGTTGGCGCGGGCAACGATGTCGGCCGTGGCCGAAGGGTTCAACGATGTTGCCATTGCGGTGACCCCTTTGCGATAAAGGCTTCGAGACCGGCCACCGCGTCATGGGTGGCCATTAGCTCGTCGAGATAGAGCCGTTCGACGACACGTATCTTTTCCTTGACGCGCGCGATGTAGTCGAGACGTGCCGCCTTGACCGCATAGCGCAGCGAACTCGCGCTGTTCGGTCTCAGATGTTCCTCGAAATATGCGAGCGCGGCATGTTCCGGATCAGTAGCGGCTTCATGGGCGATGCCCATGGCCGCCGCCTGGGTGCCGGTGATGCTGCGGCCGGATACCAGTAGATCGAGCGAACGCACCGGGCCGATCAGCTCCGGCAACAGACAGGAGGCGGCTGGCGCGAACACGCCAAGCTTCATTTCCGGCTGGCCGAGGGCGGCATCCGGAGCGACGAACATGAAATGACCGGCCAACGCGACTTCGAGCCCGCCGCCGAGGCATTGGCCACGCACCGCCACCAGTAACGGTACCGGGAATTCGATCATGCGCCGCATCAGGCTGTGCAGCCCGGCCAGCATGGCAGCGCATTGTCCCGGCAGATGCTCCTCGACACTGGCGCCGAAGCTGAAATGCGGCCCTTCGGCATCGAGGACCACCGCGCTGAGCTGGCCGTTGCCGCCATTGCGCGCCAGCGCATCATCGAGCGCCGCGATCATGGCGGCATCGACGAGATTGGCCTTAGGCCGGTTAAGCCGCAGCCGCAGCAATTGGCCTTCCGCTTCGGACCAGATCTTGAGCGGCTGGGTCACGACTACCCCCTCGCCCGCGGCTGAATGCTGTCGCTGAGCTCGTCCGACCACGGCGTATTGGCGGCGAGCGCGCGGCGCAGCGCCACGAAATCGATCTCCCGGCCGGTTTCGCGGGTGCCTTCGTTGAAGGCGCGGAAGCCGGCGCGCGCTTCCGTCATCATGTTGAGGGCCAGCCAGTCCCGCGCATTCTCCTTGTTGCTGTTCCATGCGTTGAGCTTCGGCTTGCGCAACTCCTCGACCGTCTTGGTCGTGCACTCGGGGAAGGTGTAGAGCAGCTTGGTGCAAAGCGCTTCGACCCGTTCATCGAGCAGGCTGAGATCGATCGTGCCGCGCTTCAGCAGCGCCTGACCTTCAGCGGCTGCCGCACCCGTCTTGAACTCGCCGTGGACGATGCGGCCATATTCGTCGAGGAACTGACCGGTGCACACCGTCGGATTGGCGATGAATTTTCCGTCGACTTTCAGAGCCGGAACGATCTCGCTGATGATGCCGAGGCGGTAGGCCTTGTGGGCCGAGAACGGCTCGCAGAGCAGGCCGGAGACCATCGCCTGCTCGCAGCCGATCATGTAGGGGAGGAAGTCGGTAGCCCCGCCAATCGGCGCCGAGCCGTGCTTGGGTCCGGCCTGGCCGAAACGCGCGAGATCCTGCGCAATCGAGAAATCGCAGGCCATGCCGATTTCCTGCCCGCCGCCGATGCGCATGCCGTTCACCCGGCAGACCACCGGTTTGTCGCAGCCGATGATCGCGGAAACCATGTCGTTGAACAGCCGCATATATCCGCGATATTCCTGGGGATTTCCGGAATAGTACTCGGCGTATTCCTTGGTGTTACCGCCGGTGCAAAATGCCTTATCGCCAGCCCCGGTGAAAACCACGGCGACGACGTCGCGGGCCGCACTCGCCGCGCGAAACGCCAGGATCGTCGCCTTCACCATGTCGGTGGTGTAGGAGTTGAACTGGCCTGGATTGTCCAGCGTAATCCAGGCGTTGAATAGCCCGGCCACCGGCTTTCCGTCAGTGCCCTTCACCGGCCGCTTCTCGTAGTGCACGCTCTTGGAAACGGATTCGCGCACCGCATCGACGACGAGGTTGTGATCCTTGGCTTCGAATTCCTGCGTGACGATCACGCGAGCTGCTTCAGCATTCATGGAAAACTCCTCACGGTGTGGGAACGAGTACGGCGCGGCACTTGAGGGTGCCGGCATGGGCGGCCTCAAACACCTGATTGATGTCGCTGAGCGGGTGCTTCTCGACGAACTGGCCAACCTTGACGCGGCCATCCATTACCAGCTCCAGGGCGGCGGGATAGAGTTCGGGCGGACATCCCCAGTTGCCGATCGCGCGCGCGTGGAACGCCATCAGGTTCGAGAGCCGGACCTCGACCTTGTCCATCGTGAATCCGACGACGGCGAGGGTCGCTCCATGATTGATCAGGCTATATGCCGTTTCCTGGCCGGCGCGCGTGCCGGAGCATTCGAAAATAATCCACTCGGTCTGGCGCAGACCGTGCTGCTTGGCGAACTCTTGGATCGCCGCCTTGATGTCGCGCGACGTCATCTGCTTGGCATTCAGCGTGAGCGCAGCGCCCTGCCCGGCGATGGCGGCAAGCTTACCCTCATTCACGTCAACCGCGACGACGATACCTCCGAGAGCGGCCGCGATCTGGACGGCATATCCGCCGACGCCGCCAATCCCGTTTACGACGACGAGGTCTCCCTTCTTGACACCGGCCTGCACCACCGCCTGGTAGGGCGTGGTCACCGCATCGGCAATTACCGAAAGGTCGGCCAGTTCGATTCCGGCGACGGCCAGACGGGGTTCATCGACAACACAAAGTCCGCGCGCCGGCACGGTGATATGAGTGGCGAAGCCGCCATGAATATCGTTGCCCGGCATCTTCTGGTTTGGGCAGATGGTCGCCTTGCCGCGGAGACAGGCATCACATCGACCGCACGGGATCACCGCCGGAATAATGACAGCCCGGTCGGTGTACCAGAGCGCATCCGCGCCTGCCTCGATGACATGGCCACTGATCTCGTGACCGAGCGTCAGCGGCAGTTCATGCTTGGTGCGAACACCGTCATAGTAGTAGCCAAGATCGGTGTGGCAAACTCCGCAACCGGCGATTTCGACCACGACTTCATCGGCGGCCGGAGCCGCGATCTCGAACTCCGTCGGGACCAGAGGCTTGCCTGCGCCTGTCATCATCCAGCGAATTGGCTTAACGCGCATGCGTCAGTCCTCCATTTTGGCCGCTAAGCCCGTCGCGGGAACACGCCGCCTTATCTGTCATTCTTTGATCAGCAACCGTCGGTCCGCCTTGACCGACGTCAAGGAAAGTCAAAAAAACGCATTCTAGTACTTAAATACATATTGGAGCGCAAAACCGGCTCCGATGAGGAGGCAAATGCCATGGGAGCTTCGCCGAGTATCTCGATCGCGATCGTTGGCAGCGGCGGCGCCGGCGCGTTGACGACCGTCAATTCCCTGCTCGAAGCCGCCAGCGCCGCGGGTTGGCACGGGCTATTTACCCGCACCATGGGGCCCCAGATCCGCGGCGGCGAAGCGGCGGGATTGCTGCGCCTGGCGGTGCATCCTGTCGATTGTCTGCCGGATCAGTTCGACCTGATCATTGGCATCGACTGGCTGAACGCGCACCGTTTTGGCGGTGAAATCAAGGCCGGGCCGAACACCCTGGTGATCAGCGATCCCCGTGGCGGCGAACCGCCGCCAATGGTGACCCAATCCGGCGCGCGCGTCGTCGAGATCCCAATGAAGGAAATGGCCAAGTCCATCAAGGACGGACGGCCCAACATGATCGCGCTCGGCATTGCCAGCCGGCTGCTTGGCCTTTCCATCGAGCAAGTGTTCGCACCGATCGCCAAGCGTCTCGGCGACAAGGGGACTGCCGCCGTCGAAGCCAGCCGCGCCGGAATCAAAGCAGGATTCGGCGCAGCGGCAGGTTTCAAATTTGATGCACAACTTGCCGCGCCAGCTCCGAGCAGCGCCCGCAGGTGGCTGCTGTCAGGGAACGAGGCGACCGCGCTCGGCGCCATCCGCGGCGGCGTTCGTTTCGCCGCCGCTTATCCGATTACGCCCGCGACGGAGATCCTGGAATGGCTCTCGCCGAGCCTCGCCAAGATCGGCGGGGTCTTGCTGCAGGCCGAGGACGAACTCGCCGCGATCAACATGATCATCGGTTCATCGTATGGCGGCACACCGGCCCTAACGGCGACTTCCGGACCCGGCCTCTCCTTGATGATCGAGGCGCTGGGCCTCGCCACCGCCGCCGAAATACCGGTCGTGGTCGTGGATGTCATGCGTGGCGGTCCCTCGACGGGCATCCCCACGAAATCGGAACAAACCGATCTGAATATTGCCATCTACGGCTTGCATGGGGATGCGCCCCATCTGGTGCTGGCGCCACAATCGGTCGGCGACTGCCTGTTCACGACACAATGGGCGACCTATCTCGCGGAAACGCTACAAGCTCCAGCAATCATTCTTTCCGATCAATTCATGGGGCAGTCACGGGCCGCCATCGAACGTCCCGCCGACGTTGCGTTTATCGGTGCGCGGACGGTCGCCAGCAATATTTCGGGTGCCTATAAGCGCTACGCAGTCGGGGCCAGCGGCGTATCGCCGATGGCCCTTCCGGGAACGCCCGGCGGTCAATACACCGCCGACGGGCTGACCCATACTGAGACCGGCATCCCGACCAGCGGGGCCGGCGACCACTTGGCGCAGCTCGAGAAGCGGCGCAACAAACTCGACCTCTTCAACTTCGGCGACCACTGGGCCAGCGTCGAAGGCACCGGCGACCTCGCGGTCATCACCTGGGGTTCACTCACCGGCGCCGCGCGCGAAGCGGCCGGACGCGCTGCCGCCGAGGGGGTAGATATTCGCGTGATCGCACCACGCTTGCTGGCGCCGGTCCAGCCGGAACGGCTGGCGGCCGCCCTCGATGGCGTCGAACGGATCCTGGTGGTCGAACAGACGCACAGCGCCCAGTTCCACCGGTACCTGCGCGCCCATTACGACCTGCCGGCGCCGGTTCATGTTCTCAACCGCCCGGGACCACTGCCGATCACAGCCGGCGAAATTCATCGCGCAATCATGGATTGGAGATGACTATGTCAAGCGTCGGTGCGCGCCTGGCCTGCAAGCCGGCGGATTATAAATCGGACTTGAAGCCGATCTGGTGTCCCGGCTGCGGCGACTACCACGTGTTGATGTCGTTCACACGCGCATTTGCGCAATTAGGTCTGGCGCCCGAAAAGATCGCCGTCATTTCCGGTATCGGCTGCTCGTCGCGAATTCCCGCCTACACCAATTGCTACGGCTTTCACGGCGTACATGGCCGTTCGCTGGCCCTTGCCGCCGGACTGAAGGTGACGCGGCCCGATCTTACCGTCGTGGTCGCCAGCGGCGACGGCGACGGCTACTCGATCGGCGGCAACCATTTCCTGCACGCCTGCCGCAGAAACATCGACATGACGTATGTGGTGATGGACAACCGCATCTACGGCATGACCAAGGGCCAGCCATCGCCGACCACGGAGCCGGAATTCGACACGGCGCTGACGCCTGGCGGCACTGGGGTGGCCCCGTTTCATCCGCTGGTCGTCGCCCTCGCCTCGGGCGCGAACTTCATCGCGCGCTGCTTCTCCGGAGAACCGAACGAAACCGCCGACGTGCTGGCGGAAGCCATCAAGCATCCGGGATTTTCGTTCATTGAAATCCTCAGCCCCTGCGTAACCTTCCGACCCGACGAAAAGGAGTGGAAGGACCAGGTACGCCCGGCCCCGGTCGCCGCGACCAGCGATCAGGGCAAGGCGGCGCGTCGCCTCATGACGGACGATGGTTTCAATCTCGGAATCCTCTACCGCGGCAATCGCACACCGTTTCAGCCGGCGGTCGGAGCAAGCGACATCGATCCGTCGGAGCTGGAGAAGGATTTCGAGCTATGAGCAAGACATCGGGCCATCCGAAGGTCGCCAGCCTGAATGATCTGCTGGCTGTCGCCTATCAAATCGAGATCGACGCGGTCGATCGCTACAACGTGTTGGCCGACCAGATGGAAACCCACAATAACCCGGAATTGATGAAGATCTTCCGCGATCTGGCCCGTGCCGAAGGCATTCATGGCGAGGAAATCCGCCGTCTCGCCGGCGATTTCGACGTCGCGCACCACGCGCGGCAGGTTGCCAAATTTGAGCGTATCGAGAGCCCGGAAGAGGCCGAACTGGATTCCGCGCACTATCTGATGACGCCCTGGCACGCCCTGCAGCTCTCGCTCGCCGGGGAAAAGCGCGCGCTGGCCTATTTCACCCTCATCGTTGAGACGGCGACGGATCCGAAGGTCAAGGCTTTGGCGGAAGAACTCGTCGAGGAGGAGGCCGAGCACGTCAATCTCGTGAACAGGCTGCTGCGCCGGTATCCGCCTCCAGACGATTCATGGGCCGAGGACCTGGACCCGCCGGTATCTCCGGAGTGAACGGCGGTACCTGAACGACCGAACCACAAGACAAGATGATCGACAGGTCGAATCGGCGGATGGACTTGCGTGTCGCAGCGGATGCCCTGTTGGTCGCAGACATTAGGCGTTAGGTTCCGGCCGGGTTGCCGGCGGACGGGGTGGAGCGCACCTCAACCCGGAGCTTTCCGCTCGTCCTTCACTCTTACGGCCTTGCCTTGCGAGCGTGGCACCGCGCCCTGCCGCTTCACCACAATATCGCAGGTCACGCCGATCATTGACTTGATGTGATGCTGGACCTCCGTCTCTTTCCCGGCACGCGCGTCGTCATCATCCGGCGCATCGGGCGCCAGCTCTACTTCCACCGTCACGGCGTCAAGCGCGCCGGCGCGCGTGAGCACGATCTGATAATGCGGCGAAAGTCCGGGAAAGCCGACCAGCACTGCCTCGAGTTGAGACGGATAGACGTTGACCCCGCGGATGATCAGCATGTCGTCGTCTCGGCCGGTCACGCGCATGATGCGAACATGGGTGCGGCCGCAGGCGCAGGGGGAGTCGTCCAGCCACGTGATGTCGCGCGTGCGGTAGCGGATCATCGGCAGCGCTTCCTTGGTGAGAGTCGTAATGACGAGCTCGCCTGCCTCGCCGAACCGCATCGGCTCCAGCGTCTCGGGGTCGATGATTTCGAACAGGAAGTGGTCTTCCCAGCCGTGCAAGCCTGACTGCATCACATGACATTCGCAAGCCACGCCCGGACCCATGATTTCCGACAAGCCATAGATATCGACGGCCTTGATGCCGAGCCGCTCCTGCAGGTCGCAGCGCAGTGCTTCGCTCCATGGCTCGGCGCCGAACACGCCGCAGCGCAGCGGCGAACCCCGCAAATCGAAACCCGCCGCCTCTGCCACCTCGGCAATATTGAGCGCATAGGACGGCGTCGCGCACAATACATTCGCACCGAAATCGCTGATGAGCGAGACCTGCCGCTCGGTTCCGCCACCCGATATCGGGACCACCGTGCAGCCGAGCCGCTCTGCTCCGTAGTGCGCGCCGAGCCCGCCGGTGAACAGGCCGTAGCCGTAGGCGTTGTGAACGACGTCCCCGGGCACCGCGCCGGCGCAGCCGAGCGAACGCGCCATTAGACCCGCCCAGCGCTCGAGGTCTCCACCGGTATAGCCCACCACAGTCGGCTTGCCGGTGGTTCCCGAGGAGGCATGCAGCCGCGCCAGTTGCTGGCGTGGCACCGCAAACATTCCGAACGGATAGTTGTCGCGCAGGTCCGTCTTGAGCGTGAAGGGAAAGCGCACGATATCACTGAGAGACTTCAGGCTCGCCGGCGTCACCTTGGCCGCCTCGAAGGCGCGGCGGTAGTGCGGCACCTGAGCGTAAGCGTGTTCCAGCGTATGTTTTAAACGCTTGAGCTGCAGGGCGGCAAGCGCCTCGCGCGGCATCGCCTCGGCAGCGTGGTCAAACATGAAGACTTCAGCGTCGCGCAGTGCGCTCTGCCTGCTCATGGCGTGATCTCCCGGTGGTTTCGTTGCGGGCGATTGGATCCGCCCCTTCGGATGTCAATGTCCACCCCGGCTTCACGGCCGGACCGGCGCGGCCGGTGCCTCGCACCGGCGTGTACGGCAGCGCAAAGCCTTGGTTGTAGCCAGCGCGGGTGATGAGCAGGAACTTGAAGCCAAGCCCGGCCGCCGCGACCGCGAGGCCGGCGAGAACGAACATCGGCGCGGTCAGGCCATTTCCCAGCCAGCCGGCGACGACGCAAATGGTCGGAACCACGAGACCACCGATCAACAGCCACTGCCGGTAGCCGTCGAGCACGGCGAGCGCCTTGGTCGGCGCGCCGTCGCGGGCGAGCGCACGACGATAGGCGATCCAGGCCAGCGTGCGGGCGGCGGCGAGCACGAGGGTGACGACCGCAGCCCCGCGCGCCAGCGGCGCGAGCGGCGGCAGCAGCACGCAGGCGGCCAGGAAAAAGCCCGCCCCCTCGGCCAGGCCGGTCGCGACAATCAGTGGTACGATAGGGCGCACCCGCCAGGTGGGGATGCCTTTGGCCTCGCGTAGCATCATCGCCTGGCAATAGAGAAACATGAGCGCGAGCGCCGCCGCCACGAGCCACAGCGCCATCATGCCGGTCCAAACCGCGGCCAGCGCCAACGGGAAGAAGGCCATGCCGACCCACGCCTCGCGCGACATCCACGAGCGTTGCGGCTGGCGCAGCACCGACATCGCCCGCAGCGGGCGGCCGATCTTCATCAGCACCATGACGAGACCGAGGCCGATGAGGGCCACGGCGAGCAGCCCCAGCCAGGGCGATGGTCCGACGGTGGCCGCAGCGACCGCGGCGCTGGCGAACAAGCCCGGACCGACGCCGCCGGTCATGAAGTTGCCGGCGGCTCTCCAGTCCCAGTGCTTCTGATGCCACGGCTCGACGCCGCGGGTGCGGATGCGCGGCGGCGCCGTCGGCGTCGGCGGCTTCTCGCGGTCATCGTTGCCGCTCGACGATCCCGCGTGCTCGTAGAGATAGTAGAAGCCCGGCCCGGTACCGATCTCCTCGTGCATCCGGAAATGTTCATGCTGTTTCAGCAGCGTCGAGACGTTGCTCAAGGGATCGTCGAGATCGCCGAAATGCAGCGCGTCGGCGATGCAGGCATTGGCGCAGGCGGGCGTCGCACGCGGGTCGACGCCGGGAGTGAGATCGTTCTCCAGCCCGAAATCGATCCGATCGGAGCAGAAGGTGCACTTCTGCGCCACTCCGATCCGCGCCAGATCCTCGCGCTCGGCCTCGTGCTGCATCTGCCGGCCCTCGCCATAGGCGAAGTCGGCGGCCTCGACCTTGAACCGCGCCTGGTACGGACAGGCGACGTCGCAATAGGCGCAGCCGATGCAGATGTCGTAGTCGATGGTGACGATGCCGTCCGATCGTTTGCGCGTCGCCGTCGACGGGCAGACGTGCATGCAGGGCGGATCCTCGCAGTGCTGGCAGCCGACCGGCACATAGGTGCGCGACACCGCGGGATAGGAGCCCGCCTCGATGTCCAGGACCTTGCGCCACTGCACCGCAGGCGACGTCGCGTTGGTGTGTTTGCACGCCGCCGTGCAGGTCTGGCAGCCGACACAACGCTCGAGGTCGGCGAGCATCGCCCAGCGGGTCATGCCGCACCTCTGAGTTTGGTCACCTTGACCTTGACGAGATCGGCCGCCGAGCCGCTGGCGTCGGTGAGATCGAGCAGCATCGGCACCAGCGCATTCATGCTCGGGGCGTCGAAGTCCTTGGCATAAGGCGTCGCCCAGTGTTCGAACTGCCCGATGATCAGCAGGGTGTCGGGGCGGATGCCCTCGCGCAGCACTACCCGGCCTTCAGTGGCGTTGAGCGGCGAGCGCACCTCGATGCGGTCGCCGTCTTCGAGCCCCATGCTGGCGGCCGCGCTTTCGTTCATCACCACGCTGCCGTGACCGATGACGTTGTCGGCGACCTCCTTGATCAGCTGGAGGCCGACATTGTTGCCCCACGAATACTGCATGCTGCGCGAGGTCACGAGCCAGAACGGATAGTCCGATATGTCGACCTTGAAGTGCTTGGCGAGCGCGTCCTCCCACAATTTACCGATGTCGCGCCAGTGCGGAATCGCTTCGTATTCCTCGAGCTGACGGTCCCACCAGGTGATGTCCTGCTCATGCAGGCGGCGGCCGAGTTCCTTGCCTATACGGAACAGGCGCTCCTGGAACGGCTGCTCGAAGCGCAGGCCCTGCTCGACGAGACGCGGGTAGAGGTACCACATCAGGCGCGGGAACGGCGTGACGCGGAAACCGCGCTCGCGGAACCAGGCAAGGCCGTCGCTCGATTTTCCGTCGGTGATTTCGGCGCTCGCCGCGCGGCAGGTCGCGTCCCAGATCTCCTCGACGCTGTGCGGCGTGGAAATGTCCAGCGAGAAGTCGTAGTTCGGGCCCGACAGCTTGACGCCGTGGCCGCCGCGGTTGATCGCGGCATTGTAGGCTTCGAGGATTCCTGACCGGCGCGCCAGCTCGGTCGCGATCCAGGTGAAATCGCGCGCTTCGCCCTGCGGCGTGACGGCGGGATCGCGCAGCGCGAAGCCCTGAAAATCCCAGAACTGTTCGATGTATTTCGTGCCGCCGATGCGCAGCAGCTGCAGGCCTTCGAGGTCGGTGCAGTCCGGCAGCAGCACGTCGGCCATGTGATTGGTCTCGTCGCGCGTCAGCGCAAAGCAGACCGTGAAGGGAAAGTTGGCGACCGCCTCGCCCACCCGCTTGGTGTCCCAGAACGAAATCACCGGATTGGTACGATAGACGATCCACACGTCCGGCGGCGTCGCGTGCGGGAAATGCTCGAAATCCTCGCTCTGCTGCATCCAGGCGAGATGGGTCGGCCCCAGCGCCTGGCTCCAGGCCGAATTGGCGACCAGCGGCACCAGCGTGCGGTGACCCGAGCGCGACGGCGGGCGCGAGATCCAGGCCTCCTTGGATGTCGGGTTCATCGGGTAGTCCATGAACCCGTCCGGACCCGGCTTGACACTCGACCAGCGATTGTCGGCCGGCCGATTGAGCCGTACCGTGGTTCCGAGCGTACCGCCCGGCACCTCGAGCGCGCCCAGCAGGCACGGAATCAAGGTGCGGGCCCAGCAGCATTCGTAGCCGCCCCAGCCGTTGTTGACGGTCTTGCCGAAGGAGATCGACACCGGCCGGAACGGCAAGGTGACACCCTCGATCTCGATGGTCTCGCCGACATGGGCGTGATCGAGGAACTCGTTCGTCACCCGGCGAATGGTGGCGGCCGGCACGTCGCAGATCGCACTCGCCCATTCCGGCGAATAAGGCTTCACATGGTCGACCAGGTGTTCGAACGCCGGATGCGCCTCGATGCCGCGGTGCGAGATCAATTCATTGTCCGGTCCGACCTCGATGCCGTCGACCGTGAACGCGCCTTCGAGCGCCGGATCGACGCCCTTGGTGTCGAATGGCACGGCGCGCCCGGTCCCGAGGTCGATCATCAGCGGCTTGCGGGTATCGGCGCAGCGCAAGAAATAGCCGTTCGGACCTATCAGGTAGGGCGATGAGGTAACGTCCTTCAGGAACGGTATGTCGAGCCGGTCGCGCGGGTGCTCGTGCAGCAGCACGTGGATGATGGCGAACAGGAAGGCCACGTCGGTCTTCGGCTTGATCGGAATCCATTCCGCCGAAGCGCCGCCGGTAACGGAGAGATGCGGCTCGATCTGCACCCGCTTCATGCCGCGATTACGCGCATCGGCATGGCGCTTGACGCCGCACACGCCGCCCGATGCCTCGACATTGGCGCCGAACGAGAGCACGTACTCGCACAACGGCGTATCCGGCGCGACCGTGAAGGCGCGGTGCCATAATTCGCCGTACAGATGCTCCGAATGCGTGCACTTCACGCCCTGGCCGGAGCCGAAGCTCATGTCGACCGGACCCCACGCACCGAGAAATGCCGGCAGCGTCCCCATATAGGCCGTCGGCGTGCCACCCCCACCGAAACTCGCTGCAACGCGCGGATAGCCCACCTCGTCGGTCAGGCCGGCGGCGCGCACGGCGTTGAGCTTTCCCGCCACCAGGTCGAGCGCCTCGTCCCACGAGATCGCCACGAAGCCCGGGTCCTCATCCCGTCCCTTCCTGGGATTGGTACGCTTCATCGGCGTCAGCACGCGGTTCGGCGTATACGCCTTCTGCACCAGGCCGAACGCCTTGACGCACACCTTGCCGCCGGCCGGATGGATCGTCGCCGCATCGAAATTCGGCGAGATCTCGGTGGCGATGCCGTCCTCGATGCGAACTTTCAGCAGATCCGGGCCAGCGACGCACTGGTAGCAATAGGTCGAGACCGTTCGCTCACTGTGTGCCGACTTGTTTCGCGCGGATTTGCCTGCCATGGCGCTTACCCCGCCTTGCCGCCGGCACGCCTGGCGCCCTTCGCCTTCAGACGCTCGATCGTCTTGCCGACGTCGACCACGAAACGGCCGTGCATCCCGCTGCAGATCGGCTCGATCTCGTCCTTGGCCGATACGTCGAACGAGACCTTGCGGCCCTCCACGGCGCTCACGGTCACCGTGATCTCGACCGACATGCCGAGCAAGGTCGGCGAGGTATGCTTGATAGCGATGTCGGTTCCGACCGAATCCTCGCCGGGGTCGCAATGCTCCAGCAACAATTCGCGGCAGGTTTGTTCGATGTCGCGCACCAGATAGGGGGTGCCGTAGACGCGGCCCTCCTCGCCCATGAAACCGATGCTGCGTTCGCGGTCCACGGTGAGGCGGCTCATCCGTGAAACGCCGGGACAGAGATTCGCCTTCATTGCTGCTCTCCTCGGAACGACGCTCAACATCACGCATTAGATTGGCTTTGCGGATCGATTTACTTGACCGATGTCAATGGACCGCCGAGTTAATTCAAATTCCCAGATACGCCTCGCGAACCCGTCGGTCGTTCTGAACCTCGGACGCATTTCCGCTCAGCACCACCTTGCCGGTTTCCAGCACATAGGCACGGTCGGCAATCGCCAGGGCGGCGCCCGCATTCTGTTCGACCAGCAGAATGGTCAGGCCTTCGCTCTTCAACGATCGGATCACCGCGAGCACGTGATCGACCAGGTTGGGGGCAAGACCCATCGATGGCTCATCGAGCAGCAACAGCCTGGGCCTCGCCATCAAGGCGCGTCCGATCGCGAGCATTTGCTGCTGTCCGCCCGACAGCGCACCGGCCGGCGTTTCCCAATTCGATTCGAACACCGGGAACAGCAGGCAAATCCGTTCGAGATCCTGTTCCAGATCGGCGTTGCCGCGCGACCACGCTCCCAGCCTCAGATTGTCCTTGACCGATAACGGCTCGAAAACCTGCCGGCCTTCCGGCACCTGCGAGATGCCGAGCGCCACCCGTGCATGCGCGGGCAGTTTCTCGATCGGCTCGCCTTCGAACCGTATCGAGCCGCCGGTGATCGGCTGGACGCCGGAAATGGCGTGCATCAGCGTGGTCTTGCCGGCTCCGTTGGCGCCGATCAGCGTCACGATTTCTCCGGCAGCGACATGCAGTGTGACCCCGTGCAGAATCTCGATACGGCCGTACGCGCTTCTGACATTTTCAATCGAAAGCACGAACCGCCTCCTTTGAACCATGATCGCCCAAATAGGCCTCGATGACCCCTGGATTGGAACGCACTTGTTCGGGAGTCCCCTCGGCGAGGGTGCGGCCCCTCGCCAGGACATGAACGCGGTCGGAAATGTTCATCACCAGACGCATGTCGTGTTCGACCAGCACGATCGTGATGCCGTCCTGGACCACCGAGCGGATCACGCGATCGACTTCCTGCGTCTCGACCGGATTGCAGCCGGCGGCCGGCTCGTCGAGCAGCAGCAGCTTCGGCTCGCTGGCCAGCGCGCGCGCAATTTCGAGGCGCTTGAGCGCTCCATAGGCGAGCGAGCCGGCGGGACGGTCGGCCTCCTCGGCAAGGCCGACGCGGGCAAGCGCCGCATGTGCCGCTTCGCGGGTCGCCTCGTTCTGACGCGCCACCGACGGCAAATGCATCAGCTCGGCCAAGACCCCAGTATGCTCGTGACGATGGCGGCCGACCATCGCATTTTCCAGCACCGACATTCGGGTAAATATCTGCAGGTTCTGAAATGTCCGCGACAGTCCTCGCCGCGCAAGTTGGTCAGGCGCAAGGCCGGTCACTATTTCATTCTCGAACCGGATGCTCCCACTGACCGGCGTATAGATACCCGAGACCAGATTGAACAACGTGGTCTTGCCGGAGCCGTTCGGCCCGATAATCGAAAATACTTGGCCGGATTCGACGGCGATGGAGACGCCATCGACGGCCAGCACGCCACCGAAGGAAATACACAGCCGATCGGCCTCCAGGATCATCATTTGCGCCGTCCAGCAAGCGCTGCAGCAATCGACGGCACGATACCCCGGCGCAGGAAAATCATGACGATCATCACGATGAGCCCGAGCAGCGCCTGCTCGTATTCGTGGAAGATGGTGAGCGCCTGCGGCAGCACGACCAGCACAACCGCGCCTACCAGAGAACCGACGATCGATCCCATGCCACCCAGCACGACCATGGCGACCAGTTCGATCGAACGCAGGAACCCGGCCGCATCCGGCGTGATGTAGCCGTTGAAGAGCGCCAGATAGGATCCGGCGACCGACGCGTAGATGGCGGAGATGATGAAGATCGTGAGCTTCTTGCGCGCCACGTCGATGCCGAGCACGAGCGCGGCAATCTCGCTGTCATGGATGGCTTGCAGCGCGCGGCCGGTCGGGCTGTTCATCAAATTGAGCGCGAGCACAAACCCGCCGACAAACGTCGTGCCCGCAATCCAGTACCAGGCATCCGCTCCGCGCACGCTCCAGCCGAACAGCACCAGCCTGGAAACGCTCATGCCATCCGGGCCGCCGGTCCAGCGCGCCTCGTTGGTCAGCACGATGGCCACCAGCAATCCTAGGCCGAGCGTCGCAACGGCGAGATAGTGCCCTTTCAGCCTGAGAATCGGCCGCCCGACCAGGAAGGCGACCGCGCCTGAGAGGATGGCGCCGGCGAGCAGGCACAGCCACGAAGGCAGGCCAAACAGTGCCGGGCCGATGGCGACGGAATACGCACCGATTCCCAGAAAGCCGGCATGACCCAGACTGACTTGACCGGCAAAGCCCATGAGTAGATTAAGGCCCACGACCGCCAGCGCAAATATGAAAACAAGTACGGCAATGCGATAATAGTATGCCGACGGAAACAACAGCGGCAGCACAATCACTATTGCCGCGACCACTATCGCCGGCATTAATCGCGTTTTGAGCAGTGAGCGCAAATTACACCCGCTCGACTTTGGTCCGGCCGAACAAGCCCTGCGGAATGAAGACCAGGACGACGAGGATGATCAGGAAAGCGACCGCGTCCTTGTAATTGGAAGAAAAGTAACCCGCGGCAAAGGCCTCGATCATTCCAATCACGAGGCCGCCGACCACGGCTCCGGGCGCGCTGCCGATTCCGCCGAGCATGGCCGCCGCGAACCCCTTCAGCGCCAGCAATGTACCCACGTCATAACTGGTCAGCGCGATCGGCGTAATCAGAATGCCGGCGATCGCCCCGATTGCCGCCGACACCGCAAATGAAAAGTCGACGATACGCCGCGTATCGATGCCGATGAGCCGCGCCGCCAGACGATTGGCCGCAGTCGCGAGCACCGCCTTGCCGAGCAGGGTGCGATCGATAAACAGCCAAAGCAAAGTCACGATGGCCGTCGCGCTTACCAGCACGACAAGGCTTTGCGGCAGAATCGCCGCACCGCTCAACTGGATCGGGTCGGCGCCGAACAGCGGAGGCAGACTGTGGAAACGCCTGTCGAAGACGATCTGGGCCACGCCGCGCAGAAAGATCGAGGCGCCGATCGTGATCATGATCAATGCCACCGGACTGGCTCCACGCGCCGGCTCGATCGCAAGGCGGTGCAGAGCCAACCCTATGGCGGTCGTTATGATGATCGCGATGAGTGCCGCCAACGGCACCGGCATGCCGGCCAGTGTCAGGAAGACGGTCGTCATCCCGCCCAGCATGACGAACTCGCCCTGGGAGAAATTGATGATATCCGACGACTTGTAGATCAGCGTGAAACCAAGCGCGACCAAGGCGTAGATCGCGCCCACGGTCAAGCCGGAGGAAGTGAATTGCAGCAACTCGGCCATCGCGTCAAAGGCTCGTATGGCTTGGGTTCAGGAACAACAGGGCGGAGCGGGCAGGCTCTGGTGAGCCTGCCGAATTTTCATCTCACGTGCCGGGCAGCAGCATCCAGTCGCCGCCCTGGATTTCAAGCATGCGGAACGCCGACAGATCGAGGCCCATGTGATCGGTCGCCGACATATTCACAATTCCGCCGCTTCCGACATAGCCTTTGGTCCGCTCGATCTCGTCGCGGACCTTGGATGGATCGGCGCTCTTGGCTCGCTGCATCGCTTCAACCAAAATCATGAAGCCATCATAGGCGTGACCGCCGAAGGTCGAAACCGGTTGCCCGGTCTTGGTTTGGTACGAGCGCGAGTAATTCACGACCACCGACTTCTGCGGATCGTTACTCGGGAGCTTATCGGCAACGAGCAGCGCCGCCGCCGGCAGCCGCACGCCCTCGGCCGCGGGACCAGCGAGTTCGATGAACTGCTTGGAAGCCACGCCGTGGCTCTGGTACAGCGGCAGCTTGATTCCGAGTTGATGATAATTGCGTGTCACGATCGCCGGGCCCTGACCGAAACCCGGATTGATCACCGCCTGCACGCCCGCCTTGTTGCGGATATTCGTGAGCTGGGGCGTCATGTCGCTGTCGCGCGGCCCATAAGTCTCCTCGTGAGCGATGCCGACGCCCGCCTTGGGCGCGACCGCGACGCACTGGTCGCGCATCGACTTTCCGAAGGCATCGGTGCCCGAAATCAACGCAATCGCGGTCAGGTTGCGGCTCTTGAGATCGGCGAATATTTTCTCGCAGGCCATCCTGTCGGTATGCGGCGTCTTGAAAACCCATTTGTGTACGGGCTCTACAATCTGAATTGCGCCGGCCAGCGAGATAAACGGAATCTTGGCATCTTCGAAGACCTGCATCATCGCCAAGGTGGCACCGGTGGTGCTGCCACCGACCATGGCGACGATCTTGTCTTCTTCGACCAGCCGGGTGGCAAAGGTGCGTGCGTTCTCGGCGCTGCCGGCGTCATCGTAGACGACCAGTTGCAGCTTTTGCCCGTTCACTCCGCCTTTCGCGTTGATCTCGTCAACATAGATTTCCAGGGTCCTCTTTTCCGGATCACCGAGAAACGACGCCGGCCCGGTCACCGACAGAATGGCACCTATCTTGATTTGGGCGGATGCCCGGTCACCGGCGCTGAACAGTGCGAGGCAGCCGATAGCAGCGGTCTGAGCAAAGCGTTGCAATGCACTCATGGGACCTCCCGTTATGATAGTTATTGCATTGACGCATATCAGACCGGCAGGAACCGGGACTTGACCGAATTCAAGGCGGAAGTCGGCATCCGGCTCCTTCGGTTGGCATCGTCGCTACTGAAATTCCTGGTGGACGCGACGTAAGAAACCCGCTCCGGCGACGATTCGTTGGCGTTCGCTCCTTTTCCGTTTGCTTGCGCTTGTCCGCGATCGGACGAAATCATTCCGCGCAAAAAACTGGCCTGCCCTTCGAAACCGAGTTCGAACGACAGGCCCAGTCAAGGGTAGGAGAGAGACGCACCGCAAGGTGCGGTATCGCCCGGACCTGACTGTCCGGCGATGGGTGGCAGCGAGATTCGCTGATTCCAGATTTGTCTTGGAAATTCTAGCGGCTTCGGCGCCGGCCAACATGACTTCGGTCAAGATTTGATTGAGATATTTCCGATCGTTTCGCGGGGGAAAACCCGGACAGAGTGAAGCTGCGAGAGACGTCCTGCGCCGGCGGATGCGCGCGTTGCGCTATCCCATGGTGGCGCGTAGAAAGCCGTTGCTCATCGGCACATCCGGATAGATCGAACCCAGCCTGGCCAGCCCCTCCTCCGATGAAATCCGGCCGTCGAGTACCTCACGGAAGCAGCCGGCGACCTCCACCATGTCGCAATGCTGCGGCGAGAGCCTCAAGGAAGCGACACCGGCCTGCGTGAGCTCATACGTGTCGGCGATCAGATTGGTGCACCGATGAGCGAGGGTCTGGACGCCGTTCATGACCAGGAAGCGCTCGTCATCGAGCGTGCTTACCGGCAGCCCGTCCGCGTCGGCTGCGCAGACGAAACGGCAATTGTCCTTGGAGAGCTTGTGCAGCCGCGCGTGATAGCATCGCGCCGAGATCGCGAGCGGTGCCCGGCCGAACGCGAACACCTCGATGTCGACCTCGGGGGTCGCAGCCGCAATCGCGGCGACCGAGCTCAGGGGCAGTTCGGGCGGCAGGCAGATGCTTCGCGCCCCCTGCTTGGCGAGCCAGAGCGCGGTGCCTTCGTTATAGACATTCACGAACGGACCCACGGCATGCGCGCGCCCGGCAAGGTGGGCCATGCAGGTGATGTCGTTGGCCTCCACCATGAAGTCATCGTCGAGAGCAAGCGCTTCGGTGCGACGCCGTTCCCGCTCCAGCGTGATCAGGGCCAGCGAACTCACCAGCACCTGCTTCCCGGCCAGGGTCAACCGCTCGATCACGGCCGGAAGATGTTCGTCGAAGAACGGCATCCGCTTGGAGCAGACCACCTCTCCCACCGCCACGGTATCGACGGCCGCCTCGTCGGCGATCCGGAAATAGAAGTCGCGCCAGACCTCCGGCTGCCAGTTGAACAGATTGGGGCCAAGCGTCAGCTTCATGGACTTTCGCATTTCAACCGACGTTTCCGGCGCCATGTTCTTAACGCCATGTTCTTAGCGCCATGTCTTGCGGTAGGCGCCGACCGTGGAGCTTTGTCCCTCGGTCATGGCGGCGAGACGGGTCGCCGGCAGCGCCCGGCCCGCATCGAGAGCTGCAAGTTGCTCGCGGAAGCCGCGCACGACGCCCTCGATATAGGCCCGGCCGCGCTGACGTCCCTCGATCTTCAGCGCGGTGACGCCGGCATCGCGCAAGCCGGGAAGCACCTCCGCGGCATCGAGGCTCACGGGGTCCTCGAACAGATAGCCGGAGCCGAGCTGGGTCTTGAAACGTCCCTTGCACAGCGTCGGATAGGCGGCGGCTTCGTTCTTCGCAAACCGGTTGATGGTGAAGTCGCCGAGCCGCGAGGCCAGCGTGCCATCCTTCTCGAGATAGGCAACGTGACTGGCCGGCGAGCAGACGCCGTTCATGTTGGGCGACTGACCCGTCACATAGGTGGAGAGCGAACAGCGCCCTTCCGCCATCACGCACAGGCCGCCGAAGATGAAAACCTCGGTTTCGCAGTCGACCGCGCGCGTGATGGCCGCGATCTCGGCAACCGTCAGCACCCGCGGCAGAACCACCCGCCGAACCCCGAAATGGCGCACGTAGACGGAGATGGCGTCCGGATTTGCCGCTGCAGCCTGTACCGACAGATGCAGCCGCTGGCCGGGGTGGGTGCGCGCGGCGTAGTCGACAAGGCCGAAGATCGG
>Ga0209023_10003157_pt1 | contig 19875 bp, 25 predicted proteins | sample LakOneMetagenome_FD_187468 | JGI IMG/M metagenome (GOLD analysis project Ga0209023, IMG submission 187468) | Freshwater and sediment microbial communities from Lake Erie, Canada (SPAdes) (version 2) | ecosystem: Environmental > Aquatic > Freshwater > Lentic | place: Lake Erie, Canada...
TTCCGATCTAAGGACGCCTGACTTTCCCGCCCCCCGGGACCGGCCCGCGCGATTCCCTCAACGCGCGGGCCACATTGCGTACGTCGCCGAATGACGCGATCGGAAATGAAATTCGCTTGGCCTGCCAGGCGCTTTTGGCCTATAGCGTGATCAGGCCCCGGCGGCCCGGTATCCTGCGGGGAATACCGGTGCCGGGGCTTTGCTCATTTGAAAGGCCCGTGCATGAACCGCCGCCGCCAGATCTACGAAGGCAAGGCCAAGATCCTTTATGAAGGCCCCGAACCGGGAACGCTGATCCAGTATTTCAAGGATGATGCGACCGCGTTCAATGCCCAGAAAAAGGGAACGATCAACGGCAAGGGCGTGATCAACAATCGCATTTCCGAGCATGTCTTCACGCTGCTCGGCCATATCGGCATCCCGCACCACTTCATCAAGCGGCTGAACATGCGCGAACAGCTTGTCCGCCAGGTCGAGATCATCCCGATCGAAGTCGTGGTGCGCAATGTGGCGGCCGGGTCGCTCTCGAAGCGTCTGGGCATCGAGGAAGGCGAGCAGCTTCCGCGCACGATTCTCGAATATTATTACAAGGACGATGCGCTTGGCGATCCGCTGATCACCGACGAGCACATCGCCTGTTTCGGCTGGGCGACGCAGGAGGAAATGCACGATATTTCCGACATGGCGATCCGGATCAATGACTTCATGTCGGGCATGTTCGCCGGGATCGGCATCCGCCTTGTCGATTTCAAGCTCGAGTTCGGGCGGGTCTGGGAAAACGATTTTGCGCGGGTGATTCTGGCCGACGAGATCAGCCCCGATGGCTGCCGGTTGTGGGACATCGCGACCAATGAAAAGCTCGACAAGGATCGCTTCCGCCGCGACATGGGCGGCGAGGTCGAAGCCTATCAGGAAGTCGCGCGGCGGATGGGGCTGCTGCCCGAAGGCGCCGAAAGCGCCGTGCTCGATCTGGAAACGCACCGCAAGAAGCGCGGGAAATAGGACGACGACTTAGTCGCTCGTTCGAGCAACCCGCACGGCAAGCCCCAGTTCGGGATAAACGACGCGAGCATCCTCGTTGGCCTGCGTCTGGGGCACCACGACCAGCCTGCGGTTGACCTTGTCGCGGTGATGCATCCGTGCGGTATTCTCCTGCCCCACATAGCAGCCCTTGGTGAAGCTGACGCCATTCTGCTCGCGGGCGTTGGCTTCGAGCCAGAGCGTCTTGTCGCTCCCAAGTTCGGCAGCACCTTCGACAACCCCGAGCGACAAACGGTGAGCAAGCCAACCCGACGCAGCTTCTGAAGGCGGTCCAATCCAGCGCCGCCCGAGCGCAGGGTCACGCGGATCTGGCGCGCCCTGTTCTCCCGATAACGACCAGTGAACGGCAAGCGCCGGATCGCGCGCGATCGCGATCGGCTTGCGCAGGCGATACATCGTCAGCCGCCTGACCAGCGCATCGGCCTGTTCGGCTTCGCAATCGATCAGGAGATCGTCGCCGTCCGCCCAGACCAGGAAATCGAACAGCGCCTTGCCCTGCGGCGTCAGCAGACCAGCCCAGACCGGCAGCGCACCCAGCACGTCATTCGTGACAAGGCCCTGGAGAAAGCCGCGCACATCATCACCCGCCAGGCGGATCACCGCGCGATCGACAAGGGTGGTTTTCATCATCATCCCCATTTAGGGAGACTTGCAGCAAAACCAAGCCGGAGACCGCATGACCGACCGCCTGACCATCCGGCGCCCCGACGATTGGCACGTCCATCTGCGCGACGGGGCAATGATGCGCGCTGTCCTGCCCCACACGGCACGGCAGTTCGCGCGCGCGATCGTCATGCCCAACCTGTCTCCGCCGGTGACCAATGTGGCCGAGGGCATCGCCTATCGCACGCGGATCGAAGCGGCCATCCCTGCAGGGCTCAACTTCACACCGCTGATCGTCGCCTATCTGACCGACGGCAGCGATGCCGATGAAATCGCGCGCGGCCATGCCGAAGGCGTTTTCACGGCGTGCAAACTCTATCCCGCGCACGCGACCACCAATTCGGCGCTAGGCGTGACGGATATCGGCAACATCATGCCGGTTCTTGAACGGATGCAGACGATCGGGATGCCGCTTCTGGTTCACGGCGAGGTGACCGATCCGGAGACCGATATTTTCGATCGCGAGGCGGTGTTCATCGAACGCATTCTGGAGCCGCTGGTGCGCGACCTGCCCGCGCTCAGGATCGTGTTCGAGCATATCACGACGGCACAAGCCGCAGACTTCGTCGCGGCGGCGCCCGCCAACATTGCCGCAACGATCACGCCGCATCACCTGCACATCAACCGCAACGCGATGTTCGCGGGCGGCATTCGCCCGCACGCCTATTGCCTGCCCGTTGCCAAGCGCGAGGGGCACAGGCTGGCGATCCGCAAGGCCGCGGTTTCAGGCTCGCCCAAATTCTTCCTTGGCACCGACAGCGCGCCGCATGCGCGCCACACCAAGGAAGCGGCCTGCGGCTGTGCCGGAATCTTTAACGCGCCCTATGCGCTCGAAAGCTATGCCGCCGTGTTCGATGAGGAAGGCGCGCTCGACCGGCTCGAAGGCTTTGCCTCGGAATATGGCCCGCGCTTTTATGGCCTGCCGCTCAATCAGGACACGATCACGCTCGAACGTGGCGAAACCCTGGTGCCCGACCGGATCGATGCGGACGGAGCGGAAATTGTTCCCTTCCACGCAGGGGAAACGCTCGGCTGGCGGCTGAGCGGCGCATAAGGCCTATTGCAGCCGGATCAGCGCCTCCGGCACCTTTTCGCTCGACGCGTCGATCGACCAACTGAGCGCTCGCCCGTTCGCAACGCTGGCGGGGCCATTCTCGGTATTGTTGGTCAGGATCTCGCCGTCCGTCGTGACGGTGAGCGTGCCGTGCGTCCGCGTCGACTGCGGCACATCGTTGGTCTCGGGCGCGCCAAGCGCCTTCATCTTGGCCGCCATCCCGCGCAGGCCGCCGCCGATCAGGGCCGGGGCCGATATCGCGACCGAACCCTGGTCACGCTTCCTCAGCTGGACGAAGGGGATGATGAAATCGCCCTGGGGGAAGGTCGGGAAGATGAAATCGTAACCGAGCTTGCCCGTGATCTGGTAATCCACGAGGAACACGCCCTTGCCCTTGTAGGCCACCGACTTCCAGCCATCATATTTCATCAGCTGGGTCGCGAATTTCTGGTTGGCGGCATCATCCATCGGGCTGTACCCGAAGAGCGCGGCGAATTGCTGGCTGTCCTTGAGCTTCTTGTCAGCCGCAGCCTTCTGCTCCTCTTCCCACGCCTTTTTCTTTTCCGCCATTTCAGCCTTGGTGCATGGGCGACTTTCATCCGAAGACGCTTCATCGTCGCCGCTTTGCTTCGCACCCTGGATCGGGCCGGTGCAGCTGGCCTTGTCGTCAGTCCAGACTTCGGGCTTGCTGTCCTTCATCATTTCATCGGGCGACTGGAAGATGATCTCTCCCTGATAGGCAAAGGTGAAAGTGCCGTTCTTGCGCAGGTCGACGTTCGAGGTGAAGGCCCCGGGGATCAGGAAGCAGCTGGTAAGAGCCAGCGGCAGGAGCAGGATCGCCATCAGGCGCAACAGGGTCTTCATGTCAGTCTCCCTTTCGCGTGACTGCCGCGTAGAGTGCAATAGCCGCGGCATTGGATACATTGAGGCTTTCGACCTTGCCGCTGATCGGCAGCTTGGCCAGTTCGTCGCAATGCGCTTCGGTATTCTGGCGCATCCCTTCGCCCTCGGCGCCAAGGACAAGCGCAACCTTTTGCGGGCCCATCGCTTCGTCGAGCGTCTGCTTTGCATGGCCGGTGAGGCCGATCCGCCAGAAGCCGGCTTCGGCGATTTCGTCGAGCGCGCGGGCGAGGTTGATGACACGGCACCACGGCACGACTTCAAGCGCGCCCGAGGCCGCGCGCGCCACGGTGCCGGATTCCGGCGGCGCATGGCGGTCCTGCGTCACGATGCCGAGTGCATCGAAGGCCGCGGCAGACCGCAGGATCGCCCCGACATTGTGTGGATCGGTCACCTGATCGAGCACGAGCAAGGGCCGGCGGTCGTCCGCGCCGCGATCGAGCAATTCGCCAAGCCAGACATCCTCGAGCGGATCGACTTCGGCAACCAGCCCCTGATGCGGCGCATCGGCCGGGACCATCCGCCCGAGATCGGCGACATCAGCATAGGTAATGGGAAGCACGGGCGGGAGTTCGAGCGCGCCAAGCGCCTCGCGCGTGCCCCAGATCTTTCGGACGACGCGGTCCGGATTGGCGAGCGCCGCGATCACCGCGTGCCGCCCCCAGAAACGCGGCCGGTTACCCTGTGACGATGCCTGTCGATTGCCCCTGCGCATGAGGAGCCTCATCGCCCAAATCGAGCATGATGGCTAGGGGGCCGTTCCAAAAAGCTTTCGGCCGGTTGGGCGCCCTTCAATCCTTCCGCCGCGCAGCCGCGACAAGGGCGTCGATCATCCAGCCCTTCACCTGCCGCGCCTCGGCTTCGTCGATCCGCAACACATCCTTGAAGACGATCATCGCTTCGGTCCCGATGACGAGCGCGAGCGCCTGTTCGAGGCGCTCAAGGGCTGCGGAATCGAATTCGCCGCGCACCGGGGCAAGCGCCGCTTCGATCAAGGGCGAGCGGCGGTTCTGCCGCCGGGGAAGATCGTCTGCGCCGGGCGGGCGCTGGAGCGAATGCGCGAGCATCGCGCGAAGCGGGGCGTCATGCGCAACGATCATGTCGTGAAACGCACCGTCCACCCGTTTCAGCCGCTGGGCAGCGTCGGACGTCGCGTCGCCCTCGAAGAAAGTTTCGGCATCGGGGACGGCAATGTCGAGCGCGGCCTCGATCAGGAGCGCGTCGAGCCCGGGGAAATAGCGATAGGCGGTCGCGCGCGAGACAAGCGCTTCCCCGGCGATGTCCTCGAGCGTCGGGTTCCGGCCCTCGGCCATCAGCCGCGCGGCCGCCTTCAGCAAATCCTTGCGGGTCCGCAATTTCTGGTTGGGGCGGCTCATTGGTCCTGTGGAAGCTGCTGGATGATGGACGCAAGGTCGACCCACACATTTTCCCGGGCGATGCTCCCATTGCCCGCAAATTCAAGGACGTGGAGCAAGCGGAAGGAAAGCGGCCGGTTCCGCCCTTCGATCCCGAACGGATAGCCGGGCGCCTTGCCGCTCCAGACCGAATCGTCGACCATGAAATTGTCGCCATAGAGCCGGCGCCGGCTTTCGATCCTGCCGTCCGACAGATCGGCAAACAACGCCTCATAGAATCCGCGCGCGCCTTCCGGTCCGTGGGTCGGACCGGTCGGGAAACCGACAATGTCATGTTCAACATCGGGGGCGAGCGTGCGGAGCACGCCTTCGACATCGTCAGCGGCTTCGAACCCGAAATGCTCTTCGAGCTTCGCATCCATTTCTTCGCGGGTGAGCGGCATGTTCGCATTCTCCTTATCGGTCGACGCAGTTTTAATGATACTTAAATCTCATTACAAGAGTAAAATCTTATTCTGTTGCATTCGACCCGACTCATCCGATCTGATAGGGAAGATGTACAGAGAAGAAGCATCGCCCCCCTCGACCAATGGAGCAAATATGCGTGTATCGATGAGTGCGGTATTTCTGGGCCTGCTTCTCCTGGGAGCCGCGGGTGATCGGCTCCCGGCACAATCCCAGGCCGCGGCCGCGCCGCAAATCCGCTTGCCCCGGGATACTCCGGTCAAGGTTCGGACGGATTATGGCGTTTCATCAAAGGCCGCCCGGGTGGACGATCCTGTCTATATGAAAGTGGCCGAAGCCGTTGCCTATAAGGGGGCAGTCGTGATTCCGGCCGGGGCCCCGGTCAAGGGCCATGTTAGCGAGGTCACCCCGCCCGGTGGGTTCGGCAAATCGGGAAGCGTTGTCATCGCGGCGGACTATGTGATGGTCGGCGAAGACCGGATACGGCTGTCCGGATCAACCGCCGATCTTGGCAAGCCGGGCGGCGCCTCTGTGACCGACGGCGTGCTCAGTGTCCCGCTCGGCAGGGGCAAGCATGTCAATATCGAAGCGGGAACGCTCTTTATCGCCTATACCGACCGGAATTACTGAACGGCGCGCCGGAAGCAATCCGGGGCATGGTCATTGACGAGGCCCACCGCCTGCATCCACGCATAGACGATCACTGGCCCGACGAACTTGTAACCGCGTTTTTTGAGGGCCTTCGAGATTTCGGTGGAGAGCGACGTGCTGGCGGGAACGGCCACGCCGTCATTGCGGATCGGCTCTCCGCCTACAAAGCCCCAGATGAATTCGGCAAAATCCTCGCCGCTCTCAAGCCCGGCCAGATAGGCCCGGGCATTGCCGATCATGGCTTCGATCTTGGCGCGAGCGCGGATGATGCCGGGATCGCCCATCAGCCGCTCGACATCGACGGAGGTGAACCGGGCGACCTTCTCCGGATCGAACCCGGCGAAAGCCGCGCGATAGGTTTCGCGGCGATAGAGAATGGTCCGCCACGAGAGCCCGGCCTGCGCGCCTTCGAGCTGGAGCATTTCCCACAGCATCCGCCCATCGCGCACGGGCACGCCCCATTCCGCATCGTGATAGGCGCTCATCAACGCATCGCCCTCGGCCCATTTGCAGCGGATCATGTTTCTGGTCGCTCCAGTGTCTTTCCTCGATCAACGCAGCAACACCACGTCGCGGGCCCGTCATCAAGCCCCCTATGCCGCGCGCTTGGGTTCGCGGGCAAACACGCTGAGGCCAAGCCAGGATTGCATGTCGACGGCAAGCCCACGGTCTCCCGTTAGCAGCAGCCGCTCGGCATTTTGCGCGGTCCGGACATCGTCCAGCCCCATCCAGATCGCCGTCATCGTCCGCAAGTCGGTCGAGACATAGAGATCGACATCGAATCCGGGGTCGACCGAACAGAGATCGACACCGTCGCCGGGGGCGACCAGCAGCCACCACGATCGCCGTGCCGGCGGCAGTTCGGGGTAAAGAAACTGGATCACGCTGCGCCGCTTGGGCATCGGTTCGGGGTTCAGGTTGCGGCGCATATCCCACATGAGCAGCCCGACATCGAGATTCTGCAGGGTCGGCTCGGTTTCGACCCAGCGCTGGCCCCAGATCCCGAACGCCTCGATAACCGGCGTAAGTTCGCCACCGGCTTCGGTCAGACGATATTCAAATATGCCCGGTTCTGCGGAGGATGGCACACGGCGGATCACCCCGGCGCCTTCGAGCTCCTTCAGCCGCTGCGAGAGGAGTGCGGGCGACATGCGCGGGATACCGCGGCGCAGATCGTTGAACCGGGTCGAACCCGCAATCAGCTCGCGCAGCAGCACAATCGTCCAGCGGGTGCACAGAATTTCGGCGGCCATCGCGACCGGGCAGAATTGCCGGTAACTGCCTTGTGTCATGTCTTCCTCCACAAAATCGGGACCGGATCGCTAGTGGCGTCGCATCGGTCCGCATAGTTCAGTTTCTGTATCAGGGTCGATTCAGTTCCTGAACTGGCAAGCTCGTTCCTGCTCGGACATGAGCGCCTCACCGGGCCACCCCCTCCCGCCCGGCTCGTTCAAGTAAAAGGAATACAGAATGCCACTTATCGACATCCAGCTCATCAAGGGCGTATTCACCCCCGACCAGAAGAAGACGATGATCGAAAAGATCACCGACGCGATGGTCTCGGTGGAAGGCGAAGCGATGCGGCCGGTCACCTGGGTTCGCGTCCAGGAGATCGAAAGCGGCGAATGGGCAATCGGAGGCACGCCTCTGACCGCCGGAGACGTCAGGTCGATGGCCGCTGGCGGCTGACGCCAGCCGGCCATTTCAGTAAATTGCGTAACGGTGGCGGCGTGCCCGGTTGCAGGCCGCCACCCCCCTATAACTTGCGCCCGATCAGTTCCTTCATGATCTCGCTCGTTCCGCCGAAGATGCGGGTAACGCGTGCGGAGCGCCAGGCGCGGGCGATCGGGTATTCGTTCATATAGCCCGCGCCGCCGTGAAGCTGCAGGCATTTATCCATCACTTCCCATTGCAGTTCGGTGTGCCAGAGCTTGGCGGCCGCGCCTTCCTCGGGCGTCAGTTCGCGTTTCAGGTGGCGGGCCAGCGCCCAATCGAGATGCGCCCAGCCGACCTGCAGCTTCGCCTTGATGTCCGCCAGAACGAAACGCGTGTTCTGGAAATCGAGGATCGGCTTGCCGAACGCCTTGCGGTCGCGGGTAAATTCGACCGTATCATCGAACGCTTTTTGGGCGGAGGCCTGTGCCGAAACCGCGATCGAAAGCCGTTCCTGCGGCAATTCGCTCATCAAATAGATGAAGCCCTTGCCTTCCTCACCCAGACAATTGGTCATCGGCACGCGGACATCCTCGAAGAAAAGTTCAGACGTGTCGGCGGCGTCCTGCCCAATCTTGTCGAGGTTGCGGCCGCGCTTGAAGCCTTCGCGCTCGGCCTCGACCAGAATGATCGAGACGCCCTTCCAGGCGGGCTGCACGTCGGTATCCGTCTTCGCGCAGACGAGGATCAGGTCGGCATTCTGGCCATTGGTGATGTATGTCTTCGAGCCGTTGATGACATAGTGGTTGCCATCCTTCTTGGCGGTCGTCTTCATGCCCTGAAGGTCGGAGCCGGTGCCAGGCTCGGTCATTGCGATCGCGGTGATGGTTTCACCGGAGACGAGGCGGGGCAACCAATGCTTCTTCTGCTCTTCCGAGCCGTAAGAGATGATATAGTTCGCGACGATATCGGACTGGAGCGAAAAACCCGTCGCGACGCCGCCGTGATAGGCCGATTCCTCATCGACGATCGCATTATAGCCGAAATCGAGGCCAAGCCCGCCATACTCTTCGGGGACGGTTGGGCAGAGCAAGCCCAGCTCACCCGCCTTGGGCCATAGCGATTTCGGGACGATGCCGTCCTCATCCCATTGCGCGGCATTGGGCGCGACTTCCTTCAACAGGAACTGGCGCACCGTCTGGCGGAACGCTTCATGATCTTCGTTATAGGCCGTGCGGGCAAGGGCATCGATCGACATGGGTGGCTTCCTTTTGGGGGGGACTCGTTTCCGTCATCGAAGCCGCAACTTTACGTTTCCGTCAAGGGAAATCTGTTTGGGCAGTCCAGAGTGCATCCGATCCTGCCGCCCGATGAGTATCGAATGCGAAGGGAAGACAGTAATGACGAACGCGAATTCGGGTGCGCAGGGCCTTGGCAGTTTTTTCCGGACAGGCCTTTCGGCAGCGTTGGCCGGGGCCATAATCGGCGGCGGCGTATGGGCTCTGGCGATCCGGCACGACGGGGAGGCGATGGCCCGGCCCGTCGCAGGTACGGCAACCCGCTACGATCGCGTCTTCGGCAATGTCTATTACAAGGTTCCGGCTGGCTATCGCGCGGTGCAGCAGGCCGGCGGCGTGGCGATGGTGCGTAATGCCGATGCCCTGGCGAACAATATCCAGGGCGTCCTTCTGATCTCACCCGGCCTGCCGCTGACCGCACAGCTCAGGAAGGAGCTGAAGGCAAAGGGCAAGCCGCTGTTCGTCCAGAGCATTGCGATTGCGTTCGCGAATCTCGCCAAGGACCCGAATGCCAAATTGTCGAATCCCGCGCCGGTGAACGACCCCGCGAAAGACGGCTATGAAGCCTTCGCCCTGAAGGGGCAGTCCTTCGACAGCGACGCAGGCCAGAAACGCTTCACGGTCTTTGTCGTCGTGCTGACGCCCGGTCGCGTCGAAGCGTTCATGAAGATCGGTTATGGCAGCGAGGCCAATCTGAATGCGCTCGATGGCGGGTTCGACGCCCTCACGGGTTCTGCCGAATTCAGGGACGCGGGGGCACCGCCGCCTTCGCGGCTGGCACCGGCGCTGCCGACAAGCATGGCGGCACTGTCCCCTGCCCCGGCGTCGCGGCCCGCCCCGTCTACAAAGGGCGGCGCCTCCCCGGCGCCCGCGACAGGGGCCGGCCGGAGTTGTGGCATCCGCTATCGCCAGCAGTGCAGCTATACCGGCGCCGGCGCCTATCAGAGCTACAATTGCTTCTCGGTTCCCTACACGCCGCCCGGCTGCAAATAGGGATCAGCCTGCTTCCCCGATCTTGGACACCGTAGCCGCCGTTTCGATCCGCCGGAGAAGCGCTTCGAGCGCGGTGCGCTCCTCTGTGCTGAAGTCTTCCAGAAGCTCCGCCTCCAGCGCGAGCGCCGCGGGCGCGATCTCGGTGTAGAGCGCGCGGCCGTCCGGTGTAAGCGACAGGAAGTGCGAACGCCCGTCCACCGGATTGCGCCGCTGCGCCACCAGCCCGCGCTCGATCAAGGCGGCCGCAGCCCTGCTGACCGTGATCTTGTCGAGTTCGCCCGCCTGTCCGATGTCCTGCGGGGTCATGCTGTCATGTTCGGCAAGGATCGCGATGAGCCGCCATTCAGGCACCTTGAGGCCGAATCGCTTGCGATAGCTTTGCGAGATGCGCGTGCTCACGGCGTTGGAGGCAACCGACAAGCGGTAGGGCAGGAAGCGATCAAGCGTCAGCATGGCGATTGACTTTTAACAGAATCGGATATAGTTGCAATTGAAACTATCTTGCAGCGGAGCATCATCGTGACTGACCTTTTCGAGAATCCCCTTGGCCTTGACGGGTTCGAATTCATCGAATTCTGCGCGCCTGAAAAGGGCCTGCTTGAGCCTGTATTCGAAAAACTGGGTTTCACGCGAATCGCGCGGCACCGCTCCAAGGATGTCGATCTCTGGCGCCAGGGCGAAATCAACATGATCGCCAATTACGAGCCGCGCTCGCCCGCCGCCTATTTCGCGTCGGAGCACGGGCCGTCGGCATGCGGAATGGGCTTTCGCGTGCGCGATGCGAAACAGGCCTATGACGAGGCGATCGCGCGCGGGGCCGAACCGGTCGAGACGCGCACCGGCCCGATGGAACTTCGGCTGCCTGCAATCCGCGGCATTGGCGGCGCGATCATCTACCTGATCGACCGCTATGGGGACGCACTCTCAATCTACGATATCGACTTCGAATATCTGCCCGGGGTCGACCGGCATCCGGTGGGCGCGGGCTTCCGGCTGATCGATCACCTGACGCACAATGTCTATGGCGGGCGGATGGATCATTGGGCGAAGTTCTACGAGCGCGTCTTCAATTTTCGCGAGATCCGTTATTTCGACATCAAGGGCGAATATACCGGGCTCACCAGCCGCGCGATGACCGCGCCCGACGGCAAGATCCGCATTCCCCTCAATGAGGAAGGCAAGGCCGGTGGCGGCCAGATCGAGGAATTCCTGCGCCAGTATAATGGCGAGGGCATCCAGCATATCGCGTTCATCTGCGATGACCTTATCGGCGCGCTCGACCGGCTGAAAGCGCTTGGCGTGCCGCTGATGACGGCGCCGCCTGCAGCCTATTACGAAATGCTTGAGGAACGGCTGCCCGGGCATGGCGAGCCAGTGAGCGAGCTTCAGGCGCGCGGCATCCTGCTCGACGGCTCGACCGAGGATGGCGATCCGCGGCTTCTTCTCCAGATCTTCTCGCAGTCAATGGTCGGGCCGGTCTTTTTCGAATTCATCCAGCGCAAGAAGGATGAAGGTTTCGGCGAAGGCAATTTCACCGCGCTGTTCAAGTCGATGGAACGCGACCAGCTCCAGCGCGGGGTATTGGAGGCGGCACAATGACCGGCCCGATCAAGCTTTCGCGCATTCATCACGTCGCCTATCGCTGCAAGGACGCGAAGGAAACGGTCGAGTGGTACCACCGCGTGCTCGGCATGGAATACACAACGGCCTTTGCCGAGGATCATGTGCCGTCGACAGGCGAATATGATCCTTACATGCACGTCTTTCTCGATGCAGGCGGCGGCAATGTCCTTGCCTTTTTCGAGCTTCCGAACCAGCCCGCGATGGGCCGCGATGAAAAGACGCCGGCCTGGGTCCAGCATCTTGCCTTCGAAGTGCCCGACCTAGACGCGCTGCTGGCCGCCAAGGCGCATATCGAGCGCCAGGGCATCGAGGTGCTCGGCCCGACCTATCACGGCATCTTCAAGTCGATCTATTTCTTCGATCCCAACGGGCACCGGCTCGAACTCGCCTGCAATATCGGCAAGCCCGAACAGTATCAGGAGCTGCGCCGGGTCGCGCCGCTGATGCTCGAGGAATGGAACCAGACCAAGAAGGCCCCGCGCCACGCCGATTGGCTCCACAAGGACCCGGACGCGTGAGCCTGGCTTATCCGCCGTCGATGGCGGGCTTTCCGACCTTGGGCGTGGCAATGGGTGGCATCCGCTTTTCGAGCGCGTCGAGCCACGTCTTCGCTTCGCTGCCGGAATAGAATTGCGGCCGCGAAGACGGCAGGTGCTTTGCCGTTTCCCAGTTCCGGATCAGGTCGAACGCTTGCGCGATGGCGGCATCGAAGGGCTGCGGCGTGCGCAGCGCGGTGTTGATCAGCGCATCGCCGAAAAAGGTCCAGTCATTGCCCGGCGCGCAGCCGAAACTCGTCTGGTCGCGGTCGGCAGCCGTCACGACGACGCTGGTGTCGTTCACGAGGTAAGGCAGCAATTCGCCCGAGAAACAGGCGGACAACATCACCAGCCGGCGCGAAATATGCGCGCCGTTCAGCAGATCGGCGAGCCGCCTCGGCCCGATCCAGCCAAAGCCGTGATCGCCGTCGCGATAGGACAGCCCGACCTGCGGGGCGCCGTGGCTGGTGGTATAGAGGATCAGCACGTCCTCCCTCACATCCATCTTCGCAGAGACGGCCCCCAGCGCGGTTTCGAGATTGGCGGGCGATCCGTCGGGGATGGTCGCATGACCAGAGCCCTGCCCCGCCGACAGGACGATCGTCCGGCCGACCGCATCGAAGCGGCGGGCCAGGACCTTGGCCGCCTGCGCCGCCTCGCGCCCGAAAACCGGATCGGAATCGAGCCCCGCAACCACGACATAGGCATCGACGATGCCCGGCCGCTGCGGCTTGAGCAGGTCGATCGCGCCACTCAACAGCCGATGCTGCGCATAGTGCCAGGCAGCATCACGGCCCTGTTCGGTCACCACGCCCCGGTTTGCTGCCGCCACATCCTGCGGCGAAACCTGCGCATCGGCCCCAACCGAAAGAAACAACGCACTGGCCAGTGCCACCAAATGCTGCATGCTTTGCTTCATTCTGCCCCCTGGCCCGAAATCATGCCCCAAGCCATCACGAAACGGGAGCGGGGTCAAGCGCTGCCGCCCCTTTCCCCTGACCCATTGCTCGCCTAAGGACTAAGCCCATGAAACTTGCATCACTCAAATCGGGCCGGGATGGCCGCCTCGTCGTGGTTTCGGACGATCTCGCCTGGTATGCGGATGCCGGCCATATCGCACCGACCCTCCAGTCCGCGCTTGACGACTGGGGCCGGGTCGAGCCGCTGCTGCGAAACCTTGCCGAAGACCTTGCGCACGAAGCCATCCCGATGATGCGTTTCCACGAACATGACGCTGCAGCACCGCTGCCGCGTGCCTATCAATGGGCGGATGGCTCTGCCTATGTGAACCATGTCGCGCTGGTCCGCCAGGCGCGGGGTGCCGAGATGCCCGACAGCTTCTGGCACGACCCGCTGATGTACCAGGGCGGCTCGGACGGGTTTCTGGGCCCGCGCGACCCGATCCCGCTCGCCGATGAAAGCTGGGGTTGCGACATGGAAGCCGAAGTCGTGGTTGTTACGGGCGACGTGCCGCTGGGCGCGTCCGACGCCGAAGCTCGCAAGGCGATCCGGCTGGTCGGGCTGACCAACGATGTGTCGCTGCGCAACCTTATCCCGGGCGAACTCGCCAAAGGCTTCGGCTTTTTCCAGTCGAAGCCGGCAAGCGCCTTTTCTCCCGTTTTCGTGACGCCCGACGCCCTCGGTTCGCGCTGGGACGGGGCGAAGCTGCACGGCGCGCTCTGCGTCGACCTCAACGGCCAGCCGCTCGGCCGCGCCGATGCCGGCGTCGACATGACGTTCGATTTCGGCCAGCTCATCGCGCATGCGGCAAAGACCCGCGCGCTCGGCGCGGGCACGATCATCGGTTCGGGGACGGTCTCGAACCGCGACGCCGACGGCGGCCCCGGCAAGCCGATCAGCGAAGGCGGGCTCGGCTATTCATGCCTTGCCGAAGTCCGCACGATTGAGACGATCCTGCGCGGCAAGCCCGAAACCCCGTTCATGAAGGCTGGCGACACTGTCCGCATCTGGATGGAAGACGAAAAGCACCACAGCCTGTTCGGCGCGATCGAACAGGTCGTGGCGGGTTAGTCGCTACTCCTGATTCGCGTAGATCTTGACCAGCCGGAAGAGATAGTCGCGACCGTCATAGAGCGATTTGACCCTCATCTTTTCGTTCAGCCCGTGAATCCCGCCGCCATCGGCTTCGTAGAAGATGCCCGGCACGCCATAGGTCGGGATGCCGACGGCTTCGAGGAAGATGCCGTCCGTCGCCCCGGTCGACATGGTCGGCAGCATCGGGATGCCGGGGAACATCTCAGCCCCCAGCTTTTCCGCCGGCCCGAAGATTTTGGCCGAAAACGGCGGCGGCGAAGCGAGCGGGCGCACGGGCGGGATCGTCGTGATCTTCACTTGCGGATCGCCGATCGCACCCGCGAGCGCCTCCTGCACGTCCTCAACCTTCGATCCGGGGAACATCCGGCAATTGACCACGGCGCGTGCGCGTTGCGGCAATGCGTTCATCGCATGGCCCGCCTCGAGCATCGTTGCGACGCAGGTTGTCCGCAAGGTCGAATGGAGCGTCGGGTCTGCCGAGACGATTGCATTGGCGGCCACATCGCCCGGGTTGGCGAGCAAGGCCTTGACCGCATTGCCGACCGTGGCAGGCAAAGTCGGGGCAAGCCGGGTGAAGAAGGCCCGGGTAGTGTCGTTGAACTGCACCGGGAATTCGAACTTGCCGATCTTGGAAACCCCCGCGGCCAGCGAATAGATGGCATTGTCCGGGCGCGGCACCGAGCTGTGTCCGCCGGGATTCGTCGTTTCGAGCTGGAAATTCTGAACGGTCTTTTCACCAACCTGCATCGCGAGGATCTGACGCTTTCCATCGGGATTGACTCGTCCGCCACCGCCTTCGTTCAACGCATATTCGGCGTCGATCAGGTCCTTGCGGTTATGCGCCAGCCAGTCGGCGCCGTTGAAGGCGAAGGTCGTTTCCTCACCGCAGGTAAGCGCCATCTTGATCGTGCGCTTCGGTTTGAACCCTTCCTGCTTGTAGCGGATCAGCGTGTCGGTCCAGATCGCCGCCTGCGCCTTGTCGTCCGATGTGCCGCGCGCGTAGAAAAAGCCGTCTTCCTCGACCAGGGTGAACGGATCGCGGGTCCAGTCGGCGCGGTTCGCCTCGACCACGTCGATGTGCCCAAGGAGCAGAATGGCCTTCGCCTTTCTGGACGTGCCCGGATAGACCGCGACCAGCCCGCCTTCTTTGGGCTTTTCCGGGATGGAGAAGAGCGTCAGGTCCTTGTCGGCAAAGCCCGCCGCCTTCATCCGCGCGGCCAGCCGCTCGGCCGCCAGCGTGCAGCTTCCGCTGGACAAGGTGGTGTTCGTCTCCACCAGCTCCTTGTAGAGCGCGCGGAAGGACTCCTGGTCCGGCCTGATTTGCGCCTGGACCGGCTGGCCCGCCACTGCGGCCAGCACCGCTCCCACCACCAATGCACGCATAAGATTTCCCCTCTGAGTCTTGCCGGCGCGAACTTAGCCGCTTCGCCGTCGGGGGAAAGCGCTTTGTTGGGACGATTGGCCCTTGCCGAAGCACCTTCCCCTTCCCAGATAAGGGCAACGGGATGATTTGAAGGATAACGCACGTGCAAAGCCAGAACCGCATTTTCGACGATCTTGCCAAAATCATCAACGGCGCCGCCGGGACCATTGCCGGCGTCGGGCGCGAGGCCGAAGCCTCTGCGCGCGAGCGGGCCAAGGAATGGATCGGCGGGCTAGACTTTGTGAGCCGCGACGAATTCGAAGCCGTGAAAGCGATGGCCGCTGCCGCGTGCGACGAAGCCGAAGTGCTGAAAGCGCGGCTCGACGCGCTCGAAGGGAAGGCCGCAAAGCCGGCGGCTGCAAAGCGCCCGGCGAGGCCCAAGGCCTGAACGGCGCGATCCTATCCACAGATTTCGTTGCCTGTCCTCTTGAAGTTGCGCGCAAATCCGGCGCAAGGGGGCTGGCATGACGATTGACGATCTTGCCCGGAACGATGGCCAGTCTACGCCCATCGATACGCTCGAAAGCTGGTTTGCGGCCAATGGCTGGAGCCATGAGCGGGTCGGCGATGAGGAAATCGTGGCCGCGACGCAAGGATCGTGGGGCCAGTATGAGCTCCGTGGCGTCTGGCGCGACGAGGATCGCGTGCTCCAGTTCCTTGCCTTTCCTGATGTCCGTGTGACGCACGACCAATATGCGGCGATCTATGAAACAATCGGGCTGATCAACGAACAGCTCTGGCTTGGTCATTTCGAACTCTGGTCGGGCAACGGCACGCTGGTCTTCCGTCACGCGGCGCTGCTCGAGGGCGAAGAGGAAGCGACCTTGTCCGCCGAGCAGGCCGACGCGCTGATCGATGCGGCAGCGGGCGAGCTCGATCGTTTCTATCCCGTCTTCCAGTTCGTCCTGTGGGGCGGCAAGAGCCCTACCGAAGCGATTGCCGCTGCGATGGTCGAGACCCAGGGCGAAGCGTGACCGGCGGGTCCTTCTGGATCATCGGCTGCGGCAACATGGCCGGGGCGATGCTCCGGCGCTGGGTCGAGACGGGACTGGACGTTTCGCGGCTGCGCGTGGTTGATCCAGCTTTGCCCGAGCTACCCGGCGGATTGCTTGCGCTTACGGCCATCCCGGGCGATGCCGCGCCGGCCGATCAGATCCTGCTCGCCGTGAAACCGCAACTGCTTGATGCCGTCACAGCCGATGTCGCGCGGCTTGTCGGGCCGCAGACGCGATTGCTTTCGATCCTTGCCGGGGTCGAGATCGCTGCGCTCAGCGAACGGTTCCCCGCGGCCGCGCGGATCGTGCGGATCATGCCCAACCTGCCGGCAGCGCTCGGTAAGGGCGTGATCGCGCTGCATGGCAGCGACGGCCCGGATGCCATGACCAGCGCCTTCATGGCGCGGCTTGGCCTGGTCGAATGGATCGCCGATGAAACCCAGCTTCACCTTGTCGCAGCCCTTGCGGCGAGCGGACCGGCCTTTCTCTACCGCTTCATCGACGCGCTTGGCGTTGCGGGCGCCCGGCTGGGGCTTGCGCCCGACCAATCGGCGCGATTGGCGCTGGCAATGGTCGAAGGTTCGGCGCTGCTGGCGGCGCAATCGGGCGAAGCCCCTGCCGCGCTGGCCGACCGGGTTGCGAGCAAGGGCGGGATGACGCGCGAAGGGCTCGATGTGCTCGATCAGGACGAAGCGCTGGTCCGGCTGCTGACCGACACGCTCGATGCGGCCACAAGGCGCAGCGTCGAAATGGGCGACGCGGCACGCCGATCCTAACGTTCGCGCTGGAGCGCGATGACACGGCCGATTTCGGTTTCGGGGATCAACCCTTCGAGCACCTGCCAGAATCCGGTCACGGCTGACTGGCCGGCATTACCATAGGCATGCGCCATTTTTTCCCTAAGGCTGGCAAACAGCCGCGCTTCAAGCGCTGCACCTGCCCCTGTAAGACGGAGAAGCTTTTGCCGCCGATCGATCGTGCCGGGACGGTTTTCAACCAGCCCGCGTTCGGCAAGGTCATTGAGGACACGACCAAGCGATTGCTTGGTGATGGCCAGCAGCCTGAGCAGGTCGCTCACGGTCAGGTCGGGCTGCCGCGCAACGAAATAGAGCGCGCGATGATGCGCCCTGCCAAGCCCCTGCGTCGCAAGCTCCTCATCGATCGCGCGCGTCAAATGACTGTAACCGAAATAGAGAAGCTCAACCCCGCGCCTGATTTCCGCCTCGCGCAGGAAAAGCGGCGAAGCGGCGGGGCTCTGCATCAGGGCATTTGGGACAGCCATATTGACGTATCTTGGCGCGTCGATTACCGGAATGCAAGCCGCATCTGAAAGGATTCCCGATGGACGAACGCAATCCCCCGCAAGCGACCTCTGCGCTTCCGTTCGTCATTGAGCGCAATCCCCACCCAGTCGCCCCGGCTGAGCGTGCAAGGATGTTGGCGGACCCCGGCTTTGGCCGCGTCTTCACTGATCATATGGTGATGATCCGCTATAATGAAACGCTCGGCTGGCATGATGCCAAGGTCATGCCGCGCGGGCCGCTCTCGATCGATCCGGCAACGGCGGTGCTTCATTATGCGCAAGAGATTTTTGAAGGTCTGAAGGCCTATCGGCTGGCAGACGGGAGCATGGCGCTGTTCCGGCCCGATGCCAATGCCAGGCGATTCCGGGATTCGGCGAAACGGCTGGCGATGGCGGAGCTGCCCCAAGAACTGTTCATCGAATCGCTACGGCAAATCGTGGCGATCGACCGGAACTGGTTTCCCGATATCGAGGGCGGTTCGCTCTATCTGCGGCCCTTCATGTTCGCGAGCGAGGTCTTTCTCGGCGTGAAGCCGTCGGCCGAATATATCTACCTTGTTCTCGCATCTTCGGTCGGGGGTTATTTCAAGAGCGGCGCTCCTGCGATTTCTCTCTGGGTTTCGCAGGATCACACCCGTGCCGCGCCCGGCGGGACCGGAGCCGCCAAGTGCGGCGGCAATTATGCGGCAAGCCTCGTCGCACAGGCCGAAGCCATCCACAAAGGGTTCGACCAGGTCGTTTTTCTCGATGCGGCGGAGCGACGCTGGGTCGAGGAACTGGGCGGCATGAACCTGTTCTTCGTCTTTGCCGACGGCTCGATCCAGACGCCCCCGCTTGGCGGCACGATCCTCCCCGGCATCACGCGCGATGCGTTGCTGACGCTGGCGCGCGAGGAGGGCATTGTGGTCCGCGAAGAACCCTATGCCATCGACCAGTGGCAGGCCGATGCCCAAAGCGGGCGGCTCACCGAAGCCTTTGCCTGCGGGACGGCGGCCGTCGTCACGCCCATTGGCAGTGTGACGGGCGCCAATGGCGCGTTCTCGATCGGCGCGGGTGGGCCGGGACAGTTCACGACAAGGATGAAGGACAGGCTGGTGGCCATCCAGCGCGGCCTTGCACCCGATCCGCATAATTGGGTGATGCGCCTGGATTGAAGCAATTGTCATTGGCGGGCGGCCTGCTATAGGGCCGCCTCCTTGCAGAGCTGTGTTGGGGCGTCGCCAAGCGGTAAGGCACCGGCTTTTGATGCCGGCATTCGCAGGTTCGAATCCTGCCGCCCCAGCCAATACATTATTGATATCTTATGTAACCAGTACTTTGCAGCGTGTTTCATTTGTTAACTGGTTGTCAATCATTCCAGTTACATAGCGCCCTTTGACTAGCAGGTTCTTCACAGATGGGCCGTGTTTTGTGTCGATTGTGTGACTCTGCTGGCCCAAAACAAAAGGATGACCGGAGAAAAAACTGGGATAATCCGTTTTTTCCGGGTTGAAATGAATCGGGTTCGCTGCCAGAGACGGCAGTGGTAATAGAGTGCGACCAATAAAGGGAGTTTCAAAATGAGCATTCGTAAAGCAGCGATGGCAGCATTGGTTGCCAGCTCGATGGTCGTTGTTCCGACCGTCGCGCAGGCGGCACAGGCCAATCAGACTGCCGTGAGCAAGCTCTCGGTGCGGTCTGCACAGGTTCGCCAGGGTGCAGCTGTCACCAAGAAGAGCGAACTGCAGGGCGGAAGCCTCATCCTCGCGCTTCTGGCCGCCGCGGCGGTTATTGGCGGCATCATCATCGCGGCCGACGGCAGCAACAATCCTGCCAGCCCGGGCTGAGCCTGACGCAAAATTCGATATGGAAAAGGGCGGCCATTCGG
>Ga0209023_10003158_pt1 | contig 19874 bp, 11 predicted proteins | sample LakOneMetagenome_FD_187468 | JGI IMG/M metagenome (GOLD analysis project Ga0209023, IMG submission 187468) | Freshwater and sediment microbial communities from Lake Erie, Canada (SPAdes) (version 2) | ecosystem: Environmental > Aquatic > Freshwater > Lentic | place: Lake Erie, Canada...
CCTCGGGCCGGAAGGCCTGGCTCTGCAGGGTGGGCCGCATCTCCAGCACCACCTGATCGCCTGCCTTCACCTTGGCGGATGCCTTCATTGCCGGCGCCCCCTGCAGGCTGACCATGCCTTGCGCCAACAACTGCTGCAGGTAGCTGCGCGAGAACTCGGGCACCAGCTCGACCAGCGCCCTGTCGAGCCGCGCGCCATGCTGCGCAATGGCAACGGTCATCGTGCGGAGTTCGCTGACGGCGTCCTCTGCCGGCCCTCCCGAATCTTCGGAGTCGTCGGACTCGTCAGGCAGCAGATCGCTCTCGCCGGCCTGCACCGCTTGCGCAGCGGAGCTCATACCGCTGGGCGGTGGGGTGGCCACAGCTTCAGCGCGCTGGCAGGTAACGGGATGGGTCGACAGGTTTGCCCTGGCGGCGGATCTCGAAGTGCAGCTTCACGCGGTCGGCGTCGGTGCTGCCCATCTCGGCGATCTTCTGGCCCTTGCGCACCGCCTGGTCTTCCTTGACCAGCAGCGTCTGGTTGTGGGCGTAGGCAGTCAGGAAGGTGTTGTTGTGCTTCAGGATCACCAGGTTGCCGTAACCGCGCAGGCCGGCGCCGGCATAGACCACGCGGCCATCCGCCGCGGCCAGCACGGGGTCGCCCGCCTTGCCAGCGATGTCGTAGCCCTTGTTGCGCGCCTCGTCGAACCCGGCAATCAGCGAACCAGGTGCGGGCCAGATGAAGGCCAGGTCGTCCTCGCCACCCGCGGCGGCGGGAGCGCTCGGCGCGGCAGGCACAGGTGCTGCGGCGACCACAGCGCCAGAGGCCGCAGACGCGCCAGGCTTGGCGGCACTGGCAGGCGGCACGGGGCCGCTGGCAGGGGTGGCAGGCGTCACCGAGGACGAGGCCACAGGGCGTGTGACCACCCCGGTGTCGGACGCCACCGCTTGCGATACCGCCCCGGGAGCCGCCACGCGCAGTACCTGGCCCACTTCGATCAGGTTGGCGTTCTCCAGGTTGTTCCAGCGAGCGATGTCCTTCCAGCTCTGGCCGGATTCAAGCCCGATGCGAATGAGGGTATCCCCAGGCTTGACGGTGTAGTAACCAGGTTTGCCAGCATTTTCTGCTCCGGGCAGTGGTTTGATGGGCGTGCCCACCACCACGCCGGACTGCGCACCCGCTGAAGGTGCAGAAGACTGGGCTGTGCCACGGTCTTCCACTGGAGCCCTGTTCAGCCGGGTGCCGCAACCGGTGAGTACAAGCCCCGCCAGCGCCACGGTAAACCCAACCACAAGACCACGCGATACGAACATAAGCATTTCCCTTTGGACCGTGTTGTGCACCTACGTGCTCACGAAAACCGGTAAAAGGCCCGGCAACAAGGCGCGCGATGCGCCAAGAGATGAATACCGCAAGCGGGCTGCAGCAATGCAGAAGCCGGACCTTTTTCCGGCTCTTCCCATGCGCTGGACCATGAGATCAACGCTCGCGCCATCGCAACCGCTGACCTCATGCCCCAGGGAGGGGTGCGCGCAAATGCGCAAGCCCCTCTAGGCAACCCCCGATTTTAGGGGGACAAAATGTACTGGCTCCAGCACGTTTTGTTTCAATCCGTGCGGGGTTTTGTCGATCACAAGCAACATCTGCTGGCCGCCCGCCATCGCCATGGGGGCCACCAGCCTGCCGCCGACGGCCAATTGATCGCACCAGGCCTGCGGCACCGCGTCGCCGCCCGCCGCCGCGATGATGGCGGCGTACGGTGCGCCCTTGGCATAACCCAGCATGCCGTCCCCAAAGAGCAGATGGACATTGGCCAGGCGAAACGGCCGCAGATTGCTGCGCGCCTTGTCGTGCAGGCCGCGCAACCGCTCCAGGGTGTAGACCTCGCGCGCCAGATGGCTCAGCACGGCGGCCTGGTACCCGCACCCGGTGCCGATCTCCAGCACCCGGCCCAGCCCGCCAGCGCGCGCAATGTCAGCGCCCAGCAGCAGCTCGCACATGCGGGCAACCACATTGGGCTTCGAAATGGTCTGCCCCAGCCCGATGGGCAGGCTGGTGTCTTCATAGGCCTGGTTGACCAACGCGCTGTCCACGAACTGGTGGCGCTGCACGGCCCCCATGGCCTGCAGCACGGCAGTCGACGTGATGCCGCCGGCTGCCAGCTTTTGCACCATGCGTGCGCGCACGGCCGCGGAGTCGAGCCCCACACCCGCGGGCGACGGAGCCGCCGTGCGCCCCCCCAGCGGGGCGGCAGGTGCCGAGCGGGCTGGCGTCGGCACCGCTGCACCCGGCAGCCGGGCGGGGAATCCAGGGCGGCGCGGCTGCGTGGTCACGGCTTCGGGGCGGTGGCTGCGCCAGCCGCCAGACGCGACGCGGTCTGCGCCCAGTAACCCAGGTTGTCGTGGTCGGTCAGATCCACCTTCAGCGGGGTGATCGACACATGGCCCTGCACGGTGGCGTGAAAGTCCGTGCCCTCGGCATCGTCCTTGGCAGCGCCCGCGCTGCCGATCCAGTACATGGCCTCGCCGCGCGGGCTCTCTTGCACGATGACGCGCTCGGCGGCGTGGCGGCGGCCCAGCCGGCACAGCTTGATGGGCTTGAGCACATCCAGGGGCAGGTTGGGAATGTTCACATTCAACAGCCACGGGGTTTCATTCACCAGCTGCTGGGCGCGCATCTGCGCCACGATCTCGCGCGCCTTGGCGGCTGCGGCCTCGATCTCGCCCCAGCCCTTGTCGACCTGGGAGAAAGCAATAGCGGGCACGCCAAACAGATACCCTTCCATCGCAGCCCCCACGGTGCCCGAATAGATGGTGTCGTCGCCCATGTTGGCACCATTGTTGATGCCCGAAACCACCAGGTCCGGCCGGTAGCCCAGCAGCCCGGTGAGCGCAATGTGCACGCAGTCGGCCGGCGTGCCGTTCACATACCGAAAGCCGTTGTAAGCCTTGGTGACTGTGAGCGGCGAGTGCAGCGTCAGCGCATTCGACTTGGCGCTGTTGTTGTGCTCTGGCGCGACCACCTCCACCTCGACCCCGTCGAGGGTCTTGAGCGCATCGTGCAATGCCACGATGCCCGGAGCCTGGTAGCCGTCGTCGTTGGAGATCAGAATTTTCATGGGTTCCAGCAGGGGGTTGCAACCGATTGTAGGTCGCGGTGCGCCGCCCGCCCTGCCCCGGCGCACCGGCGAAGGCCGTCGCTCGTGGGACAACGCGCGCCTGGGGGCCCCACCTATCATGCGTCTCAACAAAATTGACCGGAGACCCACTCATGCACGCTTGGCTTTGCACCAACCCCGTCGGCGTCGACGCCCTGGCCTGGACCGAACTGCCCACGCCCACTCCCAAGGCCGGCGAGGTGCTCATCGAGATCAAGGCGGCCAGCCTGAACTTCCCCGACCTGCTCATCGTGCAGAACAAGTACCAGATGAAGCCGCCGCTGCCCTTCGTACCCGGCTCCGAATACGCGGGCGTGGTGGCGGCAGTGGGTGACGGCGTGACGCACCTGAAGGTGGGGCAAAACGTGGCCTGCCTGTCGGGCACGGGGGGCTTCGGCACCCACACCATCGCGCCCGCTGCGCTGTGCATGCCCCTGCCCGACGGGTTCTCGCATGTGGACGCAGCCGCCTTCATCATGATCTACGCCACGTCCTACCACGCACTGGTGGACCGCGCCGCGCTCAAGGCCGGCGAGACCGTGCTGGTGCTCGGCGCTGCCGGCGGCGTGGGCACCTCGGCCATCCAGATCGCCAAGGCCATGGGCGCACGCGTGATCGCAGCGGCCTCCAGCGACGAGAAATGCGCGCTGTGCACCTCCATCGGAGCCGACGCCACCATCAACTACAGCAAGGACAACCTGCGCGAGTCCATCAAGGCACTGACCGACGGCAAGGGCCCGGACGTGATCTATGACCCGGTGGGCGGCGACTTTGCCGAGCCCGCGTTCCGCTCCATCGCCTGGCGCGGCCGCTACCTGGTGGTGGGGTTTGCGTCCGGCCCCATCCCGGCCCTGCCCTTCAACCTGGCGCTGCTCAAGGGCGCGTCCATTGTCGGCGTGTTCTGGGGCGACTTCGCCAAGCGCGAGCCCAAGGCCAACGCCGCCATGATGGGCGAGCTGGCGCAGTGGTACGCCCAGGGCAAGATCAAGCCGGTGATCGACCGCACCATGCCCATGGCCGAGCTGCCCGCCGCCTATGCGCACATGGGTTCGCGCGGCGTGATGGGCAAGCTGGTCATGGTCAACTGACGGCAGGCAGAGGACAGAGGACTGAGCACGGCACACGACACAGGCCGTGCCTGGCGCCCTAGGCCAACGCGTTACCGCGCCACGCACCATCCATCACGGCCCCACGGCCACCGCACTTCTCTGGTCGCCAAGCCCTGGATGCGTCCGCGGGCCGGTGCCTCGGCTTTTTCTGCTGTCCTGAAAGCAGCCCGCGCGTGCTGCTGCTGTGTCACACTTGGGTATTCCGCCCCCTCTGACCCTGGTGTCCGCACATGGCCGACCGTCCACCCTCCGAAATCGCGCGCGAGACACTCAAGCAACTGGCCATCCGCCGGCTGCAGCCCACGCCCGACAACTACCTGGCGCTGTATGACGAGATCGCCGAAACCCGCAGCCCGCAGCCTTTCCCCGAGGGGCCGCTGAACCAGATCCTGCGGGTGCTGCCGGGGCAAACCCCTGCGCAAAAGCGCCTGCTGGGCCAATTCGAGCGGGCGGTCATCCAGAAGGACTGGTCATCGCTGCAAAGCACCATGGTCGGCTACGCCAACCTGGGGCTGAACCCCATGTCGGCCACTGCCACGCCCATCGAGACGGTAGCGGACGCCGCCCCGCCCGCCGCCATCCTGCCCGACGAGTTCGCGCAGCTGCTGGCACGCTTGGTCGACAACGTGCTGCCTGCGCTGGGCGACGACGACGCCCGCGTGATCGAGATGGCGCAGCAGCTCGTCACCTTCCTGCGCGAGCCGGCCCCCCCCATCTCCACCGCCCAGCTCATGCTGGGCAACTTCACCTACCGGCTGTCGTTTGCCACCGAAGAACAAGGCGCAATCCGCAGCGGCCTGCTGAACCTGCTGCACATGGTGTTCGAGAACATCGCCGTGCTCAGCGCCGAAGACCGCTGGCTGCAGGGCCAGGCCCAGGCGCTGATGGCGGCGTCCACCCCGCCGCTCACCCTGCGCCGGCTGGATGACGTGCAGCGCCGCCTGAAGGACGTGATCTTCAAGCAGGCCGAGGCCAAGGCCCGCACGGTTGAAGCGCAGGAGCAGATGAAGGAAATGCTCACCACCTTCATCGAGCGCCTGGCCAAGATCACCGCCTCCAGCACCACCTACCAAGGCACCATGGAGCGCTGCGCCGACCTGATCGGCAAGGCCAACACCATCGAGGAAATCGCCCCGGTGCTGCAGGAGGTGATGAGCGCGACCCGCTCCATGGCCCTGGACAGCCGCGTGACCCACGACGAACTGCAGGACCTGCGCGAGCGCACCGAAGCCAAGCGCGCCGAGGTCGCCAAGCTGCAGGAAGAGCTCGACCGCGCCAGCGCCCAGGCGCGGCACGACCCGCTGACCGGGTCGCTCAACCGCAAGGGCCTGGACGAAGCGATGGAGCGCGAAATTGCCCGATCGCGCCGCCTGGGCTCGCCGCTGTGCCTGGCGCTGCTCGACGTCGACAACTTCAAGACCATCAACGACCGCCTGGGCCATTCCGGTGGCGATGCCGCCCTGGTGCACCTGGCACAGGTCACCCGCGAGGTCATGCGCCCGCAAGACCTGCTGGCCCGCTACGGCGGCGAAGAATTCGTGCTGGTGCTGCCCGACACCACGGTCGAGAGCGGCGTGGCCGCCATGACCCGGCTGCAGCGCGAGCTGACCACCCGCTTCTTTTTGCAGGGCACCGAGAAGGTGCTCATCACCTTCAGCGCCGGCGTGGCCCAGCTGGCAGACAGCGAAAGCAGCGCCGACGCCATCCGCCGCGCGGACCAGGGCATGTACCTGGCCAAGCGGTCGGGCAAGAACCGGGTGATGCTGGCGTAGTCACTCCCCCCCTGAGTCGCCTGCGGCGCCTTCCCCCCAGGGGGACGCAGAGCTTGAACTCCCCCTGAGTCGCCTGCGGCGCCTTCCCCGAGGGGGACGCCACCCGTGGCCTGGCGGAGCCAGTTCCACGGTGGCACTGGGCTGGGGCGCGACGGTATCGACGGGCGGTTGGCGGTGTATGACCGCTAAAGTTAGAGATTTTTCAAGGCTTCATTTAACAGGCTTGCTGTTGCCCATCACCTGAAACGTCACCGACCATGGACCGCCGCGCATTTCTACAACTCGCCGCTGGTGCGGCCACGGCTTCTGCACTGCCCCGCTGGGCGTGGAGCAACTCGCCTTCCCTGTCCACCCACCCGTTTTCTCTGGGCATCGCCAGTGGCGATCCGGCGCCGGACGGCGTGGTGCTCTGGACGCGGCTGGTGCTGGCCGATGCGGCGCAGCTGCAGGCGGCCCACACCGTGCGGTGGGAGGTGGCGCACGATGCACGCTTTGCGCAGATCGTGCAAAAGGGCGAGGCGCCTGCCCTGCCGCAGCTCGGCCACAGCGTGCATGTGGAGCTGCGCGGCCTGGCGCCGGGGCGCTGGTACCACTACCGCTTTATGCTGGGCGATGCGGTCAGCACCGTGGGCCGCACGCGCACGGCACCAGCGGCGGGCGACCTGCCGGGCGCGCTGCGGGTGGCCTATGCCTCGTGCCAGCGGTGGGAGCACGGCCAATACGCCGCGTGGCGCCACCTGGCGGCCGAGCAGCCCGACCTGGTGCTGTTCCTGGGCGACTACATCTACGAATACGCCACACCCAGGCATGCCGACGACCTGGCCCGCACCCACAGCCTCAAGCTGGCCACCACCCTGGCCGACTACCGCGACCGGTATGCGCTGCACAAGAGCGACCCCGCCCTGCAGGCCGCGCACGCCACCTGCCCCTGGGCCGTGACCTGGGACGACCACGAAGTACAAAACGACTACGCCGCCGGTGCAGGCCGGGGCGACACCCCGCACTTTCTGGCGATGCGCGGCGCCGCGTGGCAGGCGTTCTACGAAAACATGCCCCTGCGCGCCGCCAGCCTGACGCGCCCGTTCCCCGACACCCGCTGGGACGCGCTGCAGGTCTACCGCCGGCTGCGCTGGGGCCGGCTGGCCCACCTCCATGTGCTGGACGCCCGCCAGTACCGCGCCTGGCAAGCCTGCCGCACGCCCGAGTCCGCCAGCGCGGGGGCCGTGCGCGGCGGAGGCTGCGCCGAGCTGGCCGACCCGGCCCGCACCTTTCTGGGTGCGGCGCAGGAGCAGTGGCTCGACACCGGCCTGGCCAGCGACGCGGCTGCGCCCAACGACACCCGCTGGAGCGTGCTGGCCCAACAGACGCTGTTCTCGCCCCGCCATTACCCGTCGGGCACGGTGACCACCGACAACTGGGACGGCTACCCCGCGGCCCGCGCACGCCTGCTGCAATCGGTGGCCCGCCACCCGCCGCGCAACACCGTGCTGCTGGGCGGCGACATCCACCAGAACTACGTCTGCCGCGTGCACGCCGACGCAGACCGCCCCGACTCGCCCGTCATTGCCAGCGAGTTCTGCGGCACCTCCATCAGCTCGCGCTCGGGCACCACGCAAGACAAGGTGGACGCCGTAGCGCGCCACAACCCCCACGTGCTGCTGGCCCGCTGCGACCAGCGCGGCTACGGCCTGGCCGACATCACGCCCGAGCGCTGGACCACCACCCTGCGCGTGGTGGACGACCCCATGCGCGCGGACAGCGGCGCCAGCACCCTGGCCCGGTTCGTGGTGGAAGATGGCCGAGCTGGACCTGTGCGCGCTTGATCAGACCCTGTAGCGGCACTGAACGCTCCTTATTTGATAGCTGCTAGCGCTTACCCATCAAGGGTTAGGAGCCTAAATTAACTAAATCCGGGCGGCAGCCCTGTCTGCGTGGCCTCCATCCACTACCCGGCCAAGGCGCCGTTCGGCGTTTTCCACTGGGACCTGATGCCGCTGCAGGCCATCAACTGCCCCACATGGGCTCCGTGAACGTGCCACGCTGCCGGAGGAAAAGCGCTTCCCGCCCGCCACGGTCGACGCCCTGCGCTCGCGCGGCGCCGAGGTGCGCGGGATGAAAATGAACAGCGGCCTGCAGGCCATCACGCTGGGCACCGCCCCTTGCAAGAAGCTGTCGATGGGCGGCGCCGACCCGCGGCGCGAGGGCGCGGTGACGGGGGAACTGACACAGGCCGTTCCAAACATTTTTATTCACCCAAGCTTTTCAATAATTACTTACTCTGCAACAATTCATTCTGATAATCTGATCCACAAAGATTAGGCTTTGCTTCGACTGGATGCACGATGCAACTCCACGTTATATTGCCGCGATCAAGCATTGGCTCCTGCAAAACTATTACTGCAAATTTTGTATTCTGAATCACGATGGCGCCGCCTGTTGTGACCCATCCAAAGTCGAATTCAGGCGTTCTAAAACCAGGCGTTTGCGGTAATTTCAATGGTCCTGCTTGTGGCACCGGCTTCTCCATGTCTTTCGTCAAAGACTTGGCAATTTCCGCCCTTAATGAATTGGTATGAGCCAAATATGATCCAACAATATGCCTGGACGTATAATCGCTTGGTTGATTACAACCCCACATAATTGTGCATAGCAAAAAGGTTATGGGGATTTTTATTAGCGAGGACATGTGCACCCCGCATCGCCATTGCTCATCGCGTCGCGAAATTTTTTCAACAGCTCTGTAGTAATCATGGCGGCAGCTTTTTCATCAAGCTGTCGATGGAAGTACCCCAAAAGATTACTCATTCGAAAGCTATTGCTCAACAACCGACTACTCATCTTCTCATTGACATGCAACATTTCATGCGCAAGTGTTTGCAACATTAGCTCCGCCTGGTACGAGCCGAGATTATCTACTGAAGTTAGACTGTCGCCATAATCTCTCGAGTTCAACGTAATGTTGTTTTTTCGGTCAGTCACGCCTGGCCCGTTTTCACCCATATCGCTCATCGTAATTGATTTAGCTAATTTTTCGAATTCTATGGAGTTGGCGCATCGAAGTGTTACCACCGCTTTTCGAATTTCTTCATCCGTGGCCAAACCTAGCCTGTCGGTATAGGAGATTGAATTGCCATCTACATAGCCAAATTTATTAAATCCCCCATATAGTCCAATAGGATCAGCCTGCGTATACCTTCCCATTTTGCTGTCATAGCTACGGAAGTGGTTGTAATGTAGCCCACTCTCTTCGTCAAAGTACTGCCCCGGATACCGCAGGTTGTACTGCACCAGCGGCACAGTCGTTGACCCCGTGGTGGGGTTGGTCGTGGCGCTCGTGAACCGCGTGGCCGCAGTCGTCGGGGCCTCTTCCCCGAAAGCGCTGTATGCCCACTGCCAAGCCACCTTGCCGTCTTCCTGAGTCAGGCGCCGAGGGGTGTTCAGGTGGTCCGCATGCACTGCGTACTGGCGCCCCTCTCCCACCACCGCAATCGGCATCGGGCCGTTGGCCGTGGGCAGCCAGATGTGCTGCGCTCCCTTTGTTGGCGCCGTCGCGGGATTGGCCTCCATGGGGTACTCGCCCAGCAGGCTGCCGTTTTCCCCGTACACGAACGCCCGGCCTTGGGCCTGGGTACTGTCCATCTCCGGGCTCCACAGGCGCAACCAGAAGTTCGCAAGACTCTTAAACACATTGGAGGCTAAACCGACGCTCTGATCTTTGTCGGGGCGATCACTGTTGACAACCTCATCCCCCAACAAGGGTATGTCAGGCTGCGTTGGACTCGGACTCGGACTCGGACTCGGACTCGGACTCGGACTCGGACTCGGAGCCGGAGCCGGAGCCGGAGCCGGAGCCGGAGCCGGAGCCGGAGCCGGATCAGTATTGCTGTCTTCGCTGTTGGTGCCAGCGCCACCAACGACCACTGCGGTCTTGAACACCCGAAGGCCCAGCGCATTGTGCGCGTACTGCACGCTCGAAGCTCCCGCCCCTGTGCCCAGCGTCACCCGCTCCAGGCGGCCTTCGCTGTCGTACTGGTAGCCGTGAAGGCCGTCGCCCTGCTGGTTACCCGCCGCGTCGTAGTTGTAGGCCACGCTGGTGCTGGCGGTGCTGACTTGTCCGGTGACAGGGTCGGTGGATTGTTGGCTTTGAGTGAAGCCCGTCAGCCGGTTGGCGCTGACACCGTAGTTGCGGTTCGTGACCGTGGGCTTACCCGCCAGGGTGCGTTCGCTGGTGCTGCCCGTGCGGTTGCCGTTGGCGTCGTATTGGTACGTGGTGCTGTCCGCCCCAGCTCCGGCAATGGCTTGGCGGGTAAAACCCGTGATGCGGCCCGTGCTGCTGTATTGCACGTTCCAAGTCACGGGGGACTCTTGCACTGTCTGATCTAGCGGGTTGGCGCTGGTCGGGGCCCACAGGTTTTGTGTGAGGCTGTCGATGCGGCCCGCCGCGTTGTACTGGTAGCTGGCGATCTCGCTGTTTGTAAGCTGGCCTGCGGTGTTGTAGCTGCGCGCCACGCTCAGGCTGGTGCTGCCCTGGCTGCCTTGCAGGTTCCAGGTCCAGCCGGTGGGCTGGCCCAGCGGGTTCCAGGTGATGCCGCTGACCAGTGGCTGGTTGTTCCAGATCAGGGCGGTGAGCTGGCCGGCGCTGTCGTACAGGTGCTGCAGTACCTTTCCGTCAGGGTAGGTGATGCCCGCCAGCAGTCCACTGGCCGTGTAGCTGTAGCCCACGGTGCTGGTGTGGCCGTTCTTCAGTTGTTGGGTCTTGCGCACGACGCGGCCGTGCCAGTCCCGCTGGTAGCTGGTGGTGCCGCTGGCATCCACGATCTCGCTCAGCGATCCCTTGCTGGCGTTGGGCTGGCCGCTTTGGTTGTAGCCGCTGCCCGGCAGGTCGTAGCGCAAGGTGGTGGTCTGGCTAGCTACACCTGTTCCACCTGCGCCACCGGCGTGGGTGATGCTGGTGGGGCGCCCCAGGCTGTCGCGCACGATGGTGGTGGCCCGGCCCAGAGCGTCGGTGATGCTGCTGGGCAGGCCCAGGGCGTCGTACTGGGCGCTTTGGGTGCCGGCGTCTGGGCTGGCCTCGGTCTTGGCGTTGCCCAGGGCGTCGCGCTCGTAGGTGGTGGCCACGCCTTTGAAGTCGCTGGCCTGGGTGACGCTGTCTAGCGCGTTGTAGGTCAGGCTGGCGGTTGCCGACTCGGCATCGGTGATGGCCTGGACGCGGCGCAGAACATCCAGCCCATATTGCGTGGTCTCACCCAGACCGTTAGTCGTGCTGGTAAGGCTGCCATTGGCGTCATAACCAAAGCGGGTAAAAGTTGGCGCCGAAGCGCCGCCGCCCACCGCTACCTCATCAAGACGGTTCAGCGCATTGATGACGCGGGCAACTTTCCATGCCACCTGTCCGCGGGAGTCGGTGACACTTTCATTGACTCTGTTGCCCATACTGTCCAGCGCATAGGTTGCGCTGACGCCGCGATTGTCACTCCATGAGGTGAGCCGCTGAGCGGCGTCATAGGTGTAGGTGATTTGGTAGCCAGAGGGCGTCTTCACAGTGGCAAGTTGTCCATTGGGCCGATAGGTATATGCCTTTACCAAATTGCCCCGTTGCATGCGCGTCGTGCGGCCGCGGGCATCGTATTCGTACACGCTCACCAACCCCGACGCTGAGATGTGTGTGAGTACGCGGCCAGCCGCATCATGTGTATAAACATCAACAAGACCCGACGCTGTCGAAGATCGGGTCAAGTTGCCGGCATTGTCGTATTCATACTTGGTGGTGGCACCGTTAGGGCTGGTCTCACTGGCAACCAGACCGTTTGAGTGGTATGTCCAACTCGTGGTGCGAGATGCGCCGCCAACTTCTGCTTCTGCGACCGTTCGGCTCAAGAGGTTTCCCAAGCTGTCGTAGTTGTAATTGATGACACCACCCGAATCACGCTCGGTGACGGGAAGCCGCCATTGCGGGTGCCAAGTGATGCTAGTTGTCCTAGATTCAGGCCATCCGAACCCTTCGGTTTTGGTCAACAACAAGCGTCGAGTGTTATCCCATGTATACCGAGTTCTGCCATTCAGGTTGAAATCGATTTCAAGTTCAACCAACCCGTTGGGCAGCAACACTCTTTGAGATGCATCTCGCTGCCCGGTAGCGGAGGGTGCGGTACCAGAAGTAACGACAAGCTCTTTGTTCTTTGAACTGTATGTGTAAGTACGCTTTTGACCCAGGGGGTCTGTGACAACGGCCTTTTTCCCCGGCAGACTGTTAGTGGCATCTCCATAAAGGACGCTATATTTATTGACGCCGCCGGCGAGTTCGGTAGATATCGCGTAGCCTCTGGAATCATAACCAATATCGGCATAGCGATCTCCTTGCACACTGATACCCGTCAAGAGCTCTGGATTTTCAGAGCTCTCGTAATGATAGCCTCGAATACTACCATCCGGATATTTGACTGCTTTCAGCCTCGCACCTGCATCATAAAAATATAACACAACCCCGTCGGGACTAGCAAAGCCAATCAACTGCCCGCCAGAGCCATAACTAAAATCCAGCGATTTTCCAAATTGATTCCGAACTTTAATCAATTTACCGGCGGCATCATAACTATAAGAAAGCATCCAGCCATTACGCTGGACAATCGTTTGCAACCTGCCGCTGGCATCGAAGCTGTAAACGCTGTCATCTGCCAGAGTATGGAGACTCCAGCCAGATGCAGTTCTAGCAAGCGTATCGAAGCCGGAGACTGCGATCCAAGCACCTTTTACAGGGTAAGTGTCACGCATGAACACAAGTCGCTGCCCGCCCGGCAGTTCAACATCTACGGCATGCTCCGCACTTTGCTGCAATAGAGCAAAATGATTGTGGCGCCATCCCCGGCCCATAACTCCCACAGTGCCCGCAGGGTCCCGAGCCCATCCACTCAAATAGATGCGAGATAGTTGCAATCCATGCGGAGAAGCATCTGAATAATCAACCTCCTTATTCATCTCATCCCCCGATGCCGGGAGAATTGGCTTGCCCTCGAAACTGCCGTCAGGGCGACATGAGCGAGCGCCGCTAGATCGAGGCTCGTTGGTCGGTGGGTCGTTCGATCCAGGTCCGCTGGGCCCCGTTGAATATGGTGGCTTATTGGGGGGCGGAGTACTAGGTGGAGCGGGCACATCTCTGCTTTCACACCATTCCACGGAGTTGTCGTCCGGCGTCCACTCATGTCGATACGCCCATTGGTCCGTTGAACCGCCGCCACGCGGTACAGGAGTGCCTGGGCAAACAGCGATTCTCCATATAGCTCGAAGAGACGTACTCATGTAGACACCATCAAGTATGATGTCATATTTAAAATAGCGATTAAGCCCATTTACAGCAAGATCATCCGATTGGGCTTGAAGATTATTTAAAACATAACTTATATCCGAAGAATACTTGGCAACCCTTTGATAAAGCTCTTCATACTGCAATGCAGCATCAGGCAAATCAAAGCACACGGCAGACCCTGCGCCAGGCGTGCAGAATTTATAATTTGGCAAAATTTTTATTGACTGCGCCGAAGCATCGAAAAAAACCACGAAAAGGCAAAAGCCGACTAAATAATTTTTCTTCATAAATTCTCTTAAAATACCAACGCATCACCCATCGCACCAACTCTATTTATGCACCTACCCAGAGCAAATATAACCAAAATTGAAAAATGATGGTGGCGTCAAAGAGACATAAAGTAACTAAATGTTTTGATTTTAATCTCAAAGCATAAGGAACTGTCTATCTAAAAACTTCGCAGTACAGGAGAAGTCCCGAGGCAAATTGGAAGCTGAGTAACATTAGGGAATGCTGTCGAGTCACATATATCCCCTACCTCAGGCATCGCCACTCAACGTACTCAAATCAAAAAACAATCAAAAACAGAATCTTTTACCATTTAGCACATCACATACAAGACATCACCCAGCAACATTAGAGAATGTTGCGCTCACCCACGCACTAAGCCGTCCCATCGGCACAATGGGTATGGCGTCAGTTCCTTGAATTTCTCCCCAGGTCTCCTCGGCTAAAAGAAGCCCACGGCGGCCACTAAGGCATATAGCGGTCAGCATTCCAATGGCCTGCGCCCACGTCATGCCAGCCGCCCCAGAACCTTCGGCACGCTCGCCATCAGCATCGCCACGCCCGACAGCGTGAGCATGCCCAGCACGATCTGCCGGAACCGCGCGTCGCTGATGCCGTGGTACAGCCGGGCGCCCAGCAGGGTGGGCACCAGCATGGCGGGGACCACGATGGCCAGCAGGGGCAGGGCCTCGCGGGTGATCAGGCCTGTGGCCGCGTAGGTGCCGAAGGTCACCAGCAGCATCGCCAGGTTGAAGTTCTGGATGATGGCGCGCTGCACGTCCTTGTCCGTGCCGCGCAGGGTGCACCACAGCGTGGGCAGCACGCCGGTGAAGCCGCCCAGGCCGCCCATCACCCCGCCGGCCAGGCCCACCACCGCGTCCGCCACGCGCCCGCCGCGGGTGATGCGGGGCAGCTGTTTGGCCATCAGCATGGCCGGGCACCACAGCACCAGCAGCGTGCCCAGCACGAGCTTGAAGGCATCCATGTCCAGGCGCGGCAGCACGGCCACGCCCAGCGGAATGCCCGCCAGCCCGCCCAACACGAAGGGCAGCAGCCGCGCCTTGTCAAAGCCCCGGCGCACCGAGAACGCCGCCACCAGCTGGCCGGTGAGCGCGCCGCACACCGTCAGCACCGCGCCCAGGCGCGGCTCCAGCGTCCAGGCCCAGAACGACATGGCCACCATGCCAAAGCCAAAGCCCGACAGGCCCTGCACAAAGCCCGCCGCCACCGCCCCCAGGGCCACCACCCACAGCACTGATGAGTCCATCGCCTTCCCCTCCGTTGTTGCCGTGCATTGTGGAGACTTCCCATAAGCAAAGCATCAGCAATTAATATCGAACTATATTGATTTGGTAATGCCTCGAAACTGCCATGGCTGCGCATCTGCCCCTCGATCCCGACGCCATTCAGGCCCGCCTGGCCTCGCGCCTGAAGATGCGCCACTTGGTGCTGCTGCAGCAGATCGAAGCGCATGGCACGCTGACCCGCGTGGCGCACCATATGGCCACGAGCCAGCCGGCCGTCACCCACGCGCTGGCCGATCTGGAGTCGATCTTCGGCGCGCCGCTGTTCGAGCGGTCCACGCGCGGCATGGTGCCCACGGCGCTGGGCACCGTGGCGCTGGCCCGTGCGCGCACCCTGCTGCAGGACCTGGGCCACTGGGCGCGCGACATGGAGGCCGCCAGCGCTGGCCGCGCGGCGCACCTGCAGGTGGGGGTGATCCCGTTCGTGCCGGGGCGCCTGCTGGCTGCGGCCATCGGCCAGACGCGGCCCCGCGGCCTGCGCGCCAAGGTGAGCATCCACGAAGGCACCAGTGACCACCTGCTGCAGCGCCTGCGCGGGCACGAGCTCGACTGCGTGATCGGCCGCACCTCCGCCGTGCTCGACATGGGCGGGCTGGTGCACGAGGTGCTCTACCACCAGGAGCCGCGCCTCATCGCACACCGCCGCCTGTCGGCGCGCCTGGCCCGCAAGCCCCTGGCCTGGGCCGAGCTGGCGGACCTGGACTGGGTGCTGGGCGCGCGGCAGACGCCCATGCGCGAGCAGATCACCGACTTCTTCCTGCGCGCGGGCGTGGTGCCGCCGCAGCCGTATGTGGAAAGCCTGTCGTCCAAGATCGTCGGCGAACTGGTGGCGGCCAGCGAACGGGCAGTGTCCATCGTGCCCGCAGACATCGCCCAGGAGCTGGTGCGCATCGCTGGCGTGGCCATCGTGCCGCACCGGTTCGGCTGGACGCTGCCGCCCATCACGCTGTTCCAGCGGCAGCGGGACGCGCAGCATGCCGAGGTGGCCCAGTTTGCGCAGGCGCTGCGCGAGGCGGCTGCGGCTTTCACGGCGGAGCAGGCCTGAAGCTGCAGGGGCTGGCAAGCCAGTGCACGCAGCCTCGGCTTGGCTGGACTGCGCTCAGAACTCCGCAGTCGAGGGGTGCGGGCCGATGCGCCCCTCGGAATCGTCGAGCTTGGCCACCGCAGCCATGTCGTCTGCATCCAGGCTGAAGCCGAACACGTCGGCGTTCTCTGCAATGCGGCCTGCGTTCACCGACTTGGGAATCACCACATGCCCCATCTCGATATGCCAACGCACGCTGACCTGGGCAGGCGTCTTGCCGTGCTTTTTGGCGATGGCCACGATGGATGGGTCGGCCAGCAACTGGCCTTGCCCCAGCGGGCTCCAGGCCTGCGTGGCAATGCCGTGGGCGGCGTGATAGTTGCGCAGTGCATGCTGCTGGAAGCGCGGGTGCAGCTCGATCTGGTTGAGCACAGGCTTGACGCCGGTCTCCTGCACCAAGCGGTCCAGGTGCTCGGGCTCGAAATTGGAGACCCCGATGGAGCGCACGCGGCCTTCGGCCTGCAGCCGCACGAAGGCGCGCCAGGTGTCCACATACAGGCCCAGCGCCGGGCACGGCCAGTGGATGAGGTACAGGTCCAGCTGCTCCAGGCCCAGCAGCTTCATGCTGGCGTCGAAGGCGCGCAGCGTGGTGTCCAGGCCCTGCTCGGCGTTCCAGAGCTTGGTAGTGATGAAGACATCGCCCCGCGGCACGCCACTGGCGCGCAGGCCCTCTCCCACACCCGCCTCGTTGCCATAGATGGCGGCCGTGTCGACATGCCGGTAGCCCGCGCCCAGCGCAGCCTTCACGGCCTGCGCCGTTTCGTCGGCCGGGGTGCGCCAGACGCCCAGGCCGAGTTGCGGGATGGATCGCCCGTCGTTGAGCGCAAGGGTGGGGTGCGGATGCAGCTGGGTCATCGTCTGGGTCCGTGATGTCGGTGATTGAAGAAGAGAAGCGGTGCCTGATGCCGTGCGCAGGCGCACAGGCCGGGCAAGGCATTCGCTGGGCATCTTCGCACGCAGCCCCGCTGGGTGCACCGGCTGGCAAAGAAGCCAGCATAAAGATGCGGTCACCCCCGTGCACTGCGACCCGGCTGTAGCCACATTGCATCCATATGCAACTGCCCCAAAACCGGGAGGCCCACACAGCACGCGGCTGCGCAGATGAACACGCATCCAAAAGCGATCTTTCCATGTTGCGTTTGCTCACGTTTTGCAATTAATTCACGCAAATATTCTGCTGCGCCCGCGCAACTGCCGGGGTCGGCCCGATGGTCTGCATGCCTATGATCGATACATAAAACGCACTGTGATGCGAGGGCGGGAAAATCATGAAACACACGATGAAAAAGGGTGCGCACACCAGTGCGCGCCAGGCTGCGCACTGGTGCGCGTTGAGCGCTGTGGCGGTAGCGCTGGCGGCATGCGGCGGGGGTGACAGCACCACCGGCGGCACAGGCCAGCAGGCCTCGCAGATGTCGCAGATGTCGCAGATATCGTCCAGCGCGGCGTACGTGCAGCAAAAATCCGACACCCAGATGCCGGCAGCAGCGCCGACCCAGCCGGGCGCACCCATCAAGCCGGTGAAGGCCACGTCGTCGGCGGTAGAAAACCCCGGCATGTCGGCCAGCGCGGCCATCGACGGCAACCCGAACAGCCGCTGGGGCAGCACCTTCGTGGACGACGCCTGGATCCAGTTCGACTTCGGCGCCAAGGTCGACGTGGGCGCCATGAAGCTCATCTGGGAGCGCTCGTACGGCAAGGAATACGCGCTGCAGACCTCGCAGGACGGCGAAAGCTGGACGCAGATCCGCTATGTCACCAACGGCAAGGGCGGCACCGAGGAATTCCTGAACCTGGGCATGAGCGCGCGCTACCTGCGCCTGCAGGGCGTGGCGCGGGCCGGTGGCTACGGCTATTCGCTGTTCGAGGTGGAGTTCAAGACACCCGGCACGGACAACAGCCAGGGCGTGGCGTCCACGTCGCCTTGGCGCTACCCCGCCAACGGGCAAGGGCTCACGCCCCTGCCGGCAGCGCCCGAGGCGGCCGAAACCACGCAGTTCCGCCTGGCCGACGGCACGCTGGTGACGCGCTTCGGCGCGCGGGCCATGGGCCGCCACGGCCGCGAGCGCGGCGAAGAATGGAACGAGATCGGCTACGGCCCCAACGACACGGTGGACCCTGCCACCGGCGCCGCGGTGGACAAGGGCCCCGGCGCGCACCTGACCTTCGTCACGCAGTACTTCCAGAACCGCACCTGGGGCATGGAGATCATCGACAACAGCCGCGTGGCGGGCGTGACCAAGCCCACGCTGGTGGTCAACCGCTACACCACGGTGAATTTTTTGCCGGGCGATACGGCGTTCTTCCGTGCCTTCGACCGCCCCGGCGTGACAGGCTACGGCTGGATGAACCCGGGCGAGCTGGTCGACCGCAACGTCAAGGTCTGCCTGCCCACGCCCTACCCCGCCAACGGGCGGCTGGCCAGCCCAGACGGCGTCAACGGGCCGTGCACGCTGCGCATCCAGCAGTACCCGGGCCACGGCGGGCTGGGCGCCGACGGCCTGCCCAACGGAACCAACGTGCCCTCGCGTGCGCTGGTGGTCGGAGACTCCATCGAAGTCTCGCCCGCCATGTTCAGCACCCGTGAATCCATGGCGTCCAAGGGCGACAGCGGCGGCATCCGCTACTACTCGGCCGAATGGCTCTATGTGGTGGGCACCGGCCTCGTGCCCTGGTATGGCGTGCAGCCCCGGCTCAACTCGGCACCGCTGCCAGTGGCCGCGTTGTCGGGCGGCACGGGTTCGGTCTCGTACAACTACTCGGACAACGGTGCGTCGATGTTCCAGCAGCCGTTCAACAACGTCGGCATGCAGAACATGCAGCGGTTCGTCGAAGGCCGCCGGCTGATCCATACGCATTTCGCCACCGGCGCGCACAGCGAGTCGGGCAACGACCCGTACCTGCCCGCCGCCAAGCTGCAGGGCACGCACTTCAACCAGTCCGTTTGCGTGGCCTGCCATGTCAACAACGGGCGCAGCCCGGCCCCCATGCAGATCAACCAGCGCCTGGACAGCATGTCGCTGCAGGCGGCCAGCCTGGGCAGCACCGGCCAGCAACAGCCGCATGCCCGCTACGGCAGCGTGCTGCAGATGAATGCCCGCGCCGCCACCGGCGAGACGCAGGACTGGGGCAACGGCGTGCGTGTGGCCCGGTTCGAGACACGCGATGTGCGCCTGGCCGATGGCACAGTGGTGCAGTTGCGCAGGCCCGTGCTGGGCTTTGACGGCCCCGTGCCCGCCGTGTACTCGCTGCGCGCCGCGCCGCCCATGATCGGCATGGGCCTACTGGAGGCCGTGCCCGAAGCTGACATCCTGGCCCGTGCGCGCACCGTGCCGGATGCCGATGGCGTCAAAGGCACACCCAACTACGTGTACGACCCGGAAAGCGGTGCGGTGCGCCTGGGCCGCTTCGGCTGGAAGGCCTCCAAGGCCACGCTGCGCCAGCAGGCCGCCACGGCGCTGCTGCAGGACATGTCGGTCACCTCCAGCGTATACCCCTCGCGCGACTGCAACTACGGCCCTGTGGCCTGCGCAGCGGGTGAGCGCAAGCCCGGCATCACCGAGGCCGACCTGACCTCGCTAGCCAACTACCTGGCGCTGGTGGCCGTGCCCGCACAGCGCAGCCAGGCCAGCGGATTTCCGAAGGGCGTGGCACCGCTGGACGAACACCGTGTGAACCCGCAGCAGGTGGCACTGGGCGCCAGGCTGTTCGACAACGCGCGCTGCACGGCCTGCCACACCGCGGAGATGAAGACGGGCGCCGGGCACCTGTTTGCAGAGCTGCGCGACCAGACCATCCGCCCTTACACCGACCTGCTGCTGCATGACATGGGCGCCGAGCTGGCGGACAACTTCGCGCAAGGCCAGGCCGCCAAGGTG
>Ga0209023_10003159_pt1 | contig 19874 bp, 18 predicted proteins | sample LakOneMetagenome_FD_187468 | JGI IMG/M metagenome (GOLD analysis project Ga0209023, IMG submission 187468) | Freshwater and sediment microbial communities from Lake Erie, Canada (SPAdes) (version 2) | ecosystem: Environmental > Aquatic > Freshwater > Lentic | place: Lake Erie, Canada...
GGGGAGCCGGTCGATCTGGGCGCTGTTCCTGACCAGGAAGCCCTGCAGCGCGAACGGGGTCTCGGTCCAGGGCCGGTCGAGGCGGCTCACGAACATGCCGATGCGCAGTTCGTGGACCTTGACCTGGCGCTCTTCGATTTCCATGCGCGGCTCGTGCTGCACCTGCGTGCGACGAACCGATTGTAGAGGTTCGGCCGGCAGGCGCCACCACGGCGTGACGGAGGCCCGCGGCCAGCGCATCCGGCGTGGGCGATACTAGGGCCGATGAACGCCGAAGCCCGGAAGGCCACCCTGCAGATCCACCTGTGCGTGGTGCTGTGGGGCTTCACCGCGATCCTCGGCAAGCTGATCAGCTTGCGGGCCTTGCCGCTGGTGTGGTGGCGCATGCTGCTGGTGGTGGCCGCGCTCGCGCTGCTGCCGCCGTGCTGGCGCGGACTGCGCGCGATCCCGGGGCGGCAGAAGCTGGTGTATGCGGGCATCGGCGCGCTGGTGGCGCTGCACTGGCTGACCTTCTACGGCGCGATCAAGCTCTCGAACGCGTCGATCGGCGCGACCTGCATGGCGCTCGCGACGGTGTTCACCGCGATCATCGAGCCGTGGCTGGCGAAACGCCCGTTCTCCCGCCGCGAACTGGTGCTCGGCATCCTCGTCGTGCCCGGGGTGGCGCTGGTCGCCGGCGGCGTGGCCCCGGGCATGCGCGCGGGCATCGCGGTCGGCGCGGTCTCGGCGCTGTTCGTCGGCCTGTTCGGCTCGCTCAACAAGCGCTACGCCGGCCACCACGACCCGCTCGCGGTCACCGCGCTCGAACTCGGCGCCGGCATCGCGCTGCTGACCGTGCTCGCGCCGCTGATGCCGCTGCTGTTCCCCGCCTTCGCCGGCAATCCGTTCGCGCTGCCCGGAACCCGCGACCTCGGCTTCCTGCTGGTGCTGGCCCTGGCCTGCACCCTGCTGCCGTTCGCGCTGTCGCTGGTCGCGCTGCGCCACATCAGCGCGTTCGCGGCGCAGCTGGCGATCAACCTCGAACCGGTGTACGCGATCGTGCTGGCGGCGCTGCTGCTGGGCGAACAGCGCGAACTGACGCCCGTGTTCTACCTCGGCGTCGCGATCATCCTCGGCGCGGTGCTGCTGCACCCGCTGCTGTCGCGGCCGCGCACCTTGTCCCACCCGGAAGCGCTGGCGACCTCCGAGGCCAAGGGCGCAGGCGAATGAGCGGCGTTTCCCGCGATCCGCGCGTTCGTGGCAGGCTAGCCGCGCCCTCCGCAGCCTGACGCGCATGTACCTCGAGCACTACGGACTCAACGAGGCGCCGTATTCGATCACCCCCGATCCGCGCTTCGTGTTCCTGAGCGAGCGCCATCGCGACGCGCTCGCGCACCTGCTGTTCGGGATCGGCCAGGGCGGCGGTGGCGGTTTCGTGCAGCTCACCGGCGAGGTCGGCACCGGCAAGACCACGCTGTCGCGACTGCTGCTGGAGCAATTGCCGGAGAACACCCGGGTCGCGCTGCTGCTGAACCCGCGGCTCGGACCGGTCGAACTGCTGGAAACCGTGTGCGAGGAACTGCACATCGACGTCTCCGGCGCGCGCGGGAGCGGCAAGGCGCTGGTCGATGCCTTGAACGCATACCTGCTGCGCGCCTACGCCGACGGCCTGCGCGTGGTGCTGATCGTGGACGAGGCGCAGAACCTGCCGGTCGACTCGCTGGAACAGGTGCGCCTGCTCACGAACCTCGAGACCGACACCCAGAAGCTGCTGCAGATCGTGCTGATCGGGCAGCCGGAATTGCGCGACGCACTGGCGAAACCGGAACTTCGCCAGCTGTCCCAGCGCATCACCGCGCGCTTCCACCTCACGCCCTTGTCGGACAACGAAACCGGCGAATACCTGCGCCATCGCTTCCGCGTGGCCGGCGGCCGGCATTTCCCGCTGAGCGCCGCGGCGGTGCAGCGCGTGCACCGGCATTCGGGCGGGATTCCGCGGCTGGCGAACGTGATCGCCGAGCGCGCGCTCTTGGCCGGCTACGCGCGCGATGCGTCGACGATCGACCCGAAACTGGTCGACGCCGCCGCGCGCGAAGTGCTGCCGACGCGCGATGCGGGCGCGCGCATGCCGATTTCGTGGCTGCTGGCGGCCGCGGGCATCCTGTTGCTCGGACTGATCGGCTGGGCCGTCTTGCGACCCGCGGCCACGACCCCGGCGCCCGTCGCCTCCCCGGCCCAACCCACGCAAAAGCAGGCGATGCCGCTCGCCGCCAAACCCGCGATCGCGCATCTCGATGCGGCGTCGCTGGGGCCCGCGCTCGATGCCGCGGGCGCATCGCCGGCGCCGGCGTGGCAAGGGCTGCTGGCCGCATGGCGCCTGCCGGCGTCTGCGATCACGGTCGATCCGGCCAGCGCCGCGTGCACCGCGACCGACGCGGACGTGCACTGCGTCCAGGGCCGGGCGCGGCTCGACACGCTGCTCGCGCTGGATCGTCCGCTGCTGCTGCGGTTGCGCGGGCCGTCCGGCGATGCATGGGCGCAACTGCTCGGCCTGGATGCGCGCAATGCGCGCATCGCGCTGTCGGGGAAAACCTTCGACATCGACCGCCTTGCGCTGCAATCGGCATGGTCCGGCGATTACGCCGGTCTGTGGCGCGGACCGGAACCGGCGCTGCCGGCGGACGTCGCGGCATTCCAGGAGGCGCGCGGATTGCATGCCGATGGCGTCGCTGGCCCTGAAACCCTGATGGCGCTGGCCGGTGATGCGCCCGGCCCGCACCTGCTGCGCGTGCTGGAGTGATCGCATGTCCCTGATCCTCGAAGCGCTGCGCAAATCCGAGGCCGAACGCCGACGCGGCGAAATGCCGGACCTGCGCGCTGAATTGCCGCCGCCCGCCGCCGCATCCCGCGCGCCGCTGCGTCGCGCGCTGCCGTGGATCGCGGTCGCCCTTGTGGCGGCTATCGTGCTGCTGGTCGGCGTAGGGCTGCGGTGGCGCGCGCCGCCGCCCGTTCCTGCAACGCAGGCGGTCGCGCCGACGACACCAGCCGCGACCGAACGCGTGCGCCTGCAGCCACGAGCCACCGTCGCGCAGCCAGCGTCGACACCGCGCATCGCCGGACGCGAAGCGCCCGGATCGCGACCAGCGGCGCGAGCCGCCGAGCACGCGCCGGCACCGGCCGCGGAGGCCACGCCGCCGGTGGCTGGCCCTGCGCCGGAACCGCCGCCTCCGCCGGTCGCCACGACCGAATCGCGGGAAACCTCGATCAATGCCCTGGCCGCCGACCAGCGCAAGGCGCTGCCGCCGCTGCAGCTGAGCATGCACATGTGGGATCCGGATCCGGCGAAGCGCTTCGTGATCCTCGACGGCGAGCGTTATTCGGAGGGCGACAGCGTCGGACCGATGCGGATCCTCCGCATCGACGCCGGCGGCGTCCTGTTCGACTGGCAGGGCCGTTCCATCCGGCTTCCGCTGCGCTGACGATCCGCCCACGGAGCCGACACCGGTTCGAACGGCCCCGCCCACGCCCTGCGCGCGCTGCCGGTATGCTGCCGCCATGCAAGCCATCGATTTCGAGCTGGAACGCGAATTCGTCGAACTCAACCAGTTGCTCAAGCTGGCGGGCTTGTGCGATTCCGGTGGCGCCGGCAAGCAGTTGGTCGCCTCGGGCGCGGTGCGGGTCGACGGCGCGGTCGAACTGCGCAAGACCGCGAAGATCCGCGCCGGCCAGCGCGTGCGCGTGGGCGAGGTCGAAATCCACGTCGTCGGCGCGTGAGATTCCACGCCCTTGCGCGAACCATGGTGTCGAAGGGCGCGATGGACGCGCCGGGGACGCCATGCACGCCTTTGCCGCCATGACCTCGAACGCCGGGCACGACGACTTCGCCGCGTTGCTGCAGCGCCATTCCGGCATCGTGTTCAAGGTCGCGAACAGCTATGCGCGCGATCCCGAGGACCGCGCCGACCTCGCCCAGGACATCGCCGCGCAGCTGTGGCGGGCGTGGCCGAAATTCGATCCATCGCGCAGCCCGACCACTTGGATGTACCGGATCGCGCTGAACGTCGCGATCAGCCACGTCCGCGAGCGTTCGCTGCGCAGGCGCCACGATGCCGGTTCGCTGGACGAGGGCGTGCACGAGCCCGCCGATGCCGAGGGCTTCGACCACGAGCGCGAGCAGCAGCTGCGCCTGCTGCAGGCGTTCATCGCGCGCCAGCCGCCGCTGGACCGGGCCCTGCTCCTGCTCTACCTCGAGGAGCGGCCGCAGCGTGAGATCGCCGAGATCCTCGGCATTTCCGAATCCAATGTTTCCACCAAGATCGGGCGGCTGAAACAGCGCCTTCGCGACGAACTCTGAACCGACGGGACCGCATGGACACGACCATGGAATTCGACGACATCAAATCCGCATGGCTAACCCTGGAAGCGCGCCTCGCGCGCCAGGACCGGCTGCAAATGGAACTCCTGCGCGAACGCAGGCACGACCAGGCGCGGCGCAACCTGCGCCCGCTGTACCTCGGGCTGTCGCTGCAGATGCTGCTCGGCGTCGCGCTGGTGGTGCTGGGCGTGGGCTGCTGGAAGCACAACCTGCACGCCCCCGGCCTCCTCGCCACCGGCATCGCGCTGCACGCCTTCGGCATCCTCAACATCGCCTTCGCCGGGATCATCGCCGGCATCGCCGCGGGCACCGACCATGGCGCACCGGTCCTCGCGATCCAGAAGCGCCTGCGCCTGCTGTTGCGCCTGCAGGTGCTGAACTCCAATCTCTGCGGCGCGCCATGGTGGGTGATGTGGGTGCTGGTGGTGATCGGTTTCGCCGGGCTGTCGCCCGGGCGCGTCGCCGATGCCACGCCTGCGTGGATCTGGATCAGCCTCGCGCTGGGGATCGTGGGCACGCTCGCGACCTGGGCGTGGGCCGCGAAGGCCGCGCGGAAGCCGGGCGGGTTGTACGCACGCATGGACGACGGCGCCGACGGCATTCGCCGCAACCTGCGCCTGTTCGACGACCTGGAACGGTTCGAACGCGACTGAATGCGCGGAGCGCTGCACGGGAAGGCCGCATGCGCGGCCTTCCTGCACGGGGAATGGACCATGATCCGACCGAAACAATCGGGCTCTTTGCTGCTGGCGGGCGTGCTGTTGCCTTTGCTGGTGCTGGCGATGCACCCGAGCGGCCACGACCTCGCCCACGACCCGCACGGACGCATGCTCGCGGTGAACCGCCTCGTGCACGGTATCGCCATCGCCTGCCTCCCCTTGCTGCTGGCGGGACTGGCCGGGTTTTGTGCGTGGCTGCGCTGGTCGATGGCGGCCACCGTCGCGTTCGCGACCTACTGCATCGCCACGGCCTGCAACCTCGTCGCGGCGACGATGAGCGGATTCGTCGCGCCGCGCCTGCTGTCCGGCGGCCAGCCCGATGCCGCGTCGATGCGCCTGCTGCACTATACGCACGACATCAACCAGGCATTCGCGCTGCTGGCCGTGTTCGCCTCCGGTGTCGCGTTCGTCGCATGGGGCTGGGCCCTGCACAGCCGTGGGCCGCGCAGAACGTCGCTGGGCGCGCTCGCTGCGCTGGCAGGCATCGTGCTCGCCGCCGCCACCGCGCTCGGCCTGCTTCGGCTCGATGCGCGGGGCATCCTCGCCGCCACTGCCCTGCAGGCCGCATGGCTGCTGCCGCTGGCGCTGGTCCTGCGCGGCACGGCGGACCCGGACTAGGGCCTGCCGCTCAGCGCGGCGTCGCGGCCTTCGCCTGCTTGTCCGGGGCGGGTGCGGCGTCGGCCTGGCGTTCGTCACGTTCCTGCAAGGCGCGCGCGTATTCGGCCATCGGCGCTTCGCCCGGGCAATGCCGGTCGGGGAAGCCGAATTTCGGCAGCAGCGCGATGCCGCAATCGCGCATCGCGTCGACATGCTGCCCCGGCTTGCCGCAGTCGCGGTCGAGCGTGCGCTGGAACGCTTCCTTCCTGCGCAGGAATTCCTGCCCGCACTCGCGCAGCACGCGCAGGCGCTCCAGGTCGTCCTGCACCGGGTTGGCGCCCTCGAGCCCGTACGCGTGCAATTCGTCGTCGGTGAGCAGGCGCAGGTCGCGGCTGGGCACGGTCATCATCAGGTCCGCGATCGCGGTGGCCGCGCCGTTGCGCTGCAGGTAGTCGTCCAGTTGCGCATGCACCTGGCGCAGCTCCGCGGTCAGCTGCTGGCGCGTGGTCGCGGTCGAGCTCAGGCGGATCATGCGGTGGATGCCGACCGCGCCCGAGACCAGGCGCTGGTCGCCGGCGGCGAGGATCAGCACGCAGGCGCTGTGGCAGGAGGCGCCCTCGCGCACCCAGACCGTCCAGTGTTCGTCGCCCATCGCGTCGCCGGCGCGGATCCCGTCCTCGATCACGCCGCCGGGCGAGTCGATGTCGAGGATGCGGTGGCGGATGCCCATGCGCGCGGCCATCGCCGCGGTGCGTTCCACCGTGTCGGCGAAGCCGGCGTCGATCTTGCCGCGGTAATGCAGCCGCACGACGTCCGCGTCGCGGCATGGCGACAGCGCATCGACCATCGCGAAATAGTCCAGGCTGCGCACCAACTCGCCGTCGCCACCGGAGTAGTCGCTGCTGCAGCTGATCCGCGCGTCGCCCTCGCCTAGCGGGGCCGCGGGCCACTGCGTGCCGGCCAGCACTTCGCCCGGCGTGGGCTTCGGCGCCGGCTTGTCGAGCGGCGCGCTGCTGATCGCGCCGCCGCTGCTGTCGGCGCTGGTGCGCACGCTGCTCGCCGGCGGCGCTGCGGCAGGCGGTTCGCGGGCGCATGCCGCCAGCCCGGCGAGCAGGCACGCGAGGGCGAGGAAACGCAAGCGGGGCGATGGCGCGACCATGGTCATGGCGACAAGTCTAGGGGTCGCTGCCGTGCCGCGCACCAACCCGCGATGAACGCGGCCGGCGTGCGCGCATGTCCCGCGTGCGGCGGGAATTGCGTTACTTTCCGTGTCCCGCGCCATGCCGAGACCCACGCAATGACGATCCTCGTTCTGCTCCTCGTCGTGCTCGGTGCCTGGGCGATGATCGCCTTCAACCGCCTCGTGCGGCTGCGCAACCAGGTGAAGACCGCCTGGGCCGACATCGACGTGCAGCTGCAGCGTCGCCACGACCTGGTGCCCTCGCTGGTGGCGGCGGTGCAGGCCTATGCCGGCCACGAAAGCGCCACGCTGCAGGCGGTGTCGGAACTTCGCGCGCAGGCGCTGTCGCAGACGCAACCGGCGCGGCTGGGCGAAGTCGAAGCCTCGCTGGAACATGAACTCGGGCGGCTGGTCGCGCTCAAGGAGTCCTACCCCGACCTCAAGGCGGACCGCAACTTCGCGCAACTGCAGCAGGAACTGGTGCAGGTGGAGGAACAGCTGCAATACGCGCGCCGCTTCTACAACGGCGCGGTGCGCGACTACAACGACGGCACCCAGCGCGTCCCGGACGCGCTCATTGCCCGTGCCTCCGGATTCGGGGGCGCGGAGTTCTTCCAGGCCGAGGCCGGCAGCCGCGATGCGGTGAAGGTGCAGATGCAATGAAGGCGCGATTCCCGCTTGCCCCGTTCGTGCTCCTGCTGCTCGCGCTGGCGAGGCCCGCTTCGGCGCAGGAACGCATCCTGTCCTACGACAGCACGGTCGCGGTCAACGCCGACGGCAGCCTCGACGTGACCGAGACCATCAGGGTCCACGCCGAAGGCAACGACATCCGCCGGGGCATCTACCGCGATTTCCCCACCCGCTACCGCGACCGCTACGGCAACCGCGTGGTGGTGGCGTTCCAGCCCGTTTCCGTCCTGCGCGACGGCAACGCCGAGCCCTGGTTCACCGAACGCAGGCCGAACGGCGTGCGCCTGAACACCGGCAACGACGACATGCTCCCGGTCCCCGCGGACTACACCTACACCTTGCGCTACCGCACCACGCGCCAGCTCGGTTTCTTCGAGGACCACGATGAGCTGTACTGGAACGCGATCGGCACCGGCTGGGGTTTCCCGATCGAGTCCGGCGGCGTGGACGTGCAGTTGCCGCAAGCCGTGCCGGTGGATGCGATGCGCGCCGAGGCCTACACCGGCGCGCAGGGCGTCCAGGGAAGCGACTTCACCGCCAGCCTGCCGGCGCCAGGCCAGGCGCATTGGCAATTGTCGCGACCGCTCGCGCCCGGCGAGGACATGACCATCGTCCTGGGCTTTCCGAAGGGCGTCGTTGCTCCGCCGTCGAAATCGCAACGCCTGAGGTGGATGCTGCAGGACAACCGCGGCGTGCTGCTTGCCCTGCTCTCGCTCCTGGGCATGTGCGTCTACGCGCTGCGACGCTGGCAGGCGGTCGGGCGCGATCCGCTTCCGGGCATCGTCATCGCCCGTTACGAACCGCCGAAGGATTACTCGCCGGCCGCGCTGCGCTTCATCCGCAAGATGGGCGGCGACAACCGCTGCGTCACCTCGGACCTTCTGTCGCTCGCGGTCGCGGGCTGCCTGCGCATCGACCGCGACAAGGCCTTCCTCTCCGACAAGTGGTCGCTGCAACGGCTGCATCCTTCGGCGCCACCCGCGCTCCCGGCATCGCAGCGCGCACTGTTCGCCGGGCTGTTCAAGGACGGCGATGCGCTGGAACTGGACAAGGACAACGCCACGCTGCTGCAGGCCGCGATCGGCGCGCAGAAGAAGGCGCTCGAGCAGGCCTACGCCGGGCGCATGTTCCAGCGCAACTTCGGCAGCGTCGGCTTCGCCGCGATGATCGGCATCGGCGGCATCGTGCTGGCCTTCCTCTTCTCCGGCGGCGGCGGGATCCCGCTTATCGTCGCCATCGGCGTGCTGGTGCTCGCCGTGCTCATCGCGTTCGCGATCCTGGTGCGCGCGCCGACGCCCCAGGGCCGCAAGCTGCTCGACGAGATCGCCGGGCTCAAGCTCTACCTCGGCGTGGCCGAACGCGACGAACTCGCGCGCATGCCCGGACCCGATGCGCCGCCGCAGTTGGATACGGAGCACTACCAGGCGTTGCTGCCCTACGCGGTCGCGCTGGAAGTCGAGGATGCATGGACACGCAAGTTCACGCTGGCCGTCGGCGCGGCTGCGGCCGCGACCGCCACCGCCGGCATGGCCTGGTACAGCGGCAGCGGAAGCAGCGACCTGCTCGGCTTTACCCAGGCCATCGGCAGCAGCCTGGATTCGCAGATCGCATCGGCTTCGACGCCACCCGGCAGCTCGTCGGGCGGTGGCGGCGGTGGCTTTTCCGGCGGCGGTGGCGGCGGCGGTGGCGGCGGCGGTCGCTGAATCGCGGTTCGCATCGCGCTGACGTGCATCGCACAGGATCGGCCTCCCTGTTCCGGAGGGAAGGCCATGCATTTCGTCGATGGTTTCGCGCTTGCGGTGCCGCAGGCCAGGCTCAAGGAAGATCTCTCGCTCGAGTTCGCCCCGAAGGCTCCGCGTGTTCGCCCCGGCGCGGTGGCGGGGGAGCGGTCGGCGCCCTCGCGCCGAGCCTTCGGGCTGTACGAGCGGAGGCGTCCGACTCCGCCGGAAGGCCGAAGCAACCCGCTCGCGGACCGCTGCGTGCGACCGACGGAGCCAATCGACCGGACGAAAGGAACGTTCCGGCGGATGCGTCGAGCCCCTGGGTCAACTGGCAGAGCCCACCGGCTGCGCCCGAGGGTCTTCCCGGCGAACCGGCAGAGCCCTCGGGGTCATCCGGCGGAGCGTGGATCAGCCCCGCGCCAGCCGCCAGAACGGGATGTCGCGGCGCAGTCGCCAGCCCTGGCGTTCGTAGAGCCGCTTCGCGCGGGTGTTGGCGTGGCTGACGTGCAGGAACGGCAGGCGCCCGGCGCGCAGCGTGTCGTTGACGAGGAAGGCGGTCAGTCGCCTCGCGTAACCGCGGCCGAGGAAATCCGGATGCGTGCAGATCGCGCTCATCTCGCGCGCGTCCGGCGTGCCGAGGCGCTCGCCGATCATCGCCGCGAGGCGCCCTTCTTCGTAGATGCCGAAATAGCGCCCGAGTTGCATGGTGCGCGGGCGGAAGTAATGGGGATACACCAGCGCCGTCAGGGCGAGCACGTCGCCGCGGTGGTGTTCGCCGAGCTCCATGATCGCGGGACCGTCGGGTACGTCGAGCGGCGCGTCGCGCACCATCTGCGCGAGGTCGGCGAAGGGCTCAAGCGTCCAGCCACGCGGCATGCGCGAAGGCGCGATGCCGAGCAGCAGGACCTCGTCGCCAAGGGGCACCAGCGTATCGAAGGCATCGCCGACATCGACGTCCGGGTGCGCGACCCCGAGGAACGGCGCGACATCGGCGGGATAGCGCGCGACCTCGTCCCGGCGCAGGCCGATATCGCGATGGAGGCTGTCCAGCGCCGAAAAGAACGGGTTGTCGAGCGCCCCGGCGAGCGCATCGCGGCCATGCATCGCCCGTCTCCAGGCATCATCCGGACGCGGCGATTATCCCCGGATTCATGTCCGCACCGCCGAATCGACATTCGATTCACCTCGCCCTGCGCATCCTCGCGGGCGACGGCCGACCGAGGCCGCCCCACAGAGGAATTCCCATGAAAACCCGCATCCTAGCCGCAAGCCTTCTCGCTTCCCTTGCGCTCGTCGCCGGCAGCGCGGCGCAGGCACGCAACGGCACCATGACCTGCAAGATGCAGTACACCCTCACCGGCTGGTCGGTGATCTACAAGCACGCGAGCGGCACCGGCGTGGTTCGCTGCAGCAACGGCCAGCGCATGACGGTGAAGCTTTCGGCCAAGGGCGGCGGCCTGACGGTCGGCAAGTACAAGGTGCGCAACGGCTTCGGCGAATTCTCCGGCGTGCGCTCCATCCGCGACGTGCTCGGCACCTACGCTTCTGCCGGCGCCGATGCCGCGGCGGGCGCCGCGGTGACCTCGCAGGCCATGACCAAGGGCGATGTCTCGCTGGCGCTGTCCGGTACCGGCGAAGGCGTGAACCTCGGCGTCGCCCTGACCGGCTTCACCATTTCCCGCTGAGCGCGCACTCCACGAAAAACGCCCCGATTGCGGGGCGTTTTTTTTGGCGATGGAACGACGGTCGCCGGCCGATGCCTCACCAGATGCGGACGCGATCCGCGGGCGCGCGCCACATCGGCTGGCCGGGCTTGACCCCGAACGCCTCGTAGAATTCCGGGATGTTCGACATCGGCCCGAGCACGCGCCACTTCGCCGGCGCATGCACGTCGGACAGCAGGCGCGTGCGCAGCACCTCGTCGCGCTGCTGGTACATCCAGCCCAGCGCATAACCGAGGAAATAGCGCTGGGTGGGCGTGAACCCGCCGATCTTCTCGCCGCGCTTGTACTGGTCGGTCTTCTGGAAGGCCTCGAGCCCGAGCAGCAAGCCACCGTAGTCGGCGATGTTTTCGCCGAGGCTGGCCTTGCCGTTGATGTGCAGCCCCTTGATCGGCTCGTAGGCATCGAATTCATCGACCATCTTCTGCGCGGCGGCGGTGAAGTGCTCCGCGTCCTGCGCCGTCCACCAGCCCGACAGGTTGCCCTGCGCGTCGTACTGCCGACCCTCGTCGTCGAAACCGTGGGTGATCTCATGACCGATCGTGCCGGCCGCGACGTAGCCATAGGCCACCGCGTCGTCGACCTGCGCATCGGGCACCCCGGGCACCATGAAGATCGCCGCCGGCAGCACGATCTCGTTGTTCGACGGGTTGTAGTAGGCGTTGTAGGTCTGCGGGGTCATGTCCCATTCGCTGCGGTCGACCGGCTTGCCGAACTTCGCCAGGTTGTCGTTGAACTGCCAGCGCTGCGCATCCATCACGTTCGCCGCGTAGGAAGCGCGGCCGACCCGCAACGCGGAGTAGTCCTTCCATTTGTCCGGATAACCGACCTTGGGCGTGACCGAAGCGAGCTTGGCCAACGCCTTGGCCTTGGTGTCGGTGCCCATCCAGTCGAGGCGCTGGATGCGGTCGTGGAAGGTCGAGCGGATCGCCTCGACCAGCGCCGCGTAGCGCTGCTTCGAGCTTTCCGGGAAATAGTCCGCGACGAAGATGCGCCCGAGCACCATGCCCATCGCGTCGTTTTCCTCGTCGACCGCCCGCTTCCAGCGCGGGCGCTGTTCCTTCTGCCCGGACATGGCCTGGCCGTGGAAGCGGAAGTGCTCCCGGTCGAACGCCGAGGACAGGTACGGCGAGTAGTCGTCGACCAGGTGGTAGCGCAGGTAATCCTCCAGCACCGGTAACGGCGTCGCCGCGAGCAGCCTGTCCTCGGCGGCGAGGAATTCGGGCTGGCCCACGAGGACGTAATCCGGGTGCAGGCCCCAGGCCGCGAGGCGGGCCGTCCAGTCGATCGAGGGCGTGTATTTCGCGGTGAGTTCCGCCATCGTCATCCTGTTGTAGTTCTTCTCCGGGTCGCGCAGGTCCTCGAGCTTGCGCGAGGCCGTCGCCAGCGCGGTTTCGAACGCCATCACGCTTTCGGCCGCGGCGCGCGCGGATTTCGGATCTCGGCCCATCAGTTCGAACGTGCGCGCGATGTGGTCCACGTATTCGGCGCGGATCTTCGCCACGCCGGCTTCCTTGTTGAAATAGAAATCGCGCTCCGGCAGGCCGAGCCCGCCCTGCCGGATCTGCACCGCCATGGTCGCGCTGTCCTTGTCGTCCTGGCCGATGCCGATGCCGAACAGCCCGCGCACGCCGATCGGCTTGAACGCGAACACCGCATCGAGCACGCCCTGCACGGAATCGATGGCATCGATGCGCGCGAGTTCGGCGTCCAGCGGATGCGCGCCCAGGGCGTCGGCCTTCGCCGTGTCCATCGCGGTGGACCAGAAGTCGCCGATCTTCTGCTCGTCGCTGCCGGCCGCCGCGTTCGCCTTCGCCGCGTTCTCGCTGATCGTGCGCAACCGCGCGTACAGTTCCTCGTCGACCTCGTTGCCGATGCCCCAGCCCGATTCCGAGGCCGGGATCGGATGCGACTTCAGCCATGCGCCGTTCGCGTAGTCGAAGAAATCCACGCCCGGATCGACCGAGGTGTCCATGTGCGCGGCGAGGAAGTCCTGCGGCTGCGGCGAGTCCGCGGCGATGGCGCCACCGGCGGCGAAGGCCAGCGCTGCCGACAGCAGCGTGGCGCGGAACAAGGGAAAGGCACGCATGGGGCGCTCCGGCGAAGGGACAGGCGCGGACTGTGCCCGGCGGCCACCGCGGCTGGCAAGCGCCGGAGGTCATTCCCGTTCAGCGCGCCATGCATTGCTTCCAGCGCGCGTCCACGCGTTGCGCGAACCAGGCGGTCGACAGGCGCCGGCTGATCTTGGGGCTGTGCAGGTCGATCTCGGGCAGCAGGGCCCGCGGCAGCGGCTTGCCGGCCTTGCGGTCGGCAAGCGCGAACACCTGCCGGTAGAGCGCATCCTGCTCGAAGCGCGGGGACTCGCCCAGCGCCAGGGCACGACGGATCGCCGCGTCGTCCATGCCCAGCGCGGGACCGAGCACGCGCAGCGCATCCTCGGTCGCGCCCGGTGCGTCCATCGGGGCGCCCGGACGCAGCAGGTCGCCGTCGCGCGCCAGCGAACGCCCGGAGGCCACCGAGACGGCGTGCTGGAACGCGGCGTTGCGACTCGCGTACCAGCCGGCGTTGTAGTCGGCGAAGCGGTACAGCAATTTCGGATAGGCGACCGGGTAGCCGAGCAGGTGTTTCGTGCCGAAATACAGGCCGCCGCGCCGGGTGAACACTTCGTGGCGGATCGATGTGCCGTCCAGCGGGTACGGATAACCGCGCGCATGCGCCTGCGCGAACGCAACCCCGACCTGCATCGGCCCGGCGGTGTGCACCGGGTTGAGCCGCGCCAGCAGGCGCCCGCTGCCGAAGGGCATGCGCGCGGTCATCTCCTCGAACAGGGCCGACAGTTGCTGCTCGGTGCGCAATGCGTCGAGGCGCTCGCCGTAGGTGCGTCCGTCGGGCGCGCGCATCCGCAGCGCGGCATCGACCGCGAACCGCGGCAGGTGCACGGACTCGGCGCGCTGGTCGATTGCGTTGCGCGCGATCCCGGGGAGGTTCGGCACAGGCGGATCCGCCTGGAATCCGGATTCCTGACCGACGACCGCGATCACCGCGCACAGGTGCGCGCTGGTTGGCGTGAGCTTCTGCGCCGCGAATGCGGCCTGGATGTCGCGTGCCCAGCCCGCGCGATCCTGCACGCCCGCGGGCATGCGCCGCACGAGTTCGGCGCGCACCTGCTCCGGCGTCGGGCCGCGGTCGAACAGGCCGCAGGCGGCAAGCAGCACGGTGCAGGAACCCAATACCGTTCCAGGCAGCGACCTGGCATGCAGGCATCGCGGCATCCGCATCGCTCCTTCAGGCGTTGGTCGGGGACGGCGGGGTCTCAGGCACCCGCTTCGGTGGCAGCGCACCCTCTTCGACCTGCGCGGGATCGGTCACGACGACATGCGTCTGGTAGTAGAACTTGCCCGTGGGCTTGCCGGCGTAGGTGAAGTCGATGCGGACGCGCTGCGCATAGCCCGCCACCGTCAGCTGCCTGCCCTTCAGCGCAATTTCCGGGTCCTGGCCGTGCTTCGCGCGGAATGCGGCGACCGCACCGGCAGTGAAGCGCACCGTCAGGTTGCGCTGGTCGCGGTAGTCCGCTTCGGAATCCAGGAACTGCTCGCCCTTGTCGTGCCCGGTGGCGGCGACTTGCAGCGCGAATACGCCGGGAACCCCGTTTCCCTCCGCCTGCGCTGCAAGCATGACCGCCGCCATGGGAGGTATCGGACTCGCGCGACCGGAGCGGCGCAATGCGTAAAGCACCGGCAGGACCTGGGGCGCGCGGCATCGCGCCTCGACGACACGCACCGGATCGCCGGGCGCGGACGCATCGGCAAGCGCCCATCCGCGTTCGGCCTCGTCGTGTCGCCCCGCGTTCTCCAATCCTGCCCACCGGACGTAGAGCGCAGCGGCCAGGGTCGCGCGCGCATTGCCGAAGTCCATCAATTGCAATGCGGCGGTTGCCTCCCGGATCGCCGCATCCGCATCCTGTCGGGTGCACAGCAGGAAGAGTGCGTAATTGCCGTGGGTCCACGGGTTCACTGCATCGCGCGCGATCATCGAACGGTACGTCGCGTCGACGTCGTCCTGGCGATGCATGCCCGTGTAGGCATCGATCATGCAACCTTCGGCGTGGCTTCGCACGAACTCCCTCGTGGTCGGTGCGCGCGCCGCCGCCTCGCAGCGTTGCAGCGCTTCGGGATAGCGGCCCTTCGCCATCAACAGATCCGCCTCGTTGACCGCCAACAGCGGATTCGCCGGATCGAGCTTGCGCGCCTCCTGCAACGCGGTCCATGCCTCGCCGGGCCGACCCTGCAGGTTACGGAGCCTGCCCATCAGGATGCGGGCGTCGACATGGCCCGGCTGGAGGGTCAGTGCGCGCTCCAGGGCACGCGCTGCGATTTCCAGGCCGGCCTGGTCGTAGTCGACCGCGCTGCGCATCGCCACGTCCATTTCGTACCGGGCCTGCAGGAAGTAGGCTTCCGCCGACGATGGATCGAAGGCGAGGACGCGGTCCAGTTCCGAGCGCGCCTCCTCCAGCAGGCGGGGGTCGCCGGTCCATCGATCCAGCAGCGCTGACGCATTCGCGAGCGCGGCCCGCTCGCCGGATGCCTGCGATTCGGGCATTTCCTGCGCGGCGGGCATCGTCGGCAAAGCGCACGCCGCGACAATCAGGAGGCAGGCTGCGCCGATTGCCGGCGAGCTCCATTTCGAGGATCGATCCATCGCCCACCCTTTCCCGGAATCCCGAGCGCAAGTATGCCGACGATCGGCAACCCAGCGACGCCGTCGGGTCGCATCGGGAACGTGGCCGTCGAATCCGGGCCGCGCAACGAGAAGGCCGGGGAACCTGCCCCGGCCTTCGTGTCGCTGACACCGCCCGCATCGGGATTACGGCTGCTTGCTGGCCTTCGCATAGGCGCGGTATTCATCCTGGGTGAGGAAGCCGTCGCCGTTGCCGTCGATGCTGGCGAAATTCGCCTTGAGGCTCGAATAGCCCTGCACTTCCTCGGCGCTGAGCTTGCCATCCTTGTCGCTGTCCACGTTGTTCCAGGTGAGCTTGGTGGAAGCCTGCGATCCGGTCGCGGCATTCTGTCCGCCGGTGCCGAGGTCGGCCTTGGCATAGGCGTCGTACTCGGCCTGGCTCACCATGCCATTGCCGTCGGCGTCCATCTTCCCGAAGCCGCCGTTGAAGCCCGCGTCGACACTCGCCTCGGTCGCGCTGATGGTGCCGTCCTTGTCGGCATCGAGCCTGCTCCACAGGTCGCCTTCCACCACCGACGAATGCGCGGCCGCGTTCTCGGCGCCCTGCGACTGTATCGGCGTCGCCATCGGCGCTTCGGCCTGGCTGCCCTGCATCCCGTTCGCATCGTTCATTGCGCCACGCGCCGCGGCGTGCCCGTTCTCCAGTTGTGGAGCGACCGGGGGAACCGGATCCGGGACGGGCGCGTGCACCGGCGCCTGCATCGGCGCATCGACCTGCGCACCGGCGGCGAGGGCCACGCCTTGCTGCGCGAACGCGGGGGTTGCGAGCGCGGCCCCGAGGGCCAGCGCGATCAGTGTGTTCTTCGCTTGCATCTGCGTACTCCGTTTGCGTAGGGGAATCCCGCGCTTCCGACGCGAGTGCGATCACGCTGCGCCCGCATGCATGTACCGCGCGTGAGATCGACGCGCGCATGCGCGCGCTGTTCATGCATACGCAAAGAACCCGTTAAGACGATGCAAGGATTTTCGTAATCGCGCAGCGTGCGCAGCGCGCTTTTTCGCTAGTCGCCGGCGGGGCGATCGCGCGGCGGGAGGTAGTCGCGGAACACGTCGTAGGCCTTCCATGCAGGAACCGGTGGCGTGTAGCCGGGGCGCGGGGCGTGCGCCGAATGTTCCACCATCTGCATCCGGTGCAGGTAACGCGGGCAGTTCGGGAAAATCCGCTCCGCCGCGATCCGGACGACGAACACGCAACCGGGGAATTCGCCCTGCAGCGGATCATCGAGCGCGATCGAGGCCGTGCCGTTCACGCGCAGCCGCTTCGGATGCTCGAAGTCGAGGAACAGCAGGCCGACGTGCGGATTGACCCGCACGTTGCCCCAGCTGCGGTACATGCCGTTGCCGTCATAGTCGGGGATCGCGAGCGTGCGCGCGTCGAGCACGCGGACGAAGCCGGGGAGCCCGCCCTTGTAGGAACAGTCGGGATGGCCTTCGGCATCGGCGGTGGCGATGAAGAACATCGCGCTGCGGCCGATGAACTCGAGATCCTCGTCGGTGAACGCGGTGCGGACGACGACCTGTTCGAGCCGGTCGGCCAGCGCGCCGAGTTTCGCGGAACTCCTGGAGTTCGCGCATCCCCGGGTGGTACATGGGATCGTTCGGCATGGCCCCTCCCGATCGCGCGTTCGCGATGGTCCCGAAGTCTGGAACGAGGCCGGCGTCGCGCTGCGGCCAGGCGTCGCGACCGGCCGTCGGATCAGCGCCTCTCGACGCTCACGCCACCACTCGCACCGGAATCGACTTCGCCGCCGGCGTGCCGCTGGTGCGGTCGTGGTAATCCAGCGGCAGCAGCGGATTGAGTTCCGGGTAGTAGCCGGCCACCGATCCGCGCGGCATCGGGTAGTCGAGCACCGTGAGCCCGTCGATGCGGCGCTCGACGCCGTCGGCGCTGATCGTCTCCAGCGCCACCTGCGCGTGTTCGCACAGGCCGCGGTCGGCCATGTCCGCGGCGTTCATGAACAGCACCATGCGGTTGTCGTACACGCCGCGGTAGCGGTCGTTGTCGCTGTAGATCGTGGTGTTGAACTGGTCGTGCGAACGCACCGTCGCGAGCCGCAGCATGGACGGATCGTCGACCGGCGCGTCGACGTCGAGCCCCGGCATGACGATGAAGTTCGCCTTGCCATTCGGCGTCTTCCACACCCGCCGGCGCGGGGCGACGTCGAGGTGGAACCCCTCGGGTTGGCGGATCTTCTCGTTGAAGCCGGCATAGATCTCCGGATACACCGCGGCGATCAGGTCGCGGATCGCGCCGTAGTCGTCGATGCAACGCGCCCAGTCGACCCTGCTCTCGGACAGCGTCGCCATCGCCATCCGGCAGACGATCTCGGTTTCCGGCAACAGGTCCGGACTCGCCGGCTCCAGCACGCCACGCGAGGCGCTGACGTTCGACATCGAATCCTCGATGGTCACGAACTGCTCGCCCTTCGCAGTCACGATGCGTTCGGACCGCGCGACCACCGGCAGGATCAGCGCCTCCTTGCCGTGCACCAGGTGGCCACGATTGAGCTTGGTCGCGATCCCGACGGTGAGGTCGAGCTTCGCCATCGCCGCGTACGCGCGCCCGGTGTCGGGCACCGCGCGCACGAAGTTGCCGCCCAGGCCGATGAACACCTTCGCGGTGCCGGCGAGCATCGCTTCCACGCTTTCCACCGTGTGGTGGCCGTGTTCGCGCGGCGGCTCGAAGCCGAACACCTCGCGCACGCGGTCCAGGTACGCCTCCGAAGGCTTTTCGTCGATCCCGACGGTGCGGTCGCCCTGCACGTTGGAATGGCCGCGGATCGGCGAGATGCCCGCGCCGGGTTTTCCGAAATTGCCCTTGAGCAGCAGCAGGTTCGCGATCTGCCGGGTCAGCTGCGACCCGTACTGGTGCTGGGTGATGCCCATGCCGTAGCAGATGATGGTCGCGTTCGAACGGACGTAGATCGCGGCGCAGCGGCGGATCTGCTCCTCAGGCAGCCCCGACACGCGCACGATGTCCGCCCAGTCCTGCGCCATCGCGTCCTCGCGCAGCGCCTCGACCCCGACGGTATGCTCGCGCAGGAAGTCGTGGTCGAGCACGGTCTCTCCCGCGGCCTCGCGCTCGAACATCGCCTTCATGATGCCCTTGAGGAAGGCGAGGTCGCCGCCGATGCGGATGTGCACGAATTCGCTGGAAATCGGCGTCGAGCCGAACGTCGCCATCTGCACCAGGTCCTGCGGCTCGGCGAAGCGGATGAGCGCGCGCTCGGGCATCGGGTTGACCGCGACGATCGGGATGCCGCGCCGGCGCGCCTCGACCAGGTTGGTCATCATCCGCGGCGCGTTGGTGCCGGTGTTCTGGCCGATGACGAAGATCGCCTCGGCGTGCGCGAAGTCGTCGATGACCACCGTGCCCTTGCCCACCCCGATCGCCGGGGGGAGGCCACGGCTGGTCGGTTCGTGGCACATGTTCGAACAGTCGGGAAAATTGTTGGTGCCGAACTCGCGCACGAAGATCGAGTACAGGAAGGCGGTCTCGTTCGCGGTGCGCCCGGAGGTGTAGAACTCGGCCTCGTGCGGACTGGCCAGCGCGCGCAGGTGCCCGGCGATCAGCCCGAAGGCCTCGTCCCAGCTGCAGGGCACGTAATGGTCGGTCGCGGGGTCGTAGCGCATCGGCTCGGTCAGCCGGCCCTGCATTTCCAGCCAGCGGTCCGACTGCTGCATGAGCTCGGCGACGCTGTGCCGGGCGAAGAACTCGCGGGTCACGCGGAATTTCGTGGCCTCGTGCGCCAGGGCCTTGGCCCCGTTCTCGCAGAAATCGAATTTGCGGCCGCAGGCCTGGTCGGGATACGCGCAGCTCGGGCACTTGAAGCCGCCCGGTTTGTTCATCACCGCCAGCGCCTTCGAGCCCTTGGCGACGACGCTCTGCTCCAGCAGCACCTTCGCCGTCGCCGCCGCCGCGCCCCAGCCGCCGGCCGGCGCCTTGTAGGTCTTGTAGCGGGGCGTCTTGCCGTCGGCCATGGCCGGTGCTCGCTGGGAATCCGACCGCGACTTTACTCCTGCGCCGCCCGGCCCGCGCTCAGTACAGCCACGGAACCAGGCGCTTCGTGCGCGCGCAGTAGTCGCGGTAGCGTTCGCCGAATGCGTCGAGCAGCACCGCGTCTTCCTCGCGGATCCGGTACAGGTACAGGCAGG
>Ga0209023_10003160_pt1 | contig 19869 bp, 17 predicted proteins | sample LakOneMetagenome_FD_187468 | JGI IMG/M metagenome (GOLD analysis project Ga0209023, IMG submission 187468) | Freshwater and sediment microbial communities from Lake Erie, Canada (SPAdes) (version 2) | ecosystem: Environmental > Aquatic > Freshwater > Lentic | place: Lake Erie, Canada...
CCATGCCGAGAATGCGGCCGGCGATACGCGAGGGATGAAAGTCTTCGAGCGCATCGGTCTTTTCGCCGGTGCCGATCAGCTTGATCGGCTTGCCGGTAACCGCGCGCATCGACAGCGCGGCGCCGCCGCGGCCGTCGCCGTCGACGCGCGTCAGCACGATGCCGGTGAGGCCGACGCGTTGATCGAACGCGCGCGCGAGGTTGACCGCATCCTGGCCGGTCAGGGAGTCCGCGACCAGCAGCACTTCATGCGGGTTGGCGGTGGCTTTGATTTCCGCCGCTTCGCTCATCATTTCTTCGTCGAGCGTGGTTCGGCCGGCGGTGTCGAGCAGCACCACGTCGTAACCGCCGAGCTTGCCGGCTTCGAGCGCGCGGCGTGCGATCTGCGCCGGCTTCTGGCCGGCCACGATCGGCAAGGTCGGAATGTCGAGATCGCGGCCGAGAACTGCGAGTTGCTCCATCGCCGCCGGGCGGTAGATGTCGAGCGAGGCCATCAACACCTTGCGCTTGTCGCGCTGGGTCATGCGGCGCGCGAGCTTCGCGGTGGTGGTGGTCTTGCCGGAACCCTGCAGGCCGACCATCATGATCGCGACCGGGGGCACCGCATTGAGGTCGATGGTCTGGCCGTCGGAGCCGAGCGTGTTGACCAGTTCGTCATGGACGATCTTGACCACCATCTGGCCGGGGGTGACCGACTTGACGACGGTGGCGCCGACCGCCTGTTCGCGGACCCGATCGGTGAAGCTGCGGACGACATCGAGCGAGACGTCGGCCTCGAGCAGCGCGCGGCGCACCTCGCGCATCGCGGCGTCGACGTCGGCCTCCGACAGTGAACCGCGGCCCGTCAGCCGATCGAGAATTCCACCAAGCTTTTCCGACAGATTGTCGAACAATGCCGTTATCCTTTGTCCTGCACTGTGCAGGCGCTATATCGATCCATCCGCCACTGTCATCACCCGCGAAGGCGGGTGATCCAGTATCCCAGAGCAACTCGGTTGAACCGAGAAGCTGCGGCGTACTGGATACCCCGCCTTCGCGGGGTATGACGGCCAGTTCTATGTCTCGGCGAACACGCCAAAACGATAATCCAAAACACTTCCGCGCCCGAGGGCGCATCGCGCTGTCGGGCGTTGGCCTCCGGTCTCAAGGGCCGGGCGGCGGGTCGAAAAGAGCGTCTTTTCGAGAAGTCGGCGGGTTAAACCCCCAGGAGCAGGCAAAGTCAAGCAAAGTTGCGCTTGATTACCATTGTACCTCCATCAAGAGATTGTAATATATAGCGTTTCGGGGATAGGGAGAATTTCGGCGACCCCAACGGGGTTTCCAGAGCGTACCGGCCCTCCTACTGTGCATGGGGTTGTTTCGCGTTTTTGTGTTTGGCCCCTCCGGCGCATCAGTTGTCGCAGGGTTCCGGTTGGGCCGGCGCACGCCATATATCCGGCCAGTCGCCTCTGTCCCTCCTTTCGTGATCCCGCCCTGTGCCCATCACCCGCCGCCGTGTTTTTGGAGTGCTCACTGGTGCCGCCGCGGCCGTGGGCGTGCCGTCAGTCTGGATGTCCCGCATGAAAACCTATGACGGCCCGGTCTCCGACCATTTCGACGGCCTGCAGTTCTTCGATCCCGACGGCGCGCCGCCGAAATCGCTCGGGGAAGTATTGAGCTGGCAGTTCGGCTCGGGCCGCAAGCGCGCAAGCTGGCCGGAGTGGGTAGCGAACGCCTATGCCGATACGCCGCCGCCACGCGTCGCGGGCAACAAGGTGCGGCTGTCGTTCGTCGGCCACGTGAGCTGGTTGATCCAGACCGCCGGCCTCAACATCCTCGTCGATCCCGTGTGGTCGATGCGGGCCTCGCCGCTCTCGTTCGCCGGACCGAAACGTCACCACGATCCCGGCATCGCGTTCGAGGCGTTGCCCAAGGTCGACGTCGTGCTGGTGTCGCACGGCCATTACGACCATCTCGATCTTGCGACGCTATCGAAACTGGCTGCGACATTTTCACCGCGGGTGATCACGCCGCTCGGCAACGACGTCACCATGCGCAACGCCGATAGCGCGATCAAAGCCGAGGCGTTCGACTGGCAGGACCGCGTCGAACTCGGCAACGGTGTCGCGGTGACGCTGGTGCCGACGCGGCACTGGTCGGCGCGCGGTCTGTTCGATCGCAACAAGGCGCTATGGGCGAGCTTCGTGCTGGAGACGCCGGTCGGCAAGCTCTACATCGTCTGCGACTCCGGCTACGGCGAGGGCCAGCATTTCCGCCGCGTCGCCGAGCAGCACGGCCCGCTGCGGCTGGCGATCTTGCCGATCGGCGCCTATGAGCCGCGCTGGTTCATGAAGGACCAGCATATGAATCCGTCCGACGCGGTGAAGGCACTGGCCGACTGCGGCGCCGAGCAGGCGCTGGCGCATCATCACGGCACTTTCCAGCTCACCGACGAAGCGATCGACGCGCCGGTGATCGCGCTGGGCGAGGCGCTGGATGAAGCGAAGGTTCCGCGGGAGCGGTTCGCGGTGGTGAAGCCGGGGCAGGTGGTGGAGATCTAGGCATTAAGTTTTGACGCGTTTTCTTGACGTGAACCGGTACCCACTTCACTCGAAAACGCTATGCCAATCCCGCCCTTCGCAAACCTTCCAGATAATGTTCGCGATCGGCCTCGTGCTGGATCGGCACATGATCCGCGACCCAGGCCAATGAGATGTTGGGCTGGGCGCGGCGTAGTTCCTGCAGCGCTGCCGCCGCCATCTCCGACGGTCCGGTCATGCCGACGGCGGCTGCCAGCACGCGATGGGCGCCGGCATAGTCGCTGCGAAGACGGATGGCTGTCCGTGCCAACCGGATCGCCTCCTCGTAATTGCGTCCGATATAGTGTGCGAGGCACGCCGTTCCGTAGCAGAGCGCGATCGAGGGATCGCGCGGGCTCGACCGGATCGCCCGCATCGCGGCGTCGACGCCTTGCTGCCAGCGGCCGCAAAAACCCAGCGCGGTGCCGTAGTAATTCTGCGCCTGCGAGAAACTCGGATTGAGCCGCAGCGCCAGCTCGAACTCGGCCAGTGAATCGTCGAAGCGCCGCGTGATCAGATAGACCGCGCCGAGCGCATGGTGCGCCCAGGGGTCTTCGCTGTCGGCCCTGATCGCCGCCAGCGCGGCGCGTTCGGCCGCGGGCGCGATCGCTTCCAGCTCCACCCAACCCATATGGGCTGCGAAAGTGTAACTGGCGCTGAGCACCGCGAGTGCCTGGCCGTAGTTGGGGTCGATCGCGATCGCCTGCTCCAACAAGGCTTGCGCTGCGACATGGTCCTGCCGCGTCACGCGCCAGTAATGTGACAGCGCGCGCATCACCAGCTCCCAGGCGTCGAGGTTGCCGGGCGGCTTGCGCCGGGCGCGAAAATTCTCGGCCGCATAGAGCTGCGGCTCTATCGCTGCGACGATGGCCTCGGTGATTTCGTCCTGCACCGCAAACAGGTCAGCGTAGTCACGATCGTAGCGCTCAGCCCAGATGTGGCTGCCGTTGATGACGTCGTTGAGCTGCGCGGTAATGCGCACGCGTCCGCCGCTCCTGCGCACGCTGCCTTCGACGACATAGCCGACGCCGAGTTCTTCGCCGACCTGCTTCATGTGAACGGCCTGGCCCTTGTAGACAAAGGACGAGTTGCGCGCGATCACGAAGAACCAGCGCTGCTTGGACAGCGCCATGATGATGTCTTCGCTGATCCCGTCGGAAAAATATTCCTGCTCGGGATCCCCGCTCATGTTGTTGAACGGCAGCACCGCAATCGAGGGGCGGTCGGGGAGCGAGGGGGCCTGCGGCGTCGCCGGGTCGATCGAAGCGGATGTGCCGCCGGTTTGCGTGCGCACCTCGCCGATGAAGCGCAGGCCCTTGCGCGCGATGGTGCGGATCAGTTTCTGATTCCGGCCGCTGTCGCCGACGGCGCGTCGCGCCGCGTAGATGCGGCTGGTCAGGGTGGTGTCCGATACGGCGCGCCCGCCCCAGATCGAGGCGATCAGATCGTCCTTGCTGACGACCCGGTTCTTGTTCTCGATCAGGTAGATCAGGAGATCGAGGACCTGCGGTTCGATCGCAATCGATTCGGGCCCGCAGCGCAACTCGCGGCGGTCCGTGTCGAGGGTGTAATCGGCAAAGAGAAATCGCACCTGGTTGTCCTAGACGGCGGATTGTCACCTGTCTGTGAAGCATAACACATCCGTGACCGCAGTCAGAAAATCTACAGGACAACTCAAGCGCGCCTGAAGGCCGGCCTGAGGACTGCGATGCGAACCACGGCTAACGGTGAAGTTGAGGGGCTACACCTTTAGAAGGACGATTTCAGCATGGCTATCACGGCGACTTTTTCTTCCAGCGGGATTCTGACGATACTTGGCGACGCGAACAAGAACAGCGTCGTCGTGAGCCGCAATGCGGCCGGAACGATTTTGGTTAATGGCGGCGCGGTCAAGATTCTGGGCGGCACGCCGACGGTCGCCAACACCGCAAGGATCCAGATGTTCGGCCAGACCGGTGATGACACCCTCACGATCGACGAAGCCAACGGAACGATGCCTGCGGCCCAGATGTTTGGCGGCGACGGTAACGACACCATCACCGGCGGTTCGGGCAACGATATGCTGTTCGGTCAGGCAGGCAACGACACCCTTATCGGCAAAGGCGGCAACGACCTGCTGTTCGGCGGCGCGGGTAACGATACCCTGATCGGCGGCAGCGGCGACGACCAGATGTTCGGCGAGGCCGGCAACGATCGCATGATCTGGAATCCCGGCGACGGCACCGACCTGATGGAGGGCGGCGACGGCACCGACACCGCCGAGGTCAATGGCGGCAACGGCTCCGAAGTATTCACGATCACAGCCAACGGCACCCGCGTCCGCTTCGACCGAATCAATCCGGCGCCGTTCTCGCTCGATATCGGCACCACCGAGAATCTCGTGGTCAACGCCAATGGCGGCGACGACGTCATCACGGCGGGGAATGGTCTCGCCAGCCTGATCAATCTCACCATCGACGGTGGCGCGGGTAACGACACCATCACCGGCGGCGACGGCAACGACATGCTGATCGGCGGTGACGGCAACGACATCATCACCGGCGGCCGCGGCAGCGACACGGCGAACCTTGGCGCCGGCGACGACACTTTCATCTGGAATCCCGGCGACGGCAGCGACACGGTCGACGGCGGCACCGGCAGGGATACGTTGCAGTTCGACGGCGCCAATGTCGGCGAGAAGATCAACCTCTCCGCCAACGGCACCCGCGCGCGGCTCACCCGCGATGTCGGCGCCATCACCATGGATCTCAATGCCATGGAGCAGGTCAACATCGTGGCCTTGGGCGGCGCCGACAACATCACGATCGGTGACCTGACCAAAACAGGCATTACCCAGGTCAATATCGACCTCAGCGCGACGCCCGGCAGCGGCACCGGCGATGGTCAGGCGGACCTTGTGACGGTCAACGGCACCGTCGGCGCCGACGTGATCAGCCTCACCAACAGCGCCAACGCCACGGTTTTCATCAACGGGCTGGCCGCGGACATGACCATAACAGGCGCTGACGGCAGCCTTGATACCCTCGTCGTCAACGGCCTCGGCGGCAACGACACCATCGATGCGTCGTCCCTCAGCGCCAACTGGATCAACCTCACGCTCGATGGCGGCGCCGGCAACGACACCCTGATCGGCAGCGCCGGCAACGACACGCTGCTGGGGGGCGATGGCAACGACACCGTCACCGGCGGACGCGGCAACGACGTCGCTCTGCTCGGCGCCGGCAACGACACCTACATCTGGAACCCCGGCGACGGCAGCGACACGGTCGAGGGCCAGGACGGCACCGATACGCTGGTGTTCAACGGCTCGAGCGTCAACGAGATCATGGACATCTCGGCCAATGGCGGCCGCGCGCGGCTGTTCCGCGATGTCGGCAACATCGTGATGGACCTCAACAGCGTCGAGAAAATTCAGCTCAATGCCGTCGGCGGCGCCGACACCATCACGGTCAACGATCTCTCCGGTACCGGCGTCACCCAGGTTGCGATCAATCTGGGCGCCACGCCGGGCGCGACCGGCGGGGACGGCCAGCGCGACACCGTGATCGTCAACGGGACGCAGACCGCCGACCAGATCAGCGTCGTCAACAGCGGCGGCTCGATCATGGTCAAGGGTCTGGCGGCGCAGGTGTCGGTCGCGAACGCCGAAGCCGGCGACTCGCTCGTCGTCAACGGCCTCGGTGGCGACGACGTGATCAATGCGTCGGCGATCAAGGCCGGACAGGTCCAGCTCACGCTCAACGGCGGCGACGGCAACGACCAGATCATCGGCAGCGCCGGTGACGACATCGTCAACGGCGGTCGCGGCAATGACGTGGCGATGCTCGGTGCCGGCAACGATACCTTCGTCTGGAATCCAGGTGATGGCAGCGACACCATCGAAGGCCAGTACGGCACCGATACGTTGCAGTTCAACGGCGCCAATGTGAGCGAGAGAATCGATATCTCGGCCAACGGCAACCGGGTGCGGTTTTCCCGCGACGTCGCCGCCATCACGATGGATCTCCACGGTGTCGAGAACATCAATTTCTCGGCACTGGGAGGCGCCGATACCATCACTGTCAACGATCTGACCGGGACCGACGTCAAGCAGGTCGCGCTCGATCTCAGCGGAACGCCGGGCAGCGGCGTCGGCGACGGCGCGGCCGATACCATCGTCGTCAACGCGACCAGCGGCGACGACGTCATCACGATCAGCGAAGTCAACGGCGTGGTTACCGTGTCGGGCCTCGGCGAGGATGTGGTCATCAAGGGCTTCGATACCAACGATCGCATCGTGATCAACGGCCTCGGCGGCGACGACGTCATCAATGCGTCCGGCCTTCCGCCGGGCATTCAGCTCACGCTCAATGGCGGCGACGGCGATGACGTCCTGATCGGCGGCCTCGGCAACGACGTCCTGACCGGCGGCAATGGTGACGACGTGCTGCTCGGCGGTGGCGGGCAAGACGTGCTCGACGGTGGACCCGGCGACAACATCCTGATCCAGGGTTTTGCCGCTCCCGGGGCGGGGGCGAGCGCCGCTCTCCTCGGTCAGTTCATGGCGTCGAGCTTCGCGCCTGCGGGGCAGGGTCTCGGCATGACGCCGATCGCCGATCCGCAAGCGGGTCAGCAGCCGGTGTTGGCGATGTCGCAGCACGCGTAAGCGTGACGTTGCACGAGTGACTGCCCTGGAGAATGCAGATGAGCGATGAGCCTGACAGCATGAGACGGCTAGACCCCGGACTCGAAGCCCTCGTGATGTTGCTGCATTTCCAGGGCGTCGCCGCCGATCGCGAGCAGATCAGGCATCGGCTCGGAACGGACAAGATCGGCGCATCGGAGATTCTCCGGTGCGCCAGGGATCTCGGGCTGAAGGCGCGATCGTTCCGCACCGGCTGGTCGCGGCTCGCCCGGACGCCGTTGCCCGCGATCGCGACACTGCGTGACGGCGGTTTCCTGGTGATTGGCAAAGCCGCCGACGGTCAGGTGCTGGTCCAGGTGCCCGGGCAGGCTCGCCCGACGTTTATGACCGAAGCCGAGTTGCTGGCTATCTGGGACGGCGGACTGATCCTGATGACGCGTCGCGCCGGGTTGTCTGATATTACGCGGCGCTTCGACATCACCTGGTTTCTCGGCGCGATCCACAAATACCGGCGCCTGCTCGGCGAGGTGCTGGTCGCCTCGTTCTTCCTGCAAATCTTTGCGCTGGTCTCGCCGCTGTTTTTCCAGGTGGTGATCGACAAGGTGCTGGTGCACCGCTCGCTGTCGACGCTCGACGTGCTGGTGATCGGCCTCCTCGCGATCTCGATGTTCGAGACGGTGCTCGGCATCCTGCGCACCTATCTGTTTGCGCACACCACCAACCGCATCGACGTCGAACTCGGCGCGCGCCTGTTCCGTCATCTGCTGGCATTGCCGATGGCCTACTTCCAGGCGCGGCGGGTCGGCGATTCCGTGGCACGGGTGCGCGAACTCGAGAACATCCGCAATTTTCTCACCAGCTCGGCGCTGACGCTGGCGATCGACCTGCTGTTCACTTTCGTGTTTCTGGCGGTGATGTTTGTCTATTCGCCGCTGCTGACATGGATCGTGCTCGGCGCGTTCCCGTTCTACATCGCGATCTCGGCCGGCGTGACGCCACTGTTCCGGCGGCGGCTCGACGACAAATTCCGCCGCGGCGCCGAGAACCAGGCTTTTTTGGTCGAGAGCGTGACCGGGATCGAAACGCTGAAGGCGATGGCGGTCGAGCCGCAGATGCAGCGGCGCTGGGAAGAGCAGCTCGCAGGCTATGTCACGGCGAGCTTCCGGGTGCTGAGCCTCGGCAATACCGCAAGCCAGATGGTGCAGTTCGTCAGCAAGGTCGTGACCGCGGCGATCCTGTATTTCGGAGCCCGGCTGGTGATCGACGGCAACCTGTCGGTCGGCGAACTCGTGGCCTTCAACATCCTCGCGGGGCGGGTCAGCGCGCCGGTGTTGCGTCTGGCGCAGGTCTGGCAGGATTTTCACCAGGCGCGGCTTTCGGTGCAGCGTCTCGGCGACATCCTGAACACGACGGCGGAGCCGACCTATTCGGTGGGCCGCACGCAACTGCCGGCGCTGCGCGGCAACATCAGCTTCGACCACGTGACGTTTCGATACAGGGTGGATGGCCAGGAAATCCTGCACGACATCAGTTTCGACGTGCCGGCCGGACAGATGGTCGGCATCGTCGGTCCGTCTGGCTCGGGCAAGAGCACGTTCGCCAAACTGGTGCAGCGGCTCTATGTGCCGGAAAGCGGACGGGTATTGATCGACGGGACCGATATCGCGATGGCCGATCCGGCCGGGCTGCGACGCCAGATCGGCGTGGTGTTGCAGGAAAACGTGCTGTTCAATCGTTCGGTGCGCGAGAACATCGCGCTCAGCGATCCCGCCATGCCGATGGCGCGCATCATTGCGGCGGCCACGCTCGCCGGCGCGCATGAATTCATCCTCGAACTGCCCGAAGGTTACGATACGGTCGTCGGCGAACGCGGTTCGACGCTGTCAGGCGGCCAGCGCCAGCGCATCGCGATTGCCCGCGCGCTGATCGCCGACCCCAAGATCCTGATCTTCGATGAGGCAACCAGCGCGCTCGATTACGAGAGCGAGCGCATCATTCAGCAGAACATGAAAGAGATCGCCAAGGGGCGCACGGTTCTCGTTATCGCGCACCGGCTCTCGACGGTTCGGTCGGCGGATCGCATCGTGACGCTGGAGCGCGGCCGCCTGGTCGAGGACGGCACCCACGATGCCCTGATCAAGACCGGCGGCCGTTACGCGACGCTGCATCGGATGCAGGGAGGGATCTATGAAGTCGGCTAGCCAGGCTCTGCCTATCAAACCTGCGCCAACCGTCATTCCGTTCAAGCGCAAGCCTGAAAGAAGCGGCGACGAACTCGCATTCCTGCCGGCCGCGCTGGAGATCGTGGAGACGCCACCGTCGCCGATCGGCCGCCTGCTGGCGGCCAACATCGTCCTGCTGTTTTGCGCGGTGTTGATCTGGTCGTGGTTCGGGACCATCGACATCGTGGCGTCGGCGACCGGCAAGATCATGCCGAGTGGCCGCACCAAGGTGATCCAGCCGTTCGAGACCGGCGTGGTGCGTTCGATCCGGGTGCAGGACGGACAGGCCGTCAAGGCCGGCGATGTGTTGATCGAGCTCGATCCGACCGTGAATGCGGCCGAACGCGATCATTCGCAAAACGACCTCGCCGCTGAGCGGCTCAATATCGCGCGGCTGCGTGCGGCGCTTGCGGTCGCCGACGATCGCGAGGCCGATTTCGTTCCGCCTGCGGGTGCCGACCCGGTACTGGTCGGCACCCAGCGCCAGTTGTTGCTCAACCAGGTGACCGAACATCGGGCCAAGATCGCGGCGCTGGCGCGTCAGCAGGCGCAAAAAGAGGCCGAGCAGGCCACGATCGCAGCCACCATCCACAAGCTCGAAGCGATGATTCCGGTGGTCCAGCAGCGCGTCGATATCCGCAAGACGCTGATGGAAAAGGAGCTGAGTTCGAAGATCACCTATTACGAGATTCTCCAGTTGCTGGTCGAACAGCAGGAGGAACTCAGCGTCCAGAAGAGCCATCTGACGGAAGCCGAGGCCGCGGCGGCGGCGATCCGCGAGACCCGCGGCCAGGCGATCGCCGAATACCGGCACACGCTGTCGGACGAACTCGCCAAATCGGAGCAAAAGGCCGGCGGGCTGGCGCAGGATCTGATCAAGGCCGAGCAGAAGACCAGGCTTCAGCAGTTGGCCTCGCCGGTCGACGGCGTGGTGCAGCAGCTCGCGATCCATACCGTCGGCGGTGTCGTCACGCCGGCGCAGGCGCTGCTGGTGATCGTACCGAGCGACAGCCGGCTGGAAATCGAGGCGATGGTATCCAACCGCGACATCGGCTTCGTCCATCCCGGACAGGATGCCGAGATCAAGATCGATACCTTCAACTTCACCCGCTACGGCCTGCTGCGCGGCAAGGTCCTGAGCGTTTCGCAGGATGCCATCATTCGCGAGCAGCCGCAGGATCGCTCAGGCGACCGCAGGCAGGGCACCCAGAACGACTCCAGCGAACCGAAGGGCCAGGAACTGAACTACAGCGCGCGGGTATCGCTCGATCGCACCAGGATGCAGATCGACGACCGGATGGTCGATCTGTCGCCGGGCATGGCGGTCACGGTGGAGATCAAGACCGGGTCGCGCACGATCCTGGATTATCTGCTGTCGCCGCTGATTCGTTATCAGCAGGATGTTCTGCGCGAGCGGTGATCTCTGTAGTCCCGGCTTTCACCGGGACGACGGACTATTCCTTCGGCTTGATCGCCCAGGATACGTTCACGCTCACCGACAGCGTCTCTTCGCCCTGCGCCACAGCGGCGCCTTGAACCATCGGCGCGGCCATCTTGCTGCGAAATATCGGTGGCGCCGAACCGCCGTCCTCGGCAATGCTGAGCGGTTCGCCGAGCGTCACGCCGGCGGCCCTGGCGTAGATATCCGCCTTGCGGCGGGCGTCGGCAATCGCCTTTTCGCGGGATTCGTCGAGCAGCTTCGAGGCCTGCGACACCATGAAATTGATGCCGCCGAGTTCGTTGGCGCCGGCGCCGATCAGGAGGTCGATGGTGCTGGCGACCTTGGCGACGTCGCGCAGTTTCACCGTGACGCGGTTGCTGGCGCGATAGCCGACCACGGGCGAGGGGCCGGAGCGGTTCGGTGCGTATTGCGGCTGCAACGACAGCCGCGAGGTCTGGTAGTCCTTCTCGTCGATCCCGGCACCCTTCAGCGCCAGCAGCACCTTGCCCATCGCCGCGTTGTTGGCATCCGACGCCTCGCGTGCGGTCTTGCCGTCGGAGGTGACGCCGGCGTCGATCTGCGCCTGATCCGGCGGCACCGAGACGGAGGCTTCGCCGGTCACGGAGATCGCCGGCGGCGGCAGCGTCTCTGCCAGTGCGGGTGTGACGAACAACGCGGCGGTGACCGCGAATAGTGCGAGCGGGTGCTTCATCGGATTCACTTCAGCGGGACGTAGACGTTGATGACGAGCTTGTCTTCCGCGGTCTTCAAGGGATCGGTGATGTATTCCTCGATGAAGGTGTCTTTGGCTTCCAGTTTCTTGTCGTCGAGGTGATTGGTGATCGCCTCATAGGTGTTGTCCATGTTGTCGTAGGAACCGCGATGGACGAACTTCAGCGCCTTGCCGTCGGGCGATGTGCCCATGCTCATGCCCTTGCCGAGGTTCTTCGGCTCCTGCTCGACCGGAATTTCCGCGAGGAAGGTGAAGCCGGTGTCGTCGGTCGAGGTGTAGACGATCATCGAATTGCCCGCGGCCTTGATGCCCTGCTTGTCGAGCAGTGCGGTCAGCGCCTTGAATGAATCAATCAGGGTATCGAATGCCGCATCCCAATTGGCGGTGCCCTTCATGACCACGACCTTCTTCGGCTCCAGCGAGAACGGCTCGCCGAAGGGATCGGCGGTCTGGACAGCCGGCGGCGCGGCGGGAGGCGTGGCGGGTGTCTGCGCGGCCGCCGGCGGCGGTGACGGTGCGGCCGAGGGGCTTGCCACCGGGGCCGGTGTCGCTGCCGGCGCAGGGGTGGCGGACGCGGCCGGGGCGGGGGTTTCGGACGGAGCCGGGGTAGCCGCCGGGGCAGGCGTTGCGGCTGCCGCCGGTGCGGCCGAGGGGGTGGCGGTCGGCGTTGCCGCGGGCGCAGGCGTCTGCGCCAGGGCGGCTCCGGGCGCGATCGCCACGACGGCGATCAGCGCGACCAGCGCCGAGCGGAAAGTGCTGATTCGGTTCATTGAGGTATTCTCCATCCCACCAAACCCTTGCGGCGTGTCCCGGCCGATGCCCGCAAAAGGCGCAACGATTCCTAACACGCGAGGGCTGCATTAGTCCCATGACAGATGCGTCATGCGCCCCTGCAGACTGGTCAAGTCGCCATCATTCGCCATATAAGCAGGCAGAAATTGGGAAATTCCATGAGCGCGCTGGCCAATCACGCCTTTGCCAAGATGAACGGGATCGGCAACGAAATCGTCGTCGTGGACTTGCGCGACTCCAAGGCTGCCGTCACGGCCGAGGAGGCGCGCGCGGTGGCATCGCCCGCCGGCGTGCCCTACGACCAGTTGATGGTGCTGCAGCCGCCGCGGCTGCAGGGCACCGAGGCGTTCATCAAGATCTACAACAATGACGGCTCGGAAGCCGGCGCCTGCGGCAACGGCATGCGCTGCGTGGTGCGCCGCCTGTTCGAGAAGAGCGGGCAGACGACCGCGACCTTCGAGACCCGCGCCGGGCTGTTGAACGCCTGGCAAGGCCCGGCGCCCGATCTCTATACGGTCGATATGGGCGCGCCCAAGTTCGGCTGGCAGGACATTCCGCTGGCGGAAGAATTTCGCGACACCCGCTACATCGAGCTTCAGGTCGGGCCGATCGACGCGCCGATCCTGCATTCGCCCTCGGTGGTCAACATGGGCAATCCGCATGCGATCTTCTGGGTCGATGACATCGAGGCCTATGATCTGGAACGTTTCGGGCCGCTCCTGGAAAATCATCCGATCTTTCCCGATCGCGCCAACATCACGCTCGCTCACATCGTCGATCGCGACCACATCACGATGCGGACCTGGGAGCGCGGCGCCGGCCTGACGCGTGCCTGCGGCTCGGCGGCTTGCGCTACCGCTGTTGCTGCCGCACGCTTGAAGCGTACCAATCGCATCGTCGAGATGACCTTGCCCGGCGGCAAGCTCTCGATCGAATGGCGCGAGCGCGACGACCACGTGCTGATGACCGGCACCGCCGACTTTGAATATGAGGGCCGGTTCGACCCGGCGCTGTTCGCGTCGGTTGCTTAAGAGGCTGGCGTGAGATGAGCGTCGACGTCCTCACCTTTGGTTGCCGCCTCAACGCCTTCGAATCCGAGGTGATCGCGCGCGAAGCCGAAGGCGCAGGTCTCACCGACACCGTTGTCATCAACAGTTGCGCCGTCACCAACGAGGCGGTGGCGCAGGCGCGGCAATCGATCCGGCGGCTGAAGCGCGAACGGCCGGGCTTGCGCATCGTCGTCACCGGCTGCGCGGCGCAGACCCAGCCCGAAATGTTTGCCGAAATGACCGAAGTCGATCGCGTCGTCGGCAATGACGAGAAGATGCGCGGGCCGGCCTGGCGCGATACGCGCGCGGCCTTCGACGGCGGCTTCGGCATCGGAGCCAGCGAAAAGATCGCGGTCGCCGACATCATGTCGGTCAAGGACATGGCGCCGCATCTGCTCGACGGTTTCAAGACCGGGCTGCCGCGCGTGTTCGTGCAGGTGCAGAACGGCTGCGATCATCGCTGCACCTTCTGCATCATCCCCTACGGCCGCGGCAATTCGCGCTCGGTGCCGATGGGCGCCGTGGTCGATCAGGTCCGCGCGCTGGTCGAGCGCGGCCATGCCGAGATCGTGCTGACCGGCGTCGACATGACCAGCTACGGCGCCGATCTGCCGGGCACGCCCAAACTCGGACAACTCACGAAGCAGATTCTGCGGCACGTGCCGGAGCTGAAGCGGCTTCGAATTTCCTCAATCGATTCGATCGAGGCCGACCGCGACCTGCTCGACGTCATTGCGAGCGAACAGCGATTGATGCCGCATTTGCATCTGTCGCTGCAGTCCGGCGACGACATGATCCTGAAGCGGATGAAGCGGCGGCATTTGCGCAACGATGCAATCGAATTCTGCGCGCAGGTGCGGCGGTTGCGGCCGGACATCGCTGTCGGAGCCGACATCATCGCGGGCTTTCCGACCGAGACCGAGGAGATGTTCGCGCGGTCGCAGGATCTGGTCGACGAATGCGATCTCACTTTCCTGCACGTGTTTCCCTATTCGAAGCGCCCGGGCACGCCGGCGGCGCGGATGCCGCAAGTGGCGGGCGAGGTGATCAAGGAGCGCGCGAAGCGATTGCGCGCAACGGGAGAGGCGGCGCTGCAGAAGCGGCTCCTGGCAGAGGTCGGTGCAACGCGTCAGGTCCTGATCGAGAGCGATACGCAAGGGCGCACCGAGCATTTCCTGCCGGTGGCGATCTCTGGCGATACGCCGGGCGCGGTCCGCGCGCTCGATATCGTCGGTCATGACGGCGCGCGATTGCTGCCGAGGCTCGGATGATCCGCAAGCTGGCCGTTACCCTCGGCGTTGTGGTGGTAGCGGTCATTCTGGCGCTGGCGTCGGTATGGTTGACGCTGTTCCGGGCGCCATCGTCTGCGCAAGGCGTCACCGTTGGTCCCTGGCAAACCAGCCTCGTCACCGGCAGTGTCGATGCCGATATCTACACGCGGGCCCGCGTCGCCATCGGCGGGTTGTTCGCGCTGAACCGTTCCGAGACGATCTATTTCAGCGCCCTGCGAGACGATGACCGCAAGCCGCTGCGCGCACGCTGCAGCTATGTCGTCGAGGGCCGTCCGGTCGCGGCGCGCTGGTGGAGCATCACCGCCTATGCCGACGATCATTTCCTGATCCCGAACGCGGCCAACCGGTTTTCCTACAATATGGGAAATTTGAAGCTCGGCCCGGACGGCAGCTTCAAGGTGATGGTCTCGCCGACCGAGCAGCCGGGCCACTGGCTGCCGACCGGCGACGGCAGTGGCGGCTTCAATCTGCTGTTCCGGCTTTACAATCCGTCGCCTGAAGTCGCCGCCGATCCCGGTACGGCGCAATTGCCTTCGATCAAGCCGATCGGGGCTTGCTCATGAAGCGCTGGATCGGGCTCGGTGTCGTCACGCTCGTGCTCGCAGCCTGTCTGCACGTGCTGATCGTCTGGCTGCTGCCGCATGCGATCACGTTCGCCTTCGTCCGCGGCGTCACCAAGCAGATCGGATACAATGCGGTGTTCGCACCGCCGCTGCCGACCCACGAGTCGCGCAGCGTGGTAGCGCCGAGTCCCGATCTCCTCTATGCCGTGTGTGTGTTCGACGTCAGCGCCGGGCCGGTGCGAATCGCGGCGCGGCGGCCGCAAGGGTATTGGTCGCTGTCGCTCTACGACGGCAACTCGGACAACTTCTTCAGAACCAACGACAGCGAGATCAAGGACGACGCGGTCGAACTGATCCTGACGCGCGGGCCGGTGGATGCCGCCACCAGGGTGAAGTATCCCTCGGCCACCTATGTGCAGACGCCGCGTGCTACCGGCGTGATGCTGTCGCGCATTCTGGTGCTCGACCCAGCCAACATGCAGAGCGAGCGGGATGCGCAGTCGAGCGTTCGCTGCGGCCCGGCGGCGGGCTGACGCCGTCTTACTCGCCGTTCCATCCGCACTTGCGCAAGCGGGCGTGCATGTGCGGCGGCGCCGGCGCGACCACGCGCACCGGTTCCTTGTTCTTCGAAATCGGAATCCCGATCTCGCGCGAATGCAGGTGCAGGATCGGCTCGCCGAATCTCGGACCGGTGCCGTAGATATTGTCGCCGACGATCGGCCACCCCGTTGCCGACGTGTGCACACGCAGTTGATGGGTGCGGCCGGTGACCGGCTCCAGCGCCAGCCAGGTCAGTCCGTCGCCGCGTCCGCAAACCTTCCAGTTTGTGACGGCTTTTTGACCGTTCGGGTCCGGCTTCTGCCACCAGCCGCGCTCTTCGTTCAGCCGCCCGAGCGGCATGTCGATGGTGCCTTCGTCTTCCGCAGGTCCGCCCTCGACCACGGCCCAATAGGTCTTGGAGATCTTGCCGTGCTTGAACAATAGCCCGAGCGAGGCGGTGGCCTTGCGGTGGCGTCCCAGCACGAGACAGCCGGAAGTGTCCTTGTCGAGCCGGTGGGCCAGCACCGGCGGCCGCGGCAGGCCATATCGCAGGCCGTCGAACGAGGCTTCCAGATTGGCGCCGCCCTTGGGGCCGCGATGCACCGGCAGGCCGGCCGGCTTGTCGATGACCAGCATCAGGCCGTCGCGGTGGAGCACGCGGGCCTGGATTTCTTCCTCGGTCAAACCCGGAATATCAAATGGTTTGTTGTGACTTTCGCTCATGGCGCGAAACCGCTAACACGTCCCCGACATGAACGATACCACTCCCGGAACTCCCAAACTGAGCTGGTGGCGGCGGCTTTCCAGCGGCCTGAAGCGGACCTCGAGTTCGCTCGGGACCGCCGTTGCCGACCTCGTCACCAAGCGCAAGCTTGACCGCGCCATGCTCGACGATATCGAGGACGTGCTGCTGCGCGCCGATCTCGGCACCGAAGTGGCGGTGCGCATCTCCGATGCCGTCGGTTCGGGCCGCTATGACAAGGCGATCTCGGCCGATGAAGTGAAGACGGTGGTCGCGACCGAAGTCGAGAAGGTGCTGTCGCCGGTGGCCAAGCCGCTGGAGATCGATGCGGCGAAAAAGCCGTTCGTCATTCTCGTCGTCGGCGTCAACGGCGCCGGCAAGACCACCACCATCGGCAAGCTGTCGGCGAAATTCAGCGCCGAGGGCCGCAAGGTGATGCTGGCGGCCGGCGATACGTTTCGCGCCGCCGCGATCGACCAGCTCAAGGTCTGGGGCGAGCGCACCGGGTCGCCGGTGATTGCCGGCGCGCACGGGTCGGATTCGGCAAGCCTCGCCTTCAACGCACTGACGGCGGCCAAGGAACAGGGCATCGACGTGCTGCTGGTCGATACCGCCGGCCGGCTGCAGAACAAGGCCGAGCTGATGAACGAGCTCGAAAAGGTCATTCGCGTCATCCGCAAGGTCGATGCCTCGGCGCCGCACGCGGTGCTGCTGGTGCTCGACGCCACGGTGGGACAAAATGCGCTGTCGCAGGTCGAGGCCTTCCATCGTACCGCGGGGGTTACCGGCCTCGTCATGACCAAGCTCGACGGCACCGCGCGCGGCGGCATCCTGGTGGCGCTGTCGGAGAAATTCAAACTGCCGGTGCACTTTATCGGCGTCGGCGAAGGCGTCGACGATCTCGCGCCGTTCACCGCGCGCGATTTCGCCAACGCGATTGCAGGAATTGAGAACTGATATGGACAAGACCCAACCGCATCCGCTGTTCAAGCTCGCGACCGAACTCGGCCCGTTGCTGGTGTTCTTTGTCGCCAACGCCAAGGGCAATCTGTTCATCGCCACCGGCGCCTTCATGGTGGCGATCGTCGTGGCGATGATCGCGTCCTATGTGGTGACGCGGCACATTCCGATCATGGCCGTCGTCACCGGCGTCATCGTCATCGTGTTCGGCACGCTGACCCTGGTGCTGCACGACGAGACCTTCATCAAGGTGAAGCCGACCATCATCTACGGCCTGTTCGCGGCGATCCTCGGCGGCGGGCTGTTGTTCGGCCGTTCCTTCATCGCCATCATGTTCGACCAGATGTTCAACCTGACGCCGCAGGGCTGGCGCATCCTCACGCTGCGCTGGGCGCTGTTCTTTGCCGGCATGGCGGTGTTGAACGAGGTCATCTGGCGCACCCAGTCGACCGACTTCTGGGTGAATTTCAAGGTGTTCGGCGTGACGCCGCTGACGATGGCGTTTGCGATCGCCCAGATGCCGCTGACCAAGCGCTACCATCTGGAGCCGGCGACGCTGGAAGCCAGCGAGGCGGATGGCGGAGATGTACGGAAGTAGTGGCGCCCCTTCTCCCTCCCCCGCAAGCGTGAGAGGTAAGCAAGTTCCGAGCAAAAGAAAAACGCACCGGCGCGGGGCGCCGATGCGTCTTCCGGATCAGGTCGAGTGAAGATCAGCTCTTCTGCTTGGCGATGATCTTGTCCTTGATGCCGTCATAGGTCTTCTGCGGCACGATGTCCTTGTTCACCAGGTCATCCTTGCCCTTGTAGGGGCGGCCCGCGATGATCTTGGCCGAGTAGGCCTTGCCGATGCCGGGCAAGGCGTCGAGCTGTTCGGCGGTCGCCGAATTGATGTCGAGCAGTTCGGCCTTCGGCGCCGGCGCCATCTTCGATTCGGCGGCGGGTGCTTTCGGCGCCGGTGCCATCATCTTGCTGTCGGACTTGGCGGCGGGCTGCGCGGTCTGGGACATCGACGGGGTGGCCGTCAGCATGCCCAGCGTGAGCGCGGTAGCGAGAACGGAAGCGAGCGTGAAATGACGCATAGAAGTGTCCCTCCAAGGACGGTTTAAGTAACGCCATCAAGCTAGCTTCGGATTCGTGGCGGCGCCATGGCCCCAGAATGAACGGCAGATAAAAGCGCGGAAATATTTGGAGGGCACGTCATTCCGGGGCATCGCGCAGCGATGAACCTCAGGTGTGCAGTTGCACACCGGGGAAGGTCGAACTTCCGGGTTCGCTTCGCGCCCCGGAATGACAGCCAACCTACGTCCCCGCTTTCAGCGCCTTCTCGATCTCGACCCGCAGTACGCTGTCGATATTCTCTGATGTCACCGGTCCAACCATCTTGTAGAGGATGGTACCGGCGCGGCCGACCACGAAGGTTTCGGGCACGCCGTAAACGCCCCATTCGATCGAGCCGCGGCCGTTGGCGTCGACGCCGACGATGCCGAACGGGTTGCCGTAGCGGCCGAGGAAGCGGCGAGCGTTGTCGGGGGAATCCTTGTAGTTGATGCCGACCACTTGCAGCCGCTTGTCCTTGGCGAGCTGCACGAACAGCGGCGCCTCGTCGTGGCAGGGCACGCACCAGGACGCCCAGACGTTGACGATGCTGACCTTGCCCTTGAAGGCGGACGGATCGAGCCCCGGCACCGCCGCGCCGTTGACGGCGAGGCCTTCGAGCGCCGGCAGCGCGGCTTGCGGCGCCGGGCGGCCGATCAGGGCCGAGGGAATCTTGGAGGGATCGCCGCTGTGCAGGCGTACCAGGAACAGTCCGGCCAGTACCGCAAAGCCGATCAGCGGCAGCGCCACGACCCAGCGCCGGCGAGGCGACGAGGCATCCGTTGGGGTGGTTTCGCTCATCGGATATCCGTGGCGTTGCGGCCGGAGCGGCGGGTGATGCCGCTGGCTTCGAGCTCGCGCAAGCGCGCCTTCTGCCGGCGATAGTCGATCGCGATCCAGACGATCAGGATCAGCACCACGACCGCCACCAGCGCGTAGGAGGTCACGATAAAGGAGGCGTAGGGACCGAGTGGCATCGGGTCACGCCGCCTGCTGGCTGGCTTGCATCATCTGCAAGCTGCGGATGCGGCGGCGCAGGATCTCGTTGCGCATCGCGGCCAGATGCAGCGTGATGAACAGCAGTGAAAATCCGACCGCCATCACCAGCAGCGGAACCAGAAAAGCCTTGTCCAGCGAGGGGCCGCCCATCCGCATCACCGAGGCCGGCTGATGCAGCGTGTTCCACCAGTCGACCGAGAACTTGATGATCGGCAGGTTGAGCGCGCCGACCAGGGTGAGGATCGCGGCGGCGCGGGCGG
>Ga0209023_10003161_pt1 | contig 19863 bp, 15 predicted proteins | sample LakOneMetagenome_FD_187468 | JGI IMG/M metagenome (GOLD analysis project Ga0209023, IMG submission 187468) | Freshwater and sediment microbial communities from Lake Erie, Canada (SPAdes) (version 2) | ecosystem: Environmental > Aquatic > Freshwater > Lentic | place: Lake Erie, Canada...
TCATTGCCAAATAATTCCACCCGGTAAGGTTTTTCATTGCCGAAAGAATAGATATCCAGGATGCCACCACGTACAGCAAACTGGCCGGGCTCGTATACAAAGTCGGTCCGTTTGAAACCATAGCCCACGAACTTTTCGTAAATGCCTTCGGTGTCGAGTGTATCGCCCTGCTTTATGGAAATAATATTAGCAGAAAGTGTTTTCGGAAGAACCACTTTTTCAAACAGGGCTTCGGGATAAGTTATGATGGTACCAACTCTGTCGCCCAATGGATTTGAAAAACGGGTGAGGCATTCTGTCCGCAGCATCACATGGCTGGGGTTCAGCAACCGGTAATTCTTTTTATTCTTAAAGGATGAAGGAAAGTAGAACAGGTTCAGGGCCCCGGAAATATTCTCCAGCGTATTATGAAAATAGGCGGCTTCTTCGGCATCTCTTAAAATGATAACATGATTTAATTGAGATGCGGCCGGGTGGTTGAAAACAGTGGAAAAAACGAAGGCAGGGGAGCTTCCCTGTAGTCCTTTGAGGTGAAATTGTTGGGGACAGGACGCAGTGACCCGGTCCACTATTGCAAAACAGCGGCTGTCATTTTCGTACTCTTTCAACAGCATTTCCAGGTTCATCCGGGCGGCAAAGATAGGCGGAATAGCGGTTATGTATAAATTATGCGTAAGCTTGCAATACGGGGGGCAGCAAAACCGTTATTCCCGTTGTCTTATCATGGTTTTTGTACATATTTTTATTCGCCATCCATTTTAAGGGAGATCCAATAGCAAAACGGGAAATGAAAAAAAGCTGCTTATATTTTTTACTTACATTTTTTTTGATCGGCCGGGTACAGGTATCGGCACAAAATAATGAGCTGCCCGTTCGGTTCAAGGCAGGTAATTTTATTACAGGCAATAATATCCAGCGGCAAAGTTTTCAGAAGAATGATCTCCAGGCTTCTTTTTTTGGTGATGTTTATTATGTGTTGGTTCAGTTCTCAAAACTGCCTTCTGCAGAAATAAAACAATCTTTGAGATCTGCCGGTATGCAGTTGCTGAACTATGTACCGGGCAACGCCTGGTTTGCCAGCATAAAAAAAGACTTTGATTTTTCCACGGCGGATAAATATGCGGTTGTTTCCATCAATACCATTCCTTCTCTTTATAAAACAGACCGGGATGTTCTTTCTTACCGGGCAAACGGCGATAAAGTTTTTGCGGTCAGTTACTATCCTTCCATGAACAGAGCCGTTGCCATGATGGAACTGGAAAAAGCAGGCGCCGATATCCTCACCACAAAGTTCACCAATGCCGATGTGATTTTCATCCGTCCGTCGCAAACCAATATCAATGCATTGGCTGCCCTGCCCTTTGTAAGTTTTATAAGCCTTCAGTCACTCACCGACAAGCCGCTGAATTATAAAAGTGTTGGCATGCACGGCGTAAGCAGTTTGCTTTCTGCCCCCGGAAGAAATTTAAGCGGCAGGGGAATAGCTGTTGGAATAGGCGATAACTCCGAAGTGTCTACCGCACATCTTGATTTTACCGGAAGGGTTATCAGCCGGGTTCCTTTCCCGATCAGTTTTCACGGCATCCATGTTACCGGCACGGTGGCCGGTGCCGGTTTGCTTAATCCAAAGTATAACGGGATGGCGCCACGGTCAACCATTGTAAGCCAGTACCTGAGTGATATCATTACTAATACCCCAACCTATGTTACCGATTACAACATGATCGCTACCAATAATTCTTACACGGCAGCCGATGACAGTTGTGCAGGAAGCGGTGTGTATGATGTATTGAGTAACTATACCGATGCACAGATGAAAACCTATGAGCAGGTCTTGCATGTTGTTTCTGCAGGCAACGATGGAACCTATACCTGTTCACCATTCCCGCTTTCATTCGCCACGATTAAATCGGGCTACCAGTGTGCCAAGAATGTTTTAACAGTGGGTGCCATGGATTCGAATTATGTGATCGCTGATTTCAGCAGCCGTGGCCCGGTGCAGGACGGAAGACTGAAGCCGGAAATTGTTGCCGATGGTGTTAATGTGTATTCAACAAGACAGAATAATACGTATGGAAATAACAGCGGTACCAGTATGTCGGGGCCCGTTGTGGCCGGCGCAGTTACCCTATTGAATGAACAGTACAGGAAATTAAACGGTGGCGCTGTTCCCAAAGCTTCATTGCTGAAAGCCTTGTTGTGTAATAATGCAGAAGACCTGGGCAACCCCGGGCCTGATTATACATTTGGTTTTGGGATGCTCAATGCACGCAAGGCGGTTGAAGCCATGGAAGGCAACCGGTATTTTATAAGCAGTACTTCTCCTTCCACAAATACCATTGCAGTTCCGGCAGGCGTAAGGCGGTTGAAAGTAATGTTGTATTGGGCCGATCCCGCCGCTGCGGCCAATGCAGGCAGTACCTTGATCAATGATCTTGACCTGGCCGTTACTGCTCCCGGTCCTGTAACTCATTGGCCGTTGATACTTGATGCAACCCCGGCCAATGTAAATGCAAACGCAACTGAAGGAGCTGATCACATAAATAATATCGAACAGGTGGTGATCGATAACCCCGCTGCAGGCAATTATGATCTGAATGTAAGTGCTTTTGCAGTTCCGCAGGGGCCACAAGAGTATATACTTACTTATTCTTTTGAGATGAACGGCATTACCGTTGAGTATCCGTTCGGTGGAGAAAAACTATCGCCGGGCGAAATCGAAACCATACGCTGGACAGCCTATGGAGATGAATCGAATACTTTCACACTGGAATATTTTGACGGCACATCCTGGAACCTGATTGATGCAGCTGTTCCTGCCACAGCGAGATCCTATTATTGGACCGTTCCTTCAACAGTTAATAATAATTACAGAATAAGGGTTAGCAGAAATTCTTCTGTATATACCGGCCAGAGTGATTATGATTTTTCAGTGATGGGTCAGCCCACGCTTAATACACCAACCGTTCCCTGCGAGGGGTTTGTTCAGTTAGACTGGGCCGCTATTGCCGGTGCAACTTCTTACAATGTGTGGCAGCAGAAAGGCGATTCGATGGCCATCATTGGTAACACAGCATCTCTTACTTACCTGGTACAGGGATTGAACAACACAACCACTTATTGGTTTGGAATAAGTGCAAAGAATGCAACCACGGAAAGCAGAAGGTCGGTCTCCAGGAATTCAACGCCTTCATCGGGCACCTGTTCCTTACCGGGTTTTGATAACAACTTCAAAGCAGTTTCAATAAGTGCACCCGTTAGCGGAAGGCAACTGACCTCTTCTGCATTAACAGCCACCGAACAAATAAAATTCACCATTAAGAATTTAGACAATGCGGCCTCATCGGGTAACTACGACCTGTATTACCAGGTGAACAGCAATACGCCTGTGATGGAAAGCAGTTCAACGGCGATCGCATCACTTGGTACAAGGCTGTATACATTTACTGCCACTGCCGACCTTTCGGCAACAGGGATATATACCATTAAAGCCTGGGTAAAGAAATCAGGCGATGCACAGCCGCTGGATGATACCGTTTCAGTTACCATAAAGAATCTTGCAAACCCATTAATAACGCTGCCACAGACCGATGGTTTTGAAACGGCGCTGGCAAAAGATTATACAACAAATACCACCGGGCTCGACAGTATCGACAACGTGGATTTTAAAACCAATACGGTAAGAGGCAGGGCAAGAACTTTTGTGAACACCGGTTTTGCCCACAGTGGAAACAGGGCGATCACTCTCGATCAGTTTATTTACAATGCAGCATTAACAACCGACAGTATGCTGATGACCTATAACCTGAATAATTATACTTCGGGCAACCAGTTGCGGATAGATTTTTATTATAAGAACCACGGACAGGATAATAACGCCAATAATAAAGTATGGATACGGGGCAGTGATACAAAAGCCTGGATACAGGCCTATGACCTTGTTGCCAACCAGGGCGCCTTGGGTGAATGGAAACACGCCGTGATAAATGTAAATGATGTACTGGATACGGCTTCGCCTGCACAACCCATCGGCACCAGTTTCCAGGTAAAATTCGGTGAGCAGGGAAATACGTCTGCCAACAATGTAAATATCATCATCGACCAGGATGATGGATATACGTTTGATGATGTTACAGTGAAAGAAGCAGCAAATGACATCGGCATACTCAGCATCCTGTCGCCATCCATAACCGGTTGCGGGACTTATGGAAGTCAGCCTGTTTCATTGCAGATAAAAAATTACTCGGCAAGCACTTTCACCAACGTACCTGTTTATTACCGGGTTAATGGCGGATCGCCGGTGATGGAAACCATTGCTTCCTTACCTCCCGGTGTTTACACACATACTTTTGCTGCGCCGGAAAATCTTACCATTAATACCGATTACAGTTTTGATTTCTGGGTGAATGAGCCAACAGATAATTATAATAATAATGACAGTGTGCTGAATTATGCATTTCATACCAGCCAGGTAATAAATACATTCCCTTACCTGGAAGGATTTGAAAGCAATGACGGTGGCTGGTACAGCAAAGGTTCCAACAACAGCTGGCAATGGGGCACTCCGGCTAAGACAACCATCAATAAAGCAGCCAATGGAACCAAGGCATGGGTAACATCGCTGACAGGTAATTATAAGAACAATGAACTCTCCTATTTGTATTCGCCGTGCTTTAACCTGAGCGGAATGACGCAGCCGGTTTTGTCCTTCAGTCACATTTTTGAAATTGAAGATGGTACGCCGGCAGATTATAACTGGATCGAATACTCAACCAACGGCGGGGTAACCTGGAACCGTTTGGGAACAAACGGAGCAGGAACAAACTGGTACAATGATCCCACCGGTAAAAATCAATGGCGCACCTCCCTTACCACCTGGCATGTGGCCAGTACTGATATTCCAAGCACCGGAACCAATGTGCGGTTCCGTTTTGTAATGTCGAGCGATATGGGATACAACCTGAACGGTGTGGGTATTGATGATATTCATGTGTTCGATAAAGCGCAGATCTATACAGGTACACAGGTAACCGGCTTAACGCAGGCAGTGAGCGGATCAAACTGGGTTCATTTCACTTCGGGCGGAAAAAGAGTAGCATCCATCAATGCAAACGGATTTGACCTGGGCAGTACAACCGTAGATGTATATCCATACAGTGGCGCAGTAAGAACACAGAACAATCAATATTATTTAGACAGGAATATTGTGATCCGCCCAACCAATGCGCCGGGTGGTTATGTTTCCGTTCGTTTTTATTTTACAGATACCGAAGCAAAAAATTTACTCGACGCTACCGGTTGTGGATCATGTACCAAACCAAAAGATCCTTATGAGTTGGGGGTTACCAAATACAGCGGTACGGCCATACAGGAAAACGGAACACTGGCAGATAATTTCGGCGGGTCCTACATGTTTGTTTTGCCTGCCAATACTGAGATCATACCTTATGATACCGGTTATTATGCTGAATACCCGGTCAACAGCTTCAGCGAATTCTGGCTCAACAATGGCGGAACAACCGGCGATCAGCCCCTGCCCATCAGCTTGGTTTCTTTTGAAGCGATCAGGCAGACAAATAAAGTATTGCTTCAATGGGCCACAGCAAATGAGGTGAACAGCAGTAAGTTCATTGTTGAACGAAGCGGCGACGGCATCAACTACAACAGCATTGGAACAGTACCGGCAAAAAATACGGCAGGTAATAATTATTATAACCTCCCCGACATGCAGCCAATAGCCGGGTTGAATTATTACCGGTTGAAAATGCTTGACAAAGACAATGCGTATCAATATTCGCCTGTACGGAAGATAAATTTCAATAATGCCGGCGATGATATAACAATATACCCGAACCCCGTTACTGCCGGAACATTATTCATAGCATCATCGGGTAATTGCACGCAGGCATTGCTGTATGATGCAACGGGCAAATTTATCAAAACCTTTACACTGCAGGGAAGAAGCAATACATTGAATTTAGCCGGCCTGTCCAAAGGTGTTTATCAGCTTAAGGTATTTACAAACGATTCAATCAAGACAGAAAAAATATTAATTCAATAACTATTGGTTTGTTCAGGAATTCCCAGGTGTTCTGTGTTTCTATGTGATTCAACTGGTTTTCCCTTTCACGAAAGTATTTTTATTCCATTTCTTTGTACCTTCCCGCAAACATAATTAATGGCATTAGAACCATGGCGGACCGGTCATGTTATCCGGGTAGAAAATGAAACAAAAGACACGAAGCGGTACTGGATACAGGTGCCTGAATTAGCCTCCTTCGATTTTAATCCCGGTCAGTTTGTTACCCTCGATCTTCCCATTCACGAAAAACAAAACAAACGCTGGCGCAGCTATTCCATCGCCTCCTGGCCCGATGGCAGCAATGTTTTTGAACTGGTTATTGTATTAGACAGAAGAGGGGCCGGCACCAACTATCTTTTTGAAAATGTGATCGTGGGTTCAACCGTTAGCTTTCGTGGGCCACAAGGTGTTTTCATTTTAAAGGAACCACTGGAAAAGGAAATATTCTTTATCTGTACCGGTACCGGCATCGCACCTTTCCGCAGCATGGTAAACCATGTAAAGAATAAAGGGATAGCTCATCATGGCATCAATCTCATATTTGGCTGCCGCACAAAAGATACCTTACTGTATTATAATGAAATGAAGGCCCTGGAAGCAGCCATGCCGGGTTTCCGCTATGTGCCCGTTTTGTCGAGGGAAGAATGGGAGGGCAGGCATGGTTATGTGCATCCTGTTTATGAAGAACTCTGTGCAGATAAAAGACCTGCTAATTTTTTCTTATGCGGATGGAAGGGCATGATCGATGAAGCAAAGAAAAGGATCATGGACATGGGCTATGATAAAAAAGATATTCATGTGGAGATATATGGGTGATGTTTTAAGCCGGTATTAAAACCATGACAAATATCATCCGGTAAAATGATAAATACCATGCTTGCATACAAGTCTGCGGAAACCATTTTTTCACTAACTTGTACCATCAAAAATCCTTCATTCAACAACTGATCTCTTATGGGTGCATCTTCCATGATCGTTTTGATTATCGCAGGGCTTGCTTTCTCCATCATCGCTGTTTTGATTGCCCGTTTCATGACCAGGGCAACCACAAATCCACAGAAGGGAGAACCCTACGAATGTGGTATCCCCACACAGGGAAAGACCTGGGTACAATTGAATGTAGGATACTATTTATTCGCCCTTATATTTTTAATTTTCGATGTAGAACTGATATTCATTTTCCCCTGGGCCGTGGTGGCTAAAAGCGTGGGGTGGGTTGCCCTGGTGGAAATTGTAATTTTCTTTTTTATTTTATTTACCGGTTTTCTTTACGCACATAAAAAAGGCGCTTTGAAATGGAAGTAAAACCAAGCACGGCACATAAAGATTTTCCCGGGCAGATACATGAAACGCCTGGTGGCGGTATTGTGCTGAGCAAACTGGACGATGTAATTAACTGGGCCCGGTCAAACTCATTATGGCCGCTCACATTTGCTACCAGTTGTTGTGGTATTGAATATATGGCGGTTGCCGGTGCCAAATACGATTTTTCGAGATTCGGGTTTGAAGTGGCGCGTGCTTCTCCCCGCCAGGCCGATGTGATTATCATCGCCGGCACCATCGTAAATAAGATGGGGCCCGTTTTAAAAAGATTATACGACCAGATGGCCGACCCCAAATATGTGATCGCCATGGGAGCCTGTGCCATCAGCGGGGGGCCGTTCTTTTATAATACATACTCTGTAGTTAAGGGTGCCGATCACATAATACCGGTAGATGTGTATGTGGCCGGTTGTCCGCCCAGGCCCGAAGCGCTGCTGCATGCATTGATAAGTTTACAGGAAAAGATAAAGGCCGGTATGACGAGAGAACAAATAAAGTCAGGCATATAATATTGTATGAATAACGGGGAACTGAAAACCAAAATAACCGAACTGCTTCCTGCCGCCACATTTGATGAAAGCGGCGAATGGCTCAATATAAACGTTGAGCCTGCTGATTGGTTATCCTTTGCAGGAAAACTCCGCAATGATGATTCCTTATTCTTCGATTATCTTTTTTGTCTTACCTGTATCGACTGGAAGACGCATCTTACCATGATGTATCATCTCAGTTCTACAAAATATCGCCACAATATTGTCATCAGATCAAAACTGGATGCCGGTAAACCCGAGATCGAAACGGTAAGCCATATCTGGAAGACGGCAGAGTTTCATGAAAGGGAAGTGTATGAAATGTTTGGCGTTAACTTTTTAAATCATCCCGACCTCCGGTTATTGATATTACCAGATGGATGGGAAGGAAAGAACCCGATGCGGAAAGATTTTGAAGACCCGGTGAATATGATAAAACTGTAGCCCCCATCCCCTGAAGGGGTGTAAGGCAAGAGCTTTGGGATTTTGGAAGAAAAAGAATTAAGAACATAATTTCAATAATAAAACAAAATCAGTCCCCCTTTAGGGGATAGGGGCATGTTTGAAGAAATAGGCACAACCACCGAAGGTGATCTCATCATCAATGTAGGACCCCAGCATCCTGCAACACATGGGGTATTACACCTGGTGATCACCTTGAATGGAGAGACGATTAAAAAAGTGGAGCCTCATCTCGGGTACATTCACCGCTCTATTGAAAAAATGTGTGAGAGCCTTACCTACCGCCAGTTCATTTATGTTACCAGCCGCATGGATTATCTGTCGGCTCATATCAATAACCAGGCTTGTGCCTTATGTGTGGAGAAAGGAATGCAGATAGAAGTGCCGGAACGGGCGCAGGTGATACGGACCATCATGGCTGAGCTGACAAGGATCGCATCGCATGAATTGTGGTGGGGAGCGATGGCCATGGACATCGGTGCATTCACACCCTTCTTTCATGCCTTCCGGGAAAGAGAAAAGATCAATGATATCATGGAAGAAACCTGTGGCGCAAGATTAACCATGAATTATATGGTGCCCGGTGGCGTGATGCAGGAATTGCATCCCGACTTTCAGAAAAAAGTAAAAGAATTTATTACGCTGTTTAAATTAAAAATTCATGAGTACGATGAGCTGGTAACGGGCAATATCATATTCCGGAACCGGATGAAAGATGTTGGCTTTTTATCAAAAGAAGATGCCATCTCTTATGGATGCAGTGGCCCGGCTGCAAGAGGAAGCGGAGTAAGTTGCGACATTCGCAAGCTGTATCCTTACGATGCATACAGCAAAGTGCAGTTTGATGAAGTGACCGAAACAGCGGGTGATTCCCTGGCCCGGTACATGGTGCGGATAAAAGAAATGCATCAGTCCATTCACATCATTGAACAGCTGATCGATAATATTCCCGAAGGCGATTTCCAGGCCAAGACAAAAGCCGTGTTGAAATTACCAAAGGGAGAATTTTATGCAAGGGTGGAAACGGCCAGGGGGGAACTGGGAGTATATATAGTAAGTGAGGGAGCAACAACACCCTATCGTATTAAATTCCGTTCGCCGGGGTTTTCCAACCTTTCTGCACTGGATCATATGGCAAGGGGAAGTAAGCTGGGTGACCTGGTGGCGATGATGGGAACGCTGGACCTGGTGATACCGGATATTGACCGGTAACTAATATTGGTCTGACGTCTCGTCTGACCATGGAGAAAAATGTTTATTGGTCAGGCGAGACGCCAGACCAGCTAAAAGAAAAAAATGTGGAGTTTAACTAACATAACAGGCATCATTCACAACTGGCTGAACCAGACATTCAGCCCGGCCTGGGCATTAACCTTTGAAATGGTCATTGCCGGCGTTGCCGTGATCGGTTTGTTTGCCGTGTTGGGATTGATACTGGTGATCATGGAAAGAAAAGTTTCGGCATGGATCCAGATCAGGCTGGGCCCCAACCGTGTTGGCCCCAAGGGAATGCTTCAATCGCTTGCCGATACGCTCAAGCTATTGGTGAAAGAAGGATTAACTCCGGGTGGGGCAGATAAATTTTTATTCAACCTGGCACCCATCATTGCAATGGTTGTTGCCATGCTGTTGATGGCACCGATCGCTTTTGCAAAAGATTTTCAACTGTGGGACCTGAATATCGGCGTACTCTATGTGTCGGCTGTTTCTTCCATCATGGTCATAAGTATTTTAATGGCCGGATGGGCAAGTAATAATAAATATTCGTTGATGGGAGCCATGCGCAGTGGTGCACAGATCGTGAGTTATGAATTGTCTGCCGGCTTATCCATTCTTAGCATCGTTGTACTGACCGGCAGTTTAAATATTTCCGACATCATTTATTCGCAGGCAGATGGCTGGTGGATATTCAAGGGACATATCCCGGTGATCATTTCCTTTGTGATCTTCATCATTGCAGTAACAGCCGAAACAAACCGTGCGCCTTTTGACCTGGCAGAAGCAGAATCAGAATTGACCGCTGGTTTTCATACGGAATATTCAGGAATGAAATTCGCTCTGTTCTTTTTAGCTGAGTATGTGAATGTGTTTATCGTGTGTGCCATTGGCGCCACCTTGTTCCTGGGCGGATGGATGCCGTTTCACATCGGCAACTGGGAGAGTTTCAATCATGTGATGGACTATGTACCGTCCAGCATCTGGTTCTTTGGAAAAACATTCTTCCTCATCTTCGTGATCATGTGGTTCCGGTGGACCTTTCCCCGACTGCGCATTGATCAGTTGTTGAACCTGGAATGGAAATACCTTTTGCCGATAAGTATGTTCAATTTATTATTGGTAACAGCGATGGCGATATTGGGGTGGCATTTTTAGCCTCACCCCAACCCCCGCTCCATCCTTCGACTTAGCTCAGGAGAGAGGGAACTGGAAGATCGAAGCGAAGATGAATGCGTAGCGTGTGGGGAGGCGATATTAAAAATTGGAATAAAGAATTAATAATATAAACGAAATCAAACTCCCTCTCCTTTAGGAGAGGGTTGGGGGTGAGGTAAATATGTTCATAGTAAAATACATAAAAGATGTTTTCAGCGGGGTGAAGTCGCTGTTGGTTGGCATGCGCCGCACCGGTTATTATTTTACGCACCACAAAGAGATCATTACGCAGGAATATCCCGATAACAGGGACACCCTGAAATTACCCGAACGTTTCAAGGGTGAAGTGGTAATGCCGCATGACGAGAACAATGAACATCGATGCACAGGCTGCACCGCTTGTGAGTTGGCTTGCCCGAATGGAACGATCAAAGTGGTCACCAAATTTGATATTACGCCCGATGGCAAAAAGAAAAAAGCAATTGATAAACTGGTATATCATTTAGAACTCTGCACCATGTGCAATTTGTGTATCATCGCCTGCCCGTCGGATGCGATCGTGATGGCACAGACCTTTGAGCACAGTGTTTTTGACAGGGCAGAATTAACGAAAATATTAAATAACCCCGGATCCAAGATCATGGACGGAGTAGAATAATAATGAGCGGATCAACAGTCATATTTTATTTGCTTGCCGCACTTACTTTAGTGAGTGGGTTGCTGGCTGTTACCACCCGGATGATCTTCCGGGCAGCGATCTATTTATTGTTCTCCCTGATCGGAGTTGCGGGACTTTACTTCTGGCTGCAGTATGAATTCATCGCAGCGGTGCAGATCGTGGTATATGTGGGCGGTATTGTGGTGCTCATCATCTTTTCCATTTTTCTTACCCAACAGGCAGGGGATGAATTACCCAAACAGAAAATGGGAAGACAATTATTTTCTGCCCTGGCCGCCTTTTGCGGACTTGCCCTGGTAATGCTGCAGCTTTATAAGCACAATTTCATTAAAACAACCAGTCCGGCCATTGAACCCAGTGTTGCTAACATCGGTAACCAGATGCTGGGCGTGGACGAAAGCGGATATGCGCTGCCATTTGAAGTAGTAAGTATCCTGTTGCTCGCCGCATTGATCGGCTGTATTGTAATTGCATTAAAAAGTAAACCCGAAACGAAGTGATCGAACCCGGACTATATCATTTGTTATTCATCAGTGCCGCCCTGTTCTTTATAGGGGTGTATGGTTTTTTTACAAGAAGAAACCTGGTGACGATGCTGATGAGTGTGGAACTGATACTGAACAGCGTGAACCTGAATTTCATTGCGTTCAACAAATACCTGTGGCCAAATAAACTTGACGGAGTGTTCTTTACCATTTTCATCATCGCCATTGCAGCAGCAGAAGCAGCCGTTGCCATTGCGATCATCATAAATCTTTACCGCAGTCACCATTCCATTGATGTGGAGAATGCGGAAGAGATGAAATTTTAGCCCCTATCCCCTAAAGGGGAAAATGCAGAAGATTGATGCGAAGATGGTTGCTGAGAATGAGGTTAGACAGATTTAAAATAGGAGTAAAAAGATAAAATTATAAACGAAATCAACCCCCTCTCTTTAAGGAGAGGGTTGGGATGAGGTAAAAATGCCAAACGCAACATACATAGCACTGATCCCTTTACTGCCACTGGCAGGATTCATCATGCTTGGTATTTTCGGACGGAAATATTTTAAGAATACATCCGGTATCATTGGGACAACTTTGTTACTCGTTTCAACAGCGCTGGCATTATATACGGCGTACGGGTACTTCTTTGAGTACGGCAAGGTGGATGGGGTTTACCAGAAATTGATTCCGCTCAAATATACCTGGCTTGAGTTCTCCAAAGGCGTTTCCATCGATATGGGCATCATCCTTGATCCCATCTCAGTAATGATGCTGGTGGTGGTTACCTTTATTTCGCTGATGGTGCATATCTACAGCCTGGGTTATATGAAAGGCGAAGAACGGTTCCCGACCTATTATGCGTTTCTCGGGCTCTTTACATTTTCCATGCTGGGCCTGGTTGTTTCTTCCAATATTTTCCAGATTTATATTTTCTGGGAACTGGTAGGCGTTTCTTCTTTCTTACTGATCGGTTATTATTATGATAAACCCAGTGCGGTTGCTGCCTGCAAAAAAGCATTCATCGTAACAAGATTTGCCGATGTAGGATTTTTGATCGGCATATTGATGTTGTCATTCTATTCCGGCACACTCGATTTTAATACACTGATCGCTACATTAACTTCGCCTGAATCCAATGGATATAAAACTGCAGCAGCTGCTTCCTTCATGGGCGTATCTGCTCTAACCTGGGGATTGGTATTGGTATTCATCGGCGGTGCCGGAAAGAGTGCCATGTTCCCGCTGCACATCTGGTTGCCCGATGCCATGGAAGGCCCTACACCGGTTTCGGCATTGATACATGCAGCAACAATGGTGGTGGCCGGTGTGTTCCTGGTTGCAAGATTGTTCCCGGTATTTGCCATTTCATCGCCCGGGGCGTTGAGCATTGTTGGTTATGTAGGCGCCATCTCTGCAATGATCGCTGCGGTGATCGCCTGCACACAAACAGATATCAAAAGAGTACTGGCATATTCCACTATGAGCCAGATCGGGTATATGATGTTTTCGCTGGGTGTTTCAAAATACGGCGGCGAAGATGGATTGGGCTATACGGCTTCCATGTTCCATCTGTTTACACACGCTATGTTCAAAGCATTGCTGTTCCTGGGAGCAGGTGCTGTGATTCATTTTATACACAGCAACGAAATGAAAGACATGGGTGGCTTACGGAAATATCTGCCCATCACCCATATCACTTTCTTAATTGCATGTCTTGCAATTGCAGGGGTGCCACCTTTTGCAGGGTTCTTCAGCAAGGAAGAAATTTTGCTCGCTGCTTACCAGCATAACCCAACCATTTACTGGATCGCATTGATCACTTCGGGATTAACAGCTTTTTATATGTTCCGTTTGTATTTCAGTATTTTCTGGAATAAAGATATTTCTCCCTCTCCTCAAGGAGAGGGTCGGGGTGAGGTCCATCATGGCGAAGGCGGATTTGCTATGATGATGCCCTTGTTATTATTAGCCGTTGGCGCAGCCGCTGCAGGCTTTATTCCATTCGGGCACTTTGTCAGCTCCGATGGCAAGGCGCTGGAAAGCGAATTTCATCTGCAGTTCTCCATCCTGCCTGTTGCTTTGGGACTGGCCGGTATTTTTACAGCGATGCTGCTGTATAAAAAACAGAATGATAAGCCGGACAAGATCGCTGCATCACTCAGTGGTTTATATAAAGCAGCCTATCACAAATTCTATATTGATGAGGTATACCTTTTCATCACACAGAAAATAATTTTCAATTTGATCGGAAAGCCGGCGGCATGGTTTGATAAGAACGTAGTGGATGGCCTGGTGAATTTAACGGGTAATACCACGCTGAAGATATCAGAGGGCATAAAAAGGATTCAATCAGGTAAAGTACAGCAATATGCCATTTACTTTTTAGCAGGAGTAATTGGACTGGCGTTGCTTTTTATTTATGTATGGAAGTAGATAATTTTTAAGAACGCAGAATGAATTTATTGTTATTGATATTGACACCCTTGCTTACGGCGGTAGCTGTATTGCTGATGCGCAATGCCACGCAGGTAAGATGGGTTTCATTTATTGGCGCTGCTGTTCAACTGGTGCTTGCCTTTGCCTTGTTCTTTGCATTCCGCAATGAGCGTATGGCGGGTAATGCAGACGAAATGCTTTTTCAGCTTCAGTACAACTGGTTCCCGGCCTGGCATATCAGTTTTCATTTGGGGGTAGACGGCATTTCAATAGCGATGATCTTATTGACGGCATTTGTTGTTATTGCCGGCGTACTGGTTTCATGGAACGTGGAGAAGATGACCAAGGAATTTTATTTCCTGCTTATCTTATTAAGCCTCGGTGCGTATGGCTTTTTCATTTCACTCGACCTGTTCATTTTATTTTTCTTCCTCGAGATCGCTGTCATTCCCAAATACCTGCTCATTGGTATCTGGGGAAGCGGTAAAAAAGAATACAGTGCCAATAAGCTGGCATTGATGCTGATGGGCGGATCGGCCCTGGTGTTGGTAGGGTTATTGGGTGTTTATTTCAACGCACCCGAAAAAACATTTGACCTGATCACCCTTTCTAAAAGTTATATATCTCCCGAAGTGCAGAAGATATGTTTTCCATTGCTGTTTGTAGGCTTTGGTGTGTTCACTGCCTTGTTCCCGTTTCATACCTGGGTTCCTGATGGTCACTCTTCTGCACCCACTGCCGGGTCTATGTTCCTTGCCGGTATTTCCATGAAGCTGGGCGGCTATGGCTGCTTACGGGTTGCTACGTATATATTACACGATGGCGCAAAAGAATATTCAACCATCATCATTATACTTTCTGTTATCGCCATTTTATACGGCGCCTTTGCCACGATGATGCAGAAAGACCTGAAATACATCAATGCTTATTCATCCGTTAGCCATTGCGGATTTGTATTGCTGGGCATTGGCATGATGACCAGAACATCCATGACCGGCGCCGTGATGCAAATGGTTTCGCATGGCTTGATGACAGCCCTTTTCTTCGCTGTTATCGGCATGATATACGAACGTACACATACCAGGCAGGTAAATGAAATGGGTGGATTGCTGAAGCGCATGCCTTTTATCGGTACGGTATTATTTATTGTGGGACTCTGTTCTCTTGGGTTACCCGGGCTCAGTGGTTTTGTGGCCGAGATGACGGTATTCATGGGCTCCTGGGAAAACCCGGATACGTTCAGCCGGGTAGCAACCATCCTGTCCTGCTTATCATTGGTGGTCACTGCTGTTTATATTTTACGGGCTATTACCAAAACAGCCATGGGGCCGCTGAAAGAACAATTTGCAACATTAACAGATGCCAGGTGGAATGAAAAACTGGCCGCCATCATCCTGGTCGTTGGTATCATTGCAATAGGCACGGCTCCGTTCTGGCTGAGCAACCTGGTAAACCCGGCAACAGAAATAATAAAACAACACCTGATGATGCCAACACCCATGGACTAAGTATGAATGAAATACTGACGATAATGAAAAGTGAACTGCTGGTAACGGCCATCATCTTCCTGCTCCTCTTTGTTAAGCTGGGTAAGGGGATGAGGAATGAATCCATGCTGCTGCTGGTACAGGTCTTATTGCTGCTGAATTTTATTGCCGGATTTTTTTTCAATAGAGAAGGCGTATTGTTCAACGGCATGTACCAGTCAACACCCATGATCGTTTTGCAGAAGAATATCCTCAACCTGGGCGTATATCTCATCTCTTTATTATTCAGCAACTGGTTTAAAAGATCGGAACACATGCCGGAATTTTTCATGCTGATGCTGTCCGCTTTGCTGGGTATGTTCTTCCTTATTTCCAGTGGTAATCTGCTGATGTTCTTTTTAGCGCTGGAACTTTCCACTATCCCCGTTGCGGCCATGGCCAATTTCGACCTGGATAAAAAACGCTCTTCCGAAGCAGCCATGAAAATGATATTGACCTCGGCTTTCTCATCGGGCATTTTACTATTTGGTATCTCACTCATATATGGTGCAACAGGTACCATCAGTTTTTCAGAATTACCACAACACCTGGATGGAACCCCGTTACAGGTACTGGCCTTTGTATTCCTCTTCGCCGCTTTTGCATTTAAATTATCCATTGTGCCATTCCATTTATGGACGGCCGATGTGTATGAAGGCTCACCCATGGCAACAACTTCCTTCCTGTCGGTGATATCAAAAGGAGCAGTGACTTTTATTTTCATCTCTGTGTTATATAAGGTATTTAAACCGATGGAAGAAACCTGGTATAATATGGTGATGATCCTTTCCATTGCCACCATGGTCACCGGCAACCTGTTTGCATTGCGGCAGCAGAATATAAAACGCTTCCTAGCTTTTTCATCCATTGCACAAGTGGGTTTTATATTAGTGGGTATCAGTGCCGGCTCCACAGGAGGGGCGGCTTTTAAAGGGGTAGGATCAGCTTCGGTTGTTTATTTTATCCTGGTCTATATCTTTTCCAACCTGGCGGCATTTGGTGTGGCGGCGGCCACCTCTTCACAAACCAATAAAGAAAATATCGACGACTATAAAGGTTTTTACAAAACCAACCCGTTCTTAAGCTGGGTGTTGGCCTTGGCATTGTTCTCACTCGCAGGCGTTCCTCCTACGGCTGGTTTTTTTGCAAAATTGTTCCTGATAACAGCAGGGGCATCCAACGGCACGTATTTACTGATTACCGTGGCAGCCCTCAATATGATCGTTTCCCTGTATTATTACCTGCGGGTGATACGGGCAGTGTTCATGGATAAGAATGAGCAACCGGTAGAGAAAATAAAGATCGATCTTTCTGCAAAGCTGGGTTTGACGATTTGTGCAGCGGGTATTGTGCTGGTTGGACTGTTGAGCTGGATATACGATTACATAGAAAAACTGGTTTAGAAGTTTAGGGGTTGAGTATACAGAACCTGGTTACCTAAACCTTTCAACCCCTAAACTCCTAAACTCCTAAACGGGTATATGGCAATAAATAAAAATCACGAATTTGAAGAACTGGATGGCGTTAAGTGCGGCATCGTGGAGAAGAATGTTTCACCGGAAAGGGTTGCGTTCTTAAAAAAATTACTCGAGTTCAATAAATTCACAGTTGTGGTTGTTCCATCACCGCCGCCTAAAGTTGCTGCTGCCCCTGTAGCGAAAGTGGCAGAAGGAGAAGAAGCGCCACCACCACCTCCAGCACCCGCGGCACCCGAAACATTTACCGTTGGTGTAACAGATTACACATACAATACCATCAATGCCATTTACGGGCGGCTGCTTAAAACCCCCGACGGGCACGTGGTAACCATGGCCTACTGGCATCAAAAAGAAGCGGTAAGTCATGATGAGATCCCTTATTATGAAGATGTAAGCTGACAGCATTTCAATTTTAGGATATTTTTTAGTTTAGGAAGAGTACTTTTCATCAATGAAACACCTGCTCTGCTTTCTTCTTTTTGCTACTCTATTTTTTCCTTCCCAATCACAGGATATGGCTTTTACACTGAAGGGAAAACTTCAGCAACCTTCAGTTGTATCTTCTTTTTTAATTGCTTATCCAAAAATGCATATGGACAGCTTTCCCGTTCAGGCCGATGGAAGCTTTATATATTCGGGCAATTTTTCAGAGCCGGGTGAAATGCAAATCGGAACAAGAAAATCCGGAATAACAATCTGGTTAGATACCTGTTTAAAAAATGTTTACCTGTCAGAGAAGCCCGATCAAAATGGTAAAATGAAATTAACGGTTGATTCGGTCGTGGGGTCTGAAGACACTTATTTATATTATTATACCACATTGCCAAAGCAATTCATAGGTCAAACTACTAAAACTACAATTAATCATAGTTTTTATTCACAGAAGGAATTGGAGGCATATATTGATAGTTTAAATAGGGTAAGTAATGCTACAAAACCCTTTAGGGATAGTTTACGCAGAGCTGATATATTTCGGGAAATTGACAGCATTTTTAAAGTCAGGCCCGATTCTAAAGTACTTCCCTGGTTAATTGGGTATCATGAACTCAGTCTCGGCCTTGACTTAATGGGGGAGCTTTATTACAGATTAAATACCGAACAGCAACAATCGGAATCTGGCATTAATTTATTAAGTACACTTAACAGGCTACAGCTTTTAAAACCCGGAAATATTTTTGAAGATTTTACAATGAAAGATGACAATGAAAAAGATTTTAAGTTTAGTTCTTTAAAAAGTAAATACGTGCTGATTGATTTTTGGGCAAGCTACTGCGGCCCCTGCAGAAGTAAGCATCCTTATCTGCGTGAAGCATATCTAAAAACAAAAGGAGCCGGGCTTGAGATCGTCAGTATCTCTTTGGATGAAGACCGGCAAAAGTGGCGGGAAGCCCTTAAACAGGATAAGCTGGAATGGATCAATGTTAATGATCCTAAAGGCAGTGAAAGTTCAATTACCCGTAAATACAATATTACAGGTATTCCATTTTCAATATTATTGGACGAAAACCGGAAAGTAATACTTGTAAACCCAACTTCTTACCAGGTAACTGAATTTTTCAAAAACCTCCGCTGAAACTGTAGCGAACCAGTCTGGATTCTTTGCATTTGTCGCTCTGTACACCTGTATTTTACTGATAAAAATCAACTTCCCCGGTGACCTATGTTTCCCGAATTTGAGCGCCGATGCCCTAACTATGCAGGGTACCAAGTTCTACAATTATGGCAAACAGATCAAAAGCCGGAAAGTATGTTTACTTCTTCGGCGGCGGCAAAGCCGATGGGAATGAATCAATGAAAAACCTGTTGGGTGGCAAGGGCGCAAACCTGGCTGAAATGGCCGGGCATCCCAAACTACGCTTACCCGTTCCCCCGGGGTTTACCGTAACCACCGAAGTATGTACTTATTTCTACGCCAATAAAAAAACATACCCGAAAATATTGAACCTGCAGGTGCAGGATGCGTTGACCCGGATTGAAAAGCTCACCGGTAAAAAATTCGGCGATGCAAATAATCCCTTACTGCTTTCTGTACGTTCGGGTGCAAGAAAAAGTATGCCGGGTATGATGGAAACGGTGCTCAATATCGGGCTGAATGAAAATACCATCAAAGGCATTATTGCCCACAGCGGAGACGAACGCTTTGCTTATGATGCATACCGCCGACTGATCATGATGTATGCCGATGTGGTGATGGAAAAAGCAGCAGCCGTTGAACCTAAACACGGCAAAGGCATCCGCAAAATACTGGATGAAAAACTGGAACACATCAAACTTACAAAAGGATATGCCAGTGATACAGACTTAACGGTTGGGGAACTGAAAGACCTGGTAAGAGATTACAAAAAGACAATAAAAAAAGTTCTGGGAAAAAATTTTCCGGAAGATCCGTATGAACAGATGTGGGGTGGTATCAGCGCCGTATTCGCCAGCTGGAATGGCAAGCGTGCCATCGAATACCGCCGCATTGAAAAGATCCCGGAAGAATGGGG
>Ga0209023_10003162_pt1 | contig 19862 bp, 17 predicted proteins | sample LakOneMetagenome_FD_187468 | JGI IMG/M metagenome (GOLD analysis project Ga0209023, IMG submission 187468) | Freshwater and sediment microbial communities from Lake Erie, Canada (SPAdes) (version 2) | ecosystem: Environmental > Aquatic > Freshwater > Lentic | place: Lake Erie, Canada...
AAAGCCGCCGATTATTGCGAACCGGCGGCTTGTCGTATCTGGTGGTGATAGGTGGACTTGAACCACCGACCCCAGCATTATGAGTGCTGTGCTCTAACCAACTGAGCTATATCACCGAAAGCTGCGTACTGAAACCTGATAAGCAAATGGCTTGACTCGCATGAGCCAAGCCATCGCTTGGAATTCTGGTGGTGATAGGTGGACTTGAACCACCGACCCCAGCATTATGAGTGCTGTGCTCTAACCAACTGAGCTATATCACCAAAGAGAACGATATTATCCAAGGCAGAACGCGCTCTGTCAAGGCTGCCTCAGCGAAACGACGCGAAACAGCAAGCCGTTGTTGCTGCACTGCTATTTTTGCAAGCCTTCCAGATGGCCCAGGATCTCGCCCGCCGGGTCGCGCCCCATGAAGTCGATCACGATCCGGTCCGGCATCGCGCGCAGCCAGGTCAGCTGGCGCTTGGCCAACTGGCGCGTGGCGATGATGCCGGTCTCGCGCAGGCCGGCGCGGTCGATCTTGCCGTCCAGGTAATCCCAGGATTGGCGGTAGCCGACGCAGCGCATCGAGGGCAAATTCGGCGACAGATCGCCACGCGCACGCAGGCGCGCCACCTCGGCCACGATGCCGCTATCGTCCGACGTGCCCAGCATCTGCTCGAAACGCAGCGCGATGCGCTTGTGCAGGATGGCGCGGTCCGGCGTCTCCAGCGCAAACGACACCAGCTCGAAAGGCAATACCGGCTTGGCGCGCCGCGCCAGCAGTTCCGACATCGGCTTGCCGGTGAGCTCGATGATTTCCAGCGCGCGGTTGATGCGCTGGGCGTCGGCGGGCGCCAGGCGCTCGGCCGTCACCGGGTCGAGTGCGCGTAGCCTGGCGTGCATGCCCGGCCAGCCGATCCGCGCCGCTTCCGCATCGATGCGCGCGCGTACCTCGGCGTCCGCCGTCGGCAAATCGTCCAGGCCATCGGTCAGGCCCTTGAAATACATCATCGTGCCGCCCACCAGCAGCGGCAGCTTGCCGCGCGCGCCGATCTCTTCCACCAGGCGCAGGGTGTCGTTCCGGAACTGCATCACCGAATAGGCGTCGAGCGGGTCGATGATGTCGATCAGGTGGTGCGGCACGGCCGCCAGTTCCTCAAGCGTCGGCTTGGCGGTGCCGATGTCCATCTCGCGGTACACCAGGGCCGAGTCGACCGAGATGATCTCGACGGGACGTTCGCGCGCAATGGCGAGGGCGGCTGCGGTCTTGCCCGACGCGGTCGGGCCCATGATCGCCACGGCCAGCGGCCGGGCGTTGTTGACGTGTTCAACCATTGTTTATTGACCGCGCAGGAACAGTTTGTCGAGGGCCGCGATGTCGAGCTGGACCCAGGTCGGACGGCCGTGGTTGCACTGGTCGGCGCGCTCGGTGCTTTCCATCTGGCGCAGCAGCGCGTTCATTTCGGGGATGGTGAGGATGCGGTTGGCGCGCACCGCCGTATGGCAGGCGAGCGTCCCGAGCAGTTCGTTGCGGCGCTCGATCAGCACGCGCGAGCCGCCGAATTCGCGCACGTCGCGCAGCACGTCGCGCGCCAGCGTTTGCGCGTCGGCGTTCTTCAGCAGCGTCGGCACGGCGCGCACGGCCAGCGTGGTCGGCGACAGCGCGGCGATGTCGAAGCCGAGCGCCTTCAGGGTGTCCTGGTGGTCGTTGGCGGTGGCCACCTCGATGGCGTCGGCGAAGAAGGTCACCGGAATCAGCAGCGACTGCACCTGCATGTCCTGGCCTTCGACCTGGGCGTCGAGCGCATTCTTCAGTTGCTCGTACAGGATGCGTTCGTGCGCCGCGTGCATGTCGACCAGCACCAGGCCACGGGTGTTCTGGGCCAGGATGTAGATGCCGTGCAGCTGGGCCAAGGCGAAGCCGAGCGGGAAGTCGTCGTTGCTCGGGGCGCTTGATACGGCCGGCATCGGCGCCACCTGCAGCGGCGCCGATGGTGACGATGGCGCCGCTGCGCCAGTGCGTTCGTTATCGGCAAACAGCGCGCCGTAGTTTGCCGTGGTCTGGGCGACGCCCTGCGTGCCTGGGGCATCCCAGCGGCTGCCCGGCGGATACGGCGACGGCGAGAAGGTCGGCGCCAGTTGCGCGCCGAACGAGGTTTGCTCGTGCGGCCGGCGCCAGTTGGCGCTGGCGTTCGAGGCCGTCGGCGTGATCTCGGCGGCGGTGAGCGGCGCGGGCACGCTGCCGTGCGCCGTGGCCGAGGTCTGCGCCAGCGCGCGCTGCACCGCGTGGAACACGAACTGGTGCACGGCGCGGCTGTCGCGGAAGCGCACTTCGGTTTTCGACGGGTGCACGTTGACGTCGACCAGGGCCGGGTCGAGGTCCAGCGCCAGCACGTACGACGGGAAGCGGTCGCCGTGCAGCACGTCCTGGTAGGCGGCGCGCACCGCGTGCACCAGCACCTTGTCGCGCACAAAACGCCCGTTCACGTAGAAGAACTGGCCGTCGGCACGCGCCTTCGAGGCGGTGGGCAGGCCGGCATAGCCGAACAGGCGCAAGGGGCCGGCGACTTCATCGATGGCGATGCGCGCCTCGGCGAAATCGTTGCCCAGGATCTGGCTGCTGCGCCGGGCCATTTCGCACACGTTCCAGTGGTCGATGGTGCGGCCGTTGTGGGTCAGGCTGAAGGACACGTCGGGCCGCGCCAGCGCGATGCGGCGCACGACCTCGGCGCAGTGGCCGTATTCGGTCTGTTCGGATTTTAAAAACTTGCGGCGCGCCGGCGTGTTGAAATACAGGTCCTGCACGTCGATGGTGGTGCCGAGCGGGCCGGAGGAGGGCACGACCTGGCCCAAGTGCGAGCCGACGATTTCCCAGGCATGCGGCGCATCCTTGGTACGCGAGGTGATCGCCACCGCCGCCACCGAAGCGATCGAGGCCAGCGCTTCGCCACGGAAGCCCAGCGTCGCCACGTTCTCGAGGTCGGTCAGCGAGGCGATTTTCGAGGTGGCGTGGCGCGCCAGCGCCAGCGGCATCTGGTCGGGCTCGATGCCGCGGCCGTTGTCGGTGATCGCGATGCGCTTGACGCCGCCTTCTTCCAGGCGGATCGTGATCTGGGTGGCGCCGGCGTCCAGCGCGTTTTCCAGCAGTTCCTTGACGACGGCCGAGGGCCGCTCGACGACCTCGCCAGCGGCGATCTGCGAGATCAGCTGGTCGGGAAGTTGCTGGATGGGGCGGTGGGTGGGGACGGGCGCGTTCATCGTTCAGATTATATCGCGCGCCGAAATCGCCGGTCCCCGTGTTGTCTTATTTTTGCGCGCCGCTTTTTTCGCCGTTTTGTTCACGCACCGGAATCGGCGCATTGCACAGGTCGACATGCCCGGCCGCGAATACGTTCCAGGGGCCGCCGCGGTTGCGCTGGGCTTCCACCACCTTCTGGTAGGTGGCGCTGTCGGTGCGCATCACCTCAATGTTGCTGCGCTCTTCCTTCGGCACGTCGGCGGCGACGCGGAAGGCGTTGATCGGCACCTGCATCTCCGCTTTGTCGTAGAAGCCCATCGGCGCCGGACCGCGCGGCATGCTCGACAACAGCGGCATGCCGGACACGACGCGCCCGACCACGGTGATATTCCGGTCCAGCTGGCGCGGCGCCTGGCCGGTCACCACGTACAGCGCGGTGCCGCCGCCGCTGTCGGCCTCGTTGTCGCGGCCGACGCCGACCATGGCGTAGCAGTGGGCCAGCCAGGTTTCGCCCTTCTTCGGGTCGCGTCCGACCGGGAAGCCGTTCGAGTGGCCGACTTGCGGCGCGTAGCCATCGACGTCCTTCAGGCGCGTGAATTGGCGGTCGTTCTTGAGGGGGGCGGTGAACTCTGCCTTCAGCTTCATCTTCGCGGTCTTGGCCTGGCGCGGATTCTTTTCGTCCGGATCGCCCCACTGCACCACGAAGTTGTCCTGCGAACGGAGGATCACCAGGCCGTCGAAATAATGCTCGCGCGCCAGCGCCTTGATGTTGGCGGCGTGGTTCGGCGCGAAAGGCGGGGCCAGTTCGATGACCACGCGTCCGCCGGGCAAATCCATGTAAAGCGTGTTCTCGAGGTCGAGCGGACGCCAGTCGGACGCCTTCGATTCCTTGACGATCTCGCCCACGCTCGCCTTCGGCGGCAAGGGTTTCGGTTCGGCCGCCTGCGCCAGCGTGCTGGCCAACACCAGGGCCGCGCCCACACCCATCATTCTTGCATTCATCTCCGCCACCTTTGTTGTTTGTATGAAGTAATTGTAGACCTGAAAATGAGCATTTCGGAAACTTAACACTGCCTTAAATACCGCAAACGGCGACAAGTCTGCTTGTCCTGCCGGAGGTTTTGGCGGGCTCACTAATGGTATGATGCGGCGTTACCGTTTAGGAAAATTATGGATCTGATGCAATTTTTCGACATGATTCTTCATGTCGATAAGACGTTGGGCGTCCTGCTGGCGCAATACGGCGTGTATGTCTACATCGTCCTGTTTGCCATCGTATTCTGCGAGACCGGTCTCGTGGTCCTGTTTTTCTTTCCGGGCGACACCTTGCTCTTCATCGCCGGCGCCTTCTGCGCCACGGGCGAGATGAGTTACCCGCTGTTGATGGCCTTATTGATCATTGCCGCCGTCACGGGCAATACCCTGAATTACTACATCGGCGAAGCCGTCGGCCAGCGCATGTTCACCCACGACTACCGCTGGATCAACAAGGACGCGTTGCACCGCACCCACGATTTCTTCGAAAAACATGGCGGCAAGACCATCATCCTGGCGCGTTTCGTGCCGGTGGTGCGTACCTTTGCGCCGTTCGTGGCCGGCGTGTCGGACATGACCCATACCCGCTTCCAGCTGTACAACATCACCGGCGCCGTGCTGTGGGTGGCTAGCCTGGTGACTGCCGGCTACTTCTTCGGCAACATTCCTATCATCCGCGACCACCTGACCGAGATCGTGCTGGTGGGCGTGAGCGCGGCGATCGTGCCGCTGATGCTGGGCGGCTTGTGGAAGTTCGGCCGCAGGATGTTGAGCCGATAAGACGTATCGACAACGAACTTGTTCGAATGCTCAGGGCGCCGGTTTTTCCGGCGCCTTTTTCGTTGCGCGCCCCGTTTAAATCGGCAAAAACGCTCAAGTTTCCGTATGGAAGCGTCGTTAAAGGTGGGTAGATAACTTCCACCAACCCCATGCGCCACTTCATTGCCCTGTTCGCTTGCAGCCTCGTCATGCTCCACGCAAGCGCCAACGAACCTGCCCACGCCGCCAAGCCGGAAGCGGACGCGGCCAAGAAGCTCGCGGCCGACATCGCCAAGCCGGCCAGCGCCAAGCCGGCCGCCGACAAAGCTGCCGACAAGAGCGCTGACAAGGCCGCAGCCGACAAGGCCGCCGCATTGGCGATTGCGCGGGCGGCCGACAAGGCCGTTGCCGAGAAGGCCGCGCCTGCCGACAAGGAAGAGAAGGGCGAGAAAGCCGCCGCCAAGCCGGGCAAGGCCAGCGCCGTCACCGCCGACAAGGCCGCCTCGGCCATCTCGGCGCAGAGCGAGGAAGATGCCCAGGTCGACCTGTCGGTGCGCATCGCCGAGCGCCTGGCCGAGATGCGCGCCAAGCAGGCCGCGCGCGTGGCTGCCGCCGCCAAGGCGAAAAAGGCGGCCGAGGCCAGGCGCAAGAAGGAAGCGGCCGCCGCCGCAGTCGTGGCTGCCGCCGCCGCCGCGCCGAAGATCAGCAACCACTGGGACTACGAAGGCGAGTTCGGCCCCGAGAACTGGGGCAAGATCAACCCGGCCTGGTCGCAATGCGGCGCCGGCAAGCGCCAGTCGCCGATCGACATCCGCGACGGCATGAAGGTCAACCTGGACGAGATCGACTTCAACTACCGCCCGTCGGACTACACCGAAGTCGACAACGGCAAGACCGTGCAGGTGAATCTCCCGCGCGGCAATTTCATGACGATCGGGAACCAGAGCTACGAGCTGGTGCAGTTCCACTTCCACCGTCCGTCGGAAGAAAAGATCAACGGCAAGGGCACCGAGATGGTGATCCACCTCGAGCACCGCGGCCCGGGCGGCAAGCTGGCCATCGTCGCCGTGCTGCTCGAGCGCGGCAGGGCCAACGACGCCATCCAGACCGTGTGGAACAACATCCCGCTGGAGAAGAACCAGCAGGTGGCGTCCAGCGAGCCGCTCGACCCGCTGGAGCTGCTGCCGGATCGCCGCGAGTACTACACCTACATGGGTTCTCAGACCACGCCGCCCTGCACCGAGAACGTGCTGTGGCTGGTGATGAAGCAGCCGATGACGGCCTCGCCGGCGCAGATGGCCCTGTTCTCGCGCCTGTATCCGCTGAATGCGCGGCCGGTGCAGGAAAGCGAAGGGCGGATGGTGAAGGAATCGCATTAAAACGAAAGCCGGCGCGAGCCGGCTTTTTCATATTCGTTGACGCGTGCCTGGTAGGGTGGGCGCTCCTGTGCCCACGCGAAAACGGTGAGCAGACGCGGCGTTCGATCACGCCAACGTGGCGCATACGTCACGCGTGGGCACGGGGCGCCCACCCTACATTTGCAAGCACCGCGGCCTTCTCAGCTGACGTGGTACTCACCCACCCAGCGCTCGCCCGGCTGCAGCGTCGGCCCGTTCAACAGCGCCGGCTCGACGCACACGAAGCGCCGGTACTCCTCATCCGCCATGTCCGACAGCGCCGCCGCATCTTCCGCGCCCGGATTCCACACCACCGCATCCGTGAACCCTTCCTGGCGCACAGTCAGCATGATGCCGCCATCGATCAGCGCCAGCGGCGGCGTGACGCCTTCGTACACACGGTCGAACTTGCCCGTGATGGCCAGCTCCTCGCGCTCGACGCCGTTGATGCGGACAGTGCCGATATCGCCCACCAGGTGGTAAGTGTGCAGGGCCGCCGCGAACGCAAACGCGTCGTTGCCGGCATTGCGCACGTCAAGCCGCATCGACAATTGGTTGGCGTGAATCGCCACCCGCAGCGCCAGCGCAAAGCCATGCGGCCAGGCGGCGGCGTGTTCCGGCGCCAGGTCGCCCGGCTCCAGCGCCAGCACGGCGAAGGCCCAGCCGTTCTCCACGCCGGTATCGGCCACGCGCCAGTTGCTCACGCGCGCAAAACCATGGCGCATGCCCTCGCCGCGCTCCGCGAATTGCGGGAAGATCACCGGCACGCCGCCACGGATCGCCCGGCTGCCGTCGAGCGCCGATTGCGCGCTGCAGAACAGGCGTTCGAGTCCGTCGGCGCCGCGCCAGGAAATCAGGTGGGCGCCGTACAGGGTGACGCAGGCTTGCGCGCCGTCGGGCGCGGTGAGGAGCAGGGCCGGGAGCTGGCCGTAGGTGGTCTGGATCGCGGCTTCCATGGGTGGCTTGTCGATTCGTTACGTCGGGCCGGTAGTATGCCACGGCCAGCCATGGCGGCAAGCTTCAGGACAGGGCGGCGGCCCGCTCGCGTTCGCGCATGTAGCGCGCCGGCGGCACGCCGATGTGGCGCGCAAAGGCCACGGTGAAGGTGCTGGCCGAACTGTAGCCGGTGCGCTCGGCCACCTCGGCGATGCTGGCCGCGCCGGCGCGCAGCAGGTCCTTGGCCAGCGCCATGCGCCAGGCCAGCAAATACGCCATCGGCGTCATGCCGACCGCGGCGCTGAAGCGTTCGAAGAAGCTGGAGCGCGACAACGCCGCTTCCTGCGCCAGTTCGGTTACGCTCCAGGCATGCTGCGGCGCTTCGTGGATCTTGCGCAGCGCATTTCCCAGGCGCGCATCGGCCAATCCGCGCACCAGGCCGGGCGAGGCTGCCGTCCCGACGCTCGAGCGCAGTGCTTCGATCAGCAGCACTTCCAGCAGGCGCGCCATGACGACCTCGCGCGCCGGCCGTTGCGCGCGCGACTCGTCGCGTACCAGCTCCACCAGCGTGGCCAGGCGCTGTTCGCCACGTACGTAGACCAGGCGCGGCAGCAGGGACACCAGCAGCGCCGCGTCCGGCGAGCCGAAGACGCAGTGGCCGATGATGTAGCGCGCTTCGGGCGCGCCGAGCCGGAATTCGCCCGGCCGCAGCGCCACTGGCAGGGAGAGGGGCGCATGCGCGGCGGGGGCTTCCATGCTCGACATCGCGAAGTCGTAGGTAGCGGGGATCAGGACAAAGTCGCCGGGCGCCAGCACGAGCGCGGCCTGGCCTTCGACGGCCAGGCGGCAAGCGCCGTCGAGCACCACGCAAAACGAAGGCTGGCCGGTTTCGGCGCGCCGTACGCGCCATTGCCCGGCTGCTTCGACCAGCTTCATGTAGCGCACGCCCGGCTGCAGCATGGCGACGACTTCCGCCAAGGGATCGGTCATTTCTGGACTCTCGCAAATGGAATATGGACTGGTGATTGTAGATCGTCCGGCCACAAGCGCCTATCGTAACGTTACCCAACCACGAAAGGAAACCCTGCCATGAAAACCGTCCTGATCACCGGCTGCTCGTCCGGCTTCGGCCTGGAAATCGCCCGCCACTTCCTCGCCCACGACTGGAAAGTGGTCGCCACCATGCGCACGCCGCAGGAAGGCCTGCTGCCGGCGTCCGAACGCCTGCGCGTGCTGGCGCTCGACGTGACCGACGCCGCCAGCATTCATGCCGCGCTGGAAGCGGCGGGGCCGATCGACGCGCTGGTCAACAATGCCGGTATCGGCATGCTGTTCCCGCTCGAAGGCACGTCGATGGAGACGACGCGCAGCGTGTTCGAGACGAACACCCTCGGCACGATCGCCATGACCCAGGCGGTATTGCCCGGCATGCGCGAGCGTGGGGCCGGCGTGATCGTCAACGTTACCTCGACCGTGACCCTGGTGCCCTTGCCCCTGCTGTCGGTCTACACCGCAAGCAAGGCGGCGGTGAATGCCTTTACCGAATCGCTGGCGCTGGAGCTGGCCCCGCTCGGCATCCGTCCTCGCCTGGTGCTGCCGGGACGCGCGCCAACGACACGCTTCGGGGAGAACGCGCGCCCGCGCATGCAGGCCGGCACGCCCACCGCGTATGCGCCGTTGATGGAAACGGTGTTCGGCGCAGTGCGCGGAGGCGGACCCGTGACCCACGGGGAAGATGTGGCGCGCGCCGTCTGGCGCGCGGTGACCGATCCGGCGGCCCCGATGCGCATTCCGGCCGGCGCCGATGCCGAAGAGCTGGCCGCGTCGCTGGCCTGAAAAGGCCCGGACCCAGGTTCAAGTCGTGCGGCTCTTCGCCATCGGCGGATTCGCCGAGAAGTAGCGCTTGATGCCCTTGGTGATGGCGTTCGCCAGCTGGTCCTGGTAGCCGTCGTCCTTCAGCTTGGCTTCCTCTTCCGGGTTCGAGATGAACGCGGTTTCCACCAGGATCGACGGAATGTCCGGGGCTTTCAGCACCGCAAACCCGGCCTGCTCGACGGCCGCCTTGTGCAGGCGGTTGATGCCGCCGATCTCGCCCAGTACGGCCTTGCCAAGCTTCAGGCTGTCGTTGATCTGGGCCGTGGTCGAGAGGTCGAACAGCACGCTGGCGAGCTGCCTGTCGTGCTTGCCGAGATTCACGCCGCCGATCATGTCGGCCTTGTTCTGGTCGTTCGCCAGCCAGCGCGCGGCGGTCGAGGTAGCGCCTTTTTCCGACAGCACGAAGACCGAGGAACCACGCGCGGTCGGCACCGTAAAGGCGTCGGCGTGGATCGACACGAACAAGTCGGCCTGCACCTTGCGCGCCTTTTCCACGCGGGTGCCGAGCGGGACGAAATAATCGCCGTCGCGGGTCAGCATCACGCGCGTGTTCGGCAGCGCCTCGAGTTTCGTTTTCAGGCGCTTCGCCACGGCCAGCACGATGTCTTTTTCGCGCGTGCCGGTGGCGCCGATCGCGCCCGGGTCTTCGCCGCCATGGCCGGGGTCGAGGGCGATCGTCACCATGCGCACCACGTTGCTGACCGGCGGCTTGGGCTTGATCAGGGACTTGCCCGGCGCCGGCGGCGGCGCCACCGGCGGCGTGCCGTTCATGGCGGCGATCTCGGCCTCGATGCGGGCGACCGGATCGGGCGTCGGCTGCTGCACCGGCGTCGGCGCGGCCGGCACGGCGGTCGTGGTGCCGTCGCCGGGCGACCATTCGCCCTTGGCGATCAGGGCGGCAATCGGGTCCGCTTCGCGCACCGGATACAAATCGAAGATCAGGCGGTGCTTATAGGTGCCGACCGGCGCCAGCGTGAACACCTGCGGCTTGATCTCTTCCTTCAGGTCGAACACCAGGCGCACCACCTTCGGGCGGTTCTGGCCGACGCGCACCTGCTTGATGTAGGGGTCGTTCGGCTCGACCTTGGCGACCAGGCTTTTCAGCGTGTTGTTCAGGTCGAGGCCGTCGATGTCGACCACCAGGCGCGGCGGATCGGGCACCAGGAAGTGCTCGGTCTTCAGGTCGCTGTCGTTTTCCAGCGTCACGCGGGTGTAGTCGTCGGCCGGCCAGACGCGCACGGCCAGGATCTGCGCCGCACTGGCAGGCAGGGGCGCGACCACCGACAGCAGCAGGGTGCCGCCGGCTTTCAGCAAGGTACGTCGGCGTACGCCGGACGTCAGGGAGGGAAGGAGAGACGGTCGAGGCATAGCAGGCCTAATTCGGACAACGCCTGCAATTCTACAGTACGCCCGAGGCCGCTAACATTAAGCAAGACTTTAACGTCGGGCAATGGCAACACCGGTTCGCCCTTTTCCGGCCATTCGACGATGCAGATATTCTTGCCGTCGAAATCTTCGCGGAAGCCTGCATCCAGGAATTCTTCCGGGCTCGACATGCGGTACAAATCGTAGTGGATGATGTTCGCCGGCTGGCCGCCCAGCTGCACGCGGTAGGGTTCCGACAGCGTGTAGGTCGGGCTCTTGACGGTGCCCTTGTGGCCGGCCGCCTGGATCAGGGAACGGGTGAGCGCAGTCTTGCCGGCGCCGAGGTCGCCGTGCAGGTAGATGACCAGGCCGGGCACAATGGCGCGCGCCAGGGCGGCGCCCAGGGCGGCGGTGGCCGTTTCGTCCGGCAGGTAGGCTGTGAAGTGCTGCATCAATTAGAATGTCGTGTTCAGCGGCGCGTAGCGTTTGCCATCCGCGCCGAAAATTGTCTTGTTTGCCATGTCTTCATCTTCCCCCGACCTGTACGAACTCGCACGCGCCATCAAGGCGTGGGGGCGGGAACTCGGCTTTGCCGACGTGCGCATTGCCGACGTCGACCTCGCGCACGCCGAGGAAGGCCTGCAGGCCTGGCTGGCGGCCGGGCACCATGGCGAGATGGATTATATGGCAAGCCACGGGATGAAGCGCGCCCGGCCGGCCGAGCTGGTGCCGGGCACGGTGCGCGCCATCGTCGCGCGCATGGATTATCTGCCCAAGGATGCCGCGTCTGACGCTTCCCATTGGCGCGCCCGTGAGGCGGCGCGGCAACTGGACCCCGGCGCGGCCGTGGTGTCGGTGTATGCGCGCGGCCGCGACTACCACAAGGTGCTGCGCAACCGCCTGGCCCAGCTGGCCGAGCGCGTGAAGCGCGAGATCGGCGAATACGGCTACCGCGCCTTCACCGATTCGGCGCCGGTGATGGAACTGCCGCTCGCGGCCAAGGCCGGCCTCGGCTGGCGCGGCAAGCACACGCTGCTGCTGTCGCGCGAAGCCGGCTCGACCTTTTTCATCGGCGAGATCCTGGTCGACTTGCCGCTGCCCGTTGACGAGGCGACCAGCGGCCATTGCGGGCAGTGCAGCAGCTGCATCGACAAGTGCCCGACGCAGGCCATCCTTGGTCCGGGGCGGCTGGATGCGCGGCGCTGCATTTCCTATCTCACCATCGAGCTGAAGGGCAGCATTCCGCTGGAGCTACGCCCGCTGATCGGCAACCGCATCTACGGCTGCGACGATTGCCAGCTGGCTTGCCCATGGAACAAGTTCGCCCAGCGCGCGGTGTTGCCGGACTTCGATGAGCGCAATGGCTTGGGCGACGCGTCGCTGGTGGAACTGTTTGCCTGGGAAGAAGAGGAATTCAACCGCCGCACCGAGGGCAGTCCGATCCGGCGCATCGGCCACGAGCGCTGGCTGCGCAACCTGGCGGTGGGGCTGGGCAATGCGGCGGCTGGCCGCGCTGGCGACCCGGCTATCGTGGCGGCCTTGCGTGCGCGTGCGGCGCATCCGTCCGAGCTGGTGCGCGAGCACGTAAGCTGGGCGCTGGAGCGGCACGCGAGCGCATAAGAAAACCCCCATGGCGGCGTTGCACTGCCTCGCCGTACAAGCGTACTGTCTTCGGCGGTGCGCCTTGCCCCGAGGCTTTTCTTAAGCGCTCGATAATCAGGCCTCGATGCGTTTCGCGCGCAATGCCGACCAGTCGCCGTCGATGGAGATCATCGCTACCGAGGTGATGCCCTGTTCCTTGAGGTAGGCGCTGATCGTGTCGCGGTTGATGTCGGTCGCTTTCGAGGCGGTCTGCTTCAGGTAGGCGATCCACAGCGAGCCCTTGTCGCTCAGGCGTTCCCTGGCGGACGGCACGACTTCCTCGAGCTCCTTGCGGTTCAGGCAAAACGCCATGATCACGTCGAAGGGGCCGTCGCCTTCTTTCATGAGTTCTTGCGGAAACTGCGATACGACCGAGGGGTGGGTGGCGCCGTTGATGACCTGCATCGATTTCGCGTTACGCAAAAACATCCTGTCTGCAACTGTCTTTTCGTTCATCTGCTTTCCCTAAAGAAGTTGGCGTCGCGCGGCGTGAGAGGCGACGCGTTCAAATTGATTTTACAAGCGATTGGGGAATGGCGAAGAGGGGCGGGTGTCCGGTGCGCGGCGGGGGAATGACCGGGAGTTGTTGTTGAGTTAAATAAAGATGTTGATGTTATCGGGGCTGTTGCCTGTTGATGTATCGCTGTGCATGATCCGCGTGGGCACGGAGTGCCCACCGTACGGGACACGCTGCGTATCCGGGGTTCGTATGATCTCGCTGATATCGGTGACCGTAGGGTGGGCACCTGTGCCCACGCGGATTCAACACACCGATAACGGCGCACGCAACAGCGCCACGAACCCCGATAAACCCTACTTCAACAACCCCGCCAACTCCACCGCCGTCTTCACCTGCATCTTGTCGAAGATATGCGCCCGATGCACCTCCACCGTACGCATGCTGATGCCCAATTCGTCCGCGACGACCTTGTTCATCTTCCCCGCCAAAATCAGATCCAGCACCTCGCGCTCGCGCGCCGACAGCGTGGCCAGCCGCATGCGCACCTGGTCCGACACCGCCGCCGCGCGCGAGGCGGCGAGCGCCTGGTCGACCCGGTCCATCAACTGGTTGTCGTTGAACGGCTTCTCGAAGAAATCGAAGGCGCCACGTTTCAGCGAATCCACCGCCATCGGCACATCGCCATGCCCGGTCAGGAAAATCACGGGCAAACGCGGCAGCAGGCCGCGCCCGATCAGCTGGTCGAACACGGCCACGCCGTTCATGTCGGGCATGCGCACGTCGAGCAGCACGCAGTCGCCCTCGAGGTCGGGCTCGCCCACGCTGTCGAGGAAGGCCTGGCCGCCCGCATAGCCGCGCGCCGCCAGCCCGCGTGACTGTGCCAGCCAGGCGAGGGCGTCACGGATGACTTCTTCGTCGTCGACGATGTGCAGCATGCGGTTATCTCCTCAAGTGCACTATTTTAGCTCAGGCGCGGGTGTCGGTTCCACCGCCGGTGCAGCCGCTGCCGATGCATCCCGCCGCGGCAGGCTGAAGGTAAACACCGTGCCGCACCCGGGATTCGGCGCATGGGTCAGCGTACCGCCGTGGAATTCGATCGCCGTGCGGCAGATCGACAGCCCCATGCCCATGCCCTCGGCCTTGGTCGAGAAGAAGGGCGAGAACAGGCGCTCGGCGACGTCGGGCGGGATGCCGTGGCCGTTGTCGATCACCGACACCGACACCTGGGCCGCATCGCAGCTGGCGGCAACGCGCAGGATGCGGCGCTCGGGCGGCACCTCGGCCATCGCCTCGACGCCGTTGCGGGTCAGGTTCAACAGCACCTGCTCCAGCATCAGGCGGTCGGCCAGCACGGTCGGCAATTGCGACGGCACGTCGAACAGCAGCGTCACGTAGGCCTTGCGTGCCTGCAGCTCGACCAAGGCGCGCACGCCGTCGACCACGCTCCTGATCGCCACTTCTTCCCGCTGCGGTTCGCTCTTCTTCACGAATTCGTGCACGCTCTTGATGATCTGGCCGGCGCGCTGGGCCTGCTGGCGCGCCTGCTCCAGCGCGCGGCGCAGCAGGGTCGGTTCGATCGGCACACCCTTGTCGGCGCGTTCCAGCACGTTCAGGGCGCCGGCCGTGTAACTGGAGATCGCCGCCAGCGGCTGGTTCAGTTCGTGCGCCAGCATCGACGAGATCTCGCCCATCGTCGCCAGGCGCGCCCCCGATTCCAGTTTTTCCTGCTGCTGGCGGTTCAGTTCCTCGGCCTTCTTGCGGCCGGTGATGTCGAGGACGGAGCTCATCCAGCCGGTCTGCTTGCCGCGGCTGTCCACCAGCGGCGCTTCGGACACCAGCACCGGCACGCGCACGCCGTCCGAGCGCTGGAACACGGTCTCGAATTGCGGCGTCGCTTCGCCGGCCAGGATCCTGGCGAAGCGTTCCTCGTAGTCGGAGGTCGCTTCCGGCGCCCAGTAGGGCATCGGCGGCTTCTTGCCCAGCAGGTCTTCCGGCGAGAGGCCGACGATCTGGCAGAAGGCCTTGTTCACATACGTGACGCGTCCCTCCAGGTCGCGCGCGCGCAGCCCGGTCAGCAGGGAATTCTCCATCGCGGTGCGGAAGGCCATCTGCTGGCGCAGCGCGGCTTCGGCCGCCAGGGTGCGCGAGATGTGGCGCCACAGCGTCATCAAACTGATCAACAGGCCCAGGGCCAGCACGATCACCGAACCGACCAGCAAATTCGGCAGCAGGCGCGGCGCGCCCTTCACGCTGTCGGTGGCCAGCACGATCGAGCTGCCCGGCAAGTCAAGCGCGCGCAGGTGGGTGTAGACCCCGCGCCCCGGCCCGCCGTCGGCACGCGCCGCCACCGCTTCGTCGTCGCGGTCGAGCAGGGACAGGGCGTTGTCCTGGGCGAACCACCAGGGCACGGTTTCGTCGAGCAGGATCTTCAGGCTATAGGTAGCGACCAGGGCGCCGGCATATTCGCCGCGTTTGAACAGCGGCAGGTAGTAGTCGATCATGCCGGGTGCATGGGTGCTGGCGCCATAGGGCTCGGTGTAGCGTCCGGCGCGGGTCAGGCGCGCCATCTCCATCGCTTCGGCGCCCACCGACGCCAGGCCGCCGGGCGGCAGTTCCAGGCCGTGGTGGGCCAGGGTCGTGCCATCCGGGCCGAGCCAGAGCACGCGGCGCAGCTCGTGGCCGTTCTTGAACATCTGGTCCAGGCGCGCCTGCAACTGCTCGGCCGGCGGCGGCTTGACCACCAGGTCGGCGCCGAGCACGGCCAGGGCTTCCTCGCTGCGCGCCAGCTCGAAGCGCAGGGTCTGCTCGACCCAAAGCGTATCGGCGATCAATTGCTCCTGGCGCTCGTTGGCCTCCATCTGGCGCGCCTGCCAGGGCAGCCAGAGCAGCACCGCCAGGAACAGCAGCACCAGCAGCACCGGCACCAGCCAGCGCCAGGGACGGGAGAGGGCGGCGCGGCGCGGCAGCCGGAAGGGATTTTTCATGCGAGACCGTAGAAGCTTTTACGTAGTGATGTTATTGTGGAAATGCAATGCAAAATCATGCGGGATAAACTGGTTCGAGCGGTAACAATAATCGACACACCGAGGAGACATCATGCAGATCAAAGCCCTGGCCGCGGCCTTCGCCGTTGCCCTTTCAATGAACGTAGCCTGGGCCCAGGCGCCCATCGTCATCAAGTTCAGCCACGTGGTCGCGACCGATACGCCGAAGGGCCAGGCCGCCGAACGCTTCAAGGAGCAGGCCGAAAAGCTGACCAAAGGCCGGGTCAAGGTCGAAGTGTATCCGAACAGCCAGCTGTACAAGGACAAGGAAGAACTCGAAGCCCTGCAGCTGGGCGCGGTGCAGATGCTGGCGCCCTCGCTGGCGAAATTCGGTCCGCTCGGCGTCAAGGAATTCGAAGCCTTCGATTTGCCGTACATTTTCCCGTCGAAGGCGGCGCTGTACGCCGTCACCGAAGGCCCGATCGGCAAGGGCTTGCTGAAAAAGCTGGAACCGAAGGGCATCACCGGACTCGCCTACTGGGATAACGGCTTCAAGATCATGTCGGCCAACAAGCCGCTGCATGCGCCAGGCGACTTCCGCGGCCTGAAGATGCGTATCCAGTCCTCGAAAGTGCTGGACGCCCAGATGCGCGCGCTTGGCGCCAATCCGCAGGTGCTGGCCTTCTCGGAAGTCTATCAGGCCTTGCAGACCGGCGTGGTGGACGGCACCGAGAACCCGCCGTCGAACATGTACACGCAAAAGATGCACGAGGTGCAGAAGCACCTGACGGTGTCGAACCACGGCTACCTGGGCTATGCCGTCATCGTCAACAAGAAGTTCTGGGATGGGCTGCCGGCCGACGTTCGCGCCCAGCTTGAGCAGGCCATGCGCGACGCCACCACCTTCGAAAAGGCCATCGCCCAGCGCGACAACGACCTGGCGCTGGAAGCCATCCGCAAGGCCGGCAAGACCACCATCTACAACCTGACGCCGCAGGAACAGGCGGCCTGGCGCACGGCCCTGCAGCCGGTGCAGCGCCAGATGGAGAGCCGGATCGGCAAGGACCTGATTCAGTCGATCACGCGCGAAACGGCAAAAAAATAAACGCCAAGAAGTAAGCGATGGCGTAAGTATGCCGCGCGGACACGGCGTGCGCCGTGCCCGCGCGGCCGTCCTCCTGAAAGACACCCATGAAATTCCTCGATCGACTCGAAGAATGGATCATCGCGACCCTGATGGCGGCGGCCACCGTCGTCATCTTCATCGCGGTGGTGCATCGCTATTTGTCCGGGTTGCCGATTCCGGCGCTGCAGGATTACCTCATCCAGATCAACACCAGCTGGGCCCAGGAACTGTGCATCTACATGTTCGTGTGGATGGCCAAGTTCGGCGCGGCCTATGGCGTGCGCACCGGCATCCACGTCGGCGTCGACGTGATCGTCAATCGCCTGAGTCCGCGCTGGCGTGCGAAATTCATCGTCTTCGGCCTGCTGGCCGGGGCCGTCTTCACCGGCATCGTCGGCACGCTGGGCGCCAACTTCGTCTGGCACATGTCGGAAACCGACCAGACCTCGGCCGACCTCGAATGGCCGATGTGGATCGTGTATCTGGCGGTGCCGCTTGGTTCGTATTTGATGTGCTTCCGCTTCCTGCAGGTGATGGTGACCTTCATCCGCACCGGCGAAGTGCCGCACCATGACCCGGCCCAGGTGGAAGGCCTGGACGACGAAGACCTGCCGATCTCGAAAGGTGCCGCATGAACGCCGCCATCATCTTCATCCTGCTGCTGCTCCTGATGCTGACCGGGATGCCGATCTCGATCTCGCTCGGCCTGACGGTCCTGACTTTTCTCTTCACCATGACCACGGTGCCGATCGAATCGGTGGCGCTGAAGCTCTTCACCGGCATCGAGAAGTTCGAGATCATGGCGATTCCCTTCTTCATTTTGGCCGGGAATTTCCTGACCCACGGCGGGGTGGCGCGGCGCATGATCCGCTTCGCCACCTCGATGGTCGGGCACTGGCACGGCGGCCTGGCGCTGGCCGGGGTGGTGGCCTGCGCCCTGTTCGCGGCGGTGTCGGGTTCCAGCCCGGCCACCGTGGTGGCGATCGGCTCGATCATCCTGCCGGCGATGGTCAAGCAGGGCTATCCGAAGCGCTTCGGCGCCGGCGTGATCACGACCTCGGGCGCGCTCGGCATCCTGATTCCGCCTTCCATCGTGATGGTGATGTATTCGGTGACCACCAACACCTCGGTCGGCAAGCTGTTCATGGCCGGCGTGATCCCGGGCCTGATGCTCGCCTTTTTGCTCGGCCTGACGACCTGGGTGCTGGCGAAAAAGCACGGCTACCCGCGCATGGCGAAAGCCAGCTGGGGCGAGCGCTGGCAAGCCTTCCGGAAAAGCGCCTGGGGCCTGTTCCTGATCGTGATCGTGATGGGCGGGATCTATAGCGGCATCTTCACGCCGACCGAGGCCGCGGCGATCGCCGCCGTGTACGCCTTCATCATCGCCGTCTTCGTCTACAAGGACTTGAAGCTGAGCCAGGTGGGAAAAGTGCTGCTGGACTCGGCCTCGCTGTCGGCCATGCTGCTGTACATCATCACGAACGCGGTGCTGTTCTCGTTCCTGATGACCAGCGAGAACATCCCGCAGCAGATGGCGGCCTGGCTCACCGGCCAGGGCCTGGGCGTGGTCAGCTTCCTGCTGGTGGTGAACATCCTGCTGCTGCTGGCCGGGAACGTGATGGAACCGTCGTCGATCGTGCTGATCATGGCGCCGATCCTGTTCCCGGTGGCGGTGGCGCTGGGGATCGACCCGATCCACTTCGGCATCCTGATCGTGGTGAACATGGAAGTGGGCATGTGCCACCCGCCGGTGGGCTTGAACCTGTACGTGGCTTCGGGGATTACCAAGATGGGGATTTCGGAACTGACGGTGGCGGTGCTGCCCTGGCTGCTGACCATGCTGGGCTTCCTGCTGCTGGTGACCTACGTGCCGGCGATCTCGCTGTGGTTGCCAAACCTCGTCTATGGTTGATTCGTGAATATCGTTATAAAAAACTATTCTTTTGCTGCCACAGTTGCGTTATGATGGAGCGCTGCCGGCACCAATGTGGTGCGCCACCTTGGTGCGGTCAGTACCGGACACAAGTCTTGGGGAGTGAGAGAAAAACCCGGTAGTCCATACCGGAGATCATGTGAGGAGACACACGTTCGACAGAAGCCGCGGGTACGCCTAGTGGCCGGGACGTGACCATGATTCAGAGCGCACCGCTGGTGCGCTTTTTTTTTGGTTTTTTTGTGGTCGTTTGCGGGTGGTGCGGGCGATCATTCGCAGTCGCAGGCCAAAGGATGAGCACGTAACCGCGTGGGCACGGCGTGCCCACCGTACGTGAAACGGTGCGGATCGTACTACATGCCTCGGACGATCTGTCGACCGTACGGTGGGCACCCCGTGCCCACGCGGCACGTACGCCTCCCTGCGGACACGTACGGCGGGCCATCGCTCGCACCGCATGCAACTGGCGCAAACGCTAGGCCGCCAGTTCCTCCAGCGTCCTTGCATCCACCGGCCTGCTGAACAGGAACCCCTGCCAGTTATCGCACCCGATCTCCGCCAGGAACGAGCGCTGCGCCTCGGTCTCCACCCCTTCCGCGATGCTCCCCAGCCCCAGCGATTTACCGAGCGCCACCACGCTGCGCGCGATCGAGGCGTCGTTCGGGTCGTCCAGCACGTCGCGCACGAAGCTCTGGTCGATCTTCAGCTGGTCGAGCGGCAGCCGCTTCAGGTAGCTCAGCGACGAATACCCGGTGCCGAAGTCGTCGAGCGAGAAGCAGATGCCGTGCTCGCGCAAAGCGCGCATCTTCTCGATGGTTTCCTCGACCCCTTCGATCATCAGGGTCTCGGTCAGCTCCAGCTTCAGGCGCGTCGGGTCGGCGCCGCTTTCACGCAAAATGGCCAGCGTCTCCTCGACGAAATCGTCTTGCAGGAACTGGCGCACGCTGACGTTCACCGCCAGCGTCAGGTGGGCGGTGCTGGGCGTGTCGGCCCAGGCGGCCAGCTGCTCGCAGGCGGTGCGCAGCACCCAGCGCCCGAGCGGCACGATCAGGCCCGAGGTTTCGGCAATCGCGATGAAGCCGCCCGGCCCGATCAGGCCGCGCTGCGGATGCTGCCAGCGCACCAGGGCCT
>Ga0209023_10003163_pt1 | contig 19860 bp, 26 predicted proteins | sample LakOneMetagenome_FD_187468 | JGI IMG/M metagenome (GOLD analysis project Ga0209023, IMG submission 187468) | Freshwater and sediment microbial communities from Lake Erie, Canada (SPAdes) (version 2) | ecosystem: Environmental > Aquatic > Freshwater > Lentic | place: Lake Erie, Canada...
TCGACGCCGAGATTGATCGCGATCTCGATCGTCTCGTCGAACTTCGACTTGGCGCGTTCCTTGACCATCTTGATGGCTTCCGCGAGCGGATAGAGGTGCTCACGATCGACGCCCTCGCGGGCCTTGCTCAAACGTTTTCCGATTGCCATGATCCGTTACCCCGCCACTTCCAGACCCATCGAACGGGCAGAGCCCTCGACCATCTTCATGGCCGACTCGATGGTATCGCAGTTGAGATCCTTCATCTTCTTCTCGGCGATCTCGCGCACCTGCGCCTTGGTCACCGCGCCGGCCTTGTCGCGGCCCGGGGCTTTCGAACCGGACTGGATCTTGGCGGCCTGCTTGAGGAAGAACGACATCGGGGGGGTCTTCATCTCGAAGGTGAACGAACGATCGGCGTAGATCGTGATCACCACCGGAATCGGGGTGTTCTTTTCTTCCTTCTGCGTCTGGGCGTTGAACGCCTTGCAGAATTCCATGATGTTGAGACCGCGCTGACCAAGCGCGGGACCGATCGGGGGCGAAGGATTCGCCGCACCGGCCGGCACCTGCAATTTCAGGTATCCGGTCACTTTCTTTGCCATTTAATCACTCCTGTTGTGCCGGCCACGGCCGGCGGTTTCAGGTTTCGTGGTTCGGTTGAAGGCAGTTGGCGACCGCCCTCTTCCTCCCACGACCTAGTTTACGCGAAGACGCGCTCCGCGCTTTAGTTACGTGGAGACGCGCTCCGCGCTTTCGATCAGACCTTTTCGACCTGACCGAATTCCAGTTCGACCGGGGTCGCACGGCCGAAGATCGACACCGCGACCTTCACGCGCGAACGCGCCTCGTCGATTTCTTCCACCACGCCGGAGAACGACGCGAACGGGCCATCGGCCACGCGGACGTTCTCGCCGATTTCGAACGACACCGACGCCTTCGGACGCTCAACGCCTTCCTGCACCTGGTGCAGGATCCGCATCGCTTCGGCTTCCGAGATCGGCATCGGCTTGTTTTCGGCGCCGAGGAAGCCGGTCACCTTCGGGGTGTTCTTGATCAGATGAAACGCCTCGTCGGTCAGCTTCATCTTCACCAGCACGTAGCCCGGGAAGAACTTGCGTTCGGCGTCGATCTTGCGGCCGCGGCGCACTTCGGTGACCTTTTCGGTCGGCACCAGCACCTGCTCGAACAGGTCTTCGAGCCCGCGCTGCTTGGCCTGCTCGCGGATCGATTCCGAAACCTTCTTTTCGAAGTTCGAATAGGCGTGGACGATATACCAGCGCTTGTCCATGGTTTGGGTTCCGGTGCTCATCAGTGGACGCCCAGCAACAGGGTGACGAGGTAGCGAATGATCTGGTCCGAGGCGAAGAAGAAGATCGACGCCAGCGCCACCATCACGAACACCATGATGGTGGTGATCGTGGTCTCACGACGGGTCGGCCAGGTGACCTTGGCGGTCTCCGAGCGAACTTCCTGCAGGAACTTGAACGGGCTGAAAGCCATCGTTTGGTAATCCGCGCCTCAACGAGACGATGTTTGATTGACGTGAATCCGAACAGCCCTCTAGCGCCCAGCCCTCTCTCGAAGGATGAGCCGCAAAGCGGGCTCGATTGTTCGGGGGAATTCAAAGCCGCGCCGGATATCCGTTTTTAACGGGCCGGCAGCAGGTGGCGGGTATCTACTGCCAGTCGGGCCAAAGGTCAAGGTCCCGGGAGGTCGCCTCCCAACCCCGCTTCAAAGCATATCAATGCCTTAGCCACGAGGGCGAATCCAGTTCTGCAGCCCCCAGCCACTTATGTCCTGCCGGCGATCGGTTCGCACACTCGACCGCGCGACACCCCCGGTGCAACGGCCAGGATGTTGACGAGGACCCAGCCACGCAACTTTCGCCGCCGGCGCCCATTGGTTAATACTGGTTAACGCGGCGGTTCAAATGCGAACGGGTGCGGACGCTTGGCCTTAAATTTTTGTGGGCAGGCTCCGGGTTCCATTTTGCGGGACATGAGACACCATGGCGCTCAGCCAAACCCAACCTGCCCAGGAAGCCTCGCCGGCCGACACCGTCTGGACCGTTCTCGACGCGGCCAACGACCTCGGCGATACCAGTACCGTCGACGCCTGCCGGCGCGTGATCGACGCCACCCTTCGCGGCCACGAGGCCACGGCATCCGACATGGCGCTGGTGGCGGCGTTCTTCAGCTAGCGGCTTAAGGGGCTGGAAGGCGGGTCAGAAATCAGGCCAAGCCCCTGATTAGCCCCAAGATTTGAATTAACCCGGAGATTGGATTGGCAGGGGCGGCAGGGCTCGAACCTGCGACAACCGGTTTTGGAGAACGACTCTAGCAATATCGCTCAGTAATTGCTGGTGCGAATGCGTAGAGTATTCAGGCGCTTGCTGCGTTGTGTTGTTCTTCTTGGTTTGGATGAGCCCGCTACGTAATTTCTAGTTTGGGTCCAGACTTGGGTCCAACAAGCCACAACCTTAAACGGATCTTCCCGCCGCTAGCTCATAAACTCGAGCTAGCTGCTTTGCTAGCAGCCCTTCGATTAGCGATTCCATTTTCGATACATCGAGCCGGTTTTCGCGCCATGCCTCGTCCGCAGCATCCAGCGCTTCTTCATACATCTTTCGATGATCGATTATCAGATCGGGCAAAGTTGGGGTGCCGGGGAGAATAGCGCCAAGGCGCGTAAACAAAACAAAGAACGACAAAATCCGGGACGTCCGACCGTTACCGTCGGCAAATGGATGTATCCAATTCAAGCGCCACATCACATAAGCGGCGAGATGAACCGGTGAAACATCAGCTTTCTCCCAGTTTTCGTTCACGTACTCGCACATGTCCTCAACGAGTTCAGGAACCAAGTGCGCGCCCGGCGGCTGATGTTTGCTGTGTTGAATCTCGACGTCGCCAGGCCGCCAGTTTCCAGCGTAAGCGCTGATGCCCTGCAAGGCCGCCCGATGAAGGGACAAAATTAGCGACACACGAAGTCGAAATGGGTGTCGCTCGATCGCGGCCAAAACGGCTTGAACCGCGAGATCGTACTGCCGAAGGCCGTTAGCTGCTTCTGCTTCGGCCTTCAGCGTTGGATCTTGGATGAGCTCAGGCTCTAGAGCCCGGCTATGACGTCGGTCAGCGTCCGCGTCGCTCATCCTGCGCCAATTTTTCCGCCTGCTGGTCGATCATTTCACGCGTGATCCGCCCATTCTCAAATGCCGTATTGCCATAGGCAAAGCTGCGGCGCTGTTCTTCGCGGTGCTCTGCAGATGGCGTAATGCTCTTGGCTATTTCGATCAGTTTTTGAAGCTCTTCACCCATGACAACGCCTCTCCACGGAACCTTGACGGTGCCTTATGATTCCTTAACGTCTTTATAATCACATTTGTTGCACAAGCGAGATGGCCGCCAGGACACAATCGAATTATTTGTGCTTGCCATCTAATCTCGGAATGTTGGCGAGCGCCAGCCGAAAGCCCCGACCACAGCGAAAGATTCGGTCTTGACCAACCGATGGGGCCTCTCCGCCCGATATTATCTATGGCTGAGATTCTAGCTTCGCCAGAGCCCATTGACCAACCTGCAGCGCACCCCGCCCCACGCGCTCCAATCCCTAGCGGCTCGACCAAATATGGATTCGACGCGATCATGCGGCGATGCAGCGCCAGTTGAAAATCACGTTCGGAGAGATGCGCGAAAGCGGCGTCCGGGGTGTGCTGATCTATTGTTGCGATCACAAGTGCAGCCATTCGACGGCTGCCCTCGCCGATCGCTGGCCTGACGAGGTAAGGCTGTCCGACATCGAGCCCCGGTTTACCTGCCGGACTTGCGGCAAGCGAGGCGCGGACATTCGACCGGACTTCAACTGGGACCGCGCTCGTCCTGCCGGCGGCATGGGATTCAGGACGGCCACGCCAGTTCCACGCCACTTGATGCGTTAGGACATCGTTAACCATGAGTGCTTCACCCTTCCTCAGGCAAATGAGGGAGCGACGAGATGCAGGTTTTTCGGATCACGCTCAGCGACGGGTCGCGGAAGTTTCACACGGCACTCAATGCGCCGGACGCTTCAGCAGCCGAAACGAAGGCGGCCTACTTCTTCGATACTGGCAGGTTTCGAATTATGGCCATCAGATGCCTTGGAGCGGCCCACGGCGCTCAATAGAAAAGCCGCCGCTGAGTTCGAGGGACAGCGGCGGCTTTTTGCTCCCGGAAGGTTTTTTGTCCTGCCTGGATCGTCGATGACCGTGAACCCGTTTGGTTAATTTGGTTTTACCGCTCGGCAGTTGCGGGCCGCCTACGCATATCAAGAATTGCCGCGGTCGATCGCTTTCTTGTCTCTCGGGTCTTCAATGCTAAACGACGGCTAAGCCGCGCGGGCAATGAGCGCTCAAGGCGCTCACCCGGCCTATTGCTTTTGTCCGTCTTCGGTGCCGAGACCCCAGAAGCTGAGATCCCGGAGATGGTAAAATCCTGCTTTGGCTAGGGCGCGCTCGTCCCGCACCCCCTCCCGTGAAAGTTTAACAAGCCGTCTGGCTAGTTCAGTTCGGGCAATATCCTGACTGAGAGCCTGCTTCGTAGAGCGATAATAGCCGTCCCAAGCCCGGTCGAAGGCCCTCGCAAGCGACTGCCGAATGTCTTGGTCCGCGTCCGCCATGACCTATTTTTCCATGGAACGGGAAATATCGCCACCCTAAAATCCGCATTTGGTAAAATCACGACGAGCGCCCGTCAGTCCTACCTTAGTGCCGGTCAGTCCAAGCCGCCCCATGAAACGGAGCCGAAACAAACCGACGCCCCGAAGAAGCCATTTTGGGGAACAAACGAAAATACGCGGAAATGGAAGGCTGCTCTGATCTGTCTGGGGATAACGAGAGGGTGCCGCTATGTGGGACGCCATTATCAATCTGATTTATCAGCATTCATGTGAAGGCTACTTGGCCGCGGCTGAAGCAATTCAAGCCGTCGCTTAGCCGCTGTTCACCCGCAGAGGTGATGTTATGAGTGAAGAACAAGCATTTCTGGGCGTTGCCCTTTTTGGTTTGGTTTACTTTGCGGTGGATTTCTAACGTTGGCTTTTGGAAGTTGAGCGCGGCTGAGCTCGCAAAAACGCGATCTTTCACCAAAGTTGGAACAAAAATCTGCCCGCGGATCATTGAACGTTGACCGCCTTACTTTTGTAAGGGGCAACATTGATGGAAAACACAGCAGCCTTTTTAATCTCGATCGGCTTGATCTGCTTCAGTTTCATTATCTTCGCCACCGCGAAACTTGGATCATCTCCGATCTGGTTCGCTTTTGCGCTGGTGCCGTTTGCGGCGGGAGCAATTAGCCTATTTGGCGTGCTTCGAAAGCCATCTAATTGAATTTGATGGCGTAAGAAAAACCCGCCGGTAATGCCCCCGGCGGGTTTCCTTACGCATTACTCTCGCGGCGAGGCTTTGGGGCGGACCGCGATTATGGTCGGCAATCCTTCCGCGCCAGCACCTTTTTTTAACTAACAGAACCCATGATCTCAAATGTCGTGGGCTTCGTATCTCACACCATGACAACAAAGCCGCCGCTGTTCCGCGAGCTCAGCGGCGGTTTTTTCTTATGTGAATTGAAACGAGCTAGCAGATTTTGACCAAAGGCGGAAAGTAGATGGCCCGATGGCCCCTTGCAGAGTATCGCCGCTTCTAGGAAATTGCCGCGACATCAAAGTCGTTCGAAGAGGTCGTTGAACGTACCGGTAGGACACCCAAGGGCATTCGCAGGATGGCCATTAAATCTTGTATTGTGTTGCCCAAGATCCGGGGAACTCGCGTCAATACTGTAGGGTGATGTTGATGTTTTAAACGGATACCATTGAGGAGACCTTTCATGGTTTCGGTGGATCATTTTACTTATGAACTGCGATCTCAATTGAGCGCCGCGGCTGCTCAAGGCGCTACCAACATTGTGATTACTTCACAAGAATTGTGCAGCTCAATCAGAAAGGGCAGCGCCTCCCTGGATTCTTGCTGTAGGGCAATGCAGCTAGAGGTCAAGCCAGGCGATGCCGTTCTTCAAGGAAACGAAGTCGGTGTTGGGATGAGTGTGCGCTACCAACTGCCGCGCTCCTAATGCCATCTGCCCGGACGTGAACGTTGTTGTTCCGGCTATAGGACTGTAGCGCGCAGGGCTGGGACTGATCGGAGCCAACTCAAAATTCCTTGGTGCCGCATTAACTGGGCCGACCTGAAGTTGATCTAGCTCAAAATGTGCGAATTGGGCTTCGGCATTAATTGCCAACTATGCGACCCGTTCTGTTTAAATGCCCGGTCACTGGCCTCAATGTGCAGCATCTTCTGGCCGACGTTCCAGAGGACAAGAAAGACTGTTACCAATCTGTTCAGTGCCCGGCCTGCACCAGGCTGCACTTCATTCATAATTCGAGTGGGAAAATGTTCGGCCAGAAGTAAGGCCGCGTGAGTTGGTGCCTGATAAAAGTACGCCGCCGGGCTCGAAATACAGTCATCCCGGCGGCGCTCTGTAACCAAACTGGGCCACACAATCCCCAGCGGCGAAATCGTAGCAAACACCGTGCCACCAATATGTGACAGCAAGCTGCCTCAGTTGACGATTTGTGCAGAAGACCTGCTCCCGATCGGGCCGCGCCGGTCTGACAAAAAGCCCCGCTGTAAAGGCGGGGCTAAGTCGGGATAAAAACCACTCAGAGCATGAACCATCGTGTCGGGCCAGCTTCATCGTACCACGCCGGCAGAGTGAGACAATCGCCCGATTTTGCGGGCGAACAGGCGGGCCAAAAAGAGGCCTCAGCCCCGGGGAATGGAAACTGAGGCCTTGAGGTTAGGCCGCAACCTTCTCATCCCGGCTTCGGACAATTTGATCTCTTTGGTCCGAGGTTCCCGACGCGCGCTTAAAAGGCCGCCACTCGCCTCGCGCGTCTTGGCGCGGCACCACCGCAACTTCAATCCTTCTTTAAAACGTAGATCGTTTGAAGCCGCTTTTCGATAGCTTCTATTCTCACAACCCATTCTGGCCGGCGCTTCCGATCTCTTGGAGTTAGAACAGCCGTCCATCCGTGGTCAGATGGAACTATGGCTATCGGAATTCCATGAAGGGGATAATCCTCAAAACGCCTCAGCCGCTCCTGAAATAAGAAATTCAGATCGGTGCTGGAAATCTTCGTGCGTGTCATGCTGGCTCTCTCAAATGCCGAGCATTATCACGATGCGAGATGGGTAATTCGAAAACCCGGCCTCAACGTTAATCGACCAAACGTTAATGATCGCAGAGCCGCTGCAGGCCAAGACTTAAACGGGACGCGATCACAATAGAAAAAGGTTCGCTACTTGGTAGACCGCAAAGACCAACTGTCCAATCATGACAGCAATCGCAACCGCAAAAAGATAGACGCCGTAATACATGACCGTTTGCCCCCGACTAGTTAGGTAGGCTCACGCGCTGCTTAAAAATCGCCGATCTGATTCGGTAACATGAATCAGCGTCGAATCGGCGTCAATGGATTTTCTGTGTTCCGTCGGGCGGCCAGGTTCAAGCCGACATAATTTTAATCCCCCACACCATGACGGCAACGGCAGCGATGATGCAGGCAACCGTGAGGGCTCGTTCGAGGAAACGAATATCCATTGTTTCCATCCTAAATTTTAATGCCACTCCGCGAACAAGCTATGCAATTCCAATGAGCGCAAGCAACTTTAGGTTTTGTTGAAAGAAGCTCAACTTAAAAGAAATGGCCCCGGCGCGGGGTGCGCTGCGGGGCCGCCTTCCTTGACCGCTTCCGGATTTTTGATTCTTGAATGTCGCGGGTGTTCCATACAGCGGAGCCCGCCGCCGCGACAACCCCGCATAAATACGGTCCCCGGTTGAACCCGGCGCGGCTCCATGCCGACACACCGGTTACCGGGGCATTGCGTAACTTCCCGGGCAAAGGGACAGCGCCCTCCGGCGGTTTAGCTCGGGGGCGCTGTTTTCGTCAGCGGTCCATTTCCAAAGGAAGCGGCCCCAGAATGGAACGACTGGAGCCGCTTGGGCTGATAAATCAGCCTACTGCGCCGGGGCTGGCTGGCGCATCACTCAGCCAAGTCCGCCCGATCCCCATTGTTCCTCTGCGACGCGAAGTAAAACCCGCTGGCGAGAACCGGCGGGCAATGAGCATTACTTGCCCAGGATTGCTTCGGCGGCGTTGACGATGCTCATCGTCGGGTTCTTGCCGCAGTATTCGCCGAATTTCTTGGCGTTCGCCACGAACACGTCGGTGTCGATGACGGCTTCGTCGGAGTCACCCTTGTACCAGCCGTCCATCCAGGTCAGGACCATCGCGATCGTATCTTTGTCGCTATCGACGAACTGCTTGCAGTTCATGGTCGAGAGATCGAGCAAGGTGGCATTCGCTGCCGATGAAAGCATGAGCGTCGCGGCGAACAGGATCGAAACGGTGGTCTTCATGATGATCTCCATGGGCGCGTGACAATCGCTCATCAATCACCGTATCGGAAACCCGCGCCCGAGGCCACGCCATTCGATCAAAGAAATACCCGCCGGCTTATCCCGGCGGGCTCAATTCCAGAAGTCAGCGCGGTACGAGATACGAGTTGCGCGCAGGATCGGATTAACGGACGGTCGATCAGGCGGCCGGAGAAAGCTTCAGCGATTTGATGGCCTTTTGGACCGCCTCTTTCATGCCGTCCGGCGGCTCGCAATAGAACCACGCATTTAGCACCCCGGCATCCTGCTTCATCACAGTGAACCGCTTTCTGGGCTGGTAGTAAAAGCAATACATTTTGCCGTCGTCGCCGGTTGCTTCACCGGCGAACATATCGCAATCCGGTAGCGGCCATTCGAGGCGGGTTACCTTCATATGACCCCTCCACCTTTACCGGAACCCGGGAAGGTCGACGTCGGGCCGGCATAATAATTCTTCCATGCCGCGGCTAAGCCGGCCTTGTGGTGTTCCATCCGGGCTTTGGCGTCGCCAAGCGTTACGATCGGAACGGTCACCGTGGCGCCGGCAGCGGTGAAGCCTAAAGCCAGGATCAGGAAGTTTCGGCGCGGGTATCTTCAAGGCGGCGAATCGACGCCTGCGCGGATCTCGCCACTGTGCGGCAAGCACGGGTCAGAGATCACAGGCCCGATTTCGCCCAAGGGGAGAGCTCCGAGTAGAAAAGCCGCCGCTGCGGGTGAGGACGCAGCGACAGCCTATTCATTACCGGAAGGTCCGCGCCGGATCGATGTCGCAGAAAATCAAAAGAAAAAGCTCTGCAGTAGATAATCCGAATCAAGAAAACCCGCCGGATGCGCCGGCGGGCCACCTTCGCGTCGCGCCAACCCTAGCTCAGAAAGTGCAAGACCACTTTGTGCCTTCCGGAGTGGTGCCGATCCACTTCTTTGTCCTCAAGCATTGGGCTCCGGCCGCTTCGCAGTTGGTGGCGGTCTTACCAATCGACCTGCTTTCCTTGCAATAAGAAAGCATACTCGCACAGTCCACCCTCATACACTTGCCGATAGCCTTTTGAGCGAAGCTTAAGTTGGAGCTCAAAATAAGCGCCGCTAAAACAGATGAATAAATCGCAATCTTCATTGCAGCCCTCCCTTTTGTCCGCTGCAACCTTCCCAGAAAAAGCCGGCGCCGACCAGCGCCGCCGACAGTTAGTTTTTGCCAAATTAGTATGTTCAGCTACGCCAGTTCGAGATCGAACGCGCCGCCCAGGCCCCATGCCGCGTCCAGCCTAGACTTGGAGAGCAACTATCTCTGCGGCTCGCTGAGCGACCGGCACAAAGCTGAAGCAACGACGTTATCGTAATAGCCGGCGGAACTTTCTCACCTTAACTCCGCGCGGTTAGGCCCGGCGGTAGTCTCCTCAGCCCACCGCCGGGCCGCATGGTTGCGAAGGCTGACACGGAAGACGTCTGGCGCGAAACCTTCATGCTTAGCACCGCGGCAGATTTGGTTGAGCGGGGTGGTCATCCAGCGAAGCTTACGAAACGGTGGCCTGATAACGCTGGGTTTCAGACCCAGCGTGACATCTTTGGTGTGGCCGTCTATTGTATCGATCGATTGTGATGATTGTCGCGCGATCGCGCAGATAGCCTGGCGTCCGTATCCGTGGGGTAGCGTCATGTTGGATCAAAAGTTTCGGAACGATCGAGCAAAGCTGGTTCGGGAGCTGGCCGCCAAAGCCGATCCATTCATCAAAAGACGGTTGCTCGAACTCGCCGGCCGGTACGAAGGCGAGGAAAGTCGCCCAACACTGCACAATACACCCGCCGACTTGCAGATAGTCGGCAGTCTCGGCACCGGCCCTGAGCGCTGAACTCAAGAACTCTCGTGCGGTGCCAAAGAAAACCCCACCGTTTGGTGCGGGGCTGAAGTCGGCGTTTGGATAGTGACCCACTCAGGGTCCCGGACAGGCTATCACGGGTGTCGAAACCTGCAACGTTGCGGGCGCGATGCCTTCGTCCTCCAATTGCCAAAACTTCCATTGTGCAAAGCAGCTACATTGATCTAGCGCAGTGTTTTCTTGCGACTTAGTTCAGATCATCCGCGTGTGAGTGAGAATGGCAAATGCGGTTCCGACCAAAAGCCGCCGTCTGGCCCGACACGGTTAGACGAGGCGCGGCGTGTCGTTCAAGAATATATCGAGGATCTACGGGAGATCATGCGAAAGCTCGGCCAAAAAAAGCACTGAGCTTGCCCCGTTCTTATAAGTTCCATTGAACCTTTAGACGCTGCAGCGGACCTATTGATGGGCAGGGCTAATAGGGGTCGCAAATGACAGCTATTGCGCGGTTGTTTTGGCGGGTATTCCCTCTCACTGCTTTCGAAGCCGACACGTTAAAGCAACTGCTTTTGCTCGGTTGTGCCGGCCTGCTGGTGTCGGTCGTTCTGATGACTTGCGGACTGGACTTGAGTCCGGGCTTCTTTTGAATTTCGCTCACTGTTTCACTCCGTCATCGTTAGACTCGACATCCAGAAAATCACAGTTCAGAATTTGCGGATGGCGCGAGAACCTAAGACCATGCTGGAACTCGAAAACCTGGTTGCCGAACTGGCAGGCTTCGACACCAGTGTCGTAACTCTCGAGAGGGCCGGCAGGCAGGGAGACTTCAGGGCCACGGTGACGCGCCCCACCGCTTGGCTCACGAAGGCCGACGCGCAGCGCGAAGTCGACAAGGCCTGTGCCAAACTTCGGGAGAAGTACGTCCTGGGCGATTAACAGCATTCTTTGCTTTCAATCTGGGCTAGCGCGCGGCGACTGCTGAAGGAACCAATCGCCGCGCGCCGGGCTCCCGTGGGAGGGAGGTTAGCGTCGTGCCATCGTCGACCGTTTCGACGTGGCTGGATGCGTCACGGTCGCAACCGGCGCCGGTCCCGAGGCACACGGAGCGGTCTGGCCGGCGGTTGCCGATGAAGCGACGTTGTCATGAGCGCGCGCCACCGTGGTGCTGGCTGCGTGGTGATTGGTTCCTGGGGGAAGTGCTGTCTGCATTTAAGGTCTCCTTATGCGGCCGAGCCGCGGTTGAAGTACTTTTCATGGCCATTCTGATCGACAAATTCAGCACGCTCGCGGCGGGCGTCGTTTTGCTCCCCGACCGTCGGCACAGCCTGGATACCCTGCAGTTCGCGCGTGATATCGGCTGCAACGACGCTTGCGACCTTGGCCGCGTCGTTGATTGCGTTATCGAGATCGTCCAGCTGCTCAAGCTCGGGACCAAAGTGTTTGTCGATCGCGGCTTGCTCAATATGCTTCCGTAATATGTGATCGATGTTCGGGACCATGTATGCCGGCGTTTCGAGCGCGGCCTCGAGCAGCAACGGATCGGGATTTTCCCCTGCCAGCAAATTCACCAATTGACGTCGCCCCATCCCGCGCAAAACGGTGCGCGCTTCCATCTTCCGCATCGCGGTCACCGCATCGTCAGGTTTTGCAGCCGGCGGAACAGCCTTGACCTTGGCACGCCGTTCGCTGATCGAGCGCTGCGCGGTCTCAAGTTCTGCTTTAGCCCTTTCCAGTGTCGGCTTAACGTGAGCAGCAGCGAACGCCCGAAGCTCGTCCTTGATGCCGGCTGGCGTGTATCGGCCGGTGGCAACAAGTTCCTGCTTCTTCTGCTGCAACCGGTCCGAAGCGTTGAGACTAGCCTGATAGACTTCGGCCTCGAGCTTATGCAGCAACGGGTTCTGCGAAGAGTCCCAGGTCCACTTGCCGATCTTTGGCCCCTGCACGTAATCAACACGGTCGCCACCACGCGCGACGCCGTACAACTGCGCCCGGCCGCGCCATAATTTGGGATCTTGAAGCAAGAGCGACATCGTTTTCTCCTACATGATGGTGCACGGTGCCGACCAAGTAGCAGCCTCTTGCTGCAACCGGCTCGGAGCGCGTTGTGTTGAACGTGAATAGGTGCCCATGCTGGCTTCGTTGACCCGATAACGGGTCTCGGTCATCACAAGCGCACCGGCGACACAGTTGGCGATGTCGTCGTGGTGGTTCGGCGGATGATCAATGGAATCCCTACCGCCACGACTGGTCCGCCGCTCGAGAGAGACAAGTTGCGAGACCAAGCGGGAATTATCTAGCAACTCCGTTTTCTGCGAGTTCAACAGCGGAAGGAAGCTGACGTACAAATCGTTTTTGACCAGCTTCGCCGGCTGGTACGTGATGCCATGTCTGGAAAACGCATCTAAAGGCCAGTTTCCGGCATACCGATCGCCCCGAACCGACGTAAGGCCGTAAGACTTGAGCGTCTGTGCGAATTCGATGACCGCCGTTTCGGGCTGGAACGGTGCTTTGACTTCTCTGATCACGTCCAGGATGGCCTTGCCGCCCTCGCCGTGAGAGATGGCCAGCGTCATTGAGTCTGAACTGCCACCGCTCGGATCAGTAAACGCGTTGTATTTAACGCCTGGGATCCGTGGCCGTTCGAAGCAACCGGGGGTGACACAAGCTTCGACAACCTCGCGGGTCAAGAAAGCCTGCACGTCGTTTCGAAATTCGGCTAGGTATTCTGCCGACGCGCTCGCCGAATCCCGCTCCATGGCTCGATCGATCACCGCCTGCGGGATCGTCGGGTTCATGCTGCGGGTGTCAGCACGCCAAAACAGGACAGCAGGGTCGCTTTTCCCGTAATACGCCTTGTAAGCCTCCCAGAGCGCGCCGCGCTTCGCATACGGTGACGAGGCACATAGCAGCACCGAGCCGGGAATAGACGCCATGCCGGGCCGCAAAGCGTCGAGAATTTCAAAATCTGGCTCCGCCGAATCTTCGGATGGCCAGAACGCTATTTCATCCGCCAGCACCGCCACGAACGCGTAGCCGCGGCTTGTCTTGAAACTTGCTGTACCAACCTCGATGGTAACGCCGTTGGTTAGGTCGAGACCGTCGGCCCGCATTTGGCCTTGGATCATCGCCGCCAGCATTGGCGTCCCGGTGATCAGTCCGCGGACGTACCGAAATATCACGCGCGCCTGCCGGCGGTCCGTGGCAATCACCAGAACTGTGCCACGTTCGCCTGGTCCAAGGTGGTCCGCGTATGACTTGAAACAGGCGAGGAAGACCGCGATCAGAGCCAGAACGAACGACTTCCCAGCGCGCCGGCCACATGCAAGCCAGCCTTCGGTGATCGCCTGCGTCGGCAATTCGTCCCGCCCGGTGTGCATCCGATAGATCGCGGCCTGCTCTGGCGTCATAGGCAGCCCAAACATGGCCGCGATAAAGGCAAACCAGGCCTGCCACGTCGCACGGTCTCTGAACCATTGGCCGAACAGGGTTTGATCGTCGCAAGCGTGAAGCAGGTTCATGCCGCCTGCCCCGCGCTGGCTTTTGCGGCTAGATAGTCCTTCAGGCTGGCCGCCGGCACCTTGCGCTTGTCGGCCTTGTCGCTGATGGCTCCTAGGATGCGTTTAGCGGTGCTGCTGAGGCGTATTAGTTGGTCGCTGTCTACCTCCTCACCCCGGACGATAGCCGCCTGTAGCTGCTCCGCACGCAAAGTGAGACCCGCTGCCTGGCGGATAAGATCGCGCTCAACCTCGGTGATGGTGCCGCCGGCCTCAGCCTCGTAACTTCGGCAGATGTCACGAAACCTTCGGGCCGATGCGCTTCGACCGTCGATGCCGTCGAGGATGCGTGAGCCGTTGCTGACCGCGCTGCGGTTGCTTGCCGATATCGTCGCGTTGCGCCGCTGAGTGACTTGCATAATTGAAACATGTCACGATCCTACATGCGTGCAAGTGGCCGAAAACCCTGCAATACAAGGGTTTGTCGCGCTATGTCACTCGTCGTTATGGTGTGTGTTCAGTAATCACGGCTAGATGGCAAAATATATTTGCGCAGGCCGTACCAAAGCGACCGTACCGTATAAGCAAACCGGTATCAGTTTATCCACAACTTGCTCACAGCGCTTGTGATTCTTGGTTTGATGCGGTCGATGGACCCAAATTCGGACCCAACTGCTCCAGCGAAGTAAGATCAAGGCAAGGGGGCCGAGGCCCCCTTGGAACCCCCATGACGCGCGCAAGCGCGCTCCCCAAAGCTTTTTATTCTTCTATTTTGGTTTTCGTCGGGTTGGTTTCGCCCAACGCTTTAGCTTCGCGAAGTTCGGCATCACGACGGGCTGCGTTTGCGGTGCTGGAAATGAACATCCTGCGAGTGTTCTTTCCTTCTTGAGTATTCTGTCTCCCTGTTACGGGGGGTAGATCGGCACCATCGTGGGGGGTATCCGTATTCCCCACGGTGGGGGGTATGATTGCGCTGCTGGGCCATATTCTTCGTTCTGGTCTGCCGTTGACGAATACGCTGGCTCGGATGATGGCTCCGACCTTTTCGAGGTGCTGCAATGCGGCTTGAACGTGCTTGATCTGGATACCGAGTTCGCGCGCCAGGAAGCTATCGGTTGGGTAGGCATACCCGTTCACTCCGAACAACCATTCCAGCGTCCATGCCACGCGCAGGCACCGTGGCCTGTCGGATATGGCAGCGCTCACGGCACATCGCCATTTGCGCAGGGCGTGCGGCCGGGTTCTGTTGTTTGCCCAAATCAGGGCCTCTGCCGGACGGCTGCCTTCGCGGATAAAGCGTCGTCGAGACGGCGAACGCTCGCTGGCCTTGGGTGCTGCGGCCGGCATGGGTCTCATGACCGCTTTCCTGGAGCAAAGGAGGCACGGCAGAGCGCCGATCGAATTGCCGTCTTCATGCACTGGAGTTCGCGAGAAATCAGGCTCTCGTCGATCCCCTTACGACGCATCGCGTCGCCTTGGATCTTGACTTGCTGTTGGATGTGGCGCTCTGCGGCGTCCGGGCTGAGTTCGGCGGCATATCTTGCCTGACGGTCGATCATCGTTTGGCGCCGAGCCAGCGGAAATGGCAAAATAATCGCGGCTGCAATCATGGTCTATCCTTGCTGATCGCCTTGAACAGATTTGATCTTGTTGGCTCGAGAATGCCCTCACCGCAGAGGCGGGCGGCAATGCCGAGCCCAATCATGTTCAGGCTGGTTTTAGAGTAGCGGCGCGCGCGATGACCGAGGCTGGCTTTCGCTATGTCAACGGCGGATGCGCCGGACAATCGGTGACGCACAGCGGTTAGAACGCGGAGATCGCCATCAAGCGTCTTCACTTTGCGCCGACCTTCTCGAGCATGGCATTGAACGCCAGTTTCGGAACGCGGATGAGTTTTCCGATCCGAATTGTGGGGATGTCGCCTCGCTTTGCCGCGGCGTAGCTAGCGTTCCGAGTTAAGCCGAGCTTCGCGCCGGCTTCGGGAACTTCATAAACCAGTCGTTCGTCATCGTGATTGTTAGCCATCGGCGGTCCTTATTTGTGGTGACTCGCCAATTATAGGCACGTTCAGCTTATGTTCGCAAGGTATATATGGACAGTCACCAATTATTAAGTTAGTACTTTTCCATCATGGCTAGTTTGACAAGCTTCCTTCCGATGCTGGTTTCCCATCTCGGGATAACCCAAGCCGCAATTTACGAACGTCAGCGCGCGCTCGTGCGCCTCGGACTATTGCCTAAGCCGATCGGCCGCGGGCGCGGCAGCGGCGCAGAGGCCACACCCGCAACAGTCGGCCTGATCATTCTTTCAGCTCTGGCCACAGACAATCTTTCAGATATGGACGAGCGCATCATTCGGCTCGCACATGCTCCGGTCCGGGAGTTTCGCAACCGCAAGGAATGCCGGCTGACAAAGCAGACAGTTTTTCTTCAAGCGCTGTCATCAACCCTCGCCGACTACGAGCTTGCGAAGCGAGTTTCTACAGTTCGTGTAAATCGCCGTAGCTTGGAAGCTACGATTTATTGGCAACAGAAGATTTCTGGGAAGGTCGATTTGAGCAAATTCGATAGCGGCGGGGGCGATGCCGAGTGCTCGCTGGTCGTCACCGCGCGCCTGGACGGAACCGCTCTGAGACACATCGCTGCGATGCTGGCTATGGAAAACACTATGGGGGGCTCGAATGTCTAAGCGAGGATTTCGTGACGGCGGAATCGATGAGCGAGGCAAGGACGCCTATCGATTGCGGTATCGTGTTAACGGCAAACGATACTCCAAAACCTTTAAAGGTACGAAGGGCGAGGCCGTAAAGGAATTGCGACGCCTCCTCAGATCCGGTGATACAGGCGAACATGTAGAACCTGACAGGTCTACGGTTGCCCAATGGATCACCGAATGGATCGAAGCCGGCGCACCCGGCCGGAAAAAGAAACGGGTGAGCCAGCGAACGCTCGAACGATATGCAAATCTTCTGAAGGTGCACGTCACTCCGGTTCTCGGCTCTCGTCGCCTCCAAGCGTTGCAGGCCACCGAGATCGACAAACTCTATGCCGACTTGGCGACCGCGGGCGATATCGCTCCCCGGACCCAGCATCATGTTCACATTGTCTTTTCGTCGGCGCTCGCTACCGCCACCCGAAAAGGACGGCTCGCCGTCAATCCGATGCTTCGGGTTGAGCAAGTCCCCACGGTGAGCGAATTCGACCCGGACGCCGAAACAGACGAAATCGGTGAGGGTTTGAGCGACACTGAACTTGCGACGATGATTGCAGGGTTCAAGACGTCGACCATCTTCCCTATCGTTGTCGTGGCGGCTGCCACCGGCGCCCGGCGCAATGAGATCCTGGCACTCCGATGGACCGATCTCGACCTTGAGAAGCGGACGCTCCGAATTGAGCGGGCTTGGGAGCCGTCAAAAAAGTACGGTCTCCGCCTTAAGGCGCCCAAAACCGAACGCGGGCTCCGCACAATCGATTTGGACGCCGGGACAGTGTCGATCCTGCTCGAGGAGCGGAAAACGCTTCAGCGGCTATCTGCGGGCGTTCCTGACGGTGCCGACGTTGACCTGAGCCTCGTGAAACTGCCAGCAACCGCTCTGGTATTCCCGAACCCGCCGGAACTCGGTCGGGACCTGTCGCTGACCACGCCCCGAAACCCGCGGAGTGTGACCCAAGCGTTCGCGCGCCGGGCAGAGAGCATCGGCTTCGGGAAGGTCCGCCTGCACGACCTGCGCGGTATCCATACCACCGCCCTCCTCGACGCCGGCATTCCGGTGCATACCGTCGCGCAGCGGATTGGCGACGATCCGGCGACTTTGCTGCGCAGTTATACGAAGCGAAAGCGCACGAAAACGGCGGATCAAAAGCTTGCTGAGGCTATTTCCGGATTGGCTGCCGGCTTCCTACCCCAATAACGTTGGGTCCAACTTGGGTCCACGTTCTCGAGATGTTCGGTCGCGAAGCCAGCTAAGTTATTGATTTGATTGGCAGGGGCGGCAGGGCTCGAACCTGCGACAACCGGTTTTGGAGACCGGTACTCTACCAACTGAGCTACACCCCTATCGTGAACTGGAATCTATCCCAAGTTCGCGCGCTTTCAAGCATAGGCTATGACCTGATTGCAAGGGTGAAGCGCTGCCTCAGGGATCAAGACCCCTATCCAAGCTCCCGCTTCTGCGTCAATTTCTTCCACTCATAAGCAACAAGAGCAACGGGAGAGACCATGAACGCCCAGACCGCCGCCCGGCCCGCATCGGCCCCCTCGACCCCCTCTCTCCCGCAGGCCAAGCCGGAATCGATCGGGCTTTCAGCCAGGCGGCTGCAACTGATGTCTGATACCTTCAAGCGCGAGGTCGACAAGGGAACCCTGCCCGGCGCTACCGTGATGGTGGCGCGGCGCGGTCAGATCGGCTGGTTCGATGCGATCGGCCGGCAGAGCCCAACAGCCTCCGCGCCGATGGCGCATGACAGCCTGTTCCGCATCTTCTCGATGACCAAGCCGATCGTCTCGGTCGGCATCATGATGCTGATCGAGGACGGCCACTTCATCCTCAATGATCCCGTCGCGAAATTCATTCCGGAATTCGCCGACCAGAAGGTCGGCGTCGAGAACAACGGCAAGCTCGAGCTGGTGCCGGTGAAGCGGCAGGCGACGGTGCAGGACCTGCTGCGCCACACCTCGGGTCTGACCTACGACCACACCGGCAACGGTCTGGTTCAGCAGCTCTACCAGCAGTCGCGGCTGCGCAGCCGCAAGATCTCTAACGCCGAACACGCCACCATGATCGCCGGCATGCCGCTGGTCTGCCAGCCCGGCGAAGGCTGGAACTACAGCCGCTCCACCGACGTGCTCGGCCGCATCATCGAGGTCGTCTCCGGCAAGTCGCTCGGCGCGTTCCTGACCGAGCGTATCCTGGCGCCGCTGCAGATGGCCGAGACCGCGTTCCATACGCCGGAATCGAACGCCGCCCGCCTCGCCGAGCCGTTCGCGAACGATCCCTGGACCGGCGACAAGATTCAGCTCTTCAACATGCTGGAGAAGCCGGTGATGGAATCCGGCGGCGGCGGGCTGGTCTCGACCACGATGGACTATGCGCGCTTCAGCCAGATGCTGCTGGGCGGCGGCACGCTGGACGGCAACAGGATCATCGGCCGCAAGACGCTGGAACTGATGGCGTCGGATCATCTCGGTCCGCACGTCAAGGTCAACTCGCCGCTGATGCCCCCCGGCCACGGCTTCGGTCTCGGCTTCGCCGTTCGCACCCACGACGGCATGGCGCCGTTCTCGGGCTCGCGCGGTCAGTTCTTCTGGAGCGGCATGGCCGGCACGTTCTTCTTCATCGATCCCAAGGAAGAGCTGTTCTGCGTATTCATGATGCAGGGCCCGGGCCAGCGCGAATATCTGCGCGCGGTGCTGCGGGATCTGGTCTACGCGGCGGTGGAGTGACGCGAAGCGTCATTCCGGGATGGTCCGAAGGACCAGACCCGGAAGTTCGAACTTCCGGGTTCAGCCCTGACGGGCTGCCCCGGAATGACGATCTCAACTAATCGTCGCCCCGCCATCGATCACAATGGTCTGGCCGGTCATGAAGTCGCCGGCCGCCGATCCCATAAACACCGCGGCGCCGGCGATTTCGTCGGGGATGCCGATGCGCAACAGCGGCGAGCGCGCGGTGGAGGCCTTCAGCGTCTCCGGGTTGTCCCACAGCGCCTTGGCGAAGTCGGTCTTGATCAGGCCGGGCGCGATGCAGTTCACGCGGATGTTGTGCTTGCCGTATTCGCAGGCGAGGTTGCGCGCGAGCTGCATGTCGGCCGCCTTCGAGATCGCGTAGGCGCCGAGCACGGTCGAACCTTTGAGGCCGCCGATCGAGGACACGATCACGATCGAGCCGTCCTTGCGCGCGATCATGTCGGGCACGACCATGTTGATCAGCCAGTTGTTGGCGACGATGTTGTTGTCCAGAATTTTGCGGAACTGGTCGTCGGAAATGCCGCCGAGCGGTCCGTAATACGGATTCGACGCCGCGTTGCAGACCAGCACGTCGATCTTGCCGAAGGCGCGCTTGGATTCGTCGACCAGGTTCTGCAGGTTTTCCTTGCTGAGATC
>Ga0209023_10003164_pt1 | contig 19859 bp, 19 predicted proteins | sample LakOneMetagenome_FD_187468 | JGI IMG/M metagenome (GOLD analysis project Ga0209023, IMG submission 187468) | Freshwater and sediment microbial communities from Lake Erie, Canada (SPAdes) (version 2) | ecosystem: Environmental > Aquatic > Freshwater > Lentic | place: Lake Erie, Canada...
GGGTCGCCTTCTTTCGGACCCGCGCCCTTCGAGATCAGCGTCTTGCACGCGATCATGGTCGGGCGGTCTTGCTTGGTGGCCCAGCGCAGGGCGGCGGCGATCTTGCCGTGGTCGTGGCCGTCGACGACCTTGACCGCCCAGCCGGCGGCCTTGAAGCGCATGACCTGGTCGCCAGTCTCGGAGATGGTGGCGACGCCGTCGATGGTGGTGTTGTTGTCGTCGAACAGCACGGTCAGCTTGGACAGCTTCAGGCGGCCGGCGATGCTGATGGCCTCATGGCTGACGCCTTCCATCAGGCAGCCGTCGCCGGCGATCACCCAGGTGCGGTGATCGACGATGTCCTTGCCGAAGCGCGCGGCCAGATGGGCCTCGGCCATGGCCATGCCGACGGCGGTGGCCAGGCCCTGGCCCAGCGGGCCGGTGGTGGTCTCGACGCCGGGGGTGTGGTGCACTTCGGGGTGACCGGGGGTCAGCGAGCCCCACTGACGGAAGTTCTCGATCTCCTTCATCGTCATGGCCTTGAAGCCGGTCAGATGCAGCAGGGAATAGATCAGCATCGAGCCGTGGCCCGCCGACAGCACGAAGCGGTCGCGGTCGGCCCAGTCGGGCTTGCTGGCGTCGAACTTGAGGAACTTGCTCCACAGCACGGTCGCCACGTCGGCCATGCCCATCGGCATGCCCTGGTGTCCGGACTTGGCCTTGTGGACCGCATCCATGGAAAGGACGCGGATCGCGTCGGCCATTTTGATGGGCGAAACGGGCATGGGCGTTCGTCTTTGTTCGTTATGTTTTGCAGGGCTGCGCGGGCGCGAGGTCGCACGATGACCCCCCCGGGTCAAGACTTGGGGGTCAAGACTTGGGGGCGCTAGGCAAGGCCGTCCGGACACGTTATAGCTGGACACAGACTTATGCTCAGTTTCAGCATAACCTCGAAAGGTCGCTCGCTTGACGAACCTCCCGTTCTTCTCGCCTTACCGCCACGGCTTCGTCCGCGTCGCCACGGCGGTGCCGAAGGTCAAGCTGGTCGATCCGGCCGCCAACGCCGCCAGCGTGCTGGACCTGGTGGGACAGGCCGACGCGGCCGGCGTGGCGGTGCTGGTGTTTCCCGAACTGGGCCTGACCGGCTATTCGATCGACGACCTGCTGCAGCAGGACGCCCTGCTGGACGCCGTGGAAGCCGCGATCGAGACCCTGGCCAGCGCCAGCGCCACTTTGGCCCCGCTGTTCGTGGTCGGCGCCCCGCTGCGCGTGGACGGCCGCCTCTACAACACCGCCGTCGCCATCCAGGGCGGCGCGGTGCGGGGGGTAATCCCCAAGAGCTTCCTGCCCAACTATCGCGAATTCTATGAGCGCCGCTGGTTCACACCGGGCGCCGGGGTGGTCGGCAAGTCCGTGACCCTGGCGGGCGAGCGCGTTCCATTCGGGACCGACATTCTCCTCCGATCGGGCGGCCCATCGCCGTTCACGGTCGGCGTGGAAATCTGTGAGGACGTCTGGACGCCCACCCCGCCCAGCACGGCCCAGGCCATGGCGGGGGCCGAGATCCTGCTGAACCTGTCGGCCAGCAACATCACCATCGGCAAGTCCGAGACCCGCCGCCTGCTGTGCGCCAGCCAGTCGGCCCGGGCCATCGCCGCCTATGTCTATTCGGCGGCCGGCGCGGGCGAGAGCTCGACCGATGTGGCCTGGGACGGCCACGCCGACATCCACGAGATGGGCGCCCTGCTGGCCGAGACGCCGCGCTTCTCGACCACCGCCGTGATGGCCATGGCCGATGTCGATGTCGACCGCATCCGCCAGGAGCGCATGCGCGTGGTCAGCTTCGGCGACGCCGCGACCCTGGCCCCGAGCGCGTTCCGGATCGCGCCGTTCGACTTCACGCCGCCCGCCGGCGACCTGGCCCTGGCCCGCAACGTCGAGCGCTTCCCGTTCACGCCGTCGGACCCCGCGCAGCTGAGCGACAACTGCTACGAGGCCTACAATATCCAGATCCAGGGTCTGGCCCGCCGGGTCGAGGCCTCGGGCCTGAAGAAACTGGTGATCGGCATTTCGGGCGGGCTGGACTCGACCCACGCCCTGATCGTCGCCGCCCGGGCCATGGACCAGCTGGGCCTGCCGCGCGCCAACATCCTGGCCTACACCCTGCCCGGCTTCGCCACCTCGGACCGCACCAAGTCCAACGCCTGGAAGCTGATGAAGGCGATGGGGGTCAGCGCCGACGAGATCGACATCCGCCCGGCCGCCGAACAGATGCTGAAGGACCTGGACCACCCCTATTCGCGGGGTGAGCCGGTCTATGACGTGACCTTCGAGAACATCCAGGCGGGCCTGCGCACCGACTATCTGTTCCGCCTGGCCAACCACAACGGCGCGCTGGTGGTGGGCACCGGCGACCTGTCGGAACTAGCCCTGGGCTGGTGCACCTACGGCGTCGGCGACCAGATGAGCCACTACAACCCCAATTCCGGCGTGGCCAAGACCCTGATCCAGCACCTGATCCGCTTCGTCGCCGCCTCGGGTGATGTCGACGCGGCGACCGGCGACCTGCTGGAAGATATCCTGGGCACCGAGATCTCGCCGGAGCTGGTGCCGGGCGAACAGGTGCAGGCCACCGAGAGCTTTGTCGGCCCCTACGCCCTGCAGGATTTCAACCTCTACTACCTGACCCGCTACGGCATGGCGCCGTCCAAGATCGCCTTCCTGGCCTGGAGCGCCTGGCATGACGCCGCGGCCGGCGGCTGGCCGGTCGGCGTCCCGGACGCACAGCGCAGGGCCTATGATCTGGCTGAGATCAAGCGCTGGCTGGACCTGTTCCTGCGCCGGTTCTTCGCCAACCAGTTCAAGCGCTCGGCCATGCCCAACGGCCCGAAGATTTCCTCCGGCGGGGCCCTCTCGCCCCGTGGCGACTGGCGGATGCCGTCCGACGCGACGGCGGATATCTGGCTGGCGGAGCTGCACGCCAATACGGCGGTCTGAGGCGGCGAGCCAGAAAGTTTGCCTCCTGTGCGGTTCGTCACCGGCGATCGTTAAGAGACCCGTGCTAGGTGAGGCTTGAGACCCGATGGGGGTCGATCGACCGTGGGGGACTTGTGAGCGCGATCTATCCGGTGATCCTGTGCGGCGGTTCGGGCACGCGGCTGTGGCCGGCCTCGCGGGCCGACCAGCCCAAGCAGTTCCTCAAGCTGATCGGCGACTATTCCAGCTTCCAGGACACCGTGCTGCGGGTGGCGACCCTGCCGGGCCGCGCCGAAATCGTCATCGTCACCGGCGGAGCCATGGTCGACTTCGTGCTGGCCCAGACGGCGCAGATCGGCGTGCCGGTCACGGTATTGGTCGAACCGGAAGCCCGCGACAGCGCCCCGGCCGTGGCCGTGGCCGCCGCCTATGTCCAGTCGCGCGATCCGCAAGGCGTGGCCCTGATGCTGGCCGCCGACCACTATATCGCCGAGCCCGAGATCTTCGGCGAAGCCGCCGTGACCGCCGCGAAAGCCGCCGCCGAAGGCTGGATCGTCACCTTCGGCGTCAAGCCGAGCGGTCCCGCCACCGGCTTTGGCTATATCCGCCCGGGGCAGGCCCTGCTGGACGGCAGCGTCAGCGCCGTCGCGGCCTTCGTCGAAAAGCCCGACCGGGCCACCGCCGAGGGTTATGTCGCCGACGGCTATCTGTGGAACAGTGGCAATTTCGCCTTCAAGGCCGACATGCTGCTGGGCGAGCTCGACGCCTTCGAGCCCAGCGTCTCGGCCGCCGCCCGCGCCTGTATCAACGTCCTGACGATCACTGACAGTGTCGCCCGCCTGGACAAGGCCGCCTTCGCCGGCGCCGCCAAGATCTCGCTCGACTATGCGGTCATGGAGCGCACGAAGAAGGCCGCCGTGGTCCCCGCCGCCTTCTCGTGGTCGGACCTGGGCGCCTGGGACGCCATCTGGGACGCCTTTCCGAAGGATGGCGGCCAGAACGCGGTCTCCGGCGATGTGACCCTGATCGACTGCGAACGGGTTCTGGCCCGTTCTACCGGTCCGTTCATCGGGGTGATCGGCCTGAAGGACATCGTCGTCGTGGCCGAGCCCGACGCTATCCTGGTCTGCCATCGTGACGCCAGCCAGGCGGTCAAGACCCTGGTCGACGGCCTCAAGCGCGACGGCCGCTCGATCGCCAGCGGCCGGGACCGAGGCAATGCCCCGCGCAAGGTTCTGACGACCACCGCCACGGCCCAGGTCGAGCAATGGACCCTGAAGGCCGGCGAGACCGTCGAACTGCCCGCCGGCGTGGTTCAGGTACTGGACGGTCAGGTCGAGGGAATGGGCGCGGTCACCACGCTAGAGGCGGCCACGACCGTTCAGGCCAAGACCGCCGCTGTCCTGCTGGTTACGTCGCGGCCGTAACCGCCCGGTCCATCTCCGCGATGGCGCAGACGATGTGGTAGAACGAGGAGGCCGGCGCAGCTTCCTCGACGAAGGCGCCGTCGGGCTTGAGCTTGTCGCGCCACAGGCCCGGCACGGGCGTGCGCAGATACTGCAGCAGCCCCTCGGCGCCCTCGGCGGCCACGCCCCACCACTTGTCATCGCCGGTGACCTCGGCGGCCAACACCCCGGCCTTGATGCGCTCGGTCTGCGGCCACAGGCGCGCGCCGTTGTCGTGAGCGGTCATGTCGTCGAGCATGGCGTTCATGCCGACGCCGCGTTCGGGATCGACGCCCTTCGTCTCGGCCAGGTCAATCATCCGCAGGGCGGCGGCGATGGCGTCGGGACGCCCGGCCAGCTTGCCCCAGCGCAGCAGCAGCCAGGCCCATTCATACTGGTGGCCCGGCTCCCAGATCCGGCCGGCCACGCCCGGGGCGGGGTTCCACTGGTCGTCAAAGAACTCGCGCAGCGCGCCGGTCTCGGCGGAGATGAACTTACTCAGCGCCAGCTCGGCGATCTCGTCGGCCAGGGCCCGCCATTTCGGGTCGGCGTCGATGGCGTTCCAGGCCAGGCAGGCCTCGAACAGGTGCATGTGCGGGTTGGAGTGCAGCGGCGGATCGGTCGGGGTCGACTCGTTGAAGCCGCCCAGCGGGTTCTTCAGCGTCGCATAGAGGGTCTCGCGCACCGAGACGGCGACGTCGCGCAGGTCGCTGCGGCCCGTCACCGCGCAGGCATTGGCCAGGGCGAACATCGCGAAGGCCTGGTCATAGAGGGCCGAGGTGTCGTCCAGGCTGACCCCGCCGGGGCCGACGAGGGCGCGGAACAGACCGTCGGGCTTGCGATAGACGTCGAGATAGTAGTGCAGGCCATGCTCTACCGCCTCGCGCCACGGGCCGGCCCAGCCCAGGTCCCCGGCGGCGGCGAAGGCGTAGATCTGGCGCGGCAGCACCCGGCCCCGGCGCGGGGAATCCTTGGCTTCACCGGATTGCTCGATGGTCTCGAAGAAGCCGCCGCCCTTGTGATCGGCGCCGACGGTCCACCACAGAGGAAAGGCGGTCGACAGCGCCCAGCCCTTGAGCCGGTCGCGCAGACGCGCGGCGTCGGTCAGGGCGCTGTTGGGGGCGTCGGGCATCGCGAAATCTCCAGGTGCGGGTGTTTTCTAGTCGCGTTCTTACCGCCTCGCCAAGACGATGGCTTGGCGCCCCGCAACGACAGGCGATAAAGCTCGACTTATGGACATCCCACCGCCCCTTCGCGCCGTCTTCCTCGACCGGGATGGCGTGCTCAATATCGATCACGGCTATATCGCCGATCCGACCCGGCTGGAGTGGATCGACGGCGCGCGCGAGGCCGTGGCGGCCATGACCCGGGCAGGCCTGACGGTGATGGTGGTCACCAACCAGTCGGGGATCGGCCGGGGCTATTTCGCGGAAGAGGCCATGCACGCCTTCCATGCCGAGATGCAGGCGCAGCTGGCGCCCCTGGGCGGCCGGATCGACGCCTTCTATTTCGCGCCCCACCACGAAGATGCGGCGATCGAGACCTATCGCGTCGTCGACCATCCGGATCGCAAGCCCAATCCCGGCATGGTGCTGCGGGGCCTGGCCGATTTTGGTCTGACGCCCGCCGAGGCGGTGATCATCGGCGACCGGTCCAGCGACGTCGAGGCCGGCCGCCGCGCCGGGGTGGCGGGGCACCTGTTCCGGGGCGGCGACCTGCACGCCTTCGTCCTCGCGGTGCTGGGCGACCGGGTTCCAGGCCTGAAATGACCCTGAAGGTCCTGCAGTTCGGCGCCACGGGTCAGGTCGGCCAGGCGCTGATCGCCGCGGCGGCGGACAGGATCACCCTGAAGACCCTGTCGCGGGCCGAGGTCGACCTGACCGATCCCGAAGCCATCCGCGCGGCGATCCGGACGGCCGATTGCGACCTGGTCTGGAACGCCGCCGCCTTCACCATGGTGGACAGGGCCGAGAGCGAGCCCGAGGCCGCCTTTGCCGTCAACGCGACCGCGCCCGGGGCCATGGCCGCCGCCTGCGCCGAGCGCGACCTGCCCTTCATCCACCTGTCGACCGACAGCGTCTTCGACGGCCAGACGACCCGGCCCTATGTCGAGACCGATCCCGCCGAGCCCATCAGCGTCTATGGCCGCTCGAAACTGGCCGGCGAGCAGGCCGTGCTGGCCCACCCGCGCACGGCGGTGCTGCGGGTCTCGTGGGTGTTCTCGCCGTATGGCCGAAACTACGTCGCGTTCATGCTGGAACTGGGCCGCACGCGCGAGGTGCTGAAGGTGGTCGCCGACCAGTATGGCAGCCCCACCGACGGCGAGGCCCTGGCCGGGTTCATGGTCGCCGGCGCCGGGCGCTGGGCGGGCGCGAAGGCTGGCGATCCGGCCTTTGACCTCTTTCATTTCGCCAACGCCGGCGAGACCAGCCGTTTCGAATTCGCGAAGGCCGCCATTGCCCGCGACCCGCTGACCCGCGCCCGCCTGGAGCCGACCACCCGGGCCGCCTTCGCCGAACCCGCCGCCCGGCCGCCGCGCTCGCCGCTAGACAGCTCCAAGCTGGCCGCGACCTTCGGTTTCACCCCCCAGCCCTGGAAGCCGGCCGTGGAACGGGTGGCCGACCAGCTGGTCCGTAACGGCTTGTGAACGCGCCCCTGCTGGCGCGCGGCGGCCCATCGCGATAAACCGGCCCGAACCTCACAAAAAATCAGCGCAAGAGTCCCATGCAGATCTTCCTCGACAGCACCGACACCAAGGTCATCGCCGACCTGGCCTCCACCGGCCTCGTGGACGGCGTGACCACCAACCCGACCCTGATCGCCAAGGCGGGCCGTCCGATGCTGGAAGTGATCGCCGAGATCTGCGACCTGGTGCCCGGCCCGATCAGCGCCGAAGTCGCCGCCACCACCGCCGACGCCATGATCGCCGAAGGCACGAAGCTGGCCGGCATCGCGCCCAATGTGGTGGTCAAGATCCCGCTGACCCGCGACGGCCTGATCGCCTGCGCCGCCTTCGCCAGCGAGGGCATCTCGACCAATGTCACCCTGTGCTTCTCGCCGACCCAGGCCCTGCTGGCCGCCAAGGCCGGCGCGACCTTCGTCTCGCCCTTCATCGGCCGGCTGGACGACTATGGCTTCGACGGCATGGACCTGATCCGCGACATCCGCACGATCTATGACAATTTCGGCTACGAGACCGAGATCCTGGCCGCCTCGGTGCGCAATGTCGCCCACGTCAAGGACGCCGCCATCGTCGGGGCCGACGTCGTCACCATCCCGCCCGCCGTGTTCAGCGACCTGTTCAAGCATCCGTTGACGGACAAGGGCCTGGAACAGTTCCTGAAGGACTGGGCCGGCACCGGCCAATCGATCCTGTAAGGATTTCAAGGCCCTGGGCGGCGCAAGCCGTCGCCCGGACGCCTCTCAGGTGATCAAAGTTTATTTCGCAACAGCGAAGTTGGTTCGCAAACGCGAACTCGTGCGTTAGGGTGAGCTCACCCACAGGGGAGACCGCCATGGTCCCGACTGACGCCACCGCCGAGTTCCGCCTCGCCGACACCGCCGAGGCCGACACCTTCTCCCAGTTCGTGCAGGGCTTCCTGTCGGCCAACGGTTTTCCGTTCGTGATCATCCACGACGCGCCCGAACTGGCCGGCCGCCTGCGCAAAGTGGTGTTCGAAGACGCCAAGACCAGCGCCAAGTTCGCCAGCGAGTGGCTGCGCCTGCGCGGAACCCTGGGCCAGGCCTAGAGCATTTTCCGATCCGACTGGATCGGTGAAATGCTCTAGTCTTTTGTTTTAATGCATTTTCTGACGACGAACCGGCGTCCACTTCGTCGGAAAATGCTCTAGAGCCGCGCGACCACCCTGGGGTGATCCTTCCAGGCCGGCATCCTGGCCATATAGGCGATCGTCTCGCGCTCGGCCTGGGCGCGGGGGCTGCCGCGCCGCTCCTGCCATTGCACCATCCGTTCGAAGCGGGTGTCGAAGTCCTGCAGGGTCCCGTCCTCGGTGACGCAGTGCTGGCAATACTGGCCATTGTCGATCGGCATGCCGCAGCTTTCGCAGTTGTGGCTCATGGTCGGGCTCCTTTCAGCTGGGTGACAAAGGTCTGGAAAAGGTCGAGCAGGGCCTCGCGCTGCGCCGACGTCAGTCGCTCGGCGGCCCTGGCCAGCAGGTCGTGGTCGAGCACCTCACGGGCCTCGGTGAGGGCCGCTTGGCCGGCGTCGGTCAGCCAGATCAGGCTGCGGCGGGCGTCGAGGGGATCACGGTCGCGGGTCAGCAGGCCCTTGTCGACCAGATGATCGACCATCTCGCTGAGCGTGCTGGGCGCCCGGTCGATGTGGCGCGACAGCTCGCCGGAGGTCAGGGGCCCCGCCGCCGCCAGATGGTCGAGCAGGGCCACCGTCTCGGGCGACAGCCGCTCGCGCCGGTCGCGCACGCGGCGCACCGCGGTGACATAGACCGCGCGAAACAGGCTCTCGAAATCCGTGGCGAAGGCTTGGGTCATGGCGCGACGCTATGACCGCGATATTGCTTCGTAAATCCCGAACGACCTGCGCGAATCGAGAGGCGCGCCGCCTCAGGATCCGGTCGGCGGGGTCGACTTGCCCGCCCCGGATTTACGCCGGCGCATCGGAGTCTTCAGTCTGAACAGATGATGCTCCCCCTCGCCCGGCATGGCTGGCGAGGGATCCACGGCCTTGGTCGGGCGCGGCGGCGGCAGGTCGTCGCGCGCCGGGTCTTCGGACAGCAGATGGGCGGTCAGCATCAGGTCGGTCTTGACCGAGGCGAAATCCTCCTTGGCCGTCCAGGCCCGGATCGCGGCCTGGGCGAAGGCTTCGGACAGGTCGGTGACCTCGATCTGCACGGCCGGCTCCTTGCGGATGCGCGCGTCGTTCTCGGCCCGCTCGCGCAGGCGCTTGAGCACCGCGACCAGATCGGTCTTGAGCGGAACCTTGAACAGCACGTCCACGCGGCGCGTGCGGTGGGCCGAATAGTTCAGGATCACATCGCCGAACACCTTGCTGTTGGGGATCATCACCTTGACGTTGTCGGGCGTGGCGATCTCGGTAAACAGCAGGTCCAGCGACTTGACCGTACCGATGCGCGTCACCGTCTCGATGGTGTCGCCCACCCGATAGGGCCGGAACAGCAGGATCATCACCCCGGCGGCCACGTTCGACAGGGCGCCCTGCAGGGCCAGGCCGATGGCCAGGGAGGCCGCGCCGAGGACGGCGATGATCGAGGTGGCCTGAACCCCGACCTGCTGCAGCACGGCCACCAGGCCGACGGCGATCACCGCATAGCGAACCAGCGAGGCCCCGAAGGACGCCAGGGTCGGGTCGGGATTGTTTCGGTGCACCCGGCCGAGGGCGCGACTGACCACGCGCGCCGCCCAGCCGGCGACCCAGAAGGTCAGGCCCAGGATCAGGGCGGCGACCACCAGATTGACCGCCACCTGACCCAGCCAGTCGAGGAAGTGAGCCAGCATGGTCTCGTCGGCCTTCATATTGGCGATGGCGGGCAGGCGGGCGTTGGGCGGAATCAGGGTCGGCTTGGTCATGGAACTCTCGATGGCGCCCCCGCGCGAACGGGTCAACGAGGGGCTCGGGCAGGTGTTCCCCCCCCGGCGTGAGCCCCCAACGCGACGCCCGGGTTCAGGCATCGCTTCGCCCTTGCGAAACAGTCGGTTACATCAATTGGCTCGAATTTGCCTCGATCCGTCTCTAAGAGCCGCGCCCATGAGCATGCCCTTCATCGACCTCGCCGCGCAGCAACGCCGGATCCGCGACAAGATCGACGCCGCCATCGCCAGCGTCCTCGACAGCGGCGCCTATGTGATGGGCCCGCAGGTTCGCGCGTTCGAAAGCCAACTGGCCGCCTTCGGCGAGGCCAAGCTGGCCCTGTCCTGCGCCAACGGCACCGACGCCATCGCCCTGCCGCTGATGGCCTGGGGCATCGGCAAGGGCGATGCGGTGTTCTGCCCGTCCTTCACCTTCGCCGCGACGCCGGAAGTCGTGCCATGGGTCGACGCCACCCCGGTGTTCGTCGATGTTCTGCCCGACACCTTCAACCTCGATCCCGCCAGGCTGGAAGCCGCGATCGCCGACGTGAAGGCGCAAGGCAAGCTGACCCCCCGCGTGGTCATCGCGGTGGACCTGTTTGGCCAGCCCGCCGACTATCCGGCCATCAAGGCCATCTGCGACCGCGAAGGCCTGAAGCTGATCGCCGACAGCGCCCAGGGTTTCGGCTGCACGCTCAATGGCAAGCATCCGCTGCACTGGGCCGACGTGGCCACCACCAGCTTCTTCCCGGCCAAGCCGCTGGGCTGCTACGGCGACGGCGGAGCCGTGCTGACCAATGACCAGGAACTCTGGGACCTGATGGACAGCTATCGGGTTCACGGCAAGGCCGTGGCCCCGGACCTGGTGGGCCGCACCTTCGACCACGACACCAAGTACCTGAACACCCGTATCGGCATGAACTCGCGGCTGGACACGATCCAGGCGGCGATCCTGATCGAGAAGCTGGCGATCTTCGCCGAAGAGATCCAGCTGCGTCAGACCGTGGCCGACCGCTATGCGGCGGGCCTTGAAGGCGCGGTCCTGGCGGTTCCCAGGGTGATCGACGGCGGCGTCTCTGTCTGGGCCCAGTACGTCATCGAACACGAGAACCGCGATGGCCTGGCCGCGCATCTGAAGACGCAGGGCATCCCCACGGCCGTCTACTATCCGGTGCCGATGCACATCCAGGCGCCCTATGCGGACTTCCCGCGCGGCGCCGGCGGCCTTCCGGTGACCGAGGCCAAGGCCGAAACGGTGCTGGCCCTGCCGATGCATCCGTATCTGGGCGAGGCGGATCAGCAGACGATCATCGACGCGATCCGCGCCTTCAACGGCTAGGCGCGAGGGCGGCGGCTAGCCGACCGTCACATCGGGGGGCTATAGGACGCGCGTAGCGTCGCGCCTTCAGGTCGGACGTCGTCCAGACCGAGGTTTCCCATGTCGCACGCAGAGCCGAACCCCCCGCCGCATCCCGGCATGGGCTTCAAGCAGTTCGTCGCCCTGATCGCGGCGATGATGGCGACCAACGCCCTGGCCATCGACTCGATGCTGCCGGCCCTGCCCCAGATCGGCAACGCCCTGGGCGTGGCCAGCGCCAACCAGCATCAGTGGATCATCACCGCCTATCTGCTGGGCTTTGGCGCGGCGCAGCTGTTCTACGGCTCGCTGGCCGACCGCTTCGGGCGCAAGCCGGTGCTGATGGTGGGCCTGGCCCTCTATGTGCTGTTCGCCGGCCTGTGCGCCTTTTCGACCTCGTTCGAGATGCTGCTGATCGCCCGGGCCCTGTGCGGCGTGGGCGCGGCCGCCACCCGGGTGCTGTCGGTGTCGATCGTTCGCGACTGCTACAGCGGCCGGCAGATGGCCAAGGTGATGTCGCTGTCGTTCATCGTCTTCCTGGCCGTGCCGATCATCGCCCCGTCGGTGGGCCAGGCCATCGTTCTGGTCGCGCCGTGGCCGTGGATCTTCCTGGTCCTGGCGATCTTCGGCCTGCTGGTCATCGCCTGGGCGGCGATCAAGCTGCCCGAGACCCTGCATCCGCAGGACCGTGTTCCGCTGGAGATCACGCCCGTGCTGGCGGCCTTTAAGGCCTGCCTGACCAACCGCGTCGCCGTCGGCTACACCCTGGCCGCCACCCTGGTGCTAGGCGGCCTGTTCGGCTTCCTGAACTCGGCCCAGCAGGTCTTTGTCGACGTGCTGGGGGCGGGCAAGCTGTTCACGATCATCTTCGCCGGCATCGCGGGGGGCATCGCCATCGCCTCGCTGGTCAATTCCAGGATCGTCGGCAAGCTGGGCATGCGGCGGGTCTCGCACGTGGCCCTGTGCGGCTATATCGCCTTCGCCGGCGTCCACGCCCTGATCGCCCTGTCGGGCCACGAGAGCCTATGGGTGTTCGCCCTCATGCAGGCGGGCATGATGTTCTGCTTTGGCCTGACGATGTCGAACTTCGGCGCCCTGGCCATGGAGCCGCTGGGCCATCTGGCCGGCACCGCGGCCTCGGTGCAGGGCTTCATCACCACCATCGGCGGCGCCCTGTTCGGCTTCTGGATCGGCCAGCTGTTCGACGGCACGGTCGTGCCCCTGACCCTGGGCTTCACCGGCTTTGGCCTGGCGGGCCTGGTCGCCGTGATCATCACCGAGAAGGGCCGGCTGTTCCACGCCGGGTCTTCAGAGGCGTAAGGCGGTCTCAGGCGGCGATGGCGCGGTCCAGGGCGTCATAGAGCGCGCGGATGTCCAGCGGCTTGGCCAGCCAGTCGGTCATGCCGGCGTCGCGGCAGGCCTGGACCTCCTCGACCGCCACCCCGGCGCTGAAGCCGATCACCGGCGTGTCGCGATTGACGCCTTCGCCGGCCCGCAGCCGCCGCGTCGCCTCGCGCCCGTCCAGGCCCGGCATGTTGACGTCCATCAGCACGATGTCGAAGTGTTCGGCGGCCAGCCGCTGCAGGGCCACAAGCCCGTCCGGCGCCGTCGACAGGGCCACGCCCAGCGGCTCCAGCACCAGAGCCAGGGTGCGGCGGTTCACCTCGTGATCATCGACGGCCAGGATCTTCAGGGTCGAGACGGCGGGGGTTGCGCCCGGCAGGGTCGACACGCCGGCCGCCGGCGCCGAATGGCCCTCGGCGAGTGTCAGGCTGAGACGGAAGACCGCCCCGCCGGGCTGGCCCGCCCGCGCTTCCAGCTCGCCGCCCATCAGCCGCGCCAGCTGGCGGCTGACCGTCAGGCCCAGCCCGGTGCCGCCATAGGTCCGCGCGGTTTCCTGCGAGGCCTGGGCATAGGGCGTGAACAGCCGGGCCATGGCGTCGGGCGCGATGCCGGGGCCGTTGTCCTGCACCTCGATGACGACCTTCAGCATCCCGTCGCCGGCGGGTTCGACCGCCAGCCGCAGCTCGATCGCCCCGTCCCCGGTGAACTTGACGGCGTTGGACAGCAGGTTGTTGAGGATCTGGCGCAGGCGGAAGGGATCGCCCCGGACCCAGACCGGGGGCTGCTCGCTCGGCGGTTCGCGCAGGCTCAACCCCTTGGCGGCGGCCTGGGCGTTCCAGAACCGGGTGGCGTCGCGCAGCGCGCCCAGCAGGTCGAAGTCGCGGGTCTCCAGGCTCATGGCCCGGGCCTCGATCTTGGCCTGGTCGAGCATGTCGGTCAGCAGGCCGGTCATCAGATGGCCGGCGTCGACGATCAGGTCGGCCGTGGCGGCGGTCTGGGCCGGGTGCGAGCCCCGGCGGATCAGATGGGCGCCGGCCAGGATCGCCGACAGCGGCGTGCGCAGCTCGTGGCTGACGATGGCGGCCATGGCCACGCGGTCGGCCACCGCGTGTTCGGCCTGGATGCGGCGGGCGTCGGCGTCCTCGCGCGCGGCGATCACCGCCTTGCGGGCCCGATGCAGACGCAGCCAGGTGCCATGCACCGCCATCATGAAGAACACCACCGACACCGACAGGATCGCCACCTGCCCGTGCGAGGCCCGCCACCACCAGATCGGCATGGTCGCCAGGCTGATCGCATAGGGCGTGGCCCCCAGATAGAATAGCGGCCGGCTGTCGACGCCCGAGGCGACATTGTTCAGCGCGCCACCGGCCAGCACCATCAGGGCCAGGGCCATCAGGGGCGGCTGGTCGCTGAGCCAGAAGATCGTCACCGCCCCGGCGTGAACCGTGGCCATCGTCACCATCGAGGCCAGCATCAGCAGGATGTGGGCCTCGACATGCCGGGTCGGCGTCCGGCCCCGGGCGAACGGCCTCACCGCGAAGAATTCCAGCACCTGCACGCCCACGCTGGCCAGCACCCAGGCTAGGATCAGGTCGTCCCGCGCGATCAGATGCAGCGCCCAGCTCATCAGGACCGTCAGGCCCAGCCGGGAGAAGACCTGCCGATAGCGCTCATCGGCATTGGCCGGCAGATGCGGCAGCAAGGACGACAGGAATTTCGACATGCGCGGTCTCCTGCCTCCGTGCCTAAGCAAACATGGCAAACGAGAGGTGAACGCCGACCGCTAATCCAGCATTCGCTCGAGGGTTTTGAGTTCGTCCGCCTCTCGCGCAGGCTTGTCCCAGCGGATGCGGCTGATCCGGGGAAAGCGCATGGCCACGCCCGACTTGTGCCGGGTCGAGCGCTGCAGCCCCTCGAACGCCACCTCGAACACCAAACCAAACTCCAGATCGGCCCGCACCGACCGCACGGGCCCGAACCGCTCGACGGTGTTGTCGCGCACGAACTTGTCGATCTGCTTCAGCTCCTCGTCGGTGAAGCCGAAATAGGCCTTGCCCACCGGGGTCAGGGCCCGTTCGCCCCGCTCATCCTCGCGCCAGACGCCGAAGGTGTAGTCGGAATAGAAGCTGGATCGCTTGCCGTGGCCCCGCTGGGCGTACATCAGCACCGCGTCGATCAGGCGGGGATCGCGCTTCCACTTGAACCACGGACCCTTGGGGCGACCGGGCTCGTAGACGCTGTCGCGGCGCTTGAGCATCAAGCCCTCCGAGAGCCGCGCGTCGCCTTCGGGCGGCTCGCCCCGCAGGGCGGCCAGAGCTTCCCAAGTCTCGAACGGCTGCAGGGGCGACAGGTCGATGCGCGGATTGCCGATGCGCGCGACAAACCCCTCCAGCCGCTTGCGGCGCTCGACAAAGGGCAGGCCGCGTACGTCGGTCTCGCCGTCCAGCAGCAGGTCATAGGCGCGGATGCCGGCCGGAAAGGCCGCCAGTTGCTTGGCGTCGACCGTCTTGCGGTTCAGGCGCTGTTGAAGATCTCCGAACGAGGCCAGGGCCCCGTCGCGGATCACCACCAGCTCGCCGTCCAGCGCGCCGTCGAAGTCCAGGGCCGCAAGCACATCGGGAAAGGTCGCCGAGATGTCGTCGCCCGTGCGGGTGTAGAGCCGCCGCTCGCCGCGCTCGCTGACGGCCTGCACGCGGATGCCGTCCCACTTCCATTCGGCGACATAGTCGGCCGGGTCGAGCCTTGCGAAATCCACGGCCTCGTCGATGGCCTGGGCCAGCATCACCGGCCGGAAGCGCCCCGGAGCGTCGGGCGAGGGCCGCTCAGACCGTCCCTCCAGCCAGGCGAACAGGTCGCCATAGGGCGGCTCCAGCGCGTGCCAGACCTCCTCGATCTCGCCGATCTCGACCTTGCCCAGATTGGCGCAGGCCTGCTTGGCCAGCCGCGCCGAAACCCCGACCCTCAGGCCGCCGGTCATCAGCTTCAGCAGCGCCCAGCGGCCGTCGGGATCCAGCGCGTCCAGCCAGTCCTCGATCAGCCGCTGGACCTCGCCGCGCGAGGCGATGCGCAGGGCCTCGACCACTTCGGAAAGCTCAGGCTCGCGATTGGCGCCCGGCCATTTTCTGGAAGAGGGGGCAGGCCAGACCAGGGCCACGGTCTCGGCCAGATCGCCCACATAGTCGTAGGACCAGGCGAACAGCTGGGGGTCCATCCGCGCCTCCACCGCCTTGCGGATGAAGGCCGGCTTGGCGGCCGAGAACGACAGGGCCCCGGTCAGGGCCGCCAGGGCAAAGCCCCGGTCCGGGTCGGGCTGGCCGCGCAGAAAGTCCTCGATCAGGGTCAGCTTGGCGTTGCGCGAGCTGGTCAGGGACAGCCGGTCCAGCAGGTGGGCAAAGGCGCGCATGGACATCGAACGCCTCCCCTTGGCTCCGGTTCAGACTTCAAGCTTCAGGTGGGGCGGGTTTCGTCGAGCTGGCCCAGGATCATGATCTTCTGCCAGATCTTGCGGCCCAGGTCCGAGGTCAGGGTCTCGATGTCGTTGACGGCGGCGACGATGACCGGATCATCGCTCTCGCCGGCGTATAGCGCCGCCAGCTTGGCGGTCAGGGCCAGCATCTCGGCGCAATAGTCCAGATAGCGGGCCAGCTGGAAACGGTTCATCTCGCGCACCGGCGAGGAGGCCGTGCGGGGTCCCAGCACCAGGGTCGGGTCCTTGGTCAGCTGGTGCATGTCGATGACGTGGGCGAAGGAACGCAGCTCGTGCAGGGCCTTCTGCACCCGGCCGCGCTTCCAGCGGGTTTCCAGCGAGACCAAGAACCAAGCCGCGGCGCCCGACAGCAGGATCAGGTTGACCGCCGGCTCCAGCCCCTGGGCCAGCTTCAGGGCGTCGGCGCCGCGCAGGGTGGCCAGCCAGTCCAGCCGGGCGATCAGGGCCAGCTCGGCGACGATGGCCACCAGCACCACGGCCAGCACCAGAAAGCGCAGGCCCAGATAGGGTCGCGACAGCCGCCGGGCTCTGGCGGCCGTGGTGCGGGCCGTGACGGCCAGCTGCTCGCAGACCTGGGCCAGGCCGGCGTCGGGAAAGCGTTCGGCCACGCGGGCGCGCAGATGGTCCAGCGTCTCGACCACCTTCGCCGCATCCAGCTTTCGCGCCCCGCTGTCCCTGGCCATCGGCTCCCCCTTTGCACGGTGACGCTAGCACGCGGACGCCGCTTGCCGTCAATTCAAACACGTGTTTGAATTGCGCATCGGAGACCGGCCATGACCTTCCAGCCGCCAGAGCCCTTCACGCTTCACACGCGTCACAGCCCCCTGACCACCCCGTGGGAGCCGCTCTATGCCGATATCCGGCAGGACCGCTGGGTGCTGGGGATCGAGATCCGCGAGCCCCACACCAATTCGCGCGGCGCCCCGCATGGCGGCCTGATCGCCGCCCTGGCCGACAACGCCATGGGCCTGTCGTGCGGCGTGATGCTGAAGGCGCTGAACATCCCGTCCAGCGGCCTGGTCACGGTCTCCCTGAGCCTGGACTATCTGGGCGCGGCCAAGCTGGGCCAGTGGCTGGAGTTCGACACCGACTTCATCAAGCCCGGCAAGAGCCTGTGCTACGCCGACGCCACGGTGCGGGCCGACGGCAAGCCGGTGGCGCGGGCCCATGCGACGTTCAAGGTGGCGGGGGCGGCGTAAGGCCCCTGCGGCTAGCCGCCGGCGCCGGGGCAGGTCGTGCGTTCAAGAGCGTAGCTGGCGAAGGCCGCTTCAGGCGCCGAGCCGCTCTTGGCCACGATGGTCCACGCCAGACGATCCGACGTCCGTCGCCAGCGATTGACGAAGGTGGCGTCGGGATAGGCGTAGGCGACCTCGAACCCGTCCAGGGCGGCCGATCCGGCGCCCGAGGCGGTGAAGTCGCCGCCGAAACTGTCGATCCAGAACCCCGAAATCGCCGCCGCTTCGCCGTCCTTCGGCGGCGCGCCGTGGCCGCCGAAGACCAGATGGGCGGCGTAGCGGTCCTTCGGGTCGGACTTGGCCTGGCTCTGGGCCTCGACCAGGAACATGGCGCCTTCCGTGATCGGCCGCGCGGCCAGGGTGATCACAACGGGCTTGTCCATCACGACGCCCTCACCGCGCCAGCACCCCTCGAGAGCGCGCACCTGGGCGGGAACAACGGCGGGCGCGGGGTCCTGTGCGAGCGCCGGCGCGCCGACGGACAACAGCAGACAGGACAACGAAAAACAGGCCTTCATTCCAACCCCGGACTCAAGCTTCACCTGGGACCTTGGTGGCAGGGCCTGCGGCCGATTTCCAGCCCGTGGCGCAACTTTGCTGACTCCGGTCAGGCGCCCCCAAAGTCCTTCCCCTACTCCCCTTCCTCCTCGTCATACCCGACCAGCCGCAACGCCCGGGCCGGCAGGCCCTCCAGTTCGCACCAGCGCAGCAGCGCCTCTTCCCGGCCGTGGGTGATCCACACCTCGCCGGGATGCAGCTCCGACAGGGTGGCGGTGAGCTCGTCCCAGTCGGCGTGGTCCGACAGGATCAGCGGCAGCTCGACGCCCCGCTGCCGCGCCCGGGCGCGCACGCGCATCCAGCCGGAGGCGAAGCAGTCGACCGGATCGGCGAAGCGGCGCGACCAGCGATCGGCGATGGCCGAGGGCGGGGCGATGACGATCTGGCCGGCGAAATCCTTCTTCGCCTGGCCGGTGGTGGCGGGCAGCAGCGGGCCCAGATCAACGCCGTGGTCCTCGTAGAGCCCGTTCAGCCGCTCCAGCGCGCCATGCACATAGATCGGCTGGTCCCAGCCGCCTTCGCGCAGCAACCGGATCACCCGCTGGGCCTTGCCCAGGGCATAGGCCCCGACCAGATGGGTGCGCTCGGGAAACTGGGCGACGCTGGCCAGCAGGTTGCGGATCTCGCCGGCGTCGTCGGGGTGGCGGAACACCGGCAGGCCGAAGGTGGCCTCGGTGATGAACACGTCGCAGGGCACGGGCTCGAACCGCGCGCAGGTCGGATCGCGGCGGCGCTTGTAGTCGCCGGAAACCACCATCGTCAGGCCCTTCCAGCGCACCACCGCCTGGGCCGAGCCCAGCACATGGCCGGCCGGGACCAGGGTCACCTCGACGCCGTTATGGGTGAAGCTGCCGCCATAGGGCACGACCTCGCGGCGGCCGGCGAAGTCCTCGCCATAGCGCACGGCCATGATCGCCAGGGTCTCGGGCGTGGCGGCGACCACGCCATGGCCGGCGCGGGCGTGATCGGCATGGCCATGGGTGATCACCGCCCGGTCCACGGGACGGACCGGGTCGATATAGAAGTCCCCCGGCGGGCAGTAGAGGCCATCGGGTCGGGGACAGAGAAGGTCTTCGGGCTTGATCACGCTGGATATGACAACGCGCGCGCTGCTAATCCTATCCCCATGAGCGATGACAACGAACAATCCCGCATGATCGCCACGGCGATGAACGAGGGCAGCCCGCAGGCGCGGGCCCTGGGCTTCACCACCCTGAAGATCGGCGACGCGGTGGCGATCCTGAAGGTGCCCTACCGTCCCGAGATCGTCGGCGACCCCGAGACCGGCGTCATCGCCGGCGGGGTGATGACCACCCTGCTGGACCACGCCAGCGGCCAGGCGGTGCATGCGGCGCTGGAGACCTGGACCTCGATCGCCACCCTGGACCTGCGCATCGACTATATGCGCCCGGCCCAGCCCGGCCGCGACGTGATCGCCCGGGCCCACTGCTACAAGGTGACCCGCTCAGTCGCCTTCGTCCGCGCCGTCGCCTACGAGGACGACCCGGAGGACCCCGTGGCCACAGCCCAGGCCACCTTCATGCTCGACAGCAGCGCCGGCAAGAAGGCCGGGGCCAATCTGAAGCCCTCCAGGGCAAAAGGAGAGGCCGCATGAGCGACGCCGACAACCGCCTGGTCGCCGTTCTGGGCTCGATCCCCTATGCCCGGTTCCTGGGCGTGACCGCCGAGCTGGCGGGCGACGAGATGACCGCCATCCTGCCGTTCGCCGACCACATCGTCGGCAATCCGATGCTGCCCGCCATCCATGGCGGGGTGCTGGGCGACTTCATGGAGATGACGGCCGTGGCCCAGCTGTCGGTGATCTCGCCGATGAAGCGCCAGCCGCGCACGGTGGACGTGTCGATCGAATATCTGCGCTCGGGTCGGCCGGTGACCACCTATGCCCGGGC
>Ga0209023_10003165_pt1 | contig 19856 bp, 16 predicted proteins | sample LakOneMetagenome_FD_187468 | JGI IMG/M metagenome (GOLD analysis project Ga0209023, IMG submission 187468) | Freshwater and sediment microbial communities from Lake Erie, Canada (SPAdes) (version 2) | ecosystem: Environmental > Aquatic > Freshwater > Lentic | place: Lake Erie, Canada...
TCGTCGATCACCGCGTCCTGGCCGCCCAGCCCTATGTCGACAGCGTGACCCCGACGGTTCAGGCCGGGGTCACCCTTCGGCTTGGCAATATCACCGCCACCGGCCAGGCCAGCGGCGTCGGGTCCCAGTATTTTCAGGTCCGAGGACTGAAGCTGGCGCAAGGTTCATTTTTCACTGCGGCGAGCATTCGCAACTACAGCCAGGACGCGGTGATCGACGAGAACACCCGCGCCAAACTGTTTCCAGACGCCAATGTCAGCCCGCTAGGACAGGTCTTCCTGCTGGGCACGACCCCGGTGCGGGTCTTGGGCGTCCTGGAAAAGCAGAGCAATTCGTTCGGCGGCGGGGGCGAGAACCTGGCGGTCTATCTGCCCTACACGACCGTGCAGGCCCGGATGCTGGGAACCACGACGCTGCGCAGCATCACGGTCCGGGTGAATGACGCCACCGCCAGCGATGTGGCCGAGGCCGGGGCCACGCGGCTTCTGACCCGTCGCCATGGGATCAAGGACTTCTTCATCGTCAACACCGACCAGATCCGCCAGACCATCACCGCGACGATGAGCACCATGACCACCCTCATCTCGGCCATCGCCATCATCTCCCTGGTGGTCGGCGGCATCGGGGTGATGAACATCATGCTGGTGTCGGTCACCGAGCGCACCGGCGAGATCGGCGTTCGCATGGCGGTCGGCGCCCGCCAGAGCGACATTCTCCAGCAGTTCCTGATCGAGGCGGTGCTGGTCTGTCTGATCGGCGGCGCCCTTGGGGTCATTGGCGCCCTGTTGTTTGGCGCGGTTTTCAGCGCCATTGGCAGCTCTTTCAAGCTGGTCTTTTCCGGCGGGTCGATCCTGGCGGCGTTCGCCTGTTCGAGCCTGATCGGGGTGGTGTTCGGCTACCTGCCGGCGCGCAACGCGGCGCGCCTGGATCCCATTGTGGCCCTGGCTAGAGACTGATGCGACACGCACTCTTCCTTTTCATGGGCTGCCTGGGTCTGTCGGGATGCGCCTTGGCCACAGGGCCCGGCCTTGGAAACCTCGCGGCCGGGCTTCCGTCCGCCTATCCCCACGCCAGCGTTCCGCAGCAGACCGCTGACCTTCAGGGCCGCTGGTGGACGGCGTTTGGTGATCCGAAACTCGATCGCCTGGTCGATCAGGTCCTCGCCCAGAACAGGGACTTGGCGGCGGCGGCCATCCTGGTGCGCCGGGCGCGGCTGACGGCGCGCCTGGCGGGTGACCCGCTCTTGCCGCATCTGACTGCCGGCGTCAGCGGCGAGGCGGGTCGCGACGACGCTGGATCACGCAACACCTTTGGCGCGTCGGCCGCCGTCGCCTATGAAGTTGATCCGTTCGCGCGTCTGGCTGCGGCGCGTGACGCGGCGCGCTGGGAGGCCGCCGCGACCGAGGAGGATCGTCAGGCCGCCGCGCTCAGCCTGGTGGGGGAGACCCTCCAGCTCTATTGGAGCATCGGCTACCTGAACGCGCGGATCACCAGCGCCACCCAGAGCCTGGCCTATACCCGCGACCTGCAACGACTGGTGCAGGCCCAGAAGTCCGCGGGGGCTGTGTCGGCTGTCGAGGTCAGCGAATCCATCCTCAGCGTCCAGGACCAAACCGCCGCGTTGAGCGCTCTGGTCCAGCAACGCGTCGAGAGCCGCGCGGCGTTGACTCTCCTGCTCGGCGGCGCCGCCTGGCCGATGACCGACGAACTCCAGACCCTTCCTCTGGACACCCTGCCGATCCTGGCTGCGGGGCTTCCGGCCGATCTTCTCGCCCGGCGGCCTGACGTTCGCGCGGCCGAGCTGCGCCTGCGCGAGCAGCTTTCCGTGGTCCAGGGCGCACGGGCCAGTTTCTACCCGCAGATTAGCCTGACCGGGGCGGCGGGTGGGAGCAGCGCATCGCTCTCCACCATCCTGGCCGACCCTGCGACCAGCCTGGGCGTGGGCATTTCGCTGCCGTTCCTCAACTGGAATGCGCTGTCCCTGAACCTGAAGACCGCAAGGCTCGATCAGGAGCGAGCTGTGCTGCTCTTTCGCCAGGCGCTGCTGGCCGCGTTCATCGACGTCGATAACGCCCTGTCGGCCCAGCAGCAACTGGCGGCGCAGGGCCGGGCGCTGAGCGTCGCGCAGGACGCCGCCACCCGCGCCGAGCGCCTCTATGGCGTCCGGTACCGGTCCGGCGCCGTGGCGCTCAGGATCTGGCTAGACGCCCAGGAAGCGCGACGGCGCGCCGAAATTGCCGCGCTGGACAATCTGCAGACCCGGTTGGTCAACCAGGCAACACTTTACCAGGCCCTGGGCGGGGCCGCGTCGCCTGGGCCCTGAGACGCTGCGCCTGATCTTGGCTGGGTAGTTTCCGACCCTCCCGCGCGGGGGCTGAAGAGGCGCCATTGGCCACCAGTCAATTGGGAGCAGGCCATGATCCGAAACGACAAGCTCGCACGCGTGGCCGTCTCCAAGGACGGGCCCTACCTTGTCACTGGCGATGTGCCGCTTTCGGTCTCGACCATTGGCGTGGATGCCGGGGGGCAGTCGACACACTGGATTGTCGGCCCTGATTTGCCGCAACAGGCGACCTATGCGCTCTGCCGCTGCGGCGGGTCTGGCCACAAGCCCTTCTGCGACGGAAGCCACCTTCGAAACGGATTTCAGGGCGCGGAGACCGCCAGTCGCCGCCCGCACGCAGAGCGGGCCAAGGTCTTTGATGGACCGGCGATGTGGCTGACCGATGACGAGAGTCTTTGCGCCTTCGCCCGCTTTTGCGATCCCAATGGCCAGGTGTGGACCCAGGTCGTGCGTACCGATGACCCCGAAACCCGCGCCGCCTTCGTTCGACAGGTGAATGACTGCCCGTCTGGTCGTCTCGTCGCGTGGGACAAGGAGACAGGCGCGCCCGTCGAAGAGACGCTCGCGCCGTCGATCGGACTGGTGGAAGATCCTTTGAAGGGCTGTAGCGGCCCACTCGCCCTGCGCGGCGGCATCACGCTGGTGTCCGCTGACGGCGGTGAATACGAGGCGCGCAACCGCGTTACCCTTTGCCGCTGCGGCCGCTCGGGCAACAAGCCCTTTTGCGACGGATCCCACGCCGCGTCCGCATCCGGATGAGTAGTTCCCGAGCCTCACGCCGCGGCGCGAGGGCCTCTAGCGTCAGCACGGTCAAGATCCCTTCCCCAGGACGCCTCGATCGCTGACGCGTTCCCGAAGGGGGCGCGGTCTCGGCGGCCAGGCTCGCCGCCAGTTCCGAAAGCCCACGCATGAAACCGACCAATACCGTGATTGCCGTCTTCGCCGACCACGCCGCCGCTGACGAGGCGGTCAAGTCGCTGGCCTCGTCCGGCTTCGACATCAAGAACCTCAGCGTCGTGGGCAAGGGCTACCACACCGAGGAGAAGGCCGTCGGCTTCTACAATGTCGGCGACCGCATGAGGGTCTGGGGCGCTCGCGGCGCGCTCTGGGGCGGCCTTTGGGGGCTGTTCTTCGGTGGCCTGTTCCTGACCCTTCCGGTCGTTGGCCACGTCATCGTCCTGGGCTATCTGGCGGCGTCGATCGCCTCGGCGCTGGAAGGCGCCGTCGTGGTCGGCGGCATCAGCGTGATCGGCGCGGCGCTGTCGAGCATCGGCGTCCCCAAGGACAGCGTCATGAAATACGAGACAGCCGTCAAGACAGACAGCTTCCTGGTGCTCGTTCACGGCTCGCCCGAAGACATGCAGCGGGCGCGAGCGATCCTGGAAGCGGCCAGGGCCTTCAGCATCGACGCCTACGAAGGCGTGATGGCCTGATCCCAAGAGCCCTCGCGGCCGGCCAAGCGCCGGCGCGAGGGTCGTCCTTTCTGGAGAGCGCAATGCCCTATTCGACCCTGATGGTTCATCTTGAAACGGGCCGTCCCAATGCCGGCCTTCTGAACATCGCCCGCGACCTTGCCGAACGCCTCAATGCTGGCGTGATCGGCATCGCGGTTTGTCAGCCCACACCGGTCATCTACGATGAGGGCTATGTGCTCTCGGGCGATGTTGTTCAGGCCGAGCGCGACGAACTGGACCGCGAGCTGAAGGTCGCCGAGGCGGAATTCCGGTCGAGTCTTGAGGGCAAGGTCGCTAGCCTCCAATGGCGCTCGGCCGTGACCTATGACGTCCTCAGTGACTATGTCGCCAAGGAAGCGCGCGGCGCCGACCTCATCCTGACGCGGCTCTCACGGCCGGACTTGCTGGATCGTTCGCGGACGGTGAGTACTGGCGATCTGGTGATGCGCGCCGGGCGGCCGGTTCTGGTCGCGCCGGAGACTGTGACCTCTCTCAAGCTCAATCAGATTCTCGTCGCCTGGAAGGACACCCGCGAAGCGCGCCGCGCCGTTGTGGACGCCTTGCCCCTGCTGCAGAAGGCGGCCCAGGTGATCGTAGTGGAAATCGCCGCTGACGACGGTCAGGCCGAGGCCCAATCGCATGTCGAGCAAGTGGCGGCCTGGTTGCAAAGGCATGGGGTGGCGGCCGTTGCGATGGCTTCGCTCGTCGTCGGCGACGACGCCGCGCGCCTGGGCGAGCTGGCGCTGGAGCATGACGCCGATCTGATTGTCGCCGGCGCCTATGGTCATAGCCGCCTGCAGGAGTGGGCGTTCGGCGGGGTGACGCGCGATCTTCTCACGGCCAAGGACCTCTGCGTGCTGCTGTCGCACTGAACGCCGACCGGATACTCAAGGCCCAAGGTCAAGCTCCCGCGAGGATTGAGTAATTTCCGATCCTGAGACCCACGGCCGGGCCTCGGTATCAAGGTTCAGTCCCGGTCCCCGGTCCTCTCTCCAAGCCTGTCTGGTGTCGGGGGAAGGACCGGTTCCTGGACCCCTAGGGCCGAACGGCAAGGCGCCGGACGACTCGCTCATCCCGGACTTGGAGATCGCCATGACGACCGACACCCACTTGAAGGAATCCGTGCTCGCCGAGCTGCTGTGGGAGCCGAGCGTCAGCGCCGCCCATATCGGCGTCACGGCCCGCGACGGCGTGGTCAGCCTGATGGGGCATGTTCAGACCTATGCCGAAAAGCACGCCGCCGAAACGGCGGTACGCCGCGTCAGGGGCGTCAAGGCGATCGCCGACGAAATCGAGGTGAAGTTGTCCTTCGACGTCAAGCGGACGGACGAGGATATCGCCGCCGCCATCGTCTCGCGCCTGGCCTGGGACTCCACCATTCCCAAGGACAGCGTTAAGGCGACGGTCCATGACGGCTGGGTCACCCTGACCGGTCAGGTCGCGTGGCACTTCGAGCATGACGCCGCCGCCCAGGAAGTCCGCAAGCTTTGGGGCGTCGTCGGCGTCACCAACGAAATCGAGATCAGGTCGCGGGTCAATACCGCCGATCTGAGCGGCGACATCACCCGCGCCCTGCATCGCTCATGGTTTGACCCGTCCGATGTCAAGGTCACCGCTGATGGCGGCCGGGTCAAGCTCAGCGGCTCGGTCCATTCCTGGAACGAACGCAGCTTGGCGGGCAACACCGCCTGGGCCGCGCCGGGCGCGACCGTCGTCGAGAACGATCTCGTCATCGCCTGACCAATCCCGATCCCGCTGGCCTGGCTTCCAGGCCAGCGGGATCGGCCCGCGCCGCTCTAACGATGGCCCCAGGACGGCCCACCATGACGCTCAAGCGCCCGCGGCCCGCTCCTCGCGATGGGTCTTGATCGGAAGGTCGATCGCGGCGCCATCAGGGCCTGTCTGATCGGCGGCGTCCTGGCCCACAACATCACCATCCTCGAAGAACCAGACACACGGGGCGGTAGCCTCGACGGGTCCGGATCGGCGGAACAAGGGTCGTTGCGGCGGGTCAGGCAGCTGCCTCCCGGACCCGCTCACCATGATCGACGACGTCCAGGCGATTACGCCGTGTCTGACAGCGCCCGCAGCACGTCGGCCGACGTCATCGGTATGTGGCGCAGCCGGACGCCGACCGCGCGGAAGATGGCGTTGGCGATGGCCGGCGCGACCACCGTCGTGGCCGGCTCTCCCAGACCGACCGGAACCTCGACGCTATCAACGAACTGGATGTCCAGCTCCGGCGTGTCGGCGATGCGGAGCGGCGTGTAGGTGTCGAGATTGACGTCCTTGACCTGACCATTCACGAATTCCGTGCCCTCGTGCAGGGCCATGCTCAGACCCCAGAGCGTCGCGCCCTCGGTCTGGGCCCGCGCGCCGTCCGGATCGACGATCGTGCCGGCGTCGGTGACCACCGTCAGCTTCTGAACCGTGACGACGCCGCTGGCGCGATCGACATGGACGCGGGCGACGCAGGCCACCCAGGTGGGCATGTCGCGCTCCTGGCCAAAGCTGGTGGCCAGACCCAGAGCTGTGTCCTTGGGCAGAGGCTTGCCCCAGCCGGCGGCTTCAGCGGCGCGACGCACGACCTCGGCCTGGCGCTTGGCGCCGCCGACGGTGCTGGCGTCGCTGCCCGCATTGGCGCCCGCGCCGGTCAGCAGCTTCAGCCGCAGGGCTACCGGGTCGGTCTTAAGGTGGAGGGCGGCTTCGTCGATGAAGCTTTCGCCCGCCCAGTTGGTCCAGCCGGGACCCACCGACCGCAACCAGCCGGGACGGAAGGTGTCGTTGGCCAGGTCGTTGTTGATGGCCCGCACCTTGTGGGCGCCGACCTCGTACCAGTGATCGGCCCCGGAGATGGCGAAGGGGTCGTAGGCGACGCCGTTCTTGCCCTTGGGCATCAGGGCCGGGGCGTTGGCCAGGGTCGGCCAGCCGGCGGCGGCGTGGTGTTCATGGGCCAGGATAGTGCCGGCCCCGTCGAAGGCCATGCGCACGGTCTGAACAGAGGGCGAGCGGACGGAGTCGAAGCGGACATCGTCCTCGCGGGTCAGAACCAGCTTCACCGGCTTGCCCAGCGCCTTGGCCGCCAGGGCGGCGGGCACCGCGTAGTCGCCGTTCAGACGTCGGCCAAAGCCGCCGCCCAGAAGGTAGGTGCGCATGACGATGCTGGTCTCGGCGCGGCCCAGGGCCTTGGCGAGGGTCGGCAGGATCAGGCTTTGCCACTGATTGCCGGTGTGGATCTCCATCACCCCGTCCTTCTCGAAGGCCAGGGCGTTGAGGGGCTCCAGCTGGAAGTGCAGGACGGTGGCGGTGGTGTAGGTCCGCTCCAGGGTCGACTTGGCGGCCTTGAAGGCCGGCGCCGTATCGGCGGTCTTGTTCTCTAGCAGGGCGCCCCCGTCGGCCTTGGCGATCAGGCTGGTCGCATGGTCCTGCAGGTCCTTTTCCGAGACCTTGGCGCCGGGACCAGCGGCCCATCGGACCTTGATCAGATCGGCGGCGCGGATCGCGGCGGGATAGCTCTCGGCGATCACCAGCACCCAACCGGGCACGGTGTCGGACGGATCGTCGATCGTCAGGCAGCGCAGATAGCCTTTGACCTTTTTGGCGTCGCGGTCGTTGACCGACACCACCTTGGAGCCATGCCGCGTCGGCGGCAGCTTGGGCCTGGCGAAGACCATGCCCGGGACCTTGGCGTCGATGCCGTAGATCGCCGTGCCATTGATCTTGGCGGCGATGTCCAGAGCCTTGCCCGGCTTGCCGATCAGCTTGCGGTCGGCCGCCGGCTTGATCGGCAGCTTGGCCATCTCCTCGGGCGTGAACTGGCGCGCCACGCCGCCGCGCTTGACGATGTCGCCGTACGAGATTGAGCGGCCGCCCACCTGCACGACGCCGCTCTTGGCCGTTCCGCCGGCGGGCGAGACGTTCAGCAGCTTGGCCCCGGCCTCTATCAGGGCGATGCGTCCGGCCGCGCCGGCCTGGCTGAAGATCGGGAAGGTCTGCCACACCGACCAGCTGCCGCCGGTGACCATCAGGCCCCATTTGGGATCGGTGTCGACATGGACGATGCGGACCTTGTCCCACGCCACATCCAGCTCGTCGGCCAGGATGCGGGCCAGGGCGGTGCCGACGTGCTGGCCCATCTCGGCGCGGATGATGTTGACCGTCACGATCCCGTCGCCGTCGATGGCGAACCACAGGGTCGGCTCGAACCGAGGCCCGGTCGGGCTCATCGGGATGCCGCCTGGAACGGCGGGATCCATCGCCGCTTCGACCAGGGCCGAGAAGCCGAAGGCCAGGCCCGCGCCGGTCGAGGCGACCAGGAAGGTGCGGCGTGACAGGACGCCGCCAGCTTCACCCTTCGGCGGAAGGCGGCTCATGACTTGATTCCCATCTCGGCGGCGGCCTGCTTGATGGCGGCGCGGATGCGGACATAGGTCATGCAGCGACACAGATTGCCGCTCATGGTGGCGTCGATGTCCTGGTCGGTGGGGGCGGGAAAGTCCTTGAGCATCGCCGCCGCCTGCATGATCTGGCCCGACTGGCAGTAGCCGCATTGCGGGGTCTGCAGCTCCAGCCAGGCCTTCTGCACCGGGTGCTGACCTGCCGGGTCCAGACCCTCGATGGTGGTGACTTCGGCGCCGTCCACGGCGCTGATCGGGGTGATGCAGGAGCGGATGGCCCGGCCGCCGACGTGCACCGTGCAGGCGCCGCACATGCCGATGCCGCAGCCGAACTTGGTGCCGGTAAGGCCGATGTCGTCGCGGATCACCCAAAGCAGGGGCGTGTCCTCGTCGGCGTCGCTGGAGACCGCGCGGCCATTGATCGTGAACTGGGTCATGGCTGGGTCACTTTCCCTGCGCGCGGATCGCCGCGACCTTTTTCTCAAGATTTGGCCAGGCAGGCTTGTCCGTGCGCGTGGCGCGCAGATAGGCGGCCAGCCTGGCGACGTCGGCGTCGCTGAAGCGGTTGAAGCCGGGCATCAGCACGCCGGGCGCGCCGTCCCGGGCGCTGACGCCGTAAAGCACCACCCGGATCAGGTTGGTCGGATCGTCCAGATGGGCAGCGCTGTTGAGGGCAAGGTCTGGCCGCAGCGGATTGGGCTGGCCGGCGCCGTTGTAGTGGCAGGACGCGCAGGCGGCGGTGTAGAGGCGGGCGGCCGGGTCGTTCTGCGGACCGACGTTCAGCCGATCGGCGGCGGCGGCCTTTTGCAGCGCCGGCGCCAGGCTGGCTGTGCGTGTGGCCGCCTTGTCGAGGTCCGCGAAATAGGCCGCCAGGGCCTGGATGTCGGCGTCGGGCAGCTTGATCAGGCCGTCGTGGACGACCGGCGACATCGGGCCGACGGCCGTGCCGTGATAGCGGCTGATCCCGGTGCGCAGATAGGCGACCAGCTCGCCCTGGTCCCAGGCGACGGGCGAGGGGTTGGCGGCGGTCAGGGCCGGGGCGATCCAGTTGTCGATCGGTGCGCCGGCGAAGGCCTTGTCGCGCTTCTCGGCGCCCAGGGCGTTACGCGGTGTGTGGCAGGCGCCGCAGTGGCTGACGCCCTCCGCCAGATAGGCCCCGCGGTTCCACTCCGCGCTCTTGGCCGCGTCAGGCTCGAAGCGCCCGGGGCGGAAGAAAAGCAGCTTCCAGCCGGCCTGCAGGGCGCGGATGTTGAGCGGGAAGGGGAGGCTGTTGGTCGTACGCTGCGCGACGACCGCCGGGCGGGTCATCATATAGGCGTAGAGCGCCGAGACGTCGCCGTCCGACAGCTTGGTGAAGTGGTCGTAGGGAAAGGCCGGGAACAGGTGCGCGCCGTTACGCGCCACGCCCTGATGCATCGCCCGGCGGAAGGCGGGCTCCGACCAGGCGCCGATGCCTGTCTTGGCGTCGGGCGTGATGTTGGTCGAATAGATCGTGCCGAAACTGGTCTTCATCGGATAGCCGCCGGCGAACGGCTGACCGCCCTTGGCGGTGTGGCACGTTGCGCAATAGCCGGCGCCGGCCAGCACCTCGCCGCGCGCCACCAATTCTGGCGCGAAGGCGACAGGCGCCGGCGGCGTGATCTCGTCGATGCCGGGGCGCCAGGCGAAGACGCCGTAGCCGACGATCGCAACCGCCAGGGCTGCCGTTAATCCAAGCAGGACAGGTTTCAACACGGGCAAGCTCCTGGCGGTCCTGTGCGAGGGCTCGGTGGCAGTCCGCAACAAGGCCAGAGGAGCATGACGTTGCGTCCGATTTCCCGGTCCGGCAAGACGCGCGGCCAAGTTGCGAGTCGATTGCGGTCCGGGAGGCCCATCGGTCCATGCCTGCGCGCCTTGCCGGCGCGGCGGGACATCATCGTGTGGCCAAACCGGCGAAGGCCTGGGAAATGGCCCTGGCCAGATCCTTCTCCTGGAAAGGCTTCTGCAACAGGATGGCGCTTGGATTGAGCTGCTCGGCGCTGAGCACGTCGCCGCTGACGAAGATGTGTGGAACGGGGCCGTTGAGCAGGATCCGGCGGACGGCGCTCAGGCCACTGCCTTCGCTGAGATGGGCGTCCACGATCAGCAGGTCTGGTCGCTCACGCGCGGCCGCGGATACAGCGTCTGCTTCGTTTGCAACGGTGCAAACCTCGTGCCCCATCGATTGCAAGGTCTCGGCGGTGAGGACGGCGATGATCGCGTCATCTTCCACCAGCAGAATGCGCAAGGGAGCGATCGTCCCTGGCGTCCCCGCCGCGCCGCCCTCGTTGAACCAGGACTGCGCCGCCTGGGTTTGCTCGCCGACACGTTCGGCGACCTCGATGGCGTCCGAGACTCCTTGAGGGGCTGAGGGGGGCGGAACAAGAGCTGTCATTGCGGGCTCATGATCTGACATGGGTGAGCTTCATGGGAGATCTCCTGTCCAGACCTCAAATAGAAGTTTTTCAGGAGTCGTGATCAGGCTCGGAAATTACTCACGCCAGTTTTGGTGTTGATTTTGTGGAGAGAAAAAACTTGCGCCGCCAAGTCTTGGCTCGTTTCGTCTGAAATCAGGACGAGGATTTGATTTAAGGCAACTCAATCGCGGCGCCGTGCGCTAGTATTCCGCGTCCGTATCCAATCGGATATCGCACCCAGAGACATATCATGCCCGGTCGCCGCTCCCTACCGACCGCGGCCGACCCGCCGCGAACCGCGACGCCGCGTTCCGAGCCGTTCGTGATCGTGGCCGTTGGCGCCTCAGCGGGCGGACTGGAGGCGTTCCGTGCTCTGTTGAAGGCGCTGCCGGCGCAGACCGGCATGGCGTTTGTCCTGGTCCAGCATCTCGACCCAAGCCACGACAGCCTGCTGGTCGACCTGCTGGCGGATTGCACGCCGATGCTTTTGCAACAGGCGGCGCAGGGAATGTCGGTCGAGCCCGACCATGTCTATGTCATTCCGCCCGGTGACTTCCTGGCCGTGAAGGCTGGGCATTTTCAGGTGACCGCGCCGACGGGGACGCGCGGCGCCAGATTGCCGTTCGATTTCCTGCTCCGGTCGCTGGCCCTCGAACGTAAGAGGCGCGCGGCCTGCATCGTGCTTTCCGGCACCGGCGCGGACGGGACGGCGGGCCTGCAAGCGATCAAGGCGGCCGGCGGCCTGGTCATCGCGCAAAGCGACGAGGCGGCCTATGATGGCATGCCCGCCAGCGCCATCGCCACCGACCAGGTCGATCTGGTTCTGCCCATCGCGGAGATGGTCGACGCCCTGATCCGCCGCCGCGACGGCGCAGCCCAACCGGACCGGTCGGAGGTCAAGGACGTGGGCGCCGATCCCTTCGCCGCGATCATCGATCTGGTCCGCCGGAAAACCCCGCATGACTTCAGCGCCTACAAGCCCGGCACCCTGACGCGGCGCATCGAGCGTCGCATGGCCATGGCGTCGATGAAGCCCGGAGACACCAGGACCTATCTGGAAAAATTGAAAGGCGATCCGGCCGAGGTCGAGGAACTGGCCAGGGATCTTCTGATCCATGTCACCAGCTTTTTCCGCGATCCCAAGGTCTTTGAGCTTTTGGCCAAGACGACCCTGCCGGCCCTGGTGGCCGCGCACCCTGATATCCCGCTTCGCATCTGGGTGGCCGGCTGCAGCACGGGAGAGGAGGCCTATTCCATTGGCGTCCTGTGTCTCGAAGCGCTGAAGGCGGCCGGCCTGACGACAAAGCCACAGATTTTCGCCTCCGACATCGACGCCGGGGCGATCGCCGTCGCCCGCGAAGGGCTCTATCCGCTCTCGATCAGCAGCGAAGTGTCACCCGAACGGCTCGCAGCCTATTTCGTGCAGGAACCGAACGGCTACAGAGTCTCGGCGGATCTGCGCGCCACCATTGTCTTCACCGTTCACGACGTCCTCTGTGACCCGCCGTTCTCGCGTCTCGACATGGTCTCTTGCCGCAACCTGCTGATCTATCTGGGCCTCGACGCCCAGGCCAAGGCGATATCGCTGTTCCACTTCGCGCTTCGGGCGGGCGGCGTCCTGCTGCTGGGTAAGGCCGAGACGGCCGGCTACGCCAAGGGCCAGTTTGAGCCGATCGCCAAGACCGAGCGCCTCTATCGGCCGCTTGGCGACACCCGTCCCGGCGACCTGGGCGTGCTGTTCCATGGCCCTGACCGGACGTTCGCGCCAACCCCGGTGACGGCCTCGGCGGCGCCGTCCCGACAGGCGGCGTTCGCCGAGCTCTGCAAAGAGCAGTTGCTGGCCCACTTCATGCCAGCCGCGGCGATGGTGAACAGCAAACACGAGTGCCTCTATCTGACGGGCGCGATCGATACCTATCTCAACGTTCCGGTCGGTCACCCGTCGCAGGACCTGCTGGCCATGGTTCCCACCAGCGTCCGCGTGAAGTTGCGCGCGGCGATCCGCAAGGCCGGCCTGGAAAACGTGCGGGTCAGCCTGGACGGCGGACATATCGAGAAGGACGGCGGCGCCCACCGCTTCAGGATCGAGGTTCAGCCGGTCCGCAACGGCGAGGACAGCCTGTTCCTGGTCTGCTTCGTTGAGAAGCCGGAAGGGGAAGAAAGCTCCTTGCGGGCGACCGGAAGCCAGGGCGGCGGGCGTGAGGCGCAGCTGGAACGCGAGCTGGAGACGACCAGGACGGAGCTGCGCGACGCGATCCTGGATCTGGAGCTGTCCCACGAGGAACAGAAGGCGATCAATGAGGACGCCCTGTCGGTCAATGAGGAATTCCAGTCGACCAACGAGGAACTGCTGACCTCCAAAGAGGAACTGCAGTCACTGAACGAGGAGCTGACGGCGCTCAACAGCCAGCTGCAGGAGACCCTCGAGCGCCAGCGCACGACCATGGATGACCTGCAGAACGTCCTCTACAGCACCGATCTGGCGACCCTGTTTCTGGATCGCGACCTGCGCATCCGCTTTTTCACGCCGGCCACCAAGCTGCTGTTCAACGTCTTGCCGAGCGACGTCGGCCGCCCCCTGGCCGACTTGAGGTCGCATACCGAGGACGACCGGTTGCTGGCCGACGCAAGGGTCGTGCTGAGCGGACTGGTGCCGATCGAGCAGGAGATCGAGGCCGAGGACGGGCTGTGGTTTGTCCGACGGATCTTGCCCTATCGCGCCCATGACGGCGGCGTCGAAGGCGTGGTCATCACCTTCACCGAGATCACCGAGCGCAAACACATCGCGCGCGCCTTGGAGGAGGCCAAGCAGGCCGCCGACACCGCCAACCGGGCCAAGTCCCGCTTCCTGGCCCTTGCCAGCCACGATCTTCGTCAGCCGCTTCAGGCCCTGTCGTTGCTTCAGGGGTTGTTGGCGAAGCTGGTCGAAACCGACCGCGCCAAAAGCCTGGTCTCGCGGTTGGACGAGACCCTGGGGGCCATGGCGGGGATGCTCAATACGCTTCTGGATATCAATCAGATCGAGGCCGGCACGCTTCAGGTCAACAAGGCCGTCTTCCCGGTCAATGACATCCTTGAGCGCCTGAAGGCGGAATTCTCCTATCAGGCCAAGGCCCAGGGTTTGGAGCTGGTCAAGGTTCGCTCGACGCTGTGGGTCGATAGCGACCCGCGTCTGCTGGAGCAGATGATCCGCAACATGCTGGGCAATGCTCTCAAGTATACCAAGGAAGGCAAGGTGCTGTTCGGATGCCGGCGCAGTCGCGAGACTGTCCGCATCGAAATCTGGGATTCCGGGATGGGCATCCCCGAAGGCCAACTGGGCGCAATCTTCGATGAGTATCACCAGATCGACAATGCGGCCCGGGAGCGAAGCCGCGGTCTTGGACTGGGCCTGTCAATCGTCAGACGCCTGGGCGACCTGATGGGCCATGCCGTGAGGGTCAAGTCTCGGCCAGGTCGCGGATCGGTTTTCTCGATCGACGTCGATCGGCCACAAAGCGGGGTGAAGCGCCGCCTTGAGGCTCCTGGCGTCATGGTCAGGATCAAGCCGGCGCATCACACAGGCTCGATCCTGGTCGTTGATGACGATCCGGACATTCGCGAACTGCTGCAGCAATTGCTCGAGGCCGAAGGCCACACCGTTGTGGCCGCCGTCGATGGGCTCGAAGCGCTCGAACTGCTGGCGCATCGGGTCATCGCGCCGGACATCGTGTTGTCGGACTTCAACCTGCCGGGCGGCATGAACGGTCTGGAGCTGGCCACCCAGGTGCGGGGCGCCCTGCATCGCCAGGTCGCCGTGGCGATCCTGACCGGGGACATCTCGGCCGGCACGCTGCGGGATATCGCTCAGCAGGCCTGTGTTCACCTGAGCAAGCCCGTCAAGCTTCACGAGCTGACCCGGCTGATTCAGGGCTTTCTGGCTAGCGCCGACGCCGCAGCCCAGCCCGTCAAGCTGCTCGAACACCGCGTGGACGCGCCTGTGGTCTATGTGATTGACGACGATGATGATGTCCGCGCCGCGATCTGCAGTGTCCTGGAAGACGAGAAGATCGCCGTACTGGGCTTCCATACCGCCGAGGCTTTTCTGCACGCCTTCCAGCCCGGACGCGAAGCCTGTCTGCTGGTTGACGCCTATCTGCCCGGCATGGGCGGTTTGGATCTCCTTGACCAGCTCACCGCAGCCGGCCACCACCTGCCGACCATGATGATCACCGGCCACAGCGACGTCTCCATCGCCGTGCAGGCGATGAAGGCCGGGGCCTCGGAGTTTATCGAAAAGCCGATCGCGCGGCTGGACCTGTTGGCGGCTGTGTCTCGCGCTCTGGCCCAGGCTCACGACGCCACCAGCTCATCGGCCTGGCGGACCAGCGCCGGCGTCAGGATCGCCAGCCTGACTACGCGCCAGCGCGAGATCCTCGATCTGGTGCTGGCGGGCCACCCCAGCAAGAACATCGCCGCCGATCTGGGCATCAGCCAGCGGACCGTCGAGAACCATCGCGCGTCGATCATGAAGAAGACCGGAGCCAGGTCGCTGCCAGCCCTGGCCAGGCTGGCGCTCGCCGCAGCATGACGGGTTCGAGGGCGAGAGGCCGCCGACCCGCCTGTGAGGGGCCCGTGCCCCGGATGTTGGTCTGATCGCCAAACCATCCAGCCGCCACCTAGGTGGTTTCCGAAGCTTTCGCCCTGACCATCGCCCTCTAGGGTGCGATCGGCCCTTGCCGAGGTCAGCGGCGGTCAACCGCCCAGCGGGGGCATCGCGCCCTGACCTCGAACCCTCCCTGCCTCGTTGAAGTGAGCGCCCCGCCCATGAATATCGTGATGTTTGAAACCGAAGCCTGGCAGGAGGCGGCCTGTCAGCGTCTTGCGCCGCAACACCGGGTGCGCTGTGTTCAGGCGCCGCTGACCCTGACCAACATTGGTGAGTTCGCGGACGCCGAGGTGATCTCGACCTTTATCGACTCCAAGCTCGACGGCGAGACGTTGGCGGAGCTGAAGATGTTGCGGCTGATCGCGACGCGATCGACCGGCTATGACCATATCGACCTGACCGTCTGCCGGGATAGGGGCGTGGCGGTCTGCAACGTCCCCAACTATGGCGATCCGACCGTCGCCGAATACGTCTTCGCCCTGTTGCTGGCGCTGAGCCGCAAGGTCCCGCAGGCCGCCGAACGCACGCGGCGCGGAGACTTTTCCCAGGTCGGACTGCGGGGCTTCGATCTGGCCGGCAAGGTCATGGGCGTGGTCGGCGTCGGCCGTATCGGTCAGCGGGTCATCCAGATCGCCAAGGGGTTTGGGATGAGCGTGGTGGCGTTTGACGCCAGGCCCGACAAGGACCTGGAAGCGCGCCTGGGCATGACCTTCGTCTCCCTCGAGCAACTTCTGCAGACCAGCGATGTGGTCAGCCTGCATGTGCCCGGAGGTCCTGGGACCCGCAATCTGATCTCGGCGGACAAGCTGGCTTTGATGAAGCCCAGCGCGGTGCTGATCAATACCGCGCGCGGCGACGTGATCGACACCGAGGCGCTGCTGGTCGCCCTGAAGGAGGACCGCATCGCGGGTGCGGGACTTGACGTCTTCAGCCAGGAGCCCTGGTTGCGCGATGAGGCGGAAATCTTCCGGACCGACGCCGGGATGGAGGTCGCGGGCCTTCGGACGCTGGCGGCCGATCGCGCGCTGCTAGCCTCGCCCAAGGTGGTGGCCTCGGCCCATGTCGCCTACGACACCCAGGAGGCGGTGGTCCGGATCCTGGACGTCACCCTGGCCAATATCGCCGCCTTTGACGCTGGAGCGCCCCTGAACCTGGTCGGCGTCGCGCCCTAGCTGGGGTGAGCCGAGCCGGTCAGATCAAGGACTCGATCGCGATGGCGGCAGGGAACCGCCAGCGGATCTGAGTAGATACCGAGCCTGCCGTCCAGGGCGGCGCCGGCCCAATATGGTCGGGCGCGAGGTTCCGGTCCCGGGCTCGCCAGGCCGCGCGCGCGCTCGAACAGCCCTTGGAATCCGCCCATGAATGATCCCGAACAGACCAACCCCCTCAGCCCCGCCACGCCGGGCTTTGGGCGTGATGTCGAGATGGAAGCTGATCGACACACCGGCCGGCCGGCGATCGCCGAGATGACCAGCACGCAGCAGAAGGCCGACGCCGAACCGATCCTCGGCCCCGCGCCAGACCCCGACGTCTATCCCGCCACGACGACGCGACCCTAGCGGCGGGAGCTCCGAGGTTTGGAGGATCCCTACAAGGCCCTTGGCGTGGCCAAGGACGCCACCGCCGCGCAGATCCGCAGCGCGTACAGAAAGCTGGCCAAGCAGCACCATCCCGATCTCAATCCGGGCGACGCCGAGGCCGAGCAGCGCTTCAAGACTGTGTCTGCGGCCAACGATCTGTTGTCCGATCCGGACCGGCGCGGGCGCTTCGACCGGGGCGAGATCGATGCGTCAGGTCAGCCCCAGGCGCCGCGTTCGTCCTATCGAGAGCACGCCGAAGGGCCGGCTGGCGGCCGCTATGGGCCCGGTGCGACCTATGCCGGCGGTTGGGATGAGGACGCTTTCGCCGACCTCTTCGGATCGGCCTTCAATGGCGGCGCGCGAGGCGGTCGCGACACGCCCAGGCGGGGTGGCGACGAGCGCTACACCCTGCGGACCGATTTCCTGAGCGCGGTGAACGGCGCCACCCAAAGACTGACCTTGCCAGGCGGGCGGGCCCTTGACGCGATCATCCCCGCCGGGACCATGGACGGACAGGTCCTGCGGCTGCGAGGGCAGGGGGAAGCGGGCGCCAATGGCGGGCCCAGTGGCGATGCCCTGATCGAAATCCACGTCGCGCCGCACGCCTTCTTCGAGCGGGACGGTCGCGATATCCGCATGGCGCTTCCCGTGACCCTGGCCGAGGCTGTGCTGGGCGGCGCGGTCGCCACGCCAACGCCCGGCGGCTTCGTGCAGCTGCGTATTCCGCCTCACTCCGAGAACGGCTTTGAGCTGAGATTGCGCGGGCGCGGCGTGCCGGCGCACGGCGGCCATCCGGCGGGCGATCTCTATGCGCGGCTGAAGGTCATGGTCGGGCCACCCGATCCGGAGCTGGACGCCTTCCTCAAGGCCTGGCGACCCGCCCAGCCCTTCGCGCCAAGGCAGGCTATGGAGGCGTTGTCATGATCGGGGTCGATGTCCTGCTCACGGTGATCCCCGGTCTCCCGAAGGATGACCTGGACCGCTGGATCCAGAACCACTGGATCCGGCCCGACGGTCACGACGGCGACTATCGCTTCGCCGACATCGACGTGGCCCGGGTGCGGCTGATTCTTGAACTTCGCGACCAGTTGGAGATCAACGAGGCCGCTCTGCCCGTCGTCCTGCTTTTGCTGGACCAGGTCTATGATCTGCGACGCCAATTAGCCGCCGGGGTCACCCGGCTTTCGCCTCGCGACTGAGGTTTCCCGCGCCTATGGACCGGCTGCCCGTGCGCGGAGACGGCGCACGGCTTGTCTGTGCGCCGCGAAGGTCGAGCCCTTAGGCAGTCATTCAATTTATGGAAAACGAAGAGGGCGCTGCATTCAGATCAGCCCCAAGGCCTTGAAGCTCGCCACGCCCTCGCGACCGACGACCAGATGGTCGTGAACATTGATCTTCAACGCCCGGCCGGCGTCGATGACCTGCTTGGTCATGTCTATGTCAGGCCTGGATGGCGTCGGGTCCCCTGAGGGATGGTTGTGCAGGAGGATGATGTTGCTGCTGGAAAGCTCCAGCGCCCGCCGCATCACCTCGCGAGGATAGACCGGGGCGTGATCGACCGTGCCGCGGTTCATGATCTCGTCTGCGATCAACTGGTTCTTCTTGTCCAGGAAAAGCACCCGGAACTGTTCGCGCGGCTCGTTGGCCAGGGCGACGCGCACATAGCCCAGCAAAGCGCTCCAGGACGAGATCACCGGGCGCCGGGCGATCTTGTCGCGCCCGGCCCGCATGGCTGCCTCATGCAGCAGCTTGATGTCGATGGCGGCGGTCTCGCCAATTCCCGGCACGGTCTTGAGCTCGTCGATCGAGGCGCTGATCACCGCGCCGAACGAGCCGAACCGCGCCAGCAGCGCCTTTGCGCGCGGCTTGACGTCGCCCCGCGCGAACGTGCGGAACAGATAGAGCTCGAGCAGCTCATAGTCGGGCAGGGCGACCAGCCCGCCGGCCCTGGCCCGCGTGCGCAGGCGTTCGCGGTGGCCCATGTGATGGGCTGCCGGCGTGATGTCGGATACGCCTAGGGATCGCGCGCTGACCATACCACCCCCGAGTTAGGAGCGAGTATTTGGCCTTAACACCTCAGGGTTGTCGAGCGCTGATCAGCTTCCCAGAACCGGAGGCTGGAACAGGCCCGCCGGTGAGGCGGTGAAGACCTCGTAGCCGTCTTCGGTGACGCCGATCGAGTGTTCGCACTGGGCCGACAGCGATTTGTCGCGGGTCACGGCGGTCCAGCCGTCACCCAGCACCTTGACCGCCGGCTTGCCCAGATTGACCATCGGCTCGACGGTGAAGAACATCCCCGGCTTCAGCACCGCGCCCTGACCCGGGCGGCCAAAGTGCAGGATGTTGGGCGCGTCGTGGAACACCTTGCCCAGTCCGTGGCCGCAGAAATCGCGGACCACGCTGCAACGCTGCGCCTCGACATAGCTCTGGATGGCGTGGCCGATGTCGCCCAGCGTCGCGCCGGGCTTCACGGCGGCAAGACCGCGCGCCATGCCTTCATAGGTGATGTCGATCAGGCGGCGGGCGCGAGGGCCCACTTCGCCGACGCCATACATGCGCGAGGTGTCACCGTGCCAGCCGTCGACGATCACGGTGACGTCGATATTGACGATGTCGCCCTCGCGCAGCGCCCAGTCGCCCGGAATGCCGTGGCAGACCACATGGTTGCGCGAGATGCAGACCGTCTTGGGATAGCCGCGATAGAACAGGCAGGCCGGCAGGGCGCCGGCGTCGAGGATGAACTCGCGGGCCAGCCGGTCCAGCTCGTCGGACGACACGCCGGGGACCACATGCGGGATCAGCATGTCCAGGCATTCCGCGGCCAGCTTGCCGGCGCGACGCATGCCCTCGAAGTCTTCGGCCTTGTGGATCTTGATCGCGCCCGTGCGGGTTTCGGCTTCGATCTCTAGGGTGTCGTCAAGGGTCATGGCGTACTCGAATGTCAGACCGCCATGGCCCTGGGGGAGAGGGCGCCGCGCCAACGAAACGGCGGGGCAGG
>Ga0209023_10003166_pt1 | contig 19855 bp, 25 predicted proteins | sample LakOneMetagenome_FD_187468 | JGI IMG/M metagenome (GOLD analysis project Ga0209023, IMG submission 187468) | Freshwater and sediment microbial communities from Lake Erie, Canada (SPAdes) (version 2) | ecosystem: Environmental > Aquatic > Freshwater > Lentic | place: Lake Erie, Canada...
GAGGCCGGCGGCCGACATCGTCAGCGCCGCCACTGCGATCCGTTGCTTAAGCATCGCCACCCTCCTTCTGGCGCTTGCCGAGCCATGGACGGACCGCCTTCCAGATGAAACTTCCGATCAGCAGCAGCACGTAGAAGGCCGTGAGCCAGCTAGCCCAGTCCTGAACGCTGTACCCCATGAACGTCATCACGGTCACCGGTGCCGCCGGCGCAAGCTTCGCTGCTTCGTTTGCCATATCGGCCTCGATCATTAATTTCCCCGGTGAAAATGAAAAAGCCCGCCGAAGCGGGCAAAACAAAAGCCACCCGAAGGTGGCTTGTTCAAAACTGTTCAGGCGGCGCCGAGTACTGCTTTTGTGACCTTGCAAAGCACCGAGATTCCTCCCGAACTTAGCTTTCGGCTGTTCGGCCACCAACTGGCTGGATGCCCCTCTTTTCCCGACCGAAACGCTTTCCGAAACGAATGATCGGCTTCTCGAAGCCAACATGGAGCAGCCATGCCGTGAAGCAACTCACTGCAACAGCAAGGACTACGCCTTTGAAGCTATGTCGGAATTCGAGAAAAGGAAAATCTGGGGCATACCGATCAAAAGTCGTGAGTACTATTGTATGGACCAAATATAGGGTGTACGAAATATCCCCTAAAAACACAACCACTCGTGACCTACAGCGAATACCTCCCGTATGCATCATAAGCGCAACAAGTACAGCTAAGGGAGGAAGCATGTACCACGTATATTGCAAGAAATTGTTCCAGAGCGCGGAGGTTTTGGAATAAGCGATCGGCACATTCGCCAAAAACACCAGGCCAGCCACAAAAATAGCCGCAATCTTTAACGTGATTTTCGAGACCGATATCGACCTTCCCATCGATTTCCAAATCCAATACACTCCAAAACCTGCGACGATATAGATGGATTCCAGCCTACCATAGAATCCTAGTACTCCTTGACCGTCTCCGAAAACTCGGAAAATATTGCATCCAATAAAGAACACTGCCATTGCGATAAGTGCAGGCAAGCGCCCGGCATATGCCAGCACGCCGAATGCAGCGTAAAAAAAACACTCGATGGCAAGGGTCCACGCCGGATACAGGAAAAGAGTGTATGCCTTGCTATTCGGATCAGGATATGGAATCAACAACAGATTTTTAACCACATACGGGAAAAAATCTTCGTTTAACAAGGCTACCTGTACTTGTGAGATGGCACGCATAGGATCCGAAAACAATATTTCGAGCCATGCAAATTGACCCAACGGATACCAAATCAGCGCAAATATAGTGAGAAGCCAATAAATCGGGAGAACTCGGAATACACGACGGATCAGAAAATTTTCAGTTCCTGACTCAGTTATATACGCCACAATGAAGCCGCTAATCACAAAGAAAATGCTTACGGCCTGAAATTGGGACGAAATAGAACCAAAAAACTGATAGTTCGTATGCAGTAGTACTACGGCCAGTGCTGCGAACCCGCGCAGCGCGTGTATGGTGGTGATCACACCGAGCCCTCGAAAAAAGTGTCATCCAGACCCGCTAGCCGCCGCGGCTCTCTTTTTGGGTGGTGATTGTACCGTAACCATATCTAGTACCGTTGCCGATATCGGCATATCCGCCAAATACAGCAAACTGGTGAGACGTGAGCAGCCAGTCCGGGCGTGAAGTGCCAGGGTGCCGCCCCGTCTTGTCTCATTCAGCTATCGCAGGCTGCGAAGGCCACATCACTGGCAGCTTAGTCAGATCCACGCGATTCACTGCCACTCGGTATTGTTTCCAGGCGGTCAACGATGCGGTTTCTGCCGCCGTTGATGTGCCCAAGTCAGCAGCATCTTGCAGGGGTGCTATGCGTAGCGCAGCTTCGGCCAGCAATGCATCACGCTTCGCTCCAAGCTGGGCGACAGTCGGCGGTAACGGATCAGCTTGCATAGGGCGCCCGTCCGGACCCGCCGTAATGCGCTTGCCGTTCGACTGTCCTTCGAAGAGGGCGGCGTATTCTTCGTCTGAGACCTCCACAAGATCCGTCGGGAGAGTGGCGTAACTCTCCAAAAATTCGACAGGATAGAAACCATTGGTTGAAGCCGAAAATTTCCAAGTCATATCAGTATCCGATTGCGTACCATGAAATTGCCGACCCCGCGCTCGATCCGTTGTTGAATACCGTCATGCCGGATGCCGTTGGATTACCGTAGCCTCCCGATGCCGCGTAACTCGCGCCGTCAGTATTTACAAACGTAGCGCCAGCCGTAAGAAATGCGTTAGGGAATGTCACCGGAAAGGTAACACCCGTACCACTGCCGCCACCAAGCCCCGGCGCCTGCCCCCAACAGAAAATAAGCGAACGCTTTGCGCCACCATACCCAACCGGCACGCGGAAATATCCACCGGGCCACGTCAGCACAGACAGAAATTCATTGGCGCTGAGTGCGCTTGCTAGGTTGGCACCTGCAGCAACATCAAACGCCTGCGACGCTAAACCTGCCAAAGCAGCCCATCGCGCATCACCTGCGGCACGGTTGACAGCATGGTTGGCCGCAGTAGCAGCCGCCACGCTGAACGTCTTCGTTGCATCCCCATTCACAGCCGCGGCAGCGGCCTTAAGATTCGCCAGAATAGTCGCCGTAGTTCCGTCGTCTAGGACATCCAACCCGGTGCGATCAGAAATGAACTGCGCCAGCACCGCCGACATGATGCTCGACTGCCTCCAAACCTTGTTGAGCTGGGCAGACTGCGCCACGCCGGACGAGAAGCCAGCCGTGCGCGCGGCCAGACCCGAATACGTGACCTGGGAGATGACGTTGGCACCGGCACCGCCGCCGAATACAAGAAAGTCGTTTGCCATATTTGCCTTTTACAGGGAAGTACCCCAAGCACCGGTGTCGAAACCGGCGACCAGGTTATTGCTCATGTCGAAACCGAACATCGGCGCGCCGTCCACCGTTGTCACGATGACGATGTTGATGCGCACGCCTTCGGGCTTCAGCGGAATGAAGCCGTTCGCCAGCACCGCGAGGAAGACAGCCGAGGGAATGACGCTGGCGATGCCAATCGTCATGGACATGTCCTGGTTGTCCTGAATGAAGACGAACGTGCCGCCGCCGAAGATCGAGTCGAGGATCGCCTTCGAAGACTCGAGCGTGCCGTCCCAGTGGTTCGCACCGATCTTCGCGCGGATCACCAATCGGTACGTGTCGTCATCCAGTCGCGTGAGTCCCGCGTCGGGATCGAACGGCCCCTTCCAGCTTCCCTGGTCGAATCCCAGCCCATCGATATCCAGCGAGAAATAGACGCCGGTCAGCGGTACGGGCACGTCCCGCGAGATGCCGACCCAAAGACCGATGGTGTCGAGCTGGTCACCAACCGCATTGTCGAGGTCGAACTTGCCCGGCATGGCGGACAGGACGTTCTGTAGGTCGACCATCGGCTCGGCCAGCGTCTCGACCACCTCCATGAACTTCAGGCGCTTGTTATGCTCGCTGGTGATCAGGTCCGTGTACTGAGAGAGGTCCGCCATATCAGGTCACCGTCAGCACAACGTCGGCCGGCGTGCATGACGCCACCTGGTTGAACGCCAGCGCCACGTCCGGCGCGCCCGCACCGCCCGGCCCCGTCAAGGTGAGAGCCGTCAGCTTGAACGTCGTGCCACCTCCCACGCCATTCGCCGCGGTGATCGCGTCCGCCCATTCCACACTGCCGGAGACGCCGCCGCCGATGTCCACACCGTTGATGTAGTCGGACACCGCCTGCTTGATCGCATTGCCCGTGGCCGTCGTGTAGCCGGCCAGCGACTTCAGCGAGATTGCGACCGTCAGCGCGGCGCTCGACGGCCGGTAAAAGCGGATCGTGATCGGCCGCCCATAGATGTCCTGCACGACGGTGGCGGTCGTGCCATAGGTTGGCGAGCCCGGTGTCTTCTTGCGCGCGATCGCGTTCGCGATATCGGTGGAGTCGCCGCCCTCCACCACCAGAGAAATCGAGTGCGGCGGCAGCCCGTTCGCGTCCGTCGTGGCGGTGTCGTTCTCGTACGCACGCAGGCGCGTCACGCCCGGTACGTTGGACACGGCCCCGATGATGCCGTCGAGCACCGTCAGCGAGGGCAGCGCTGTGGACACCGCCTGCCGCTGTCGCAGCGCCGCATCCGACTCAATCGGCGCGCCGACAGCCGCCGCTGCTGGGTTGGTCACCGTCTGCCATCCGCGCGTCGGGGTTCCAATCTGATTGATCGTGCCAGCCGCCGCCGTGACGGCGCCGAGCGCGGTGCACGTTCCGGTGACCGTGATCGCACCACCCGGCGGGACGACAACGGTCGCCGGCAGCGTCCATTGATTGTTGTTCCCGTCCTTGGCGATGCCATTGGTGATGGTCACGCCGGCCTGCCCGACGATGAGCAGATCGGCGGTCGAGAACGACGCGGCCTTCTTGGCGATACCGTTGATCTTCACATTGCTGGCCAGCGCGTCGCCCTGCGCGGTTGCCGGGCTGAACGACCGGTAGATCGCGACGGCCGTGGCGTTGGCATCATTGATGGCCGACGCGAAGACAGCGAGCAACTGCCCATCCTGGCTGTCGGCCTCCAGATACGTGTCCGGACCATAGATCCCGCGATACCGGTCCTGAAGGTATTCGAGGACTTCGGCGTAAGTCGGCGCCGAGATGCCGTTTTCATCGATCGTCGGCGCGGTAGTCGTGATGGCCATTACAGGGTCGCCTCGATCTTCACGGGGTCGGCCCCGTATTGGGTTGTGATGGTTGCAACGACGCTCAGCTTTCGCGTCTCGGTATTGAGATCGCTCGAGTAAGCGACCAGCGCCGTTACGCCCTGCGTGCCGAGAATCCGCTGCCGGATCGCCGCGTCGTAGGTACCGCCGGTGTACTTACCGACGATCTTGTCGAGCGGCGTGCCCTCGGTGATGTCGAGGAACCATTCGCCGCGGAACAGGCGCAGCCGCGTGAGCACCGCCTGCACCACCGCTTCGGGCACGTCCTTGTAAAAGTCGGCCTGCTGCCCGCCGAAGACGTAGTCGCCGTCAGCGTCGAGTTTTCGGTACCGCATGGAATTCCTCAGTTTGGAGGATTGGTGTTATTGCCGGCGCCGTTTTCGCGGTGGGTGTGCGTGTCGTCGACTCGCTTGCCGTTGGCCGAGATCTGGCCGATCACGTTCAGCACGCCGTTAAAGACGGCGGCGGCGCCGCTGAGCGCGCTGCCCACCATCCCTCCAACGAACGTCAGCAGGCCTGTAATGGTCACGGACGCCGAGAACGTGGAAAGCGGCGCCACCACGTCGAAACCGCCCGGCGCTACGATCCGGACCTTCTGAAGGGTCGGATTCATCTCGATGTAGGTCCCGCCATTTTCGGACCGGAGTTGCGTGGCGGTCGTGCTGACGTTCGCTAGCGCGCGCGGCACCGACCGGAACCCGAGCAGGACAAAGCCATCGGACAGGTCATGCATCCGCAGTTCGGCCTGCTCCTGTACGCCGCCGGACTGCCACCACGCGTCGATGCAGCGGCTGGCGAAGACGACCAGGCACTCGTCGCCCTCGGCGACCGGGAATGTCAGCGTACAATTTCCGCCAGCGGGAAACTGCACCGGGCAGTCCACCAATACCGGCAGCGTGACGCTGGCCACCGTTCCATCCTGCTGCCGCACCTTCATCTTTATCGCGGGCTGCACCGAGCAGGTGGGCGGCCGGCCGGGGCCGCTCTGGAACGACTGTATGATTCCCGGCAGAGCTGTCCAGAGGCCCGCGCCATAGCCGTCGAGCGCAGCACGAAGCGCTACCTCGGCGCCGCCGATTCTTTCGAGTCTGTTCATTGAGGTCCGAAATGAAGAAACTGCCCCTGCTTCTTGCGCTGATCGCCAATGCTGCATTCGCGCAGACGGCCTATGTCACGCCGCCGGGAACGCGGAAGGTCGGCGACACGATCGAGACATCGAAGTCCTTTTTTATCCTGCATGAGTCGGCACCGTGCGGCCTACCGATCGCCAACGCCAAGAACATGCACAAGGCTGAGATCTACAACACCAGCGTGCCCGACATTGGATGCTGGGGCACCATCCTTTCAGCCACGAAGGGCGACTACGTGGTCATCGGCCCGTACGGGAACGTCTCCAAGGGCAACTTGGTCGGCTTCTCTAAGGTGAAGCTACAGCCGAACGGAAGCGGCGTGATCATCGACGGATGGCCGGGAATGTGACTCACCCCCAAGGCTTGATCACATCCGCTGGGGGCACCACCTGCTGTTCCGTGAAATTCTGGACGCCGGCAGTAGCGTCAGCGGCGAGACAAATGACTTCTGTGTAAAACGCGTTGCCGCGCGTGTCACCGCTGTGGCTCGCCACCATCACGTAGTAGTACCCGTCATCCTGCAGATCGTTGCCTTCCGCGGTAAATCCCTCGCCAGCCTGCTGCTTCACCGCGAGACTTCTCTCACGCTGCTGAACACTGCGGTTGTCGATCCTTATCAGCGCGCCGATCTTGACGTTCGGATTGAGCAACATCTTGATCGTGATCCCGTTCTGCGTCTGCTCGGGTAGCCCGACCATGCCAGTCTCTGACGTGATGACGGGAATATCGCCCGGCATATAGGACGTCTCCGGGATGTTTATCACCTTCCCGTCCTGAATGCTCCAGACCGTTTGGGCCGTCCTCGCGGTCTTAGCGAGGAAATCACGGACCATCCCGAACATCACTTTCCCTCGCGGCAATGGGTTCGTAGGAAGCGGCGGGGTGTACCCCTGAGTGACGCCGTACGGATTCATTGCCGTACATGCGGCGGCGAGATGATCTGACACGGTCGATCCCGCCGCCAAGGTCGTGTTGATCACAGCGAAGTTGTATGCCGAGTCACCATCGGCTGCAGTGATGTCCAGGTAGGTATCGGTCTGGCTATCGCGGCCGCGTCGAACCTGCTTGATCGTGCCATCAAAGATGATGCCGTAGTTGCCTTGGTACCCCGCCTGCAAGACGATGCGCGTGTACTCGTACTCGATGCGCTGCTTGGTGTTCTCCGAGAGGTTGTAGACCCGAACTCGTGCCGAGTTTGGCGTCTGCGTGTCTCCGCGACGGATGTCAAACACGATCCGCAGGTCGGAGAGATCGATGGCGGAGCCGGCGTCGCGCCCAATGATCAGGGAGACCTTCCGGCCGAATTGAGGCGTGCTCATCAGTCAGTCACCCAGAACACATGAGACCCGATGCCCAGATCGTCGTAGGTGGGCACGTCGTCGGGATTCTCTGCCCCTTGCACCCACAGCCGACCGCCGAATTGCAGGTGCCGGTATTGCCCCAGCAGATCCACGCCGGTCACCAGCGGCAACCCTCTGACCAGCGGTTGGTTCGATGCATCGGCAATATCCAACACCCAGCCCGCGCCGCCAGCCTTCCGATATTGCACGGTCAGCCGATAGTCCACGCCGCCGAGCGTGATCGTGAAGCGCTGCGGATCCGGCGACAGTGGGATCTCGAAGAAGTTTGGCATCTACATGCTCGTCGGTGGTACGGATCCGCCCGGCGCCGGCGTTGCAGGTACAGCCGCCTTGACGCCAGCGTTTTGCGTTTCCGCAGTGGCCTGTGGGTCAGCCTGGTCTTCCTTCGACGGCAACTTCGTCGCCTGGGTCTGAACGATCCGGATCTGCTTCAGCGTCGCCGTGACGTTCAGCGCGGCGCCGGTCTTCTGGTCCTTGGTCACCGACAGCGACTTGAACAGCATGTCGCGGTAGATCCGCAGCGACGTCACCACGTCGAACGGCTGCCGCGTCTCCTGTAGCGCGAGCAACTGCGAGTAGACCGTGCTGACGTAGTCGGCCGTCGGCAGCTCGCCGCCCTCGAAGATCGATTGCAGCGTGCCGGCCAGCGCCGCGATCTGCGAATTACTCCACCCGCACTTCAGGGTGAGCTCGGGCTGGCGCTTGAACGCGTGGTCGTTGATCTCGGCGCCCTTCTCGACCGGGTGCTCGGTGATCTGCAGCTCATCGAGGTGCGTTTCCTCCAGTTCGACGCCGATCTGAATGGTGCCAATCCGCTTCGGCACCATGAAAATCATGTCGAAGATCACGAGATTGCCCCCTGAAGATTCCGCACGATGTCGCCGTTGACGCGCGCCTGAGATTCCGCGGCGGCGCGGCCAGCGGCGGCAGGGTCGGACACTCCGTACAGATTGATGTTCGTCTCCTGCTGCAGCGACACAGCGGCCGCACCGCGGCGTGCTGCCTCGGCGTCGGCCTGCGCCGGCCTCTCGTAGTACCGCGACACGATCTCTCCCGCCTGCTGCGCGTTCTGCGCGGCCCGCAGCAACCGGCCGGCGCGCTGCTCGGCGCCCTGCGTCAGCTCGTAGTGCACGAACTGCAGTTGCTCCATCAGTGACGACTCGCGGATGTCCTTGCCCGACCATGCCTTGAAGTTGGCCTGCCGGTCCGGATGCCACTGCGCGGCGCCGTATGCGCGCCCGTTGTCGCCTACCGCCTGGGGATTCAGGTTGCTCTCCCGCTGCAGGTTGGCAACAAGGCCCGCCGCCGCATCATGCGACCAGCCCATGCGCTGGAAAAACCCGACGGCGTCAACTGCGGTGCCGCTCGGGCGTTGCTGCTGCCCGGCCGCCGCGCGGCGCCTTGCCAGCTCCGCTTCCTCGCCCGTGTTCAGGCTGCCGCTGTAGAGCGCAAGACCAGCGCCGCCAAGCAACCTCCCGAGGAAGGGGAAGGCGCGCGCCAGCCAGCCGCCGGACGCCGCAGCGCCCGCGCCAGCCGCTGCACCGGCGCCTGCACTGCCTGCACCACCGGCAGCGGCCACGGCCGCCGTGGCGGTGCCCATAGCCCGCAGTGCCGCAACCATCTTCCACAGGCCGCTGACGATCTTGAATCCGCCCAGCGCGCCGAACGCGCCGACCAGCAGCAGGATCTTCGTGGACCAGCCGTCTGTGACCTTGTCGAGTTCGATGAACTGATCCGCCAGCCAGCGCAGCGGCGGCCCCAGCGTCTCGACGGCCACCAGAATGGCGCGCGCGATGTCAGCGACACGCTCGGCGATCTCGTCAGCATGCTCGTCGAACCAGCGCTGGAACCGCTCGAGCAGCGGTCCAACCTTGCGCAGCAGCGCGCCCTCGACCTTGATGCCGAAGTTCTCGAACGTCGTACCGAGCTGGCGCAGTTGCACCATGAAGCGGTGCGAATCCCCGGCCGCCTTGTCAAGCCCGCTGTTCCGGGACATATCCCGGTACTGCTGCATGAACTTGGCGAAGTCGCCGCTGCGCATCGCGAGCAGCAGGTTCTCGTCGATGCCGAGGATGTTGCCGTACTGGCTTGCCAGCCATGTCGGCTTCTCGGCTAGCTCCTTGCCGATATCGGCAAGGATATCCACCGTGTCGCGCAGTTCGCCATTGGCGTCGCGCGTGCGGACGCCCAGCGACGACAGATAGCTCTCGCCCGCCGGATTGTTGCGCAGGAACTTGGCCAGGCTCTCGACCGCGCCGAATGCAGTCTCAGTCGAGATGCCGAGGTTGCGCGCAGCAAAGTCGAAGGCCTTCAGGCTGGTGGCCGCAGCGCCCGTCCGCTGTGCGACGAAGTAGATTCGCTCGAGCTTGGAGGCGAACGCTGCGACACCGGCGCTTACGGCCAGCGCCGACGCACCGATGGTCGTCACCAACTGCTTGACGCCCTTCGTGGCCCGCTCCACGCCCTCGTTGAAGTTCTTCAGGCCCTTCTCATCGACCTTGAAGCCCAAGGCGACGAGGAACTCGCGGATGATGTCTTTATTGGCCATTCTTCGGATCCAGCGCGCGGCGTGCTGCCGCCTGGTTGTCGGCCCGGACGGCCAGCGCGTCGTTCATCAGAGCGATGTCTTCCAGACCGAGTGTGCCGTCGAGTAGCGACTCGTACTTGCACATCCCCTCGAGCACCGGCGCCAGCAGCCAGTCCTCGCCGCCGGGCAGTTGCCTTAGCCAGCTGGTGTCTCTGGCTCCGGGCTGCTCGGCAGGCTGGTAAGCAACCCTTGAATAAAAGGGCCGAGATTCGCCACGACCACCTGCACCACGAGCGGCAGGATGACGCCCATGTCCATGTCCGCAAACATGTACTGCTTGCTTTCGACGGTGACAACGCGCGCCCAGCCGGTCTCCTGCCAGCGCTGCACCGCCGTCAGGCAGTTGTCGACCACATAGTCGGCGTCGGCGTCTGTCATGGCTGCCAGCGCGTCTGCAAAGGGCTGAAGCGCCTCGCTGAAGCCGTCGGCATCGCCGCCAAGCAGATCCAGCGCTCGATCGACGCCGGTCTTGTCGTCCGCCGCGGCTTGCGCGCGCAGGTTGGCGCCGAGTTTCAGGAAGGCCGGGATCATCGGCGGAATCACCGGGGCGATGCGGCGCGAGACGTGCAACTGCTGCTTCGCGCTCAGTCGGCCGATGGAGTACAGGTTGCCTCGAATTTCGATCTCGCGGCCCATCAGTAGGTCCCCAACATTTCGTCAATGCGCACGGCGTCGAACACCCATTCGACCGTGCCGCCGTCCTGCGCGTACGTCAGGTCCGGCACCTTCTTGAAGGCGCATTGCACGGCGGTCACGATGTCGCCCGCGACCGACTGATTGATAACGATCACGTTCTTGCCCCACAGCCGGCTGTCCAGCTTTTGGCCGTTGTACAGCGCCATCAGGGTTCGGTTCACTGGCGCCGTCTTCAGGTACCGCAGCGTGATCTGGCCGGAGTTGTCGGCATGCAGGCTGTGCATGCCCTCGCCGTCCGCGCCGACGGTCATCACGTTCTTGTCGTTGGCCATCGCGACGGTGATGCCCTCCTGCGCGGTGGCCTCGCCGTATCCCAGCGGGAAAGAGCCGCCCGGGCCCGTGATGGATGCCTGGACGTCGATGAAAGAATAGGTACCCGACATGGTTTCCCCTATCAGCGGTTCACGTTGACCAGGATGTCAACGGTGTGGATTGCGCCGGCTTCCTTGGCGGCGATTTGGAACGACACCGACTTGCGCGCTTCGCGATCGGCCTGCGACTGCAGCGCGATCGGCGGCACGTAGATGTAGTAGCCCTTCGCGAGCGTGTCGCCCTGCTTCAGTGCGCCGAAGCCGGCCGAGTTCCAAACTCCCGGGGCGAGATAGCCATTGTCCACCGCCTGCTCGCAGACCGCGGCGATAGCGGCCGCGATCAGCGCGTTGCCGGCATCGGTCTGCGGGATCTTTGTCGGGATCTGGTAGAGCAGGTTGTAGACCGCAGTCTGAATCGCGTTCTGGAACCAGATCGAGTTGTAGACCGAGTCGATGAAGATGCCGCTCGGCGTGACGCCGTACTGCACGATGGCTGTGTCGTTGTCGTACTCGACGAACACATTGCCGCGCTTGTCCTGCAGCACGTTCGCCTGCGTGCTCGACAGGGTCTCCGGCACGATGCCCGGCTCCTGCTTCCACATCAGCGTGATGGTGCTGTTGTTGGCGTTGAAGTCGGTAGTCAGCAGGCGACCGAGCAGCGACGAGACGGCGTACGGGCTGGTGCTCGAGAACTGGGCGGGCGAGTACTTGTAGGCCTTCGCCTTGAAGCGCGACAGCAGATCCGTGGTCGCGGTGCTGTCGAGCGCCTGCGGCTCCTGCGTGGTGGCCCCATACAGGTGCCGCTGATCGGCCTCGATGAGGTCCGCCACGGCGACATGCTGGTCGTTCGTCAGGCTGGTGTCGGCAAACTCGATTCCGAGGAATTTGTTAGCGAAGCGGTCGAGGAACAGCGCCACGCAAGCATCCGGCGCTTCGGCAACGATGCCATCCACCGGCGCGGACGCGAGCGCGGCGGTCATGCCGAGCATCGTCGAAATGTCGGTACCCGAGCCCGTAGGCGTCGCGTAGCTTATCTTCGACGTGGCGCCGCTGGTGGGCGACGTGATCACGAACTGCGTGCCGTTCCAGACGCACGTTGCGCCCGCCAGCGCGGTCTGGATGATGGTGGCCACGCCGTTCAGGTTCGTCACGCCGGAGAAATCCAGCGCGGACAGCGTCTTCACCGTCGCATCGACCGTGACCTTGAACGAGCCGGCGGTGACAGCCTTCCACGTGTTGATGTCCTTCTGCGCCGTGGAGAGCGCCGCGCCGCGGAGCAGGCCAGAGGTCGCAGTCTTCGCCCACCGACCGATCTTGAGTTCGGAGGGCTGCGGCGTCTGCTGGAAGTACAGCAGCGCGGCCAGGTACTCCGGGGCCGTGGTGCCGAAGTCGGAGGACACTTCGGCGATCGAGCCGTACGACCGCATGCGCTCGTTGGTGTCGATCACCGGCGACGCGCCGAGCAGCAGCGCCGTGTTCAGGTTGGCGCCCTGAGCCGCCCGCGGCGACATATTGATGGTGACGTCGATCAGCCGCGAAACCGGCAGTCCGTTGGACATGTTGAACCCCTACTGGTCAATGTTGGTCGTGCCGGCTACCGGCGGCACCGAATCGGTGGTGTGCTGTACCTGGGCGGACAGCAGGTTGAGGACCGGGTAGGTCCGGGTGATCTTGCGCCGCAGGGTAAGCGTCAGGTCGTACCGCCGCACCCATTGCTGGTTGACGAACTCCGGCGCCGGGCGGACCTCGCTGGCGCTGACGAACTTCACGTCGTGCAGTGCCAGGTGCTCGCTGTTCTGCGGAATGGCCATGCCATCGGCCAGGCGCTGCGCATAGCCGCTCGCGCTCGGGCCGTAGAACGAGCACAGCGACTCGATGTCCTGGTGCCGGATGTACGTGTCGCTGCCATCGCCGTCCGGGTCGTGCTGGATGGCTGGGCCGGCGTCTGGCGTCTGGACGGTGATGCCGATCGCGCACCAGTTCGTGCCCGGCTCGGGCTGCTTCGGCACCGTCGGCTGACAGCGCGGCCGTACCATCGCGCCGGGCAGCCCCGTCACGCCGGCAACCACTTCCTGCAACAGGTCGTCGAGCGCGTCGTCCTCGAGCGGCGGCGATGCGACGGCTGGTGCCAGCGGTCCGCCGGTTGCGCTCGTGTTGGTCATGCTCTATCCCGAGAGTGGTTTCAGTTCACAGGTGGCCGCGACAAAGCCGCGCCCGAAGTGGCTGTAATCGTTGACTACTGCGACGGTGTAGGTCCGGCCCTGCCAGATCACCTCGTCGGCGTCCGCGCCGTCGCCACCGTCGCGCAGCCGGAACGGCGTGTGTAGCGTGATCGAGCCCGTGATGCGGCTGCCGTCCGATCCGCGCGTCAGCACATCGCCTGCGTCGCTGGTCACGACCGCGGCGAACGGTGTATCCGTCGGCGTGTTGGTCGCCCGCCCGCGCGAATCAACCGTCTGCGTCATTCGCCGGCACAGCAGGCCGGTGTCCATGAAGTCAGGGTCGAGCAGGATGTCCGTGACATCAAGGAATGCCATGGGTTACCCCTTCTTCTTGCTTCGGATGACGTAGATGGTGCTGTTTCGGTACTGCGCGGTATCCACGAGCGTATCCGTTCGCGTGACCCCGCGGCGCCGTCGCGCGGCGAGCGTCGATTCGGATAGCTTCGGCTGGATGTTGCTGTTGATCTTCGCCCGGACGGAGTTTTGCGCTACCAGCCCGGCGGATGCCATGCGCTTCTCGGCGCGCGGTAGGTCGCCGTCAAGCGCCGCCTCGACAGCCTTCTGTAGATGGGGGACATACTTTTCCTCGGACGCCTGAACGCCGGGCACGAGGTGCGGGCGTGCAGGGATGTTCGCCGCGGGAGAGCCGTTTTCCATCAGGTAGCCGATCACGGCATTGCTAATGGGCTCATCTTCCTTCCTATCGCCGGCCGTGCTGTCTGGCACGCCGACAAGCACCTGCTTATCGACGAGCCCGCTGATCGACTGGAGAACTTCCTTCAGCCGATCGGTCTTGATGAAGCCCATGGGATGCTCCCGATGGGCTGCCGCGGCTACAGCTGCATGCCGCCTGCGCCCATCATTCTGGCGAGAGTCAGGAACCGAACACCGTAGGTCGTCAGGTTCCACATACCGGCGGCGTCAATGGTCGCCGCGCCCGTGTCATAACTGGCGCTGACCTTGTCGACTGCCTTGGAAGAAAGCGGGCCTGTGACCTGGCCCGGTGTGCCGCCGACGGCTGCGGTTGCCTCGTCCCGCGCGCCCAGCACAAGGTGGTGCGCGGTACAGAGTTCGATGCCCTGATCGGTCAGAACGCCCCAGCGGCAAGGGTTCACCAAGGACACCGAGACGGTCAGCCAGAAGTCGACAGTCGCGTCGGGATACTTCGTCTTGTCGGCGAACTCCGGAAAGTCGTCTCTGAAATCGTCTGGTGTCATAGGTGGTTGGCTGATGCCCCTTGCGAGGCATCATACCCCGTTACTTTTTACCGGTCTGCTTGGCCGCCGCCTCGGCCGCCTTCTCGCGCTCAGCGATGGCCACCTCGCGGGTGTCCAGCGCTTCGGCACGGGCGTTCAGGTCGGCTTCGCGCTGGTCGGCGGCGCTCACGCGCTGAGCCAACTTCGCCTCGCCGTCGGCCAGAACACCGGCCCGCAGGTCCAGCTCATCCTGCAACTCTTTCAGCTCCTTGGCCTTCCCTTCCAGGAACTCGCCTGCGGATTTCAGGGCCGCGCGCTCCTTTTCCAGATCAGCGTCCGCTTCCGGGCTGGCCGGCGGTGCGTCGCCAGTGTGTGCCTGGACGAACCAGTGCTTGGCGATTGCTTCCGACACCTGATGGTTGCCCACCGGGAACTCGTGCTTCTCGCCGCCGTGGCGCAGGTTGAACGCCTTCTTGACGTAGATAGTCGGCATGTCGCTCTCCCTTACACGCCGTCGCGGTACGCAACGGTTTCCGGATAGACCACTTCCACCACGCCCAGACGGCCGAAGTAGGTGGTGATCTGGTTGATGCCACGGTATTCGAGCGGCGTGCGTTGCAGCGGCACCATGGGGAACCGGATGCGGTTCTTGTCCTTGGTGTACGCAACCATGCGGTTCGCGCCCGCTGCGCCGCGCCCCGTCAGCCACTTCGACGGGAAGATCTCCAGCGGGCGGCCGTTCAGCCCGTTGGCGATGCTGTTCTCGCGTAGGTAGTTGAGGACGCTGATATTGCCGGCGTCGCTCACCTTTCGCTGCACCAGACGCGACCAGTTGGTCGGGTCCAGCAGAATGCGCCCCGGGCACACCGCGTACGCCGCGGCGCTCCACGCGCTGTCCAGCAACTCGTTCACGTCATCGAGCATCTGGTCCGGCGTGGCCGTGGCCCAGTTGCCGGTGTCGGCGTTGGACACGTTGGTCACTGCCGTGTTGTTGACCAGGCCGGTCACGCCCAGCACGGAATCGCCGATGTAGACCTGCTCGTCGGTGTCCATGTTGTGCTTGAGCTGCATGGCCTCGAACTTCTGTTGATCCACCGGGCGGCCGAGCTGCTGGGCAGCCATCAATTCGGGAAGCGTCCACCCCAGCTCGATACCCCACAGCGTCAGCGGGTTCGGCGTCTTGCCGATGTCCAGGCCAATGCCCTGGATAGCGGTGGTCTCCTTGCTGATCCAGTTCTTGCCGGCCGGCGAGGGGCCGCCTGCAGCAGCAAACGACGAGTTGGTGAACGACGAGACGTCATCAGTGATGGCCACGTCCTCGCGCAAGTCGATGTCACGCGACCAGGTGACCGACGCAAGAGGCATGTGCAGCGTCTGGTCGAGGCGTTCCAGTTCGCCCACCAGGAACACGCCGGTGCTGTCGATCGTACGTGCATCGAACGTCATCATGGCGTCGCGGGTGCGCGCGCGGATGACGGCCGGGGCGTTGACCATGGCGGTCGCGGCTGCCGCTGCCATGCGCGGAAGGATGATTTTGCTCATTCTGGGTGACCCCTTAGATGTTGTACGCGATCTCGACGTTGCCATTGGCATCGCCGGCGTTGGTAAAGATGGCGCCCGGGATGGCGATGGTATTGGCGCCGTCAGCCGCCGCTTCGATGCCGCCGATGGGCTTGCCAGCAGCTGCCGCAGCCACGCGCACGTAGACGACGCCGTTCAGCGCCGGCGTGCCGGCGTTGTTCTTCACGGTCATGTAACCGCGGCGCATGACGTCGCCGATGCCACTGGCGGGCGGCGTCGCGGTGCCCAGCGGATCGGACGCGGCGCCACCGGTCGTCGGATACGGACGCACCAGCAGACCGTATGCGGCGGTAGCTGCGTCGCCAGCGCCTAGCGGCACGAACTTGCCCCCGACGATCTTGCCGAACAGGCCATAGCCAGCGAACGGCGAGGCGGCGTTCAGCGCGATTGCCTCGACGGTCGATGCCGAGCGGCGCGAGATATCCCCGGGAATGCCCGAGGCCATGCGGAACAGGATTGCGTTGCCCATGTCGGGACTCCCTTGGTTATTGGCCGGATTGTTTGGCCCAGAATTCGGCGTTGCGCTTATTCATTTCGGCAATGCTGCTCGGCTTACCGAAATCCTTGGTTTTGGCCACGCTGTCGTGCGCGCGGCCGTTGTTCTGCGCCTTGATCAGCTCGCTGGCGCCCATGAAGGCAGCGTGCACCAGGCCGGCTGGCAGTTTCTCGAAGTCGGCCTGGTGGCCCCCAAGGAAAGGACTGATCGCGGCCCTGCCGGCGTCCGTTCCATAGGCAGTATCAAGCGCCTTGCGCTGGCACTTGCAGAGTGCAGCGGCGCGGTCCTTCGTGGAGGTGGCTGCATCGAACGTCGGCAGCTTGATCCCCGGTGCCAGGATCTCGGCGCGCGACGGGATGCTGGCCGCCGCGTCGCCGGTGTAAAGGTCGACTTCGGCCTGGTTCAGCTTCCCGGCCGTCTCGGCATTCGTCAGGTCGCCGTCATCGCCGGTCTTCCCTTCCTTTTCCTTGGCTTCGCGCGCCTCGCGCTCTTCCTCGGATTCCTCGTCGCGGGCCTCCATCTTGGTCATGCGGGCGTCCAGCGCCTTGACGGTCTTCAGGATCTCGCTCAGAGCGTCGCCTGTCTTGGCCTCTTTCTCTTTGGCCTCCCGCGCTTCACGCTCTTCATCCGACTCTTCGTCGTTGGCCTTGGCCTCTTCAAGCGCCTCTGCCATGGCCGCCTCATCACCAGCCTTGAAGGCGGTCATGATGCGGTCCCACACGGTGCGCTTGCCCTTGGGCTTGCTGTCAAAAGTCTTCATGTCTTCGGGTTCCTTATCGCCGATCGCGCAGCGCGGGCCACACCGGCCGCGCTCGACGAGGGCTACGTGGTTGACAACGATGTTCCGCTGTACCCCGCGGCCGGGTGATACCTGTTCGTAGTCGGCCTCATAGCCGAGGCTGACTTCTTCGATCTCGTCTTCCTGCACCGCCTTGATCGAGGCGGGATGCTTGATCAGCAGGTCCGCCACCAGCAGGTCGTCGGCCAGGCCCGTGCCGCGGCGCGGATTCAGCATCACGCCCTGGGTGAGCATGGCGAAGTTGGACGGCTGGACGAAGTCGTCGGGATGATCGAGTGTGACGTCCTTGCCCATGCAACTGGCCTGCGTCGCGTCGCGGAACACCTCTTCGGCCGTCCGGCTGATGCGGATCAGGCCGTCGGGGCCAGGTTCCACGGGCACCTCGCCTGGTCCGTACAGCATCTCGCCGGTCCGCGCGACAGGCACTTCCTCGCACAGCAGGAAGCCTTCCGGCGTCAGCGATCGCTTCGGGCCGAGCTTTTGAACGGTGTAGAAACGCATATCAGCGGTCCAGCAGGATCTCGCAGACGGCCATGACAAGGCCGGCGGCGATGGTCGGGAAAATGATCAGCGCGCAGACAATCAGTGCGGTGGAGACAGTGGCGGCCATGTCAGTCCTCAGGAATCACCGGTTCGGGGTAGCAGCGGCAGTTCGGGAACTGGCCGGCGTGGCCTTTCATCCCGTCGAGCGTGGGCGGGTCATCCCAGGCCACGAACTTGCCTTCCATTTCACGGTGCGACTCGCGCACGTCCCCGTCGTCAGAGGTTCGCCAGAAGTAGCCGGGCGATCCGACATGCAGCGCGCGCGCCTCGGTCAGTGTCGACGCGGTGCGTGCGACCTCAGTGCGCGCGATCAGATCGGCACGGCTTTTCGCCACGTCGCCCGATTCCTGTATGGCCTTCGATATCTCCGACGCACGTGTGCTGTCCTCGATCCCTTCGATGGTCAGCTTGTGCACGCGCTTCGCGGCGTCGAGCGGAATGGACTTGATCAGCGTCACCTGCTCGGCCATCAAAGCCTGCATGGTGGCGCCGATGGGCGCGGTCCGAATTTCCTGCCGCAGCGCGCGGGAGAGGTCTGCTGCGTTCTGCATCCAGGCCGACTCATCCCGCCGGTTCACCTCGGTCAGCATCTCGGCCGCGGCGCGCTCGGCCCACGGCGTCAGTGCCTCGGCGTACCGCTGCAGCAGCTGCTCAATCGTCGGCAGAACGCCGGGATCGCCAGGCGGAAAGCCATTGACCAACACGCCCACCTGCTGGGCGACCTGTCGGAGCTGCGTCCGATACAGCCGCTCGGCGCCGCGGGTCTTGACCGGGTTCTGGCGGCGCTTCTTCCGGTCGATCGTCAGGGTCAAGGGCCAACTCCGGGGCGGGCGGCGGTTCGTTCTCCGCCTCCGTGATCTGCTCGTCGGTGATGCTGGTGAAGATGCCGGTGCTGTGGCTCGACTGCCGCAGCTCCTTCATCGCGGTCGGCCGATCGATCAGATCGGCGTCATACGCTGTCGTGACGGCCTCCGCGGTCGTCTTCGCGTTTGTGGCCTTCTCGGTGTCTGAGAGCTGCCACAGCGAGGCGAACTGGTAGGCGAAGCCTTCCGGGGGCTTGGTGCCCAACTCGGAACGGATCACGACGTCATAGAGCCGCGTCACCGGACTGCGCAGGCGGCGCTCCTGCTGCTGCTTCGTGTTGTCGTAGTAGGTCCGCAGGTCGGACTCGCCAGAACTGTTGAGCCCGGCCGGCGACTGGCCGAACAGGCGCACCAGCGGAATCTGCGACGCGCCGGACAGTTGCTGGCCGAACTGCATCAGCACGTTGTCGAGGCCCGAGAACGTGTACTGGTGTGCGTCAAACGTGTCCTTTCCATCGATGATCGTCAGGCCCTCGTTCGTCTGGAACCTCCGGATCATCTCCATCTGCGCGAGCAGGCCATCCAGCGCCGGGCCGCCCGCCGCAATGATCGAGCGCAGGCCGTCGATGCTGATCGTGCGCAGGTGCGCCTTGTAGACCAGCTGTGCCGCGCCGATGGTCGTGCTGTCGAACGCCACGAGACGGTCGATTAGGCGCTCGATGACCGACTGACCCCACAGGTTCTCGCTGATCTTCTGCCAGTACGGCAGATCGACGCCGTCGATGCGCAGCACGCGGCTGTAGTGGATCCGCTGCCGGCGCAGCGCCATGCTATCGGCCACCACGTCGTAGTAGCGCGGCATGCCCATGTCCGGGCCCATCTCGGTGACCAGGTCCTCGAGCGTCGGCTGCACCAGCCAGCGGTCCAGCACGTACAGGCCCTTGAACTGGTCCTTGCCAATCGTCTCCGTCCGCAGCGGCGTTGCAGGGTTCTGCCCGTCGATCAGCATCACGGCGAGTGCGCCACCGTACAGGCGGCCCCACTTGATGGTGTCGTTGATGCGGTCCCACAGCGCCATCTGCTCGAAGGCGGTATTCAGCTTCGACTGATCGGCCGGGTCGAGGTCCGAGTCGATCTCGGTGCCCTGCCGCGTCATGTCGTCGGCGACGCAGTCCACCACTGCGCCGACCACCCACGACGAGCGGTACATCGCCTCGAGCTGCAGCCGGTTGCGGCTGGTGAAGTCGAAGCCGTAGCTGAACTGGCTGGCCTGATTGGCCGTGCTGAGCCCGACGCGCGCCTCGAAGTTCTGGAAGCTGTCGCCGCTCAGCCAGCGCTTGCCGGAGGCCTGCGCCTGCTGCATGGCGGCCACTGGCACGCCCATGCGCGCGTCGCGCACAGTCTTTCGGTCTTTG
>Ga0209023_10003167_pt1 | contig 19855 bp, 18 predicted proteins | sample LakOneMetagenome_FD_187468 | JGI IMG/M metagenome (GOLD analysis project Ga0209023, IMG submission 187468) | Freshwater and sediment microbial communities from Lake Erie, Canada (SPAdes) (version 2) | ecosystem: Environmental > Aquatic > Freshwater > Lentic | place: Lake Erie, Canada...
CCGGCTCACGGCCTGCAAGCCGATCAGCGACGATGACCTCGCCGCATTCATCGCTGATTGCGTGGATGATCCTGCGCGTTGGAACCGCGTGCTGCCGATCGGCGGACCGGGGCCGGCGCAGACGCCGCTGCAGCAGGCGCACGCGCTGTTTTCGCTGCTGGGCCGGGAGCCCCGCATACGCCATGTGCCAGTGGCGTTGCTCGATGCGATCGTCGCGGTGCTCGGCGCGCTCGGCAGCCTGGCACCAGCGCTCGCGGCCAAGGCCGAGCTCGCGCGCATCGGCCGTTACTACGCCACTGAATCGATGCTGGTGCTGGATGCAACGACCGGCCGCTACGACGAGGCAGCCACCCCCTCGACCGGCCGCGAAACACTGGCCGACTACCACGCGCGCCTGCTGCGGGGCGAAGCCACGCTGGATCGCGCTGAGCACGCGGTTTTCTGATTGATCAGCGCTGCGGTGATCGGCGGCGCGCGCCGTGTGCAGGTCCTGCGCGCCGATTGCAGTATGATTGAATCTGGGGAAACAAATTCAAAGGCCCATCCGTGAGCATCATCTCCAGACTCGTGCCGCGCGAGAATCGCTTCTTCGAGCTGTTCAACCAGCACGCAAGCCTGGCCGCAGAAGCCAGCGTCGTCCTCTCCGAACTGTTCAAGGACTACCAGGGCGAGGCGCAGCGGGTTGCCCGTATCGAGCGCATCAACGATCTCGAGCACAACGCCGATCGCATCACGCACGAAACCGTTGCCTTGCTGCAGACCATCTTCGTCACGCCGCTCGATCGGGACGACATCCATCGCCTCATTTCGCGCATGGACGACATCCTCGACCTGATGCAGGACTGCGCCGAGTCGCTGAACCTGTACGACGTGCGGGCGGTGACCGATCCTGCGATCGAGCTGGCGGAGCTGCTGCGCGCCTGCTGCACGCGGCTCCAGTCCGCCGTGGCGCTGTTGCACAACATGCACAATGCGCCCGAGGCGCTGAAGATCTGCCGGGAGATCGACAACCTCGAATCGCAGGCGGACCGGGTGATGCGTGGGGCGATCTCGAAGCTGTTCCGCGACGAGGCTGACATCCGCCAGGTGATCAAGCTGAAGGCGGTCTATGAAATGCTCGAGGCGGCGACCGACAAATGCCAGGATGTCGCCAATCTCATCGAAAATATCACGCTGCAGAACGCGTGACCGTGTTCTCCGATCCAACGTTCGCAGCGCTCGGGCTGCTCGTGCTGCTGGCGCTGGGGTTCGACTTCCTCAACGGCTTCCACGACGCCGCGAACTCCATTGCGACGGTGATCTCGACGCGCGTGCTCCGCCCCTACCAGGCCGTCGCATGGGCGGCGTTCTTCAATTTCCTGGCCCTCTACGTGTTTGCGCCCAAGGTCGCGGCAACCATCGGCTCGGGCATCATCAATCCGGCATTCGTGAACGATGCGGTGATCTGCGGTGCGCTGGTCGGCGCGATCGTCTGGAACCTGTTGACGTGGTACGTCGGGATCCCATCGAGTTCCTCGCACGCCTTGATCGGCGGACTGATCGGTGCCGGGATGGCGCACAGCGGCACGGCGGCGCTCATGGCGCCCGGCATCATCAAGGTCGCGGTCTTCATCGTGGTTTCACCGGTGCTGGGCCTGCTGATTGGTGGATTGATCATGCTGGGCATCAGCTGGGCCTGCTTTCGCGTGGCGCCCATCCGGCTCGATCGCTGGTTCCGGCGCTCACAGCTCGTCGCCAGCGCGCTCTACAGCCTGGGCCACGGCGCCAACGATGCGCAAAAGACCATGGGCATCATCTGGCTGCTGCTCATCAGCCGGAACCTGACGACGCGGGCCCACTTGCCGCTGTGGGTCATGGTGAGTTGCTACGTGGCCATTGCCATCGGCACGTTGATGGGCGGTTGGCGCATCATCAAGACCATGGGACAGAAGCTGACGCCGCTGACGCCCGCGAGCGGCTCGGCCGCATCCGCTGGCGGAGCGCTCACGCTCTTTCTCGCCTCGGGCTACGGCATTCCCGTGTCGACGACGCACACGATCGCCGGCGCCATCCTCGGGGCGGGCGCCGTGCAGAATCCATCCCGCACCCGCTGGGACGTGGCCGCCTCGCTGGTGTATGCGTGGGTCCTGACAATCCCGGCCGCCGCGCTGGTCGCCGCGCTGGTTTACCGGATGGCCCGGTCGCTGTTTTGACGCCCATCGCATGAACTCGCTCGACCTGTGGATCATGGTCGCCTACATGGTGGGCATCCTCCTCACCGGCTTCTGGGCGCGGCGCAAGATCACCAGCCAGGAGGAATTCCTCGTCGCCGGTCGCAGCGTGGGACTGTGGCTCTATTCCGGCACGCTGGCCGCGATCGTGCTTGGCGGCGCGTCGACTGTCGGCGGGGTGAAGCTGGGCTACACCTACGGTGTTTCGGGCATGTGGCTCGTGTTCATGTACGGCCTCGGCATTCTCGTGATGAGCGTGTTCCTCGTGCCGCGCATCGTCGGCATGAACCTGGTGACGGTGCCCGAGCTGCTCGGGCGGCGCTACTCGCCCACGGTGCGCGTTGCCGGCGGCGTGGTCATGGCGATCTACGACTTCATGGTCGCGGTCACCGCGACGATCGCCGTCGGCGCCGTGATGGAGGTCATCATCGGCATGCCGCGCACGCAGGCGATCTTCCTCAGCAGCATCGTCATGGTGGCCTATTCGGTGCTCGGCGGCATGTGGTCGCTCACCGTCACCGACATCGTGCAGTTCGTCATCAAGACCATCGGCATCCTTTTCGTGCTGCTGCCGGTAGCGATCTGGCATGCAGGCGGACTGTCCGGCATGGCCGCGCGGTTGCCGCCGGGATTCATGGATTTCGGCCACATTGGCGGCGCCAAGATCCTGTCGTTCTTCATCCTCTACTTCTTCGGCATCACGATCGGTCAGGATGTCTGGCAGCGCGTGTTCACGGCGCGAAGCCTGCGCGTGGCGCGTGTCGGCGGCATCGCCGTGGCGCTGTATTGCTTCGTCTACGCGCTCGCCGGCGGGCTGATCGGCGCCGCGGCGCGCAGTTTCCTGCCGCCGCTCGCCAATGCCGACTCCGCGTTTGCGGTGACCGTCAACACGGTGCTGCCGGTGGGGATGCGCGGACTGGTGCTGGCGGCCGCGCTGGCCGCGATGATGTCGACGGCGAGCGCCTGCCTGCTGGCGACCTCGACGGTGCTGCTCGAAGACGTGTGGTTGCCGCTGCGCGCGGCGGGCACACAGGGCACCGTGTTGCAGAGCCGCGCCGGCACGCTGGCCTGCGGCCTCGCGATGACGCTCATGGCCTGCGTGACCCACGATGTCATCGCGGCCATCACGATCGCCTACGACTTCCTCGTCGGCGCGTTGTTCGTGCCGGTCATCGGCGCGATGCTCTGGCCGCGCGCGACGACGCGCGCGGCGCTGGCCTCGATCGCCGGCGGCGGGGCGGTGGTCGTCACGATGCTTGCATTGCGCGGCATCGACTCGGACGACCCCATCTACTATGGTTTCGGCACCAGCCTCGTGCTGTTCGTCGTGGCGAGCCTGGCCGATCGCAGCGGACGAATGGGAGCAACAACATGAGCTACCGCAAACGCGGGCCGGTCGACGGCATCGAGTACGAGCCGATGCGCGAGCCGCGCTACACCGACATCGCCACGTTCATGCGCGCGCCGCTGGCGGCCTCGCTGGCCGATGTCGACATCGCGCTCATCGGCGTGCCCACCGACCTCGGCGTGACGAACCGCCCGGGTGCGCGGCACGGCCCGCGCGAGATCCGCAATGCCTCGAGCCTGATGCGCGCCTTCAACATCGGCATGCGCCTCAATCCCTACGAGCTGTGCCGCATCGGCGACGTCGGGGACGTGCGCTTCGGCTCGCGCTACGACCTCGAATCGCAGGTGCGCGACATCAGCGCGTACTACCGCCGCATCCGCGAAGCGGGCGTGTTGCCGCTCTCGGCCGGCGGCGATCACTTCATCACCTTTCCGATCCTGCAAGGGCTCGCCACCGGCGAGCCGGTGGGGTTGATCCACATCGATGCGCACACCGACACCTGGGGTGAGGTGTTTGGTTCGAAGTTCACGCATGCGGCGCCGTTCCGGCTGGCGACCGAAGCGGGGCTGATCGATCCGAAGCGCACGATCCAGATCGGTATCCGCGGCGGCCAGAATTTCCTCGACGGCATCGAGTATTCCGAGAAGGCCGGCATGCGGGTGGTCTTCATGGAGGAATTCGCGCGGCTCGGTGTCGACGGCGTCATCGCCGAGGCGCGCCGCGTGGTCGGCCAGGGTCCGGTGTACCTCACGTTCGATGTCGATGGGCTCGACCCGGTGTACACGCCGGGCACCGGCACGCCCGAGGTGGGCGGCATCACGACGCTCGAGGCGCAGCGGCTGCTCTATGGCCTGCGCGGCCTCGACTATGTCGGTGGCGATGTGGTCGAGGTCTCGCCGCCCTACGATCCGTCCGGCAACACCGCGCTCGTCGGCGCGAGCATCATGTTCGAGATCCTGTGCCTCATCGCCGAGGCGCGTTTCGGCCGGGGCCGTGCGCCCCAGGCAGTTCAACGCAATCGGTAGCTCAGTCGCCGTCCGCCGCGAACGAACGTGTCGAGGCCGACCCAGCGCTCGCCGGCGTACCAGACGTCGATCGGTTGCGCGAGTCCGTTGATGCGCAGGCCGCGTATCGATCCGGACGGCACTTTCAGGTCGTTGGGCGCCGCAGCGCTGGGCACGATCACCACGGGCTCGACGCGCCCACTGCCCGGATCGAGCAGCCGATTCTGTTGCGCCAGCGCCGTGGGGTTCCAGTACGCGAAGCTCAGCAGGCAGCCCGCCGCCGGAATCGCGCCGTCGCTGACGTGATCAGCGCTGCGCACCTGCAGGCTGAAGCGCCCGTCCAGCGCTCTTCCGTGCACCTCGGTCAGCGCTCCGTCTTCATCCGTGCGCGCGTCGATCGAGGCGAGGCAGCCGTCGGCCCAGCGCTCGCTGACCTGGTGCTGGTAGCGGTAAAGCGGCACGCCCAGCCATTTCACGTCGAAGCGGGCCTCGCTGCTCAAGGCCAGGCTGCCCTCGCCGGTGCTGGAGAGCACGAAGCGGTGCGCGCCAATCGGCTTGCCGTCGAGGCTCACGGCGAAATTCCATTCCATCGGCGCGACAGCCGCGCCACAGGCACTGGATGCGACCAGCATGAACGCCAGCATGGCCACGGTGCGCACGCTGGTTGGGCGTGTCTGTTGCATGGGAGATCATCCGGTTGCGGTCATATGCCCCTAGTACGCAACGGGAATGCATTTGGATTCAGCCCGACTTGATGCGCCGATACGCTTCGAGGGCGCGCTGCCGCGCCACATCGTGGTGCACGATCGGCGCGGGGTAGGTCTTGCCAAGTCGGATGCCGGCCCCGGCGAGTTCGGCTGCACTGGCCTCCCAGGGCGAATGCAGCAGCGTGTCGGGCAGCTTGCTGATTTCCGGCACCCAGCGGCGAACATAATCGCCAGTCGCGTCGAACTTCGCGCCCTGCAGCGACGGATTGAACACGCGGAAGTAGGGCGCGGCATCGGCGCCGCAGCCGGCGACCCACTGCCAACTGGCGGAGTTGCTCGCGAGGTCCGCGTCGACCAGCGTGTCCCAGAACCACTTGGCGCCCGCCTGCCAATGCAGCAGCAGGTCCTTGACCAGGAACGAGGCCACGATCATGCGTACGCGGTTGTGCATCCAACCCGTGCTCCACAGTTCGCGCATGCCCGCATCGACGATCGGGTAGCCGGTTTGCCCGCGCTGCCAGCACGAAAGCCCCTGGTCGTCATGAAGCCAGGGGAAGCGGGCGAATTCCGGGCGGAGCGGCTCCGTTGGCAATGAGGGGAAATGGAACAGCAGATGATAGGAAAACTCGCGCCAGGCAATCTCCGACAGATAAGTCTCGACACCGGCGGGCATTGCATTTCCCGTCGTGGCCACCGCGTGGTTCGTGACCGTGCGCCAGGCCTGGCCCGGGCTGATCTCGCCGAAATGCAGGTGCGGTGACAGGCGCGAGGTTCCGCGGACGCCCGGCAGGTTGCGCTGGTCCCGATAGTCCGCCACCGCGCCGGCGGCGAATTCGTCGAGTCGCGCCTGTGCGCCGGATTCGCCCGGGGTCCACGTCGAGCGCATGCCGCCGGCCCAGTCCGGAGTGGCGGGGCGCAACGACCACGATGACAGCGGTTCACTGTCGGGTGTGGGCGCGAGTGCTGGAATGCGCGCCGCGACCGGCGCCGCCGCATCCGGAACGCCTTTCGCCCGCAATGCTTTCCAGAACGGCGTGAACACGCGATAAGGTTCGCCCTTCTGCGTCAGGATCGTCCACGGTTCCCGAATCAGGCCGGCGTTGAAACTGTGCGCCTCGACGCCGCGGCTCCGGAGCATCGACTTGAGCCGTTCAGCCCTCGCGATCGCCCAGGGTTCGTACCGACGGTTCCAATAGACGGCATCGCAGCGCGTCTGGCCGAGCAGTTGCGTGATGACCCTTTCGGCAGGCCCATGCCGGAGCACCAGTGCGTTGCCGCGCTGGCGCAGGCTCCTATCGAGGGCCTCGAGCGATCCGTGCAGCCACCAGCGTGAGGCGCCGCCCGGAGCCCATTCACCGGCGTCGGCATCGTCGAGGATGAAAAGCGGAACGATCGGTTTCCCGCGCGCGATCGCGGCCGACAACGCGGGATTGTCCGCCAGGCGCAGATCCCGACCAAACCAGACTGCTGTAGCCATGTGGGTCGGTAGAATACGGACCTGCCATGGCCATCACCATCACCGCGTTTGCCGCTGCGCCCGATCGTGGCTTGTGCTGCCCGATGAACTTTTGGGCGTCCGGCGCGGTCTACGGGCACGCAGTCCAGGAAATCAGTGGGGAGGGAACTGTTCGCCACCTGCTCGGTGCCAGCAGCGTTGCGGCGAATTGAACATCCGTATGCGAGTCACCGCCCCCGTCCTGTTGATCGCCTTGTTTGCCGGCTTGCTGCCCAGTGCGCGCGCTTCGACCCCCGAGCTGGGCCTCGACCAGTACCGGGGCAAGGTCGTGTACCTCGATTTCTGGGCATCCTGGTGCGAGCCCTGCCGCAAGTCGTTCCCGTGGATGAACGCCATGCAGAAAGCCTACGGCGGGCGAGGCCTGGTCGTCATCGCCGTCAACGTCGACACCGACCAGCACGATGCAGATCGCTTCCTGCGCACGGTGCCCGCCAGTTTCCAGGTTCTCTATGATCCGGCGGGCGACTTGGCCCAACGCTATGGGCTCGTCGGAATGCCCAGCGCCTTCCTCATCGATCGCGATGGCCGGGTCGTGACGCACCACGTGGGCTTCACGCGCGACTCGCCGCGTGCCGAGGAAGCCGAGATACAAAAACTGCTCGCCCAGATTTCACCGAACTCATGAGGAGACCCCAGGCCATGCTTCGTCGTCTTCGTTTCCTGGCGCTGCCGGCCGCGTTGGCCGCACTCGCCGGTTGCAGCAGCCTGGGCGCGCAGCCCTGGCAGCGTGGAAATCTCGCCAAGCCGGAGATGGCGCTCGACAGCGATCCGCTCACTTCCAGCATCGACGAACACATCTACTTCTCGAAGGAAGCGACGAGCGGCGGGCGCGATTTCGCCGGCGGAGGCTGCGGATGCAATTGAAGGACAGGAAACGCGGGCGCGCGTTGCGGGGGCGGTTGCTGGCCTCGAGCTGTGCATTGCTGGCGACCAGCGGCGCACGGGCTGCGGCAGAAGACTGGAGTTTCGATTCCGGGCTGTTGAACTACGCCGAATCGGGCCGCGTGAAAGCCATCGAGCCCACGTTCATCGCCAAGCGCAAGCTCGATGACGATTCAACGGTGACGGGACGCTTCGTCGTCGACTCGTTGACCGGCGCGACGCCCACCGGCGCCATGCCATCGAGCCGGGGCGCGTCGGTGACCGGCGCGTCGGGTGGCACCGTGTCCACTGCGGCGGGCGCACTTCCGCTGGCCGACTTCCGCGACGTGCGCACCGCGGTGAGCGGTACCTGGTCGCATCGCATGGCCGGCCAGTGGCAGCTCGACCTGGGCGGCAACTTGTCGCTGGAACGCGATTTCCGTTCCGCGGGCGCCAACGCGCAATTGGCGCGCGATTTCAATCGCCACAATACGACGGTATCCCTGGGCGTCTCGTACGAAGGCGACCGCATCAACCCGCACGGCGGGGTGCAGATGCCGTTCGGAGAAGTCGGCTCCTTCGATACCTTTGTCTCCGATAGCGCGCGCAAACATGTCGAAGGCGCGTTGCTGGGCCTCACGCAGGTGATGAACCCGTCGTGGATCGCCTCGGTGAACCTGTCGTACAGCAAATCGAGCGGCTACCTGGACGATCCGTACAAGGTCGTGTCGATCCTCAACACGCACCTCGGTGGACTGATACCGATCTTCGGTCCGCCGATCGGCGAGCCGGTGACAGCGTTGTACGAGAGCCGCCCGGGCACGCGCAACGAGCGCGCCGTCTACGTCGTGAACAAGGCTTACTTCTCGGGCGATGTCGTCGAGTTGTCCTACCGTCGCGGCCAGGATGACTGGGGCATCCGCTCGAATACCTTTGAACTGCGTTATCGCCTGCCGATCCTGGACGGTTACTTCCTGCAGCCCCACCTGCGCTACTACCACCAGAGCGCGGCGGATTTCTACCGGCGTACGCTGCTCGATACGGACACGCTGCCGACCTATGTCAGCGCCGACTATCGCCTGGCCGACTTCAGCGCTCGAACGCTGGGCATCGAAGTGGGCAAGGAGATCGACACGGGCAACGTGCTGCGCCTGCGCCTCGAACGTTACGTGCAGAGCGGCAAGGTCGATCCCAATTCGCTCGTCGGCGTGCAGCAGGACTACAACTCGATTCCTGACCTCAAGGCCTATATCGTCCAGGTGAGCTATTCATTCTGAACCGGCGCAGCGGCTGGACGTCGACTTTTCCGCTCCGGAGGCCTTCTGGCGGACGCGCTTCACCGCGATGGCGTGTCCGTGTGAAGTGCTGGTCGACACGGCCGACGAGGCCGCGGCTCGGCGCGCCGGCGAGGTCGCGGCAGCCGAGGCTTGGCGCGTCGAGCGCAACTACAGTCGTTACCGCGACGACAACATCGTGCACGTGATCAACACCGCGAATGGTGCTGCGGTCGATGTGGACGATGAGACGGCTCGACTGCTCGATTTCGCGGCGAACGCCCACGACGAAAGCGACGGCCTGTTCGACATCACGTCCGGCGTATTGCGCCGAGCGTGGCGTTTCGACGGGAGCGATCGGTTGCCCGATCCGGCCGTGGTGCGGGAATTGTTGGCGCTCGTGGGCTGGAGCAAAGTGCGGTGGCGGCGTCCGGCGTTCAGCATGCCGGCCGGCATGCAGATCGACCTCGGCGGCATCGGCAAGGAGTATGCGGTCGATCGCGCCGCGGAGCTCGCGGCCGAGGCAAGCGGCGCCCCGTTACTCGTCAACTTCGGCGGCGATATCCGCGTCACGGCGCCGCGCCGCGACGGCAGGCCCTGGCTCATCGCCATTGAAAACGTTTCGACCGGACTGACGCCGCCGCTGGTCGAAGTGAATCGCGGCGCCGTCACGACCAGCGGCGATGCGCGGCGATTCGTGCTCAAGGAAGGCGTGCGCTACGGCCACATCCTCGACCCGCGCAGCGGCTGGCCGGTCAAGGACGCACCGCGTTCGGTCACGGTGCTCGAGGCAAACTGCACGCAGGCTGGGCTGATCTCGACACTGGCGATGCTGCAGGGTTCGGGCGCCGAGAAATTCCTGCGGCGCCTGAAGGTGCGGCACTGGATTGCACGCGAATCCGCGCCGTCGGCCAAAGAACGCCGACCTAGTGCTTCAGCGAATCAACGGGACAGGTCCTGAGTCCCAGCAGCGTATAAAGCGGGCAGTTGCGCAGCAATCCCGTTGCCAGCGGAACAATGCCGATGTAACCCCACCAGCCGATCTTTCCGAGTGCTGCCAGCGCAATCAGGACCACGCCGACGCCAATCCGAAGGACGCGATCCACCGTTCCGACATTTGCGTTCATGATCCTTGCTCCGTGTTCGATACGCATTCATTGTAATTGGAGCGGGCCGGGTGCCGAGATAGGTATCTATCCCTAGCTGCCATGAGCGGTTCTCGTGCCGCACGAAGGAATCGCGCGGTTGCCGGGCAGTCATTGACGCAGGCTGGCGCCCGCTGGCCGGCAACCGCCGAACTGTCACCGCCGAATTTTCTGCACACGTTTTTCACACCCCGATCGCTACCATCTGGATGCTCGGGAAGCGGAGAACGTGATGATGGACGCAGTCTGCCTGTTGCTGCTCGCCGGCCTGTATGTGCTCACGCACGGACTGGTCTGGGCGCTGACTCGCCTGGGAGCCAGGCCATGAGCGCCATGTACTGGGTGGGCGGCCTGTTGGCGCTCGCGCTGTTCGGCTACCTGCTCTATGCGCTGGTGAAAGCGGAGAAGTTCTGATGAGCGCGCAGTTCCAGTTCTACCTGCTGCTGGCGACGCTGCTGGGGCTCGCCGTGTTGTGCGCCAAGCCGCTGGGCAGCTACATGGCCCAGGTCATGGAAGGTCGACCCGGCCTGGCGTCGCGCATCGGCGGTCGCATCGAGGCCGCCGTGTACCGCCTCTGCGGAATCGACAGCGAGCAGCAGATGGGATGGGCCCGGTACGCGATCGCGCTGCTGCTGTTCAACCTGTTCGGGGCCGTGGTCCTCTACGGCCTGCAACGACTGCAATCATGGCTGCCGTTCAATCCACAGCACCTGGGAGCGGTGAGTGCTGACTCGGCGTTCAATACGGCCGTCAGCTTCGCCACCAACACCAACTGGCAGGGCTATTCGGGCGAATCGACGATGGGCTACCTGGTGCAGATGGCCGGCCTCACGGTACAGAATTTCCTGTCGGCCGCGACCGGCATTGCGGTTGCCATCGCGCTGGTGCGCGGATTCGCGCGGCACAGTGCCAGCGCGATCGGCAATTTCTGGACCGACGTCACGCGTGCGACGCTGTATATCCTGCTGCCGCTCTCGGCGGTGCTCGCGCTCATCCTGGCCGGCAACGGCGTCATCCAGAATCTGTCCGCGTACCGGGAGGTCACGACGGTCGAGTCGCAGGCGCAAACGCTGGCGATGGGCCCGGTCGCCTCGCAGGAGTCGATCAAGGAGCTGGGCACGAATGGCGGCGGATTCTTCAACGGGAACTCATCGCATCCTTACGAGAATCCGACGCCGGTCACGAACCTGCTGGAGATGCTCGCGATCCTCGTGATCCCCTTCGCACTCACCTACACCTTCGGCCGCATGGTCGGCGACACGCGGCAGGGCTGGGTGTTGCTCGCGGCCATGCTCGTGCTGCTGGTGCCGCTGATCCTGCTCGCCTACCACAGCGAGCAGCGCGGCAATCCGCTGGTCGCGCGGCAAGGCGTCGACCAGGTCGCCAGTGCGACCCAGTCCGGCGGCAACATGGAAGGCAAGGAGACGCGCTTCGGCATCGCGGCCTCCAGCGTGTTTGCCGCGGTGACGACTGCCACGTCCTGCGGTGCCGTGAATACGATGCACGACTCGATGACGCCGCTCGGCGGCCTGGTGCCGCTGTTCCTGATGCAGCTGGGCGAACTGGCTCCCGGAGGCGTGGGCACCGGCCTGTACACGATGCTGGTCTTCGCGGTGCTCGGCGTCTTCATCGCCGGCCTGATGATCGGCCGCACGCCCGAATACCTGGGCAAGAAGATCGAAGCGACCGACATGAAGCTGGCGTCGATCTTCATCCTGACGACGCCGTTCGTCGTGTTGATCGGCACCGCGATCGGCGTCGTGGCCACGGCGGGCAAGGCGGGCGTGGCGAATCCCGGTACGCACGGCTTCAGCGAAATCCTCTATGCCTTCTCCTCGGCGGCCAACAACAACGGCAGCGCGTTTGCGGGATTGTCGGCCAACACGGTCTTCTACAACACCGCGCTGGGCCTGGCGATGTGGGTGGGCCGCTACTGGCCAATCGTCGCCGCGCTCGCGCTGGCGGGCTCGCTCGCCGCCAAGAAGCGCGTGCCCGTGACCGAGGGCACGATGCCGACCACCGGGCCGCTGTTCGTCTCGCTCGTCGTCGGCTCGGTGCTGTTGATCGGCGCGTTGACCTACGTGCCGGCGCTGGCCCTGGGGCCGGTCGTCGAACAGTTCATGCTCAACTCGATCCATTAGGGAAATTCGCATGTCGCGGCAACCCCTGACGTTTTTCGATCGAAAGCTGCTGGGCCCGGCGCTGCTGCAGTCGGTCCTGAAGCTCGACCCGCGGGTGCAATGGCGCAATCCCGTGATGTTCGTCGTCTACGTCGGCGCGATCGTCACGGCCGTGCTCTGCGCGCAGGCAGTCGGCGGCCACGGCGAAGCATCGGCGACATTCATCCTCGCGATCACGGTATGGCTCGTGTTCACCGTGCTGTTCGCCAATTTCGCCGAGGCGCTGGCCGAAGGACGCAGCCGCGCGCAGGCGGAAGCGTTGCGGGGCATGCGCCAGACCGTGCTGGCGAAGAAATTCGTCGATCCGAAACGTGGCCGTGCCGAAACGACCAGCGTCAAGGCCGATGAGTTGCGCAAGGGCGATGTCGTGCTGGTCGAAACGGGCGCAGTCATTCCCGCCGACGGGGAAGTCATCGAAGGCGCGGCCTCGGTGGACGAGAGCGCCATCACCGGGGAGTCGGCCCCGGTGATCCGTGAATCCGGTGGCGATTTCGCCTCGGTGACGGGCGGCACGCGCGTGCTGTCGGATTGGATCATCGTGCGCGTCGCCGTCAATCCGGGCGAGACCTTCCTCGATCGCATGATCTCGATGGTCGAGTCCGCGAAGCGGCAGAAGACGCCGAATGAAATCGCGCTGACCATCCTGCTCATTGCACTGACGCTCGTGTTCCTGGTCGTCATCGTCACGCTGTTGCCGTTCTCGCTGTATGGCGTCGAGGCCAGCAAGGCCGGTGCGCCGGTGACGATCACCGCGCTGGTCTCGCTCCTGGTGTGCCTGATCCCGACGACCATCGGCGGACTGCTCTCGGCCATTGGCGTCGCGGGCATGAGCCGCATGATGCAGGCGAATGTCATCGCGACATCCGGGCGTGCGGTCGAAGCCGCCGGTGATGTCGACGTGCTGCTGCTCGACAAGACCGGCACGATCACGCTCGGCAACCGGCAGGCCACCGCCTTCCTGCCCGCGCCCAACGTCAGCGAACAGGAACTGGCCGATGCCGCGCAGCTCGCTTCGCTCGCCGACGAGACGCCGGAGGGGCGCAGCATCGTCGTGCTCGCCAAGCAGCGCTACCAGCTGCGCGAGCGCGACCTCAAGGCCCTGGAGGCCACGTTCGTCCCGTTCTCCGCGCACACGCGCATGAGCGGCGTGAACCTCGGCGCCCGCCAGGTGCGCAAGGGCGCACCGGATGCGATCAGCACGCACGTGGCCGCGCAGGGGCAGGTATTCCCTCGGGCCGTGACGGAACTGGTGGAGCGCGTGGCCCGCCAGGGCAGCACGCCGCTGGTGGTTGCGGATGGCGCGCGCGTGCTCGGTGTCATCGAGCTCAAGGACATCGTCAAGGGCGGCATCAAGGAGCGCTTCGCCGACCTGCGGCACATGGGCATCAAGACCATCATGATCACCGGCGACAACCGCTTGACGGCCGCGGCCATCGCGGCGGAGGCGGGGGTGGATGATTTCCTGGCCGAAGCCACGCCGGAGGCCAAGCTCAAGCTGATCCGCGAGCACCAGGCGGAAGGCCGGCTCGTGGCCATGACCGGGGACGGTACCAACGACGCACCGGCGCTGGCGCAAGCCGATGTCGCGGTGGCCATGAACACCGGCACGCAGGCCGCGAAGGAAGCCGGCAACATGGTGGACCTCGATTCGAACCCCACGAAGCTGATCGAGGTCGTCGAGACCGGCAAGCAGATGCTGATGACGCGCGGCGCGCTGACCACGTTCAGCATCGCGAACGATGTCGCGAAATATTTCGCGATCATCCCGGCCGCCTTTGCCGTGACCTATCCGCAGCTCGGCGCGCTCAACATCATGCACCTGGCGACGCCGAATTCCGCCATCCTGTCGGCGGTGATCTTCAACGCGCTGATCATCGTGCTGCTGATCCCGCTCGCCATCAAGGGCGTGAAGTACCGGCCACTGGGCGCGGGACCGCTGTTGCAGCGGAACCTGCTGATCTATGGGCTCGGCGGCATCATCGTGCCGTTCCCCGGCATCAAGCTGATCGACATGGCGTTGTCGGCCGCCGGTTGGACATGAACGGGCGTTCCTGACGGAGCAGCGAACATGATTGCAAAAAATGTGCGACCGGCCATCAGCCTCTTATTGCTCATGACGGCGCTGTGCGGGCTGGCCTATCCGCTGGCCATTACCGGGATTGCCCGGCTTGTTTTTCCCGCGCAGGCTGCGGGGAGCCTCGTCTACAGCGACGGCAAGCCCATCGGCTCGCGGCTGATCGGCCAGCACTTCGCCGCACCGAAGTACTTCTGGCCACGGCCGTCGGCCACGTCGCCGCAGCCTTACAACGCGACCGCCTCCACGGGATCCAATCTTGGGCCGCTCAATCCCGCGCTGATCGACCGTATCAAGGACAGCGCAAAGGCGCTCGAAAGCGCCGACCCCGGGAACCGTGCGCCCATTCCGGTCGACCTGGTGACGAGTTCCGCCAGCGGGCTCGATCCGGACATCAGCCTCGCCTCGGCGCTGTACCAGGCGCCACGGGTGGCACGCGTTCGAGGCCTGCCGGTCGGCGACGTGCAACAGCTGGCCAGGGCGCACAGCCGTGGCCGCGCGCTGGAATTCCTTGGCGAGCCGCGCGTCAACGTGCTCGAATTGAACCTGGCGCTGGACGGTCGGCACTGAATCCAGCCAGGCAGCGGGCAATCAATGGCTGATTCCGAGCGTCGCGATCCTGACGAGTTGCTGGCGGCGGTGCAGCGCGAGGCGGCGCGCGCCAGGCGCGGGCGCCTGAAGATCTTTTTCGGCGCGTCCGCGGGCGTCGGCAAGACCTATTCGATGCTCGAAGCGGCCCGCGCCGCCCGTGCGGACGGCATCGACGTGGTGATCGGATACGTCGAGCCGCATGGCCGCACCGCCACGGAGGCGCTGCTCGAGGGCCTGGAGCAGCTGCCGACCCTGCAGGTGCGCTACCGCGGCATCACCCGGCCGGAATTCGATCTCGATGCCGCATTGAAGCGACGCCCGTCGGTCCTCGTCGTCGATGAGCTGGCGCATTCGAACATCCTCGATGGCGATCCGCGCCCGCGACATGCCAAGCGCTGGCAGGACATCGAGGAACTGCTCGAAGCAGGCATCAGCGTGTGGAGCACGGTCAACGTGCAGCACCTGGAAAGCCTCAATGACCTGGTGGCCGGCATCACCGGCGTGCGACAGCAGGAAACCATTCCCGATCGCATCTTCGACGAGGCCGACGAAGTCGAGCTGATCGACCTGCCGCCCGACGAACTGCTGCAGCGGTTGCACAGCGGCCGTGTCTACATGCCCGAGCAGGCGGCCACCGCGCTGCAGAAATTCTTCCGCAAGCCGAACCTCATCGCGCTGCGCGAGCTCGCCCTGCGGCGCACGGCCGATCGGGTCGATGCCGCGGCGCGCGCCTATCCGACCGACCGCACCTCGCGCCCCTCGCTGGCGCGCGATCGCTTCCTGATTGCGGTCGCGCCCGATGAGCAGGCGGAGCGCCTGGTGCGGCTGGGCAAGCGATTCGCGGCCGCGCTCGATGCCGAGTGGATGGTCGTCTCGGTGGAGACGCCGCGCATGCTGCGGCTGGGGGAAGCCGCGCGCAATCGACGCATCGAGATCCTGCGGCTGGCCGAGAGCCTCGGCGCGCAGACCATCACGCTCGATGGTCCGTCGGCCGCGATGACGCTGATCGAATACGCGCGCACGCGTGGCGTGACGCGAATCGTCGTGGGAGCGCCGAGTCGCACGGGCTGGCGGCGCCTGCTGCGCCGATCGACCAGCATGGAACTGGTGCGTCGCGGCGCCGACTACGACGTGTCGGTCATCGCTAGCCGGGATTCCGCACCCGTGGCTTCGCGGCCTGACCGAGTCACTTCAAGGGAGATCCGCTGGGGACGCTATTGGGCGGCCGTGGCGATCTCGGGAATCTGCACCCTGCTGGCCGCACTGATGTTCCCTTATTTCGAGTTGACCAACATCGTCATGGTGTACCTGCTTGGCGCGACCGTCGCCGCGCTGTGGCTCGGACGCGGTCCGGCCAGCGTCAGTGCAATCGTCAACGTGGCGGCATTCGATTTCTTCTTCGTCAACCCTCGTTTCACGATGGCGGTTTCCGACGCGCAGTACCTAGTGACTTTCGCCGTGATGCTGATCGTGGCGTTGACGATCGCGACGCTGGTCGCCAACGTGCGCGCGCAGACCCGTGTCGCCGGCGCGCGCGAGCGGCGCACGGCGCTGCTCTATGCGATGAGCCGCGAGCTTGCGGCGACGCGCACGCCCGAACGGCTCGCGGAGGTGGCGGTGCGGCACGTGGCGGAATCCTTCGCGAGCGAAGCCGCGGTATTGCTGCCTGACGCGGGCGGACAGCTGTACGATGCCTCGGGAATGGCGATGGGCGCCGCGGCGTTCCAGCCGGACCTGTCGGTCGCGCGCTGGGTGCACGATCACGGCCGTCCGGCCGGCCTGGGCACCGACACATTGCCGGCCGCGCCGGCCCAGTACTTGCCGCTCACCGGCACGGACCGCACGCTGGGCGTGCTCGCAGTCATGCCGATGCACCGTCGTCGCATCCTGTTGCCGGAGCAGCAGCACTTGCTCGAAACCTTTGCCGGCCAGGTGGCGCTGGCCATCGAACGTGCCCGCCTCGCCGACGAAGCCGAGCGCGCGCGCATCGCGGCCGAGACCGAAAATCTGCGCAATACGCTGCTCGGCTCGATCTCGCACGACCTGCGCACGCCACTGGCGGTGATCGCCGGGGCCAGCAGCGCGCTTCGCGATCCCGCGATCGAGCTCGATGCTGCGACGCGGGCGCACCTGGCCGCTTCGATCGAAGCCAAAGCGCGCGAGATGTCCGGGTTGATCTCGAATGTGCTCGACCTGATGCGATTCGAGACGGGTGAGGTCAAGCTGCGCCGTGACTGGGAAACGATCGACGACCTGGTCGGCATGGCGCTGGGCCGCGTCGGCGAAGCGCTCCGCAGCCACCACGTCCAAGTCGAACTGCCTGCCGACTTGCCGGCGGTCTATGTGGACGCGCCGTTGATCACACAGGTGTTGTGCAACCTGCTCGAGAACGGTGCGAAGCACACGCCCGCCGGCACGCACCTGACAGTCACGGCAATTCCGGTGCCAGACGGCGTCCGGGTGTGCGTCGACGACGACGGGCCGGGCTTGCCCTCGCTCGATTCGGCGCGCTTGTTCGACAAATTCCAGCGCGGCCAGGACGAAGGCAATACCGGGGGCGCGGGGCTGGGGCTCGCGATTTGCCGGGCGATCGTGCGCGCGCACGGTGGCGATGTGACGGCCGAGAATCGTTCCGCGGGCGGCGCGCGTTTCGCGTTCACGCTCGACACGACCGGGCCGGCTGCATGACCAGCGCGATGTTCATGATCCTCGTCGTCGAAGACGATGATGTATTGAGCGGCGTGCTGGCCACGTTGCTGGAAGCGAGCGGTTACCGGTGCGAGCGCGCCGCCACCGCGGAACGCGCGATCATCGAGGCGCGCAGCCATCGCCCCGACCTGGTGCTGGTGGACCTGGGGCTCCCGGACCGGGACGGCACGAGCGTGATCCGCGCGATTCGCGCCTTCTCGCCGGTGCCCATCGTCGTGCTGTCGGCGCGCAGCATGGAAGCGGAGAAGATCCGCGCGCTGGATGCGGGCGCCGATGACTACGTCACCAAGCCCTTCAGTTCGCCCGAGCTGCTCGCGCGCATTCGCGCAGCACTGCGCCGGAACGCACGGAGCGATGAGGCGTTGCCGGTGCTGCATCTGGGCGAGATCAGCGTGGACCTGGCGCGACGCACGGCGGCAGGTCCGGAAGGCCCGTTGCACCTCACGCCGCTCGAGTTTCGGGTGCTCGAATGCCTGGCGCGCAACGTCGGCATGATCGTCACGCAGAAGGAGCTGATCACGCAGGCCTGGGGTCCGGAGCGCACGGCCGACTCCCGTGGCCTGCGCTCCTACATCAAGATGCTGCGGCAGAAGCTGGAGCCGGACCCGGGACGGCCGCGGTACCTGGTCACCGAGGCGGGTGTCGGCTACCGCTTGTGCATATAGCGCGAGCGCCACCAACCGCGCACGGCCTCACAGTTTCCGCAGCCAGTCTTCCAGTCTGCGACCGGGATCTCCGAAACGGGCTTCGCCGCATGCAATCCTGCATGTGGAATATGTATTATCGCCGCACTGCAATACGAATCGATTGCAATGCCAGGAGCCCGGGAATGACTGCCAAGGATTTGAAGAAGAACCCCATCGCGCGCGGCGCCGCCGTGTTGACCGCCGTGGCGCTGGGCGTCGCGAGCCTGCTGGCCCTGGCGGCCGGAGGTGGAACGTACTTCACGTACGTCGACAACGCGAACGACACGAACAACCTCATTGCCCCGGGAAACAGCAACAGCAACACGACGCCCGACAATGACATGGCGACCAATAACCTGGCGACGATGACGTCGACAACGGCGCCCAACGCAACCTTCGGCAACGGCACGACGATCGAATTCAATATCGATGTCACCGGTGCCGCGCCGGTGAATACCGCGTCATTGACGCTGCGCGCCTGGGACGTCGACGAAGAGCAGGGCGAGACCGACTATGTCTACCTGAACGGGCATTTCCTCGGCAAGCTCACGGGCGCGAACAACGTCTGGAGCACGACAGTATTCAACGTGACCGATCTTTCGTGGGTCACGACCGGCAACAACCTGGTGCAGATCAGGCCGGACGTGAACAACGACGGCTGGGTCACCGGCGCGCGCTGGGGGCAGATCCTCATCGACGGCGGCGCCGCGGACAAGGCCAGCACCGGTTCCATCGTCATCACCGGTTGCGAAGCGGTCGCGGCCTCCAGCGTCACCGGTTGCATCGCGAATGCCGGGCTGCCCGCGGGCACGGTGCAGATCGACACGCAGGCCACGGTGCACGCCGTGACCGCCGGCACCTATCGCATGGAAGTCACGATCCTCGATCCGAATGGCAACTCGGTTTCAGTGCTGAGCCAGGACTTTGCAGCCGCCGCGAACTCGACGGTCACGCCGACGGCGACGCCGACCTATCCGCTGAACAGCGCCACCGGCGTGTACACCATCCAGTCGCAGCTCTTCTACATCGACAGCAACGGCTTCCCGGTGCAGCAGGACATCGCCACGACGACATTCCAGCACACGACGGGCGTCGGTCCGACCAACATCGACACCGACGGCGACGGCCTGACCAACGTGCAGGAGGGCCTGCTGGGCACGAGCCCGACGAATCCCGACACGGACGGCGACGGCAAGAGCGACAGCGCTGAAGTCGGCGCCAACCTCGCGGCACCGATCGACACGGACGGCGACGGCATCATCGACGCGCTGGAATCCTCAATCGCGGATGCGGACGGTGACGGCGTGGCGGACGAACTCGATCCGGCCAACGCCGATCCCTGCGTGCCGAATGCGAACAGCGGCGCCTGCCTCGCGGTCGACAGCGACGGCGACGGCCTGACCAACGGCCAGGAAGACGCGGCGGGCACCGATCGTAATGTCGCCGATACCGATGGCGATGGCATTTCCGATGGCGTCGAGGCAGGGCCGGACGGCAACGCGCCGGTCGACAGCGACGGCGATGGCATCATCGACGCGCTCGAGCCGCAC